>ERZ795059.6656-NODE-6656-length-10173-cov-6.373690_pt1 | contig 10173 bp, 6 predicted proteins | sample MGYA00375143_ERZ795059 | MGnify/ENA primary metagenome ERZ795059 (study PRJEB30188, sample SAMN05720168) | activated sludge metagenome | isolation source: Anaerobic digester | place: USA | collected 2015-01-07 ... | reverse complement strand
GAAGTTGGCGTAGTAGTGCCCGTCCCCGTACATGCCGCGGACGGCGAAGACGACCTCCTCGGCGCCGCCCATCGCTTCCAGCGCTTTGGAGACCAGACCGGCCGCCGGCGACGCAACGGCCGCGCCGCCGCCGGACTCCGCGCCCTGCGAAACCGCCGCCCCCAACATGGCAAGCGCAGCCATCGCCGACAGCGTCCACTTTCGAAGTTGCATCGCTCTCTCCTTCTTGTCAGCCCCGCTCGTTCATCCGCGCTCGCGTGCGGCTCGCGCCGCAATGCGCCGGTGCAACGAGCGAGGACTCATTTGGTCAATAGCGTCAACCGGCATACCTGGCGGGCCGGCAACTCGAACTCAATCTGCGTCCGTGGTCTGGAGACGGTCACGGCGCCTTCCTGCAGTGTCTGCGCGCCGGCGGCCAGCGTCCAGCGGTATTGTCCGGCTTGCAGCAGATACAACTCCGCACCCATCGCCCGCGGCTTCTGGCCGAAGTGGAACAATTCGGCCTCCAAACGCTGTGGGCCGGTGTTGGTCACCAGCGCGGCGATTTCGCGAGGAGGCGTCAGCCACCGCACGGCGTTCAGGGGGAACGAGCCGGAACCGCCGGGGTCGCCGGTCGCGGTGGAGTACAGCAGCTCGCAATCGGGCGAACGCACCGGGAACTTGGGTTCGGCCAAGCGCACGTCACCTTGAAAGACGGCCGGAAAACGCAACACGCGATCCGTGTAACGCACCTCGTCGGTGTACCGCGCGAAGTTGCACGAGAACGCCAGGGCGGCGTCGCCCAGCGCCGCGACCAGGGGACCGCGATCGCCTGTCCGTTGCATGTTCAGCACGGGCGAAGGTCCTCCGCTCAGCAAGCGGTCGAACGCATCGTCGCCCGTCAGCACGCGGTACTTTGCCAGCGTGCCCCGCAAAAAACCCATCCGGGCGGCGCACCAAGCTTCGCTGCCGGGAACCGCCTTGCCGCCGGCGGATTTGCCGCTGTGCTGCAGTGCAATGCGCGCCATCGACCGGATCGGCGCCAGGTACTTCTCGTCGCGCGTCAAGTGGTAGGTCAACAGCAACGCATCGGTCAGCCCGCCCACGGCACTGGGCCACTGGTACAGCGTCGGTTCGCCGTGGTTCTGCGGATCCCACCAGTCGGGCGACAAGCCGCCGATCGTGCCTTCCGGCCAGTGCAACGCCGCGGGAAGAATTCCCGCCGGCTTGCCGTTCTCGCTTCGCGCCGCCGCATCGACCCACGTACACATCCAGTCCGACAGCAGCCGCCCGACTTGCTCGTCGCCGGTACGCAGCCAGTACAGAAACGCAGGCAGAGCCGCGCGGACGTGGTACGGGGTGTCACACGCCTTTTGCGGATCCTCATGGACTCGATCGATGTTGAAGTACGTGCTCTTGAACTGCAGAAAGCCGCGCTGATTCCGTCCCGTCCAGAGGGTCTCCATCAACTGTGCCAACCGCATCGCCCGGCGTTGCCAGACGGGGTTGTCCGGCTTCAGGTGCATCATGGGCAGGATGGCATCGGTGGAATCCTCGGCGCTGTGCTCCACGTCGGTCATGCCGGACATGTAGCCGCCGGCCATGTGCGGCTGGCTCATCAGCGCTTCGGAGAAACGTGTCTGGCCGCGGCGGATCGTGGGATCATCAAACCCCACCAGCACCGGCGCCCACCACCGCCACATCTCGCAATCGTCGCCCCAGTCGCCGCCGAAAGCGCCACTGGCTTGCTGCCGGTTGTCCAGCCACCACTGGATGATGTCGGCCAGCCCTTCCAGCCCGCGCCGCTGGTGGACAGCCCATTCCGGCGCCTCCGCCACAGGCTCCCAATCCCGCGTCCAAGGGATGCCTTCGCCCAAGTACATCCGCGCGATCCGGTTCTCGGGGAACGCCTGATGCGTCTTCTCGAAAAAGCCGCGGGCCGTTTCAAACCACTCCCGCCGCCGGTCCGGGTAGCTCCAGATGTTGCCGTTTTGCAGCACGAGCGTCAACACGGCTCGCCCGCGGTACAGGTAGGTCAGCGGATACAGGGGCGAGGATTCGGCGAGCCCGAGGTCCACGTCCTGCTTCTTGGAGACTTCTCTGCTATAGAAGTGGAGATTCTTGCCTTCGACCCACTTGTCGATAAAGGCAATCAGCTTGTCGGCGTCGGACGCCAGCGCGGGCGGAAGTTCGGGGAGGGCGCGAAATTGCTTCAGCAGCGCCAACCGCTCGGCGTCGCTGTCGGCGTTGCCTGCGCGTTGGATCAACTCATTCTCTGGCGACAAGGCACGCGACCACGCGGCATCCGGCGCATGGACGAGGAACGCGGCGATCAGCACGCAGAGGATTTTCTTCATCGCTGGGCCTTTCGTTCGGTGGATGTCGCGTTGTCCTGCAGGCATTTTGGAGTGCGGCGCCTTGTCGCCGTTTTGGCTCGAACGCGACACCGTGCCCGCAGCTTTGTGTTCCGCTGCATTGTCATGTCTGCTGAACCCAAACCGCTGTAGCGCTACCGGCCGCTGCCCAAAGCGGTGACAAGGCACCGCACTCCAAAACATGGTTGCGGCCGCACACCGCATCGGTCAACGGTGATGAATTCATTCGCCCGCTGTATTCTTCGGCCCCAGCCCTGCCAGGCGGAAGAAGTTCTCCAGGATCACGCGGCCGTGCGGATGATCGTCGTCGTTCGCTTCGGGGTGGAACTGGGTGCCATACAGCAGCCGCTGACGGTGCTTGTAGGCCTCCACCTTGCACTCCGGCGAGGACGCCAGCAGATCGAATTCGTCCGGGACTTGCAGCATCTGAAACGCGTGTGCCTGACGGACCACGATCTCCTCCGGCAGTCCCTCGAACAACGGATCTCGCTGCACGATTTGAACCGGCAGGAAGCCCCACTCCTTGAACTGGCCCGGATGGTAACTGGGATTCGGATCTTTCTCGCCGTCGCGCAGCTTGCGCAGTGGCCCGAGCTTGGCGGAATAGGCCTGCCCGATCAACTGCATCCCGCCGCAGAATCCGAACATGGGGATCTGCGTGTTGCGGATCAGCGGATGGAACTGGGCGTCCAGATCGCGGCTGACTGTTTTCGATCGCCCGGTAATGAGGATCGCCTTGACGTTGCTGCGGTCCAGGTCCTCGCCGCGGACTTCGGTAAAGTGGACCACGACGCAGCGCAGGCCGCTTTGCTGCTGCACCCGCTCCCGAAGCTTCGCGCCCGAGTACTCCGCGGCCGGCTTGTCGGCAAGTTGCTTGCGGATGATCTCGGGATGCTGAATGGTGAGCACACAGACGATCGGCTCGTCGATGGCCGCAAGCTCCTGGGGCGTGGCGAACACCGTCCGCCAAGCGTCCACTTCGGCGGCCAGCGCAACGCCGGCTGACAGCACGCAAAACAAAATGGAGGCACAGATGGCTTGAAGCAATCGGGGCATGAGGGATTCCTTTCTGTAGCAGGATGTTCATGGCCTGGGACGGCTGCGAAAACCATGATAACCGGGTCGAACGTCCCTTGCGAGCGGTTGCTCCCGTAGGCCCGTTCCGCGCCGTGGGACCGTACGCCCGTCAGTCGCTCGCCCGGTTCGGTTGGTTCCACTTGATCTTCGCCACCCAGACGCGGTTGTCGCTGCCCCGTTTCTCGACGCCCCGCGGCTGCATCCATTCCGCAGCCGTGACCCACGTCTCGTCGGAACTAACCTTCGTCACGCCGAAATTCCCCAGTCGTGCACCGCGCTCCGGGACCAGCACTCGCTCCGTCGCTCGGAGCACACACAGCCGCTGGGGATCGACGCGGGCCATGAACAGCGGCGCCCGGTGACGGAACACATGGTCGTTGTTCGCTCCGCGGCGAGTGTACACAAGAAACAGGCCGTCGCGGTGCGCGACCCAATGCTGCTGGGTGTTGTAGCTGCCCAGTTCGGTCCCGTCGTCGAACGTCCACGGCTTGGGCTCGTCGAAATGAAGGCCGTCGGGCCCCGCGGCCACGTAGCCCTTCTGATCGTTGCGGATCGTCAGGAAGAACCGTTCGCCGAATTTCGCCAGCGAAGGCTCGCCGAAACCGCGCGGGACCTCGGTTGACAGCTCGCTGCCGTGCTCGACATAACGCAGCGTTTCCCCGTCAAACCGGCAGCGGACGACGGTCGTGCTGGACACCTTGTCCTCGGGCCGCTTGAAATAGATCGGCAGCAGGATGTCGCCGCCCGGCAAATCCACGCGTTGCGTGCAGCCCGCGCCGGCGTTGGCGAACCGCGGATCGTCGGGCATCTCCAGCTGCTTCCACGGCAGCCATGCCCGCGCGGCCGGATCGTAGACGGCATAGGCCGTGTGCCGCTTGCGGACCGGCATCACGCGGTTGTTCTGGTACCAGACCGTGTGTCCGGTGCCGAGCAGTTTTCCGCTGGCGGCGTGCCACTTGGGCCAGAAGTCACAAACGGTCATCTCGATATCGTCGCCCATCTTCTGCCGCTCGAACACGGGCTGCAGTCGCGGCTGCGTCCAAGTCTTGCCCAGATCGTCCGTCCACAGGTTGTGCAGGGCATAGAACACGTCGGAGCCGGTCAACAGGAGCTTCTGCATGGTCATCACGACCAGCGGCGTTGTGCCCGGATTGCCCGGCGCTCCCGCCGGGATCGCCCCGGCGCGGGCGTGAACCCAGCAGGTCTGGCCGTCGAAGCCGCCGGCCGCGGCGGTCAGTTCGATCCGGTAATCCAGCGGCTCGTCGCCGGCCTGGCTGGCTGCCGGCGTGCCGAGGGCGAGCAGAACAAGCAGAACACAAATCGCGGTGGGCCTGGATCTCTTCAGCGATCTGATCATCGGTCTGGTCCCTTTTCCTGAAGAACGAGTCGCCTTTCTAGCTGGCACGAATCAGCCGATCGACGACCAACTGGCGGAATTCGGGCGAGAGGTTGGCGAAATAGGCCGTGAATCCGGTCACTCGCACCACGAGGTCCGGATACAGCGACGGGTCCTTGTGTGCGGCCAGCACTTGGTCGGCGTCGACGATGTTGATATTGAACAGCGTTCCACCCAGATCGAAATGGCCCTTGATCAGACTGGTGATCGTCTCGACGGCGTCCTCGGACTGGGCGATGCACGGGTCGAGTTCCAGTTGGACGGGAGCCGTGTTGCCATAGCCCGGCTGGATCGCGGCGATCGCCTTGACCAGCGCCGTGGCGGCGCCGTCGTCGCGGAATCCAGGGCGGGGATTAGCGCCGTGCGAAATGGGCTCGCCGGCGCGGCGGCCGTCGGGCATGGCGCCGACTTGTTTGCCCAGCCGCAGCGTGTCGGCCCAGGAAAACCAGCCGGGGATCATCCGCCGCCCGCCCGGCGTCGGCTGCTCGGTGACCAGCCGCGTCAGCAGCTGCGAGACCCGCAGCGCCCAGCGATCGCCCAGCGAATCGCCTTCGCCGTAGCGCGGGCCCGTGCGCATCATCAGCCGCACGCGCTGGCCTTCGGGGCCTTCGTAGTTGTTGCGAAGGTGCCCGGCGAGTTCCTGCCACGTGATCCGCTGCTGTTGTTCCACGCGCTGCTGCAACGCGGCCAGCGAGTCGGCGACGTCGGCCAGGCCCGCCCCGTCGATGCACATGTTGTACAAGTCCACGCCGCCGTTGGTGACGTTCAGTCCCCGCTCGATCGGACCGTGCGTGAGCAGGTTCAGCACCAGTTCCGGCTCGTTCAGGTGCTGGTGATCGAGTTGCACGTCGATGCCGCGGGCCGTACACAGGACGGCTCGGCGCAGATGGTCTTCGAACCGCCGCCACAGCGAATCAACCGACGGGGTGGGGTCTTCCAGCAGCATCTCGTCGAAGGCCACCATGAAGACCTTGGCCGCGTTGATCTTGACCGTGTCGTTCATCGTGTATTCCAGTCCGGGCAGGGCCATCCAGTTGCAGCCCACGGCGATCCGCTGGCGGGCCAGTTCGCCCGAATAGCCGTTGCGCATGAAGCCCTCGACCAGCGCCTTGTCGCCGGAGAACCGCGGCCAGGCCTTGCGGTCCTCCAGCAGGCACTCGACGCCCTTGCGGAGCAGCCGCGGATCGAGTCCGTCGTGGACGCGGATCGTCAGGTTGCAGGTCGACTTGAGCCGGTGGGCCGCTGCTAAAATCAGGAACGACAGGCGGCTGGTCTGATCGTGCCCGTCGGCGGCCGGGCCGCCCAATTGGTAGTAGTGGGGATCGTTCAGCAGCAGGCAGGCCAGCAGGAAGATCGCGTCCTCGTCGTCGATGCGGCCCGCGTGGCGGTCGCGTTCGTAGTAGGGCCGCAGCAGCTCGTCGAGTTGCCCGCCGGCGCCGTCGCGGTTGTAGGTCCGCGAGGCCATGTTGAACCAGGCGATCCACTGGCAGGCTTCGCGCAGCGTGCGCGGCGGGCCCTCGATCAGCCAGCGATTCACCTCGGCCATCTCGCGCAAGTTGGCCTGCAACGTCGGGTTGGTCTCGCGCTGAGCCGCTTCTTCGATCGCCGCCACGGTGCGGCGGATCCAGCCTTGCACGGCGCGGATCACCCGCTCTTCGGCCTCGTAGAATTCCGCCTTGTCGGGCCCGTGCTGGGCGCGATATCGCCGCACCTTGGCCAGCAGGCCGCCCCAGCCCAGTTCCAATCCGATCCGATAGTCGGGGGCGAAATGGGCGTCGTTGCCGATGCCCGAAATGATCCCGTAACGCTCCTGGTCCGGCTCGAGTTCCGGATATGCAAATTCGGGCGGCCACCTGCAAGGCCGCACGCGGTTCAGCAGCACCATGTACCGCCCGGCCAGCGCGTCCATCGGATCGACGTACACGGGATGACAGTCCATGAGGTCGCAGAAATTGTCGGCCCAGCCTGGCAGGCCGTAGAACGAACCGTTGGGATGGTTGGGCTTCGGATGCCATTGGAAATCCTCCGGCGGCAGCACCATCCCGTAATCGTCCTCGTTCATGTATCCGAGGCGGCGCAGTTTTTCCGCCGTCTGGGCCTCCTTGCGTTTGCGGAGATGCTCCAACCGGGAGGCGTAATCGAGTTCCGTTTGCACCGCGCGGGCCATAGAGTCCAGTTCCGTGTTCAAGAGAGAGTGTCTTGTGTGGGATTGATATCCAGGCGCTCAGGATCGGAGTGGCAGTTGCGCCAATTCCGCAACGCTGCACCAGCCACCTTGACGACGTAGTTGGGTCGCGCGGCCACGGCCGCCAGCGTGTCGAGTTCCGCCGCCGTCGGCGTGTGAAACTCCGGCGGCGGATCGCCCCGTCCAAGGGCCGCGTACTTTCCTTGGCCCAACGGATGGTATGGCAAAAGGTCGTATTGCCGCACCTGGCGCAACGTCGCCAGGAAATCGGCAATCGCCCCGATTTGCTCCCGTCGCTCGTTAACGCCGACGACCACCGGGGTGCGGATCACGATGTCCTTGTTCAGGGCGTCCCACCTCCGCAGGTTATCCAGTATGCGTTCGTTCGACACGCCGGTCCAGGCCCGATGCGCCGCGTCGTCCATGATCTTGATGTCCACCAGCAGCAGATCCACCAGCGGAACCAGCGGTTCGACGACCGTCCAGGGCCAAGCCAGATTGGTTTCGATCGCCGTGTGGATTCCTTCCCGGCGGCACCCTTCCAGGATCGCACAGGTGAACTCGGCCTGCAGGAGCGGTTCGCCGCCGGAAATCGTCGCACCTCCGGCGGGCTGATAGAACGGCCGATCCGCAAGCACCTCGGCCACGACCGATTCCGCAGTCCGCGTTTCGCCCACTCGCACCATCGACTGGGCATAGCACGTCTCGATGCACTCCCCGCAGACGACACAGCGCTGGCGATGGTAGAGATGGGCCGTGCCGTTGAATTCATGGGCGGCGTGCTGGCAAGCCGCCGCGCAGGCCCGGCACCCGATGCACCGTTCGGGAAAAACCTGGATTTCCGGTTGGCGACGAAGCGTCTCGGGATTGTGGCACCACGAGCAGTGCATCTGGCACCCCTTCAAGAACACCGTCGTGCGAATCCCCGGCCCGTCATGCACCGAGAAACGTTGGATGTGCGTAATCACTCCGCTGGTCACGGTCGCCTCCGGAAGCAGGCGGGCGTGCCATGCGGGCCGGCCGAGCGCGGCGGCAGCGTCACGCTGGCGCCTTCCCGCGCCGAGCGGATTGCGGCATCCAGCACCTCTTGCGTGTCGCGGCACACGGAGGGGCGGCACAACGGGTAGAATTCGCTGCCCGTCTCCAGCGCCCAGAGGAAATGCGCGGTGCCGTTGGCCATGTGCGGAGCCGGATCGGGAGGCGCGATCTCGACGTTGGCCGGCTGACCGGCGCGGGTGGTCCACAGGCGGCCGCCGCGACCGGGTCCCAAGGTGACCGAACCGTGCGCGCCCCAGATCGTCGCCAGGTAGCCGGTCGTGGGCTGGCCGACCTGGCCCCACGCGCCCTCGACCGTCGCCATGGCGCGAGGATAAGTCATGACCACGATCGCATGGTCTTCCACCGGCAGCGGCGGATCGTACCATTGTCCGGCCACGGCCGTCACCCGCTCTGGACGGCCCAGCAGCACCTGGGCCATGTTGACTCCGTAGCAGCACAAGTCCACCAGGGCACCGGCGCCGTTGCGTTGCGGATCCAAGATCCACTCGCTGAAATAGGGCGAACACTCCGCTTCCGGCCCGCCGTGTCCCGCCCGGTGCGTCAATTGCCAGATTCGGCCGAACTCGGGCCGCGTGGCGATCTCCAGCGCCGCCTGCACCTGGGGCCGCCACACGACGGGCCAGTTGATCATCAGCCGCACGCCGGCCGACTGGGCCGCCGCCAGCAACCTCTCGGCGCCCGCCAGCGTGGCCGCCATCGGTTTTTCCACGAGCACGTGCAGATCTTGCTGGGCGGCCCACGCGCCGACCTCCGCGCCTTGCGCGTTGTCGCAGAACACGTACAACGCATCGAGCGACTCGCGGTCGACCATTTCCCGATAGTCCGCGTAGGCCGCGCAGCCATATTGTTGCGTGACGCGATCCCGCAGCGGTGGATTCGGATCCGCCACGGCCGCCAGGTGTCCCGTGTCCGACGCGGCCAGATTGTCCAGATTGCCCCACACGTGGTCATGCGTCAGTCCTGCCACGCCGATGCGGTATGTCTTGCTCATCATTTCCTCACAGGTTGGGGGCCCCATCGTAGGCCGCTCGCTCCGCGGGCGGAAGTCCGCTCGCGGAGCGAGCGGTCTACGGTGGGGCCTTTTCCTCTGTCGCAGTCGCCGTTTCGTCGCGGAACAACGCCGCGATCAGCAACGTGGCAACCAAGCCGATTCCGGCGGCGATGTACCAGAACAACGAATAATCCAGCCTGCCGCCCGCGGGCGTACACCAGCGGGCCAGCCAGCCGTTCAGCGGGCCGGCCACCAGCGGACCGACGCCCAGGATCACCAGCATAAAGACGGTCTGGGCCGAGTAACGCGTATCGGGCGGGGCGATGCGGTCCACGTAGATGAAGCCGGCCGCAAAGAAGAACGCAAACGAGAAGCCGTGGATTAACTGAGCGGCGACGATCACCTCCAGCGGCAACTGGGTCGTGCCGAAGAAGGCGTACTTGAGAAAGTAGCACATCGCGCCCAACGTAATCACGGTCCGGAATCCCAGGCGGGCCAGCACCGGGCCGAGCAGCGCCAAGGCGAGAATCTCGGCGAATTGGCCCAGCGACATGGCGGGCATGATGTAGGCGTCGCCCAATCCAATCGCCGCCAAGAACTTGCTCATCTGGACGAAATAAAAGCAATGGATGATGCTCACCGCCAGCGTGGCGGCAACCAGCACGGCGAACGAACGCCGTCGCACGAGGGCAAATGCCTTGGCAAAAGCCAGCGTCTTCGCCGCCTCGCGGTTCGGCGGCGTGCGCGGTAGACAGAACCAACAAAACACGGCGTAACCGACCGAAACCACACCGGCAACCCGCACCGAGTCGATCATCCTGGCCGGCGCGTGGGGCAGGTCCTGGCCGGTGAAGAAGGGCGGCAGCCAGCGAAATTGCAGGTCGGTTTGCAGCCAGATCATGGGAAAAGCCCAGGCCACGGTGATCCAGGCAATCGTGCCCACCGCCCGCACGCCCGGAAATTGCCGCTTCGGGTCCGGCAAATGGCCCAAGGCCAGCGAGTTGGTCAACGAAAGCGTGGGCATGAAGAGAACCGCGTAGGCAATGGACAGCCACAGCCAGGCCGCGTAGCTCGTCTGGTAGGCCGTGATGAACTTGATCGCGCCGCCGAC
>ERZ795059.6655-NODE-6655-length-10174-cov-6.892183_pt1 | contig 10174 bp, 10 predicted proteins | sample MGYA00375143_ERZ795059 | MGnify/ENA primary metagenome ERZ795059 (study PRJEB30188, sample SAMN05720168) | activated sludge metagenome | isolation source: Anaerobic digester | place: USA | collected 2015-01-07 ... | reverse complement strand
ATTTGGATCAGGACATATCGTAAAGATAAATTTGTCTATATTGAGGTTGAAGACTCTGGGAAAGGAATTCCAGAAGATATTAGGACTAAAATTTTTGATCCGTTTTTTACGACAAAGCCAGTAGGAAAAGGTGTCGGGTTGGGATTAAGCATTAGTTATGATATTGTTAAGAAACATGGAGGAGAAATCTTTTTGGAAAGCCAGGTCGGGAAGGGAAGCAAATTTATCGTCTCTTTGCCGGTAGCGTAGAAGAGGCATTTAAAAAAAAGAAAGAGGTTTTTGTGGGAGAAGAACAAAAAAATATTATTGTTTTTTTAGATGATGAAGAAAATGTTTTAAATTCCTTAAAACGTTTTTTGCGAACAGAGCCGTATGATGTTTATGGAACGTCTTCTTGCGAAGATGCGTGGGACTTTATTGCTCAAAATCCTGTTAAGATTGTTGTCTCAGATTATAAAATGCCGGATATGACAGGCATTGATTTTTTAGCTGAAGTTAAGAAAAAGTTCCCGCGTATTATTAGAGTTTTATTTACAGGATATGAAGAAGCCTCATTTAATCAAAATGCTTTATTAAGGGCCCAAATTGATTATTTTATTGATAAACCGTGGGATGAAGATGATTTGAAAAATACCATCCGTAAAGGTTTTGAAGAATTCGATAAGAAGAATTCCTTGCCATAGCTATTTTTTTATTAATATCAATATATATAATTTTTAGATTAACGATAGCGCTTGACAAACCCCTCTTTTTTATTAAAATTTAATCCTGCATAGAAAATTTTAATAGTTTTTTTGTTAATGCGGAGTTTTTTTATTCTTAAAGGATTAAGAATGAATATTAGAGAAATATTAAGAAAAACAGTATTAGCGTATGGGGAAAAATCCGGCTTTATTTTTAAAGGGAAAGAGGTTTCCTTTAGAACTATTGAAGAAAAAACGATCAAATTAGCTAATATTTTGAAGACTTTGGGCGTCCAAAAGGCCGATAAAATCGCTATATTTTTGCCTAATTGTCCTGAATATGCATATAGTTATTTAGCGTGTTTTTGTTTAGGGGCGGTTGGCGTGCCATTAGATTTTATGTTAAAAAATGATGAGCTTATTTCTTGCCTGGAACATTCTGAATCAAAAGTCCTCGTGGCGGTTGAAAAAAATGATGTGGATTTTAATCAGATAAAAAATAAGGTGCCAACGCTTAAGAGAATTCTTTTTTTAAACGAAGAATTTTTCGGTTTAATGGATAAGGCGTCGATTGATTTTCCCGATGTTGCAATAAAAGATTCTGACCCGGCTCTTATTATGTATACATCGGGAACAACAGGGCGTCCCAAAGGGATTCTTTTGAATTATAAACATTTACAAGGTTCGCCGGATGCCATGAAATATTTTGTGGATTTGACGGATAAAGATATTAAAATCGCGGCGATTCCTTTTAGCCATATTGGCGGATTTATTTATATCCAGAATTGTATTATTTACGGTATTACGCTTGTCATTATGGAGCGATTTAATCCATTTGAATTTTTAGAAAATATCGCGAAATATAAAATCACTTGTTTTCATATTGTGCCAGCGATGTATGCGGCGATTCTTTCGGTAAAACATATTGAGAAATTTGATTTATCATCGTTACGTTGGGTTGTGGTATTTGGGGCGCCGAGCTCGCCGGAGATGTTAAAAAAGTTCCATCAATATTGCCCTAATGCAAAATTTTTAAATGGCTGGGGCATGACAGAAACCTGCCCTCCGAATACGGTCACTCCTTTAGGAAGCGATAATATCGCAAGCGTAGGAAAACCTTCGCCGAACTGTAAAATTAGGATTTTAGATGAACAAAATAAAGAAGTCGCTATGGGAGAAGTAGGGGAGATTGTTATCAGCGGTTGGATTGTGATGGACGGATATTATAAAGACGAAGAAGAAACTCGAAAAGTCAAAAGAAACGGCGCCCTTTATACCGGAGATTTGGGAAGGTTTGACGCGCAAGGTTTTTTATATATCGTCGGGCGTAAAAAGGAAATGATTAAAGTTGCAGGACAGATTGTTTATGCGCCGGAAGTAGAGGCCGCTTTGTGTAAGAATGAAAATGTTTTAGAGTCCGCGGTTATTGGCAAGGAAGATAAACTGCGAGGAGAAATCGTTAAAGCTTTTGTGGTTTTGAAACAGGATGCGAAAATAACGTCGGAAGATTTGCGGTATTTTGCCAAAGAACATTTAGCGCATTTTAAAGTTCCGCAGGCCATTGAAATTTTGGAGGTGTTGCCTAAAAATAGAACGGGAAAAATTGATAAAGAGCTTTTGAAATCAATGGATTAACGAAAGGAAAACATATGTCTCAAATGCGTAAAGAAGTGCATATGACAGGAAAAGATTTGATGGGGATGGTCCAGCTTCGTCCGCAGGATGTGGGCAAATATGCCATTGTCCCCGGGCCTAAAGAACGGATGGAAGCTATTTTAAAAAATTTAAAAGATCCGATTAAGAATTTTTCTTTTATGGAATATACGATGTATACCGGAAGTTATGAAAATACAAAAGTCACCACAATTAACGGCGGACGATTTGCCGCTGATACATCAATTACGACGGAAATTTTATGTAATGCCGAAGTAAAATATATGATTCGCGCGGGAAGCTGCGGCGCGCTTCGGGAGGATATGAAAGTCGGAGATTTGATTGTTGTGGATACGGCTATTAAAGGTGAAGGTGTCACGCAATATTATGTGGATAAAAATTTTATTCCTGCGGCGGATAGGAATCTCACCCGTGATATCGTGAGTGTGGCTAAAACATGCGCACCTGCAAGTCAAGTATATACAGGAGCGTGTTGGACAACGGATTCTATTTTACGTGAGACTCGTGAGCATGTGGGAAACGCGATTAAACAAGGCGCGATCGCGGTAGACATGGTGTCCGCGGCATTTTTAACAATTTGCCAATTATACAAAATTCCTGCGGCTGTTATTTTAGCTGTCAGCGATAATGTGATAACCGGAGAAATGGGATTTATGAATCCGAATTATTATTTTGCGGAAACGTCGATGGTCAAGATATGTTTTGAGTTGATTAGAAAAATGGAAAATAAGAATTAAAACCCTCTATTTATATGAAAGAATCTCCATTATTTTGGCCGGCACGATTGAAGAAAAGTGTTTTAGAAGTTTTAGATGAGACGCTTATTCCGGATAAAGTGCGTTATATAAAAGTTAAAAATACCGATGGGGCTGTTAAGGTTATTCGTGATATGAAAACGCGTGCGTTCGGTCAGTTTTTAGTTGTTTTAAGCACGTTTTTATTAGAGTTGGGGAAAATGAAATCTTTTAAGAAAACAGATCTTAAAGGCCAGCAAAAAGTTTTGGCTAAAATACAAAACATTGCGAGTTCTTTAAATAAAAGCCGTCCGACATTTCCTTTTGCTGAAGTGACGGGAATTGTGGTGCGTTGGGCGATGATGGCTATTGACAGCAGGCTTGATGTCAGAAGTTTTGTCATGAAAAATACCCAAGGATATTTAGAAAGTATTCGCGCGAAACGTTTGGAGCGTGTGAATAATATTGCGGCTATTATTGAAGATGGGGACACGATTTTAACGCACTGTAATGTGAGCGGGGAATTGGCAATGGCTGCCGCACTTTGTAAGGAACAAAAAAAAGAAGTTCATTTTTTCGCAACAGAAACGCGCCCTTATTTTCAAGGCGCACGATTAACTTGTTGGGAATTACAGCAAATGGGTGCGGATGTGACGTTAATCGCGGATAATGCCGTCGGGTCTGTTTTAGCCGATCGGTTAATTAGTAAGGTGATTGTTGGGTCAGATCGTTCTTGCGCGAATAATGATTTCGCTAATAAAATCGGTACTTATCAAATTGCTGTTGTGGCTAAAAAGTTTAATACACCGGTGTATGTTTTAGTCCAGCCCTCAAATCGTATTCGGACAGGCAAAGATATTCCTATTGAAATACGAAAAGCAGAGGAGCTTTTGAAATTTAATGGTAAAAAGGTTTTTAGAGGAAAAGTGGAAGGTTTTTATCCTGGGTTTGATGTTGTGCCGGCGGAATTAGTGAAACAATTTATTGCTATTAAGGTGACAGAAAATGCCTAAACAAAGAATAGAAATAGAAGATTTAAAGAATATGGAGAAGCGTATTATTCTTCTGCATGGCGTTTTTGCTCCCGCATTTTTCGATGAGCTTAAGAAGCAATCGCCGGAATATGTTTTTATTCTCGAAGGCCGTCCGCATTTAGAGGCGGCGAAATCATCGGCTCAAGAGCTTTTAAAACGAGGCATGACGCCGACGATTATTGCGGATAATATGGCTGGATTCTTATTTTATAAAGATTTGGTTAAAGAGGTTTGTCTGTCTTATGTGGACACGAGTAAGCGCGGTTCTTTATGTTTTATCGGCGCGTCTATTTTGGTTTTATTAGCCAGGAGGCACGGTGTTGTGGTTTCTCTTTATCCGTCGGGTAAAAAGGTCAAAAAAGAAATGATCGCTTTAGAAAAGGATTTGTTGTTTTTTAATGGCGTGCGCGTGGCGCCTAAAAAGATAAAGGCGTATGTGCCACTTTTAGAATGGGTTCCTATTAAGAAAATTGAGGACTAATTATGAATGAAAAAGTTTTGAATTCAAAAAGAAATGTGATTTTTATTGGCCGTATGCTTTGGGAAAAGGATTTGGTTAGCGCGTTAAATGGCAATATCAGTGAGCGCGTAGAGGAAGACGTAATTGTTGTGACGGCGACAAAGACATGTTTAGGCCTGTTGGAAGACAAAGATGTTTTAACGATAAAACTATCAGGAGAAGTTTTAGAAAAAGGACAAGTCACATCTGAAAAAGCGCTCCATACAGATATTTATAAAGCTTTTCCTGATGTTCACGCGGTTATTCATACCCATACGCCTTTTATTAACGGATTCTTTTTAGAGCAGGATATTCTTTTGCCGAAACTTTTTGAGACTAAATTTTATTTAGGGACAGTGCGAGCTATAAAGCAAAATAGCCCTAATGTCACGGATATTGCGCCTGTGATTGAAGAATTGAAAAAAAATAATATTGTTGTTCTTAAGAATCATGGCGTCTTGGCCGTCGGAAAAACTTTGCGGGATTGTTTTTATTTAATTCAGAATTTAGAAGACGCGATTAAAGTAGATGCGATTAGCCGGTTATATCAGTCGCAAGGCTCTTTAGAGGGAGAAAAAAAAGTTTCTCCAGCAACAAAAGAAGTAAAAACATATCTATTATTTTCATCCGAACAAATGGAGGAGATTGTCCGTCTGGTTAATAGCGATGAACAAATGAAAAGTTTAGGCGAAAAAACACACATGACAATGGATTTAGCGATTAAGTTAGAAGAAACAGGAAAGATTTATAGTTTTAAGTTCGTTCAAGGTCAAATCGTTTCTGTCGGAGATGATGGTAACGCAGAATTTTTTATTACGGCCAGCGAAAAAGTTTGGCGAGCGGTTTTTAATCAGGAGATCGACCCTTTTGTCGCCACGACACAGAAGAAAATGATTTTAAAAGGAGATTTTGCGAAAATTTCTAAGTGGTATGCGCCGTGTAGTCGTGTGTTCGAGTTATGGCAAAAAGTGCCAGTGCAAGCATGAAAATATACAAACTTTATATTAATAATCAATTTGTTGAGGCAGACGAAGGAAAAGTTTTTGATAGTATCAATCCTTCTAATGGAAAGATTTTTGCTCAAATCGCGGATGGGTCGATTAAAAATATGGAAGCCGCGATTATATCCGCACGTGAATCTTTTGATAAAGGTGTTTGGCGGCAGTTGAGCGTTCAAGCGCGGGGGGCATATTTAATAAAAATAGCCGAATTAATACGAAAAAATGCTAAGGAGTTAGCGCAGTTAGAAACGTGTGATGTTGGGAAAACAACGAAGCAAGCAATTTTTATTGATATTCCGACGTGCGCGGAGACATTTGAATATTTTGGAAAAATTTCTAAAGAGTTGGATGATAAAATTAATCCTGTAGCGGCGCCTGTTAAAAGTGTTTTGGTCCGCGAACCGCTTGGTGTTGTGGCTTGTATTATCCCGTGGAATTATCCGTTGATTATGACCGCATGGAAAATGGCGCCGGCTTTGATCGCCGGCAATACAGTTGTTTTTAAGCCATCTTCAAAAGCCAGTGTTTCGGTTATGCGGTTGGCGGAAATTATTAGCGAGGCGGGATTGCCCCAAGGAGTTGTAAATATCGTTACAAGCACCAACCATGAAGTTGCTTCTCAATTAGCGAAAAGTTTGTTGGTGGATAAATTAACTTTTACAGGAGGGACAGAAACGGGAGCCGAGGTTATGAAAATGGCTTCTGGAAATAATAAACGACTCACCCTTGAGCTTGGCGGAAAATCTCCTAATATTGTTTTTGATGATTGTGATTTTGACGCGGCGATAGGTGGAGCCATGACTGCGATTTTTATGAATCAAGGCCAAATGTGTACTGCAGGATCGCGATTATTAGTGCAGGAAAATATTTATGAAAAATTTTTGGAGTCTTTGGTTAAAAAGACAAAGGCGTTAAAAATAGGAGATGCGTCGGATTATGAAACAGATTTTGGCCCATTGGTCAGCCGTGCTCATCGCGATTATGTTTTACAATGGATTGAACAAGGGAAAAAAGAAGGCGCGAAAATTATTTGTGGCGGAAAAACCCCAGAAGGTAATCAAAATAAGAATGGTTTTTATGTCGAACCGACGATTTTTTCGGATGTTACGAATTCTATGAGAATCGCGCAGGAAGAAATTTTTGGGCCTGTTTTATGCGTAATGAAATTCTCTACGATTGAAGAAGCCATAAAAATTGCCAATGATTCTAAGTTTGGTTTAGCCGCGTGTGTCTGGACAAAAGATGATAACAAGGCGCAATCGGTCGCGCGGCAATTGCAATGCGGAACAGTGTGGATTAATACGTATGGCGGATTTTATAATGAAGCACCGTTTGGCGGATATAAGAGAAGTGGATTTGGACGAGAATTGGGAGTTGAAGGGCTTTTAGAATATACGCAGACAAAACATATTTGTATAGATCAGACACCCGGCGGAAAACCTTTGGTATCCGGTTGGTTCTGACTGACGAGTTTTCGAACCATAAGAATTTTTGTTGTTACAAGAGTAATGAGTTTTTTAAACAAATATTTTTGATCAGGGAAAAGGTGTAGGGATATGACAGAAGAAAAAGAGTTGTTGTGGGATTCAAAGGCCAAAGCAAAATACGATAAAATGTTATCTTTGATTCCTCTTTTTCATCGAGAAATAACGCGTCAGGTCGTGGATAAACAGGCCTTGTTAAACGCGCGATTGCGAGGAAGTTCCAACGTGAGCGAAGAGGATATTGTTCGCGCTTTTTTAAGCGAAGTCCCGAAAGCCTTTTACAGCATGATGATTCGCTTAATGAATGATGTCGGGTTTGATTATGAAAAATATGAAGGGAAATAAGAGAAGAAAATGAATATTGCTATTATTGGCGCAGGCGCTATAGGATCGGTTGTGGCTGCCTATTTAACAAAGGCCGGCATAGATTCTTCTATCGTCGGAAAAGAAGAACAAGTCAAAGCCATATCAAAAAACGGTTTAAAGATTTCTGGGATCCGCGGGCAAGAGATTGTTAATGTCAAGGTTCTTACAAAATTAGATAAGCCGTATGACCTCGTTATTTTTACAGTTAAGACGCAGGATTTAGAAGAGGCGTATCAACATAATGTCCAATTTTTAGATGATTGTTTTGTTTTAACGTCTCAAAACGGTGTTCAAGCGGATAATATTTTAGGTGTTCATTTTGAAAAAGAAAGAATGTTAAGCAGTATTGTGATGTTCGGTGCGACCTATATTAATCCGGGCGAGATTGTTTTTAACTTCGAGGGCGATTGGATTTTGGGAAGGCCATTTTCTCCTGTCGACGCTAAAATACAAGAAATAGCAGAAATTTTGAGGAATTGTTTTAATGTTGTTGTGAGTCATAATATTATGGGGATGAAATATTTGAAGCTTTTTGTCAATCTTAATAATTGTATTCCTGCTCTTTTGGGCAAGTCGATGCAAGAAGTTTTTATGGATATGGATTTTTGTAAATTAAGCGTGAATCTTCTTAAAGAAGCGGTGGATATTATTAAGAAAGCGAAAATAGAATTAGTTTCTTTGCCGCAATTTCCTGTTGATCGCATTTATGGATTATCGGCGATGCCTTTAGAACAAGCGGCGGGTGTTATTCATCAGAGCTTAACATCATTGAGCCGTGAGCCGCTTTACGGGTCTATTTTACAAAGTATTTTACGTGGGAAAGAAAGTGAAATTGATTTTATTAACGGCGAGATTGTCTGTTTGGCTAAACAAATGCGACAGTCCGCTCCTTTGAATGAGCGGGTTGTTGATAAGGTTCATCAGGTACAACAGAACAAAAAATTTTTTACACCAGAAGAAATTAAAAAAGAATTTCATTTGAATTAGTTTTAGAGGGAGATGGTAAGTATGAAGCGCAGAGTCGTTGTCACAGGAGTTGGGATTGTTTCACCCAATGGGATTGGAAAGAAAAATTGTTGGCACGGAATGATTAATGGGGTTTCGGCTATTAAACGGGTAACGGAATTTGATGTCTCGATGTTTCATACAAAGATCGCGGCACAAGTGAGGGATTTTGATCCGTTGAAATTAGGCCTGACAAAGCAAGAAGCTCTTCGTATGGACAGATATGTTCAGTTCGCGTGTGTTGCCGCGGCTGAAGCGCTCGGCGATTCGCAAATTGATTTAAATAAAATAGACCGCGAGCGCATGGGAGTTTGTTTGGCGAATGCTATTTGTGGAACTAAATATATGGAAGAAGAATTCGCGTTTGTCACGGATAGCGGAAAAAATCCCATTGACCCGGCTATCGTAAGGCCTGATCTTTATGATGCTTCAATGTTTAATACGCCATCAAGTGAGATAACGGCTAAATATGGACTAAAAGGAATTTGTAATACTATTTCTACAGGTTGCACCGCCGGGACAGATTCTGTGGGTTTTTCTTTTGAGGCGATTCAAGATGGATTCGCGGACATTATGATTACGGGCTCTAGTGAGGCGCCGATTACACCCATAACATTTGGTGCTTTTGATACTGTCAATGTTTTGTCTGTTCATAATGATGAACCTGAAAAGGCATCACGGCCTTTTGATAATAAGCGTAATGGTTTTGTTATTTCAGAAGGCGCTGGAATTTTAATTGTTGAAGAATTAGAGCATGCGAAAAAACGCGGCGCGCATATCTATTGTGAGATTATGGGTTACGGAACAACATGTAATGCTTTTCATATGACGGATTTACCTCCAGATGGGACAGCGAAAGCGAAAAGTATTTGTTTAGCGCTTGAGGATGCGCGTATAAATCCTTCAGAAATTGATTATATCAATGGGCATGGATCTTCAACGAGGCAAAATGATATGTTTGAAACTAATGCGTATAAGATGTCTTTAGGGGCGTGGGCGTATAAAATACCGATAAGCTCTTTAAAGTCTATGATCGGGCATCCCTTAGCCGGAGCCAATGGTATAGAGCTTGCGGTCGCGGCGCTTATTTTTGAAAATAATCTTCTTCCTCCGACGATTAATTATGAATTTCCAGACCCTGAATGCGATTTAGATTATGTACCGAATAAAGCACGAGAAAAGAAAGTCACTGTGATGCTTAAAACATCAAGCGGATTTTCCGGCATACATTCAGCGATGGTTTTAAAGAGATTACAAGGATAGAAAATGGAAAAAATAGCTATTACAGGAATGGGAGTTATTTCTCCCAGCGGGATTGATAAAAGGAAATTTTGGTCCAATGTTTCTCATGGCCGTTCGACGGTTGAGCTTATTACGCGTTTTGATGCCTCGAAATATCCTTCTCGAATCGCGGGGCATGTCCGTGAATTAGACGCATACAGCACGGTACCGTCAAGAACGTTAAAAAAAATAGATCTTTTCGCGCATATGGCTTTGGTGGCCTCTGAATTATCATTGCAGGATGCGCGAATTGATATAACGCAGGAAAATTTAGACCGTGTGGGCATTTTTATGGGCAATGCGATTGGCGGATGGCTTTACGCGGAAACAGAATTACGCGATCTTTATATTGAAGGACGTGAAGGGGTCAGCCCTTTTATGGCTTCTGCCTGGTTTCCGGCGGCCCCACAAGG
>ERZ795059.6648-NODE-6648-length-10181-cov-8.550958_pt1 | contig 10181 bp, 6 predicted proteins | sample MGYA00375143_ERZ795059 | MGnify/ENA primary metagenome ERZ795059 (study PRJEB30188, sample SAMN05720168) | activated sludge metagenome | isolation source: Anaerobic digester | place: USA | collected 2015-01-07 ... | reverse complement strand
CAAGTCTCAGGTCTCAGGTCGCAAGTCTCAGGTCTCAGGTCGCAAGTCTCAGGTCGCAGGTCTCAAGTCTCAGGTCTCAGGTCGCAAGTCTCAGGTCTCAAGCCTCAGGTCTCAAGTCTCAGGTCGCAAGTCTCAGGTCTCAGGTCTCAAGCCTCAGGTCTCAGGTCTCAGGTCGCAAGTCTCAGGTCTCAGGTCTCAAGCCTCAGGTCTCAAGTCTCAGGTCTCAAGCCTCAGGTCTCATCCGCCGCAGGCGGACTCAGGTCTCACGCCTCACGCCTCAGGCCTCAGGCCTCACGCCTCACGCCTCAGGCCTCACGCCTCAGGTCTCAAGCCTTTAAAAACCCCGGCGGGAGGTTTTTGGCCTCCCGCCGGGAATGAACACTCTCTTTTGATGTTACGCTCTGCCGCGCGCCTTCCGGCGGATGAGCAGGCAGGCTGCGCCAAGGGAGATGCCAACGATGGCCGTCAGCATGGGCATGGCCAGGGCCACTTTGCCGAGGAAGATGACCGGCACCAGGAGCACCCGGACCAAGGCCGCCAACACCGGGCTCTTCGCCACGACATCGGCAATCGCCGGGCTCACCTGATAGTAGGCGTCCACGAAGGCCGTACCGGCCGCATTGCTCAGCAGGTATTCATCGCGGACCGCGCGCAGGGTGTCAATCCCACCGGCCAGCGGAGTGCCATAGGCAGCCGTTGCGATGAAGCACGGGCCGCCGCCGCCGCCGCCGCTATCGCCACCGGCCAGCAGGCCGATACCGGCAATCAGCAGGCCGAGCAGGATAAGGATGATGGCATCCAGCGGGAACGCCGCTTTCTTGTATTCAAAGGCGCGTTCCAGCGTGACCGCCGCCGTATTCGGGTCGGCCTTCAGGAAGATCACCATGTCGGTGATGCCCGCCGCACTGGCTTTCGGGGTCTTCAAGACCAGATTGTATTCATCCGATCCCGGGACCGTCGTGAAGTTTGCCGCTTTTGCGGTGGCCACGGTGGCTTTCGCAACGCTGCGGAACTCAATCCGGTCAACCCAGGCAATACCGCCCATCGGAGACACAACCTTCAGTTCCGTGCCGCCGTCGATATCGCCATTGGCCGTGCCGAAGCCGAACCAATTGTCTCCCGACTTGCGGAAGAGTTTCACGCCTTCCTGCATTTCCTCGGTCAATAGCGCGCCGCTGCGCAGGCTGAATCCGTTCAGCGTGTATAGGCGGGCGATCATTGTGTCCGGATGACCCGTATCGGGCGTGGCGGTCGTCAGGGCCGGATTCACTTCGTCATTTTCCAGCTCCGACTGATACGCCACTGTCGGGGGATTCAGTACCGTGGTCGTCTCGGTGACGTAATCAAACGCCGTGCCGACACCCCACATCGTCAGGCCTTTGCGGACGTCCGCATAGGTCAACGCCGACGCATCCAGCGGCAGTGTCACAACCGCCGAGGCCGCAGCCGGATCAGGATTTCCATCCGGATCCACCGGGCGGCCAAAGTCGAGCAGGCCGCTCGCCGTCGCGTACGAACCCGAACCCGCCGGAGGCGTATTCGCTTTCACTTCGCTTTCCGCATACAGATGCAGGCTGAAGTCATACGCGTTGTTTATCGAACTGCCCGCGGGGATATCGCCCGCCGCAACCAGCGAGGAGATGTATCCGGTGCCCAGCGCGCCGATCGACTCGGTGTTTGCCTTTGTTTCCGGCATCGCAACAGCATTGCGCGCGATACCAAACACCCGGTTGACCCCCGTCGGCGGATTCAGGGCAGGCAGCACCACCGAAGTAGTGGAGCCTTCCGTTCCATCCAACGTCATCGCAACCGTGGTCTCAACCATCGGATTCGCCACGATGAAGGCCGTCGTGTTCACGCCGTCCTTCAATTCATGGCGCTTATACGTCAGGGCATTGGGAAGCGTAAACGCCTCAGATCCCACGCCCGCCGTGATATCCACAGCCACCGTCGCCGCAAGGCTGGATCCCGCATACGGCGGAATCACGATGTCAATCGACGTATAATCCGCGGCCGCCCGGAATCCCTGAATCTGAACGCCGTCCACAAAGATGGGCGTGTCATTCGTCAGGCCGGTACCGGTGATCTTGCGGACCACACCGCCGAAGATCCACGCTTCCGCGCCCACTTCGCCATCCAGCAACACAAAGCCCGTCACGGTGGTCCGGGTGATGAAGTTCGCAATAATGATCTTATTGCCGTCCATCACCAGGTTGGCCGTAACAGCGCCGGTTTCAGTATCCGGATCGCTGATGTTGGTGAGGTCTCCCGCACTGGCGCCGCCGAAATTCAGGAAGCGGAACTCATCCACCAGATTCGGCGTGGCGACGATGGTTATAACCGTGTCAGGCAGCCAGCCACCCGGGCAATTCTGCGCCGTGGTAACCGCGACTGTACCGCCACCGCCCGGAATCGCACTCAATTGGAGGGCATTGCATTCACCGCAGACAAACTGCGCCACCACCACTTTGTCCGCATCCATTGTAATGGTGCCTGTGCCGTCATTTTCAGGATCGACCACATCCGCGCCGTTCAGACCGCCCCAGCCTGTGAAGTTGCAGTCATCATTCGCAGTGGCGGTTAGTGCAACAACCGTCCCTGTTGCATAAGGCCCAGGGGCCGCAGGATCGGCTACAACTGTTCCACCAGCGGTAGCCGAGAGATCAAGCGTCCACTCATCGATAGCAATGATTGACAGATGGGCCACCAAAGCGGTGGGAGCATCCACATTGAAAAGAAGCGGATTCGCATCGCCGACATCCACACCATTCACTGTCCAGCCATCGAATGTATAGGTCAGCGGATCATACGTCAGGGCCGCTTGAACCTGTGTGCCAAGCGCATAATTGCCTTCCGGCAAATCGAAGCCGTCACCGCCGCCCGTTTCCGCCAGGGCAATCGTGCCCGCCGCGGCCGGGTCCACCGACGCCGTCACCGCCGCCGTGCCAATCACATTAACCAAGCCGGCCGCCGTGGCCTGAATATTCGTATTGGCCAAATCCAACACCTGGACATCCGCCGCGCCTACACTCTCCAGCGCGGGGGCCGTCACATAAATCGTATCCGCGGTCATAGCCACGCCGGTTTGTTTCGGCGCGAGCGAACCGGCCCGGAACGCCGCCACTTCGCCGCCGACCAGCACCTGATAGGCTGCTTCCGCCGCCGCCACATTCAGGCCCGCCTGAACCGGGAAGAACCCGCTCAGCGTGAGGGCTTGTGTAAAGCCTTGCGGCAACGCATTCGGCGTAGCGCCGGTGATGACCATGCCGGAATCCAACGGGGCAAATATCGACAACGTATCAAACGTCGCCACAATATTCGTATCGCCCGCCGCCGTTTCACCGTACACAAGCTTCCAGTTATTGTCGCCCGGCTCATTGGTGATATACACTTGACCCGCATTATCCGCCACCGTGCTCGGGAACGACCACAATTGCGGCTTCGCATTGCCCGGATCAAGATTGCTGATGCTCAAGGTTACATTCAATCCCGTGCTGCTCAAATCTTCAATTTCGTCATACAGCAGCGTAGATCCATCTAAATACGTGTAAAGGAGACTGATTTCCACAAACTGACCAAGTCCCGTAAGGGCGCCGGGCGCTTTGGCCAGCACATCATTGGCCCATCCATTGCGGGCCGCCCACGAATTGTCGCCATCCACTGCGTCCACCATTGTCTGCAGGGTGTCGGCCAATTCCACAATCACCAAGGCTGTCTGACCCGCATCCACCAGGCCCGCGGCCACCAGACTGTCCGTATCGGGCGCTTCCACGGCGATGTCGGCATCCGGCGACACATACACCGTGCCGGTCTGCTTCGACGCATCGCCCTGATCCAGATTCGCCACCAATATGGTCCGCAACTGCCCGTTGAGCAGTACATTCGCAATCCAGATCTGGCCGGGGCCTACGTCCGTGAAGATATTGTCCGGGAGCGCGTTATTGTCGTTATCCACCGTCCCCACCACCTCATTCAGCGTCAGCCGGATCGGATTGGTCAGCGCACTATTCGCCGCCTGATACGACAAGGTGATTGCCTTCTCATTTTCCACCGCGTTCACCAGCGAATACACCGCCAGGGTCTGGACCGTGTCGGCCAATCCCGTGATGAATGGGCTGACATCCACCCCGCTGCTCCACGGGAAGGTCACCGGGCCCGTTACCTCGAGGGAGGTCGCATTCTGATCCCCGGTCCATTCGCCCGCGCACGCATCCACCGAAACGAACGTGTTCGGATCTCCGTCCACATTCGCCACAAAGGTGACGTCCGCGCTGGCCGCGCCGGTACCCGTAACTTCCGCCGAAACCGGTACGGGGATTTGCGGGATTGCGGAATTGTCAATGGGTGTCTTCACCCATACGCCTTCCACCCGCGAACTAAGTACGACCTGAAGATCACATTCCTGGCCCAGAATCATATCAAGCAGATCCACCATTGCGATCCGCCCGCCTGCGCCTGCGCCAGTGCTCTCCGAGTCATGCGTCGGCACGAAACCGATGACGAATGCGAACACCATCATCACGCTTACCAGCGACGCTAATACAAGTTTTTTCCTTGTCCCCATACCTTTCTCCTTTACACCGTTGTTCCTAAATACACCCTTCACTGACAAAAGCTCTACCGCCTTTATCAGCCTACACTTTACTCTTTACTGAATCACTATTTATTGAAGAATGTGCCCTGGTTACACGCCCCCACAAAAGGACTTTCTCCATTACACACTCTTCCGATAGCCAGTCCATTATAAAAAACTCTACCTCGCTTGTCAACACTTTATCCCATATTTTTTAGAAAAAAAATCGGCCCTTTTAAGCCTGGATTCAACATCTTTCCCGCCCGAAGGGTCTCCGGCAAAAACGCTGAATTCCCTGTATATCAAAAAATAAAACGAGATTTCAACTCTGCTCTGCTTCGTGTTCTGCCTCACGAGTAGGGCTTTACCCTACCACAAAGACAGCTATTCTTCAAGTGTTTTCTCTTGTCTATCCAAATTAATTTCATTGTTTTCCGGATTCGACCCCCTGGCCGCCTTCTTCAATATTCCCCAAGCCGCCAGCGATACCACCACCATGCCTAACGCAATCGCCTGGGATACCGTCAGTCCAAAAACCGACTGCGCGCTATCCCCCCGGAAAAACTCCGTTATAAACCGTAACGTTCCATATATACCCATGTATAAAAGGATAATCGTGCCGGGAGCATGGTTTCTATTGTACGCAAACCGGAGAAACAAAAAAATCAATATAAGTCCCGCAGCACTATAGAGTTGCACTGGATGCACGGGCAAGGATTCCGGCATACCGGGCTTAATTAGCCCGTCCTCAAGCTGCTGCCCATACGCCCCCCACGAGGCTTTCGGGAAATGGATTCCCCACGGAAGCGTCGTGGAATGCCCCCAACAACATCCATTAAAGAAACATCCTATCCGGCCTATTGCCTGACCCAGTGCAATATAGGGCGCTGAAAGATCCGCTAACGGGATTACAGGCTGTCCTTTAAGCTTCACATAGACTATTCCCCCCAGAACACCCCCAATCAGCCCCCCATAAAATACCAGCCCGCCCTGCCAAAAAAACACCGCACGATATGCATGCAGGAGTGAATCATATTGCACAATCCAATACAAGCGCGCCCCAATCAACGCCCCCACATACACCCATAATCCTCCCATCGGCGTAATGTCAAACGGTTTTTCCAGCGTATAATTTTTCCGTACAATCAAGAGCACCGCCGCCAAAAACGCCAGCGCCAGCATAAATGTATACGCGTGAAACTCAAGTGGTCCCAACGAAAACAACGTAGGCCGCATAGATTCTCCCAGTAGCGCTCCTAAAAACAAGGACAGGCACCCAAAACCACACTCATACTACAGGGCTCAACTATCCCGTCAATGCTTTTGGGGGTGTATATCCCTGCCTTGGGGGCGTTTGCGCGCGTAAACAAGGGTCATTCGGGTCTGTCCCTGTTTTCAACTGTCTCATTACACAAAACAATCGTCCGAATTGTGACATATCCACCCTGAGTAAAACCAGCCTTCCCTCCCTTTGTTTCAGAAGTATCAGGCGTTTCGCCGGGCGCCCCGCCGCCGATAAAACACCGCACACACCCCAACAACACACAAGGCCACCCAATCATCCCCTGCCGATCCCGGCATGATCCCCGCTTTCAATACCCCCGACTTGCCATTCCCCCTGTACCCTTCCGCAGGAGGGGTGCTAAAACCACTCTCACACCCAAATGCATTTTGCGCCTTTACCCAATAATAATACCGGACCGGCGTGTACGCCGGCGCACATGAACATCCCCCGGAATTTACGGGGACTTCCGCTGTAAAATCCTGGAATATCACCCCTGATTGCCACCCTTCTCCCAACGGAACCGCCGTCGAAGAATCCTGCTCCGTGCTCCGGTAAACCCTGTACCGCGCATTTGCATCCGCCACCGCAGTCCACGACACCACCACCGCATCGGTCTGCCCCCGTGTCGCCGTCACCCCCGCCGGCGTCTCCGCCGGCGTGCACCCCACATGAACCTGCCCATCCTGAATAACCACCGCAATGGCCTGCGCGTCAGATCCCGCCGCCGACGACTTCGCCGTGCCATGCGCCAACGAAACCCCGGCTTCCGCACTTCCAATGCCGTTCACCGCGATATACTCATTCTCCTGGGCGCCGCTCAAAATCTGAAAGGCAATGGTCAACATCGGACCATCTGGAATTTCGTTGACATTCTTGCCCACAATCGCTATCGCCAACACCCCTTCCGCTGCATGCACTTCCGTCTCCACCAGCTTCACCGCCGTATCAATCGACGCCTCCGGCCGCACCGCACTGCGTTCCGTAACCACATTTCCTTCATTATCTACTACGGAATGCCCCTCTAAATCCTGCACGATAAATTCATAAAAATCCGTATATGGCGCAAGCCTCGCCGGGTCATACTGAATAAACAACACCACGGACGACGGCGCCACGCCCCCGGATTCCAAGCCCACGGAAACTTCCACCGTATCCCCAATATTCGCCGTGCCCCCTGTCAACGTCAATGTCAATGCGCCCGCCGGAACAGCAACCAACATCATCACACCCGCAAGATAAATGATCACACCTGCTCGTTGAAATGCCATGAAATGCCTGCGCTTTCTTTTTTTCCTTAATACATAGTATCGCGGAGTTCCCAGTCCGCCGTCAAGCACCCGAGAACAACCAACTCAGACCCAAACGAGTCCCTCCCCTCAACGCCCTCAATCCACAATCCATGTATCCTTGATTCCCCTGGGTTGTACTCGATTCTCCTGCTTTCCCGAAAGGTCCGGCGGGTCCGGCTCGTCCGACTTGTCACAGTCCTTGGTAAACGTGTACGATCTACGGTGATGATTCAAGTGACGTGTTTACAATGCGGGCTGCGGATTCTGGTTCCCCCGTCCGTGCAGGGCAAGACCGGGGCCTGTTTTAACTGCGGAGCGCCCATCAAAGTGCCTGCGGCCAGCAACGGCGTCCGCAAAGATTTGCTGTTCCAACGCGGCGAACGGGTCTCCGACCGCTACATCATCGAAGATAAAATCGGCCAGGGGGGCATGGGCGTCGTCTACCGCGCCCTGGATACCCTGGTGGAAGAAACCGTTGCCCTCAAATTCATGAATCCCAGTTATCTCCGCACGGAAAAGGGCCAGCAACTCTTCATCCATGAAGCGCAGATCGCCCGCCGGCTCCGGCACGAGAACATCGTCGCGGTCCATGACGTCAGTTGGACTTCCGACGGTATTCTCTATCTCAGCATGGAATACGCCGACGGACAGTCACTGCGGGCCTTTCTCCGCAAACAACGCACGGACCGCAAACTTATCCCGGTGCGGCTCGTCATCACCGTTATCAAACAAGTTCTGGCGGCGCTGGAATTCGCCCACCGCATGGTGATCCACCGGGACATGAAACCCGAAAACATCATGCTTCTGCCCAGCGAACAGGTGAAAGTGCTCGACTTCGGGCTGGCCAAAGCGATCCACGAAGAACTTCTGGCGGGCGAAGAACCCAAGCGGGTCGTGGGAACCCTTCCCTATGCCGCGCCGGAACAAAAGAAAAAACAAACCATCGATCTCCGCGCCGATATCTATGCCGTGGGCCTCATTTTCCACGAACTGCTTACCCTGCGCACCCCGCTTGACGAACCGGTTACCGTTTTGCAGGCCCGAAACGACGTCGCCCCCTCCCTCCTCACCGTCCTCGACAAAGCGCTCAAGGAAGAAAAAGAACAGCGGTGGTCCTCCGCGGGCGAATTCCGCCAAGCCCTCGACACCGCGTATGAAGACTCATACCAAAAGACAATCGCCACATTCCACGTCAATAAGCACATCGAACCTGTCTCCACCGAAGGGATGATCTTCTTCGAAGGAGGAAATTTCCTCATGGGCAACAACGACGTCCGCGAAGAAACCCCCGAAGAAGAAGTCCATGTTGATCCTTTTTGGATGGACATCTACCCCGTGACTATCGAACAATACCGCCAGTACCTGGAAGCCACGGGGGCGCCCGATCCACGGTTCTGGCGGGACCCTCAATGCAATGGCCCCAACCAGCCTGTTGTCGGCATCTCCTGGAAAGAAGCCCTCGACTACTCCGCTTGGGCAGGGAAAATGCTTCCCACGGAGGCACAATGGGAATTCGCCGCGCGTGGACGGCAAAACCGGAAATACCCTTGGGGCAACCTCCCCCCGGATTCCACCCGCGCGAATTTCGCTGAATACCTGGGCATGCCCTCCATCGTTACCATGCATGAAGACGGACGCACTCCGGAAGGCATCTACGATCTTGCCGGAAACGTGTATGAATGGACCATTGATCCCTTCGTTCCCTATCCCGTCCAACGCTACAACCCCCAAGCCTGCGCCAATGCCCCCCGGCGCACGGCCCGGGGCGGTTGCTGGAATTCAAAATCCAACGAACTTCTCTGCACCTTCCGCAAAGGGCTTTTCCCGGAAATCCGCGAAAACACCGTCGGCTTCCGCTGCGTTATCCCCGCCAGCCGAAATATCCATCACGAGTAAAAACCGTAATTATCTCCAGCAACTGCACCTTGCTTCCCGCATTTCGAATCCAGGACAACAACTGCAAACCTGCAAATCCCCGCCCTGCCCGTTCCATATTATGGAACGCCGCCAGACGATAATCCTTCTTGATTTACCCATGTATCGCATCTTATTATATTAATGTGTTCTGGAAGGGAGGGATTATGAAGTACATGGTGAGAATGGGTTTGGAGCTAGGTGTTGCATTTGTCGCATTAACGGTATTCACACAAACAAAAATGAAAAATAAACCAAAAGAAACTAAAGAAGGGAGAAGCGTATGTTTTTAGCTTTGCTCAACAAACCACAGAAGAAGGCTTTCTGGACGCTCGCAAACGCATTCGTGGCAGCTGATGGAAAACTTGATGCCTCCGAGAAGACAATGCTTGACATGATGAAAAAGGAGATGGGGCTGGATTCGGAACCCAGATTGGACCGTAGATCCGCAGACTCGTTGTTCGCCATCTTCGATACGCGGCAATCCAGAATAGTAACGCTCTTAGAAATAATTGGCTTGGGCTACTCTGATTCCAAGTATTCTGCAAGCGAGTGCGAATTCGTTGCAAGGATGTCCAAAGCATTCAAAATTACGCAGAAGGAGGTTTCTGTCCTGGAAAATTGGGTATCCCGACAGTTAGCACTCGTGACCGAAGCACACGCGCTCATAAGCGGAAAGGGGAAATGACATGCCATTGCCACTTCTTATAATACCTATTGTCTTCGGTTCGGGTCTCTGGGGCTTATATAAGGGAAGCCGAGCGGTGAGTGATTCTTCTAAGGCATCGAAACTGAATACGGAGGCTCATGAGGTTTTTCGGACGGCATCAAGGAAACTTAAAAATCAGAAACGACTGACAACAAATACTCTTGAGGAACTCGGCACGCTCAAGCTAAATGCATGGAAGAACCAAATACGGCGATTCGTGGATGTCTTCGGAAAGATCAAAAATGTCGAGATTACTGGAACAATTAGCAGTCAGTTTGCACTAAAGGGTTTTGTGAAAGATGATCTGGCTGAAATGCAACAGATTTCGCTTCATGCAACGGAGATTCTAGGAGGTGGAATAGCAGCCTTAAGTGCTGGCGCATTGGCAGGTTTTGGCGCCTATGGCGGTGC
>ERZ795059.6646-NODE-6646-length-10183-cov-5.611374_pt1 | contig 10183 bp, 9 predicted proteins | sample MGYA00375143_ERZ795059 | MGnify/ENA primary metagenome ERZ795059 (study PRJEB30188, sample SAMN05720168) | activated sludge metagenome | isolation source: Anaerobic digester | place: USA | collected 2015-01-07 ... | reverse complement strand
TATCGTTAAAATAATTTAATCCGAAAGTGGATTACTATGACTGCTACCCCTTTCGGATTATATTATTTTAACGATAACGGAACACTTAATAACACAACAGACGATAAATGGGGAAGTATTAAAGAAAGTGACGGATTAAATAGTAATTCCATAACAAGTTTATTGATTGATAACAGAGGCGAACTTTGGATCGGAACAATTTTGGGAGTAAATATTATTAGAGATGTTTCTTCACCAAAATCAATGATAGGTAATTCATTCCCTTTGCGTCAACAATCAATAATGTGTATGGCGGTTGATCCGTTAAATAGAAAGTGGGTTGGCACAAAACAAGGTGTTTTTTTGGTAAGTTCGGATGGTTCTTCGTTAATTCAGCAATTTGACAGCAGAAATTCATCTTTACCTTCGGACGATATTAAATCTATAATTTTTGATAATAATAACGGTATTGTTTATATTGGAACCGATTATGGATTAACCGCATTTTATACTACGGCTTTAAAACCGGTTGATAGCTTTAACGATATATTTGTTTATCCCAATCCTTTTGAAGTTTATAATGGCAATGAAATACAATTAACAATAGACGGTTTAATAAAAGATAGCCAAATTAAAATTTATACTATTTCGGGAAAATTAGTTAAAGAATTTGCAAGTCCGGGGGGTAAAATAGCATTTTGGGACGGTAGAGATAATGATGGCAAACTTGTTTCCAGCGGTATTTATATTTTAGCTGCTTTTGATAACGAAGCTAATAGTGTAGCAATACAAAAATTTGCAGTAATTAAAAAGTAAGAGATTTCTTGAATGATTGATATATTAAATTTATCCATACAATTTTCGGGTACTTCATTATTTGAAGAAGTAAATTTAAAGATAAACAGATTTGATAAAATATCTTTGGTAGGAGCCAACGGTAGCGGTAAATCAACTTTATTAAAACTATTAATGGGTTACGAACAACCCGAAACGGGTAATATCACTAAACAAAAAGGAATTAAAATTAAGTATTTACCCCAGGAGTTTTTATCAAAATCAAATTTCCCTTTATTTAAAGAAGTAAAATCGGCATTACCCAATCAAAGCGAAATAGCCGAAAAGGAAGAGTTTATAAACGCAGAATTATTAGACCCTGATTTAACTACAGAACAGCAACAAGAGTTAATAGAGGAATTGGGCGAAATACATTTGCTTAAAGAAAATCTTGATTACTACTCGTTAGATAGCAGAATAGAAAAAGTTTTAATTGGTTTAGGATTTTGCGAAAAAGATTTCGAAAAACCTGTTGATACATTTTCCGGCGGTTGGCAAATGCGTATTGAATTAGCTAAAATACTATTAAGCGACCCCGATTTAATAATGTTGGATGAACCCACCAACCATTTAGATATAGATTCCTTACAATGGTTAATAGATTTTTTAAAATCATTTAAAGGTTCGTTAATTGTTGTATCGCACGATAAATATTTTGTTAACTGTGTTACAAATAAAACTTTAGAAATTTTCAATCGCAAATTATCGTTTTTTAATGGAAACTACGATGCTTACATAAAGTTTAAAGAAGAACGCGATGATAATTTAAATAGCCAGTTTAAAAATCAACAAAAACAAATAGCTGCATTAGAACGATTTATTGATCGATTTAGGTATAAAGCTTCAAAAGCCAAACAAGTTCAAAGTCGTATAAAAATGTTGGAAAAATTTGACCAGGTAGATTTGCCCGAATTTATTGAAAAAATACATTTTCGCTTTCCCGAAGTGCAACAAAGCGGCGTTGTTCCTATGGAGCTTAATAATATTGGCAAAAGATTTGAAACTAATCAAGTTCTTAAAAACATTAATTTTAAAATTGAAAGAGGCGAAAAAATTGCGTTTTTAGGTCCTAACGGAGCAGGAAAAACTACTTTGGCTAAAATAATTGCCGGTAAAAGCGAACCGACCGAGGGAGAGTTAATTGTAGGATATAACACATCTATTTCTTATTACGCTCAGGAAGTAACGGCAGAACTTGATTTGGAGAAAGATATTTTAGATACTTTATCGGAATGCGGCGAGGAATATTCTCCTGCTCAATTACGTTCGTTGGCAGGTTCGTTTTTATTTAGTGATGATGATGTTTTTAAGAAAGTATCCGTTTTATCCGGCGGTGAAAAAAGCCGTGTGGCACTTGCAAAATTATTACTAACCAAAGCAAATTTAGTTGTTCTTGATGAGCCGACTAACCACTTAGATGTTACAAGTAAAGAAGTACTTCAGTCAGCTCTTATCAATTTTACCGGTACATTAATAATTGTATCTCACGATATCGATTTTATCAGACCTATAGTTAATAAAGTTGTTGAAATTAGAGATGGACAATTTAAAGTGTATTCCGGTGATATTGATTATTATTTAAGAAAACGCAAAGAGCTGTTGGAATTGGATAATAATTTTGCTGTACCGGAAAAAGACGACGACAAAAAGAATAACAGAAAAGAGACTAAACGAATAGAAGCCGAGTTAAGGCAAAAACGTTATAAAGCTACAAAAGATATTATAGCCAAAATTCAAAATACGGAAAACGATATTAGTGTTAATGAAGAAAAAAAGGCAAACTTAGAATATGAATTAAGTTTGCCGGATATTTATTCCAATCCTACTTTAATAAAACAAAAACGGAACGAATACGAAACAGTAAATAAAACATTGGAAATGTTATATTTAAACTGGACAGAATTTAGCGAAAAATTAGAGGAAATAGAAAAAGCGATTCAATAATTATTCGTTAGTTTCTTCTTCTATTTCTTTAACTTCACTAAATTCATCGGCAAGTGCCAAACCGCCGTATAGTGCAGCATCGTCTCCTAATTTTGTTGCAATTATTTTTACAATTTTCCCAGGTTCAGGCAACACCGCTTTGTCAAATTCTTTTTTTAATAATAGGTAACATATATTTACTCATTGCTTCAATTACGCCACCACCTAATACTATTGTATCAATATTTAATAAAGTAACAATGCTGCCTAAAACAGTGCCAATTATTTTGGAAGCGGCATTTATATTAGTAGTTACAACCTTATCTTTTTTAAGCATAGCTTGTAAAAGCATTTTACTTTTAATTGCTTTTTTATCACCCATCAGTTCTGTTATTGCAGATTTTTTACCTTCTTTTATATCCTTTTGAATTGCCTTAACAATAGCAGTTCTACTTGCCAAACCTTCAAACGTGGTTTTCTTTTTTGCACCCATCAATAAACCTTCGGCAGAAACAAGCATATGCCCAATTTCGCCTGCATAAAAGCTGGAACCGCGATAAATTTTTCCGTCAAAAAATAACGCCCCGCCAATTCCGGTTCCTACAAACACAACAAGCATATTATTAACTTTATCGTGCATCTCATATTTTTTTATTCCCAAGCCGCCTAAATTTACATCATTTTCTATTAGTACCGGAATGTTAAAATGTTTTTGTAAGGCTTTTTTAATGTTATAGTTTTTTATCTCTAAATTAGGTGCATTGCCTATTACTCCGCTTACGGGGTTAACCGTGCCGGGCACTCCTAAACAAATTGCCCTAATTTTATCTTCCCCTACTCCGGATTTTTCAAATAACATATGAACGGACTCTACAATATCTTTTACCAGCTGTTGAGGACCTTTTTTAAATTTGGTTGCAACTTTTTCGCGGCAAACTATTTCCTTTTTATCGTTAATTAGTGCACTTAAAATTTTAGTTCCGCCTAAGTCTATAGATATTATAAATTCTTTCATATGCTTTCTCCGTTTTCTTTTTTATTTAACTATATAAATTTAAATAGTTATTCGTTTAATTTCAAATTTTTATTACTTTTTTAACAAACATTATTTTGTATTTTTGTAACAACAAAATAGATTAATATGAAACCGCTAAAACAATTCGGACAAAATTTTTTACAAGATAACAACATTATCGAAAAAATTATTACTTTATTTAACCCAAATGCTACCGATATAGTTGTTGAAATAGGACCGGGAACGGGAGCTTTAACAAAAAAACTATACCCCGTTGTAAAAAATTTTTATGCAATAGAAATAGATACACGAGCCGCTTTAAATTTAACACAAGAATTTCCTAATTTAATACTTTTTCGAGAAGATGTATTAAATTTTGAATTTAATCAAATTTATAAACTGCACTATAATCCGTTACGTATAATAGGAAACCTACCGTATAATATAACTTCACCAATTATTTTTAAAGTATTTGAAAATATTGAATATATAAATGATATGGTTTTTATGGTTCAATATGAAGTTGCAAAAAGATTTACTGCCGAAAAAGGAACAAAAGATTACGGGATTCTTTCAGTATTATTAAATTTTTTTACAGAAACTAAGTTTTGTTTTAAAGTATCGCGAAATTGTTTTTATCCCGTACCTAATGTGGAAAGTGCCATAGTTTATATTAAAGCAAAAGACTTAACTAATTGCAACGTAAATAAAAAGATTTTTATTTCTACGGTAAAAGCTGCTTTTGGAAATAGAAGGAAGACATTAAAAAACTCATTTTCTAATAGTATTTTTAAGGAATTTGACCTAAGCAAAATAGATTTCGACTTTTCTAAGCGTGCCGAACAACTTAATTTAGAGGATTTTATTTATTTATCTAATTGCTTTTATAATTCTTTATATAAAAATAAGCGGTAATTAAATAATAATAACCGCTTATTTAAGGAACTTTTCAATTTATTTAAATATTAATAATTATATTAAAGTTTTCCTAAATCAACTTTATTAACAATATCAACAATTAAATAAAAATAACGATCTAATGAACAATTTGCATCTTCACGTAAATAACAACAACCGTCTTCAGACCGTGTTTTACACTTGGCACATATTGTATTTCGTAAAGCTTGTTGAATTTCTTCAAATGGTTTATCGTTATTTTTATGAATTACGTCAACTATCTCATCGGTATAAAGTTCTATCGCACAATGCTCTTCTTCATTTAAAGTGCAACGTCCTTTTATATCGCTATCGCAACAAATTGTACACACATGCTTCTTTAAAGCATTTTTATATATATTCATACATTAACTCCAATTTAACAATAACAAAATTTAGCAATAACTTAAACCTTAAGCAAGAAAAATATGCATAAAAAAGAAAGAGTTAAACGCATTTTCGATTCAATAAGTAACAGGTACGACTTCCTCAATCATTTTTTAAGTTTGGGAATTGATTTCTATTGGAGATATAAAGCACTAAAAAAAGCGGGGATAAATAAAAATTCCGTTTTATTAGATATTGCCTGCGGTACGGGGGATTTTTCCATTGCAGCAAAAAAATTTGGTGTAAATAAAATATTTGCAGCCGATTTATCAAAAAACATGTTATTACTTTTTAATAAAAAAGCCGCTTGGTCTAAAGGAAAGTTACTTCAATCGGTAGCCGAATTTATTCCCTATAAAAACAATCAATTTACAGATATTACCGTTGCATTTGGAGTAAGAAACTTTTATGATTTACAAAAAGGATTTGACGAATTTTATAGAATTTTAACACAAAACGGAAAAGTTACAATATTAGAGTTTAGACTTCCTAAAAATAAAATTATTGCATGGTTATATAATTTTTATTTTAATAAAATATTGCCGTTTATAGGAAGAATAATTTCTAAAGATGACGAAGCTTATAAATATTTACCTGATTCGGTAAACGAATTTGATGCCAATGTTAATTTACCTAAACTTTTATCAAATTCCGGTTTTACAAAAATAAAAACTTATTCCGCCACATTCGGAATTGTACAAATAGTAATTGGTCAGAAACTTTAATCTTCTTCTGCCGTTAAATCTTCCAATTCTACCTTATACATATTATTTATGGTTTTACCTAAAAATCTTTCGGCAACAGCCTTAAATTTTTCGGGCAAATCGCTAACGTAATATTCGTGTTTTCCTTCTTGATTAATAGGAGTTTTTAACCCCCTTCCGGTCAAATAATTATCAACAACCTTAGTTGCTGCTTGACCGCTATCTATAAGCTTAACACTATTACCCATAACTTTTTTAATAACATCGGATAGTAAAGGATAATGTGTACAACCTAAAATTAATGTGTCAATTCCAAGATCTTTAAGCTCGGTTAAATACTCTTTTGCAATTAATTTTGTAGCTTTATGGTCAATCCAACCTTCTTCTGCCAACGGAACAAACAAAGGACAAGCTTTTTCATAAACTTCTAATTCAGGGTCAATTCTTAGCAATTCCTTAGAATAAGCTTTATTATTTACTGTTGTATTTGTTCCTATTACTCCAATTTTTTTATTTTTGGTAACCTGAACAGCCAATGCACTTCCCGGTTCAATCATACCTATTACCGGAATTTTATAGGTTTTTCTAAGAACGTCTATTGCCACCGAAGAGGCAGTATTACAAGCAACTATAATTAGTTTAACATTTCTTTTTATTAAAAAACGTGCATCTTGTTTAGAATATTCTATAACGGTTTCATTAGATTTAGAACCGTAAGGTACACGTGCTGTATCGCCAAAATATATAATATTTTCGCATGGTAAATATGCCGAAATTCTTTTAACTACGGATAATCCGCCAATACCTGAATCAAAAACCCCTATTGGGCTATATCTGTTCATAAAATTCAAATTTGTACTCCTACAACATTTCTTCAATTGTTTGTGTCAATGTTACTCTTATTAACTCATACTCGTTAAATGAGATTTTTTTATTATTTTTTTTATAAGTATAAAACGAATCTACTACGTCATCCCCTTTTGTCGAAATTTTTGCGAAAGCAATATGTAATCCTATATCAGCTATAGTTTTTGTAATTTGATAAAGAAGGCCTAATCTATCCGGAGAAAACACATCTATAATTAAATATTTTTCGTGCTCTTCAAAATTAATTTTTACACGACCTTGTCTTTTAAAAAACTTTCTTTCAATTCGCCACCATTTCGATTTTGCTTTGTTAAACTCTTTTGTTAACAATAAATTATCGTTAATAGTAAGTAATAAATCCAATTTTATTTTTTCGTAACGGTTTATATCTACAGTTTTACCTGTTCTAAAATCAGTTACATTAAAACTATCTATAATAATTCCGTCTTTTCTAGTAAATATTTTAGCATCGTGAATATTTAAGTCATTAATTGAAAGAGTACCGCACAAACGAGCCAAAATACCTTCAACATCTTTAGTAATTATGGTTATATTGGTATAATCTTCCATTTCTTTAAAAAATACGCTTAAATCTTCTCCCCTCTCAATTTCTTCAACATGTCTGTTTATTTCTTCTTCGGTATATTGCTGAAGATGAGAAATATCATTAATGGATTGAATATGATCTTTAACCATCTCGTTTGTTAAATAAACATTACCCTCCAACATCTGTTTGGTCTTGGCATAAATTAACTGCTCTCCTGTCTGTTGTTCTTCAATCATTAATTTAGTCTTTCTGTAAAGTTCAAATAACATATCACTTTTCCATTGTGTCCATACAACAGGACTAACAGCTGATAAATCGGCATATGTTAGCAAATAAAGATAATCGAGATGTTTTATTTCGTTAAATATAAAAGAAAAATTATTTAATGTTTGAGGATCGTTCAAATTTCTTCTGAAAGCCATTTGTTCCATTGTTAAATGATGCCTTACCAAAAAACGAACAAGGTCTATTGCTATCTTATCATACCCAAGTGTTTCCATATTACCGCCTACCAACTCACAACCTAATATTTCATGTCCTGCAATACTAATTGGTTTGGCAATATCATGAAAAAGTACAGCTAAAAACAATAAATCTTTATCTGGTATTTCGGAATATATTTTTCCTAACTTACTAAATTCACCTTCAAGTTTTTCTAAGTTAATAATTGCCATTAAAGTATGTTCGTCTGCAGTATAACAATGATATACGCCGGGTTGAAAAAAGCCATTTAAATCGCTAAACTCGGGTAATACTAAAGAAAGTACCCCAAGCTCGTTCATTGCAGATAACGTTAAACCTACATTTTTAGGAAGTTTTAATATTTCTCTAAAAAAAGTATATGACTCGTGCGTTCTTTCAGCTTCAATATTATAGTTATGAACTGTTTCTATAATAAGTGTTCTGAGATTTTCATCAAAAATGCCTCCGTAAATACCCCTATAATAAAACGCTTTTAATATATCGGATAGAGATAGTTCTTTATTTATATTAATTGAAAGTACATTGGCTTTTATCGAAAACTCATCATCAATAGTAATGGAAAGAAAATCGGAAATAGGAGCAGTAATTTGCTCGGTATATCTTCTAATCATTGTTTTGGCAAAACGGTTTATTACCACTGCCGAATCGAAGTAGCTTCTCATAAATTCTTGAACCGATAAACCGGCTGAATTTATTAACCCAACAATTTTTTCTTGGCAGTCAAATTCCAATCTATCATTTTTTCTTCTGTTTATAAGGTGCAAATAGTTTCTTGTTCTAAGAAGATTTTTATAAGCATCCGAAAGTTTATTTAATTCTTTCCTGGAAACTAATTTTTCTGTTCTAAGTAAATTAATAAAACTTTCCGTTTGTATAATTTCATTCTGATCCGATAGCAACTTGTTGTTTTTTAGGGCATAAATCCATTCAACTGCTTGCAAATCACGTAATCCGCCGGCAGAAAATTTAATATTCGGTCCAATAACTTTTGGCGAAGAACCGTATTTTTTATGTCTAATATTTATATCATCAAAATACGCATAAATTAATCGTATTCTTGTATCTTCATCCAAATGCGAAAACAACAAATTATTCCAATCGGAATATATTTTATTATTCCCCATTAAAAAACGAGTTTCAAAAAACTGTGTTACGGTTGTAAGATCATCCTCAATAAATTTGGCAATATCGTTAAACTCCCTTACCGTATGACTTGCTTCAATTCCACAATCCCATAATAATTGTACACATTTTTTTATTGATGCCTTATGAATTTCCGCCTCATCGGTTATAAACATAATATCAATATCGGAAAAAGGGGCAAGTTCTCTTCTACTAAAACTTCCTGCAGAAACAATTGCAAACTGAACATTTTCACGTTCAAGTATATTTACAATAAACTCTTCAATAAGCAAGCTATAATTTAAACAAAAGTTAAACGAGTCTGCCAATAAATCAGCATCGTTAAATATCCTTTCTCTAAGATTAAGATATTTTTCTTTTAATTTAATTATTTCTTGCATATTTGTTCTAATTTTAATTTGCAAATTTAAGCAAATTATTTGTATTTGCCAATTTCATATAATTATTACTTAATAATATTTTACAAACTATTGTTGGTCGTTATAAAATTAGTGTAATAAATTAAATAAAACAATGCTAAAAAATACATCTGGATTAAGATTGATTGTTTTAAGTATTTATTTCCATCTATCTCATCTCTGAAATATAAAAATATAAACGGAACAAGAATATAAATATGTGAAGCTCCTAATTTTACACTGGATGTAAATACAACAGATAGACCAATAATAAATAATTTAAGAATATGTGAAAATTTATCGGATTTATTAATAAACACTAAAACATAAACCAAAATACCAAAAAATACTAAAATCAACATACTAAAATTATATGGTATTAAAACGAACTTTTGTAACTGGGTACAAATTTGAGCTGCTACACCGGTTGAGTTTTCTAATCCATGCAAATTTGAATGATTTGGTATTGTTAACCAAATTAAAGGAATTAAAAAAATTAGAGATAAATAATTTATATTTAAAAACCTTTTAAAGTTAAATAGAATAATAAATATTCCTATAAAACCAATATTTGCAAACACGGCATTTGCATGTTCAAAAGTCGGCTTTAATTGATGAATATTAAACTGAGGAACTGTAAGTCCTTTCCAAATAAAAAATATTAATAAAGCAGGACTTAATAAAACAACTTGAACGGCTAAATTTTTTATATAAACATTTAATCCATTTTTTAATTTAATGTTATTAACCAATTCAACAATTTGACGAGCTACAACCAATATCAACATCCATTGTTGAGATAATACTGCAAGACTAAGCATTAAAGATACTATCGTATTACTAAATTTTGTTTCATTTTTTATTATAAAGTAAAAAGCAATAAATGCAAATAATAAGCCGTAATTAAACATGTAAAATGACTTTTTCTTCTTTGATAACGCCCTTCGCCAGCCCGTTGGATTCTTCT
>ERZ795059.6644-NODE-6644-length-10185-cov-5.515301_pt1 | contig 10185 bp, 6 predicted proteins | sample MGYA00375143_ERZ795059 | MGnify/ENA primary metagenome ERZ795059 (study PRJEB30188, sample SAMN05720168) | activated sludge metagenome | isolation source: Anaerobic digester | place: USA | collected 2015-01-07 ... | reverse complement strand
CACTGGATGGTACACTCTTTCCCTACACGACGCTCTTCCGATCTCCTCCCGCTGCCCAAGATCGTCGCGTCCGCGCTGCTCACGCTGGCGGCGAAGAGCGCGGCGAAAACCCATCAGGCCGAGCCGATCCTCACCCCGTGGGGCGAGGGCGTGTTCAACGCGATCGGCGGACCGAAGTTCCTCGCCGCGATCGGCGACGACGGCTACCCGTTCATCGTGCCGCTGATGCAGTGCCTGGCCGCCGACAGTCGCCGTCTGGTTTTCTCCCCGTTGGCTTACGGCGAGGATCTGGCGCGCCTGCCCAAGGGCGCGAAGGTCGCTGTCTACGCCATGAGCATGCAGATGGAAACGATCCTCGTGCGCGGCGATTTCCTCGGTTACGACTCCTATCGCCTGCTGAAAATGGGCGCGGTGGATATCGACTACGTCTACAACTCGATGCCGCCCAAGCACGGGCAGATCTATCCGCGCGTGCCGCTCACGCCGGTGGTCGATTTCTAACCCGCTTGGCATCCGCGCCGCCATTGGTTATCATTCCTTCGACCTACCTTTCACAGCAACAATCGCGAGCCGAACGAACGTGGAGGAAGATCCATGGTCCAAGTCGATGTTTTTTGGTCCTACGCCCTGGGCGCGGGTTTCGCCATCGCCGCGCATCGTCAACTGGCCATGCCGCGCGTCAACGACGCCGCCGCGCCGTGCGCCCACGCCGCGCCGGAGTGGTACACGCATCACACCTTCGTGTCCACCGTGCTGTTTCTGGCGACGATCTTCGCGCCGTCAGGGGTGTGCCTGTTGTGGGCCTATCCGAGTTGGGAGACGATGCACGTCTGGGATCGCAGTTTGTGGATCTGGCTGGTTGCGCTGTTCGCGATCACCAACGTCACGCAAGGAGTTCTCGGCTATTATGTGGTGTATAAACTGATAAAACGCGGCAAGCTCTACTGGGCGTACCTGCAACTGCCGCTCGGCTATTTCCTGATGTTCTTCATCCTCGTGCACGGCTGGGACGGCACGGGCTACAGGCGTTTTTTCTCCTCGTCCAGGGAACGTTTCCTCAACTGGGATTGGACGAACATCCCAGCCTTCTTCGTCAGCGACGTGGGCGTCACGCTGTACATCATGGGTTTGATCATGATCCCCGTGCTGCTGTACCTGGTCGGCAAATGGCTCTACGCCGGCTTCGTCATGGCCGGCACGCCCGCGCCCGCGTCGCGCGTGACGATCTACAAATACTTCCTGCAGGCGGTGTTCGTCGGCGGGTTGGGCCACGCCGTCGCGGCCAGTCTGCTGATTCGCTGGCTGGGGTGGGGGATCGGCCTGGCGATTTTCGTCGTCGCGTCGTTCCTCGTCGGCTGGCGGCGCGGCGGCTATTTGCACAAGGTGGCGGCGAAAACCTTACTGCCGCAGGGAGAGCGGTTCTAGCTTCAACGACGAGCCCTGCGGGAACATGCCGTATTTGTAGTAGTGTTCCAACAAGCGGTCCTTTTCCTGGAAACGCTCGATCAGCCACGCGGTCAGCGCCTCGGCGTCCTCGGGCAGTTCCGCGACCGCGAAGCGCCGCACGTGCAGATGCGCCCGTTTCGCGCTCCCTTTGATCCACTGCCACAGCGTCGGCACGCCGTCGATGTACCCGATCGTCAGGTCGTACACCGCGTCGATGTGCCCGCGCAGCGATTGCACCGACGCGACGAAGCCCTTCGTGCGCGGCATCATCACGTACTTGAGCGGCGGCAGCTTCAATTTTTCGATATAGGAATTGCTCAACAGCAACTTCGACGGTTTGAGCCGTGTGCCCTCGACGAAGCTGATCAGCCACAACGGAACGCGATGTTGCAGAATTTTTCGGAAGACGCGGTTGATCTTTTCCCGGTCGGCCGTCCAATCGCGCTTGACGAACAGGCAATCCAGAAACAGCAGACCCCAACCCGCGCCGGGCACGTATTTGACGATGTCCTTGACGAACCATTTCAGGTCGCCCAGGCGTTTCTTGCGCCGCGCTAGCGCGAAAATGACTGGGATGTCGGTCATTTCGACGTGGTTGGCTACCACGATCGTGTTTTCTCGCTCGGGCACGTCGTCGCCGCTGATGATCACCTTCGTGCGATGCAGTTTTTCGGCCCACAACACGCACCAGCCCCACCACAGGTTGGCGCCGAAGCGCATGATCTTGCGGAAGGCGCGTTGTGAAAACAGACGCACGGGCAGGGAAACGATCTGCACGCCGTTGGCCAGCAGCAGCGTCGGTCCCAGAATCAACGAGACAAACAACCCACGCAGACCATAAACGAACTTACGCAACCCCTTCGGGTCGGTCAGCTTTTTGATTTCCATTTCCGCATGACCTCGATCTCTATTCCATACTCGCTCGCATGTGAACGTCGGCAGCGATATATACACATTTTAATCATGGATGTCCAGAAAGGTGAATATTCGCTCGGTTTTTACCACTCCGGCCCGATGTAGCCGTAATACCGGCCCATCCAATACGGCAGCAGGTAGTCGTGCCCGGTGCGTTCCCGGCCGTTGTCGTCGCCGCCGTCCAGCACGAACGGGCTGCGGTGCCAGATGCACATGTCCGGCACGCGCAGGTCGGCCGGCAGCGGCTCCAGCGCCAGTTCCGGCCGCTGCGGATTCTTCGCGATGTCCGGATTCGCGCTGTTTTGAATGTACCGGTCGCGCAACGGCGGATCGACGAACGCGTCCATCTGCCAGATCGACTGCATGATCGTCACCGGGTCGCGATAGGCGGTCGAATATTGGAACCAGGGCGAGAAGGTGGGGTTGGCTTCCGACGAGCCGCGCCGCAACGCCAGAATCTCGCCGGTGTCGTCCCACAATTGCCGGGCGAAGGCTTTACTGTAAATATCCCATAAAATAAGATTCTTCTCCAGGCGCGTCAGCGTGTACATGTTTTCGTAAGCCATGTACACGTTATAATGCTTGGTCGCGTAGCCCAGGTACACCCAGAGGAATCCCGACACCACCCACGGGTAATCGCGTTCGATCAATTCGTTGTAATGATCCAGGAACCGTTGCTCGCCGCTGACATGGTAGGCGAGGCGGAACCACGCCAGGCTCGCCGCCGCCGCCAGTCCGTTGGGCACCGGCCAGCCTTCCAGAAAGTACCCGCGGAAATCGCCGTAGGTCGTCGGTTCGCCGTCCACGTCGTAAATGCGCAGACCGCCCTCCCACATATAATCGGCGATCTCGATGATGTTGCGGCGCACGGTGTATTGAATCTGCCAGTCGTCGACCAGGTCGTACATCAGCGACAGCCCGACCAGCGCGCCGCTGTACTGGTCGATCGACACATCACCTTTCCAGTAGTAATCCGCGAATTCGCCTTCGCCCACGTGGTTTTCCGATTCCGGCGTGAACGAGGTGAATTCGTTCGGACCCATCGGCGCGTCCTTCGGAATATAGCTGCGCGACAGCAAGCCCGGAATGCCGTTGACGCGGTTGAGCAGATCCAGCCCCCGCGTGTGCAGCCGGGCGTTGTCCAGCGCTTCGTCGGTGCCTTCCACCGCGTACCAGAACGCCGCGCCCGCCGACGAATTGCCGTGGATGAAGCACGCGTCGCCCAGGTCGGTGAACCAGTAATCGCCGTCCGGTGCGTCCGGATTGTCCGCCGTCACCGACAGCCCGTCGCAGTTGTGTCGTTCGTCGTAGATGGCTTGGTAGGCACGCGCCTTGCGTAGCAGCGGACCATCCTCGTCGGGGTCGCCCACGCGGATGCCGAAAGCCTCGCTCGCCGTCGCCGGTTCGGCACTCGAGTCGGTCACCGCTACCACGAAGTAGTACAGCTTCTCTTCCTCGGCCGTCGTGCCCGACAGCAAGCCCGTGTCCGGATTGAGCGTCAGGCCGGTCGGCAACGCGCCATGGGTGACCGTCCAGTCATGATAGGGCTTCTTGCCGCCCGTCGCTTCGAACTCGTATTCGTAGTATTCGCCCGGTTCGGCCACCGGCGGAAAATCGTGGGTGATCGTCACGTCCCACGGCCATTCCTCGTCGTCGTCGTCGGCAATGTCGTCGTCGTTGCCGGTATCGTCGTCGGCGGTGTCGTCGTCGAGGAATTCATCGTCATCGCCTTGGGTTTCGTCGTCGTTGTCATCGATGTCGCAAAAACAAGCGGAAAAAGTTATTGTCAAAGAAAACAAAAGTGAGAAAAGCGTTATAGTTCGCAATATGTTCATTTGAGTGCATCCTTCTATGCTGCCCCTGGAACCGACTCTAAAGAGAACTTTGTTCACTTGTCAAGTTCGACCGGCCGATCGATTATGCGGCGTCGAACAAAAAGCGTCTTGACAAAATGGAATGATTTTATATATATACATGAACATTGAATAATAATTCAAAACTAGCTCCTCCCCACACAGTTTTGATTTTTATGCAGAATATGTGCGCTCAAGGTGCATAAGAGTAGGGAGTAGAAATGGTTGAAACCAAGAGACGCCGTAAATTGATTCGCGAATTGGTGAAGGAAAATTCTCTGTCCACCCAACAGGAAATTGTCGATCTGCTGATCAAACAAAGCATTTCCACCACCCAGGCTTCGGTTTCGCGCGACATCAAGGCGCTGGGCCTGATCAAGGTCGACGGTTTCTACAGCTTGCCGACCATCGGCCAATCCGGCGGCACGTTCACCAAACGCCTTAGCGGCCGGGTCCATAGCTTGCGCCGCGCGGGCGACAATCTGCTGGTGCTGCACACCAATCCCGGCGAGGCCGGCGCGGTGGCCCTGGCGTTGGACGGCGCGCGCTGGAGCGCCGTCGTCGGCTGCATCGCCGGCGACGATACCGTCTTTATCGCCTGCGACGGCAAGGCGGCGCTCAACCAGGTCTACGCCTCGCTCGAGTCGATCATCAGCGAAGGGGATGTCTGAGTCCCACATCCGTGCCGGCCGTCAGGCGATAATATCGATTGTTGCCGATGGTCGTTTCATATTGATAGTTATTATGTAGAATCGTGTTGAGCTCGGGAAATGTGGGCAACAACGCCAGCGAGTCCTGCGTTTGTCCGGTGATGTATTTGTTGAAGTCGTTCGTGCCCACCACGATGTACCGCGGCGTTTTCTGACGTACGTCGTTTAACAGTTCCCGATACCAGGTTGGCGGGCAATAGGTCGCGATGATCGAAAAATTGGTGATGAACCGCGTCGGCGATTTCCGATCGGCCAAAAACAGGATCAACGGATCGAAGCCCCACATCAACACCGTGTCATCCGCCGTGGTATGAGCGCGCAGATACGCCGCGCCTGCGTAATTGCCCGAAGCCGAAAACGTGGCCGCCTCGAAAACGCGGTCGAACGATCGCAGATACTGCGCGCGCGTCAGGCGTCCCTCGACCATCGCGACGGTTTGGTACAGCCGGAACACCGCGCTTTTTCCCACGAACAATATGAACACCGCCAGGCAGGCGACGATCACCGCCTTCTTCCAACCGGCGCCGGACCGATCCTTCCGCCGTTTGCCGAAGGTGTCGGCATAGGTCCGTCCCGCCAGAATGCACAACGGCGCGTACAGCGGGAACCAATGATAATTGAAATATTTGCCCATCATCACGATGCCGATTTCCATGGTGATGATCCACAGCAACAACACGACGGTCTCGTAGCGACGCGGCTCATGGGCGACCTCTTTCACCGTCAGCAGGGCCGGTACGATGATGAACGACAACACGACGAGCAAAATGAAGTGCTTCCAGAAGAAAAGGCCGATCATGAAGCCCACTTTCCCGCCCGAGGTCACCGCCACGTATTGCGGCGCGAACACGAAAACGGTGTAGAGAAAATCGTGCAGCGCCCCGTGCAAGTGCAGATACAGCAGGTACCCGCCCAGGGAAATGACGAACCCGGCGCCAAGCGACGCCGCTCGCCCGCTGCGTCGCAACCAACCGTACGGGCGTTGCGCGAAGCGCTCGCCGAAGATCATCGCCAACGCCGGCAGCATGATCAGCCCGTGCGAATAGCGCATCAGCACGATCCAGGCGATCAAGAGGCCGGCGGCGAAATCCCACACCGACTGCGGACCGCGGCGTTGCGGCGCCAAGCATAGCATCGTCAGCACCATCGGCAGCACGACATAGGTGTCGCCGTTGGCCTGCGCCCAGAAATCGTTGCCCAGAAAATAGGCGACCGCGAACAGGATGCCCGCCCATGTGCCGCTGCGTCGATCGATGAAGAATGTCCCCAGGCGGCCGATCGCCACCGCGGTCAACGACAGCATGAGCCAGTCCAGCAACCGCAACGCGAAGCCGGTTTTACCGAACAGCCAGATGGCCAGCGCATCGACGTAGTAGATGCCCGGCGGACGGATATCCCATGCGTCTTTGTAGGGCATGCCGCCTTGTAAAATATCCGTGGCGATGTAGCTGCAAATACCCTGGTCGCGGCCCAACGGCTGACACAGCGTGTGCAGTCCGGCGGCCAACGCGATGCCGAAAATCAACAGGTCCGGGCGGACCTTCGACCATAAACCACTACCAGGATCGACGCCGAGCGTGATCCCTTTTGCTTGTGATAACAATTGGTATTCGATCTCCGGGCCTGCTGCGATTAATTATTATCCAAACATTATTCATACAGAATATAATGGTTAAAAGCAATCATTTTCGCAGTACTTAAACTTGAATAATTGTTTTCAAAAGAATTGGATTCGTTTGGCGACACCATGGGCGATCGGGGGTATACCGGTGCATAGCGCCTGGGGATCATGCGACTTTTTCTGGGATTTCCGTTATCGAACACGCATTCTATCAGCGTGGGACACTGTCCCGTCTGTGTCCCGCCCTAAAATATTGATAACCACTTGATATCAAAGGAAATGCTATGAATGAAACAGTGGGACAACCTGTCCCAAAGTGTCCCATTTGTTCAACCTTGTCCGGGATATTATCGCACCAAGCAACGGCTTCCAGGCGCGTCAGCACCGTTGGAAACGGATAACTACAAAACGTGATTCCTGTATTTCGTTGCTCATAGTAAAAATTACTTGTGGACAACGCCGGATTATTTATTGAGAACTTCGCGCACTTTCACTGCCAGGGTTTGCGGCGCATAGGGCTTGCCGATGAATTCGATTCCTTCCTCCAACACGCCGTGGTGGGCGATGGCGTTTTCGGTGTAGCCGGAAGCATAGAGCACCTTGATCTCCGGCCGTAATTCTCGAATGGTCTGCGCCAATTCCTTGCCGTTCATCCCTGGCATGACGACATCCGTCATCAACAAATGCACCGGCTCGCTCATCTGCCGGACGGCGCGCAGCGCTTCGGCGCCGTTGGCGAAGGCGAAAACGCGATATCCCTGTCGTTGGAGGACCTTGACGGCCAAGTTCCGCACCATCGGCTCGTCTTCCACGACCAGGACCGTTTCGGTTCCCGCCGGCAAGTCTTCTTCGACGGGACACGTCATTTCTTGCGCCTCGGCCGTCACCCGCGGCAGGTAGATTTTAAAGGTTGTGCCTCGCCCCGGCTCGGAATCGACCTCGATGTGCCCCTCGTTCTGTTGGACCGCCCCGTAGACCATTGCCAAACCCAGGCCGGTCCCTTTGCCCTTTTCCTTCGTCGTAAAGAATGGTTCGAAAAGGTGGCTGCGGACTTCCTGGTCCATGCCGACGCCGTCGTCCGAAACCGCCAGCATGACATATTCGCCGGGCGGGAGATTGCTTTCGTGACGCCGGCAGTAATCTTCATCAAGAAACACGTTGGCCGTTTCCAAGGTAAGGCGACCGCCATCCGGCAGGGCGTCGCGGGCGTTGACCGCCAGGTTGACCAGGATCTGCTCGGCTTGGCCGGGATCAATTTTTACGCAGCCGATGTCGTGCCCGGGGGTGACAACGAGCTCGATGTCCTCGCCGATCAGACGGCGCAACATCCGGAATGAGCGCTCGATGACTTCGTTCAGGTTCAACACTTTGGGTTCGATCAATTGTTTGCGCGAGAAGGCCAGGAGTTGCCGCGTCAATGCGGCGGCGCTGTCGGCCGCCTGACTGACATCCGAGAGCAGTTCATGAAGCGGATCGTCGGCGGACAAATCCATCATGGCCAGCGCGACGTTGCCGCTGATGCCGGTCAGCAGATTGTTGAAATCGTGCGCCACGCCACCGGCCAGACGACCGATGGATTCCATTTTTTGGGCTTGGATCAATTGTTCCTGAAGCCTGCCGCGCTCTTCTTCCGCCCGTTTGCGCTCGGTGATGTCGCGGATGAAGGCCACCAGATTGCCGCCTACCGCCGTCTTGTACTGGACACTGACTTCCACGTCGAAAAGGCTGCCGTCTTTGCGGCGATGGCGGGTTTCGAATCGGTCGTAACCCTGCTTTTGCACTTTATCGATGTGTCTGGCCGTTTCCGCTTGATTTTCCTGGGCTTCCATGTCCGTAACGGCCATCGTAAGCAGTTCATCTTCCCGGTAACCGCTCATCCGACAATAGGCTTCGTTGACCTCCAGCAAACGGCCTTGTGGGCTGAGCAGCCAGAAGCCGTCCAGGGTTGTTTTCAGAATGTCGTGGTGACGATCCTGACTATCGCGCAAGGCCTTTTCCGCCTCGCGTCTTTTGGTCAGCATCACATTGGCCGATTGCGCCAGAGCCTGAAATTCGGCGATGCGGAGCGGCGTCACATCGATCGGTTCGCCGCCCGCTTCCATGGCGTGGAAGAAGGAAAGGAAGACCGTAATCTGACGGTTGAAAGTACGGGAGACAAGATAGGAAAGAAAGTAAATCAAAGCCAGGATAAACAGGAAAACGACGATCAACCATTTTAAGCTGGTCATGACCTCATGACGCAAGGCCGCTTCCTTTTGTTGAATGATCGACTCGACTTCATCCAAATAGACGCCGGCGCCGATCATCCACTGCCATTCCGGAATGCCTTTCATGAACGATACTTTGGGGGCGTGTTTGCCGGTCGTCGGCTTTTCCCAGTGGTAATAGATGAAATCGCCCTCCGGATTTTCCACCGCCCGCCTTTCCTCCTGAATCACTTTAACGCCGTAGGGGTCGGTCATGTCCCAGATGTTTTTGCCGATCAAGTGCGGCTGGGTGCTGTTCATCAAGGTCACGCCGTTATAACTGACGACAAAAATATACCCATCATTGCCGAAACGGATGTGACTGATCCGATCGAGGACTTCGCCTTGTATGTCCTTTTCAACGTCGTCTAAATATTCACCGGTGCCGATAAAACCGTTGAACGGTTCAAAATATTTAACGTAGGCGATCTTGGGGAAACCGCGGCCCTCGTTGCCGGGTTTGGTCCAGGAGTAATTGTAAAATCCCTCCGCTTGATTCATGGAGATATCGATCATATCGCGGATCACGTATCGGCCCTGGGTGTCCTGCATGTCCAGCAGGTTTTTCCCTTCCAACTCCGGCCGATCGGTAAAAAGGATTTCCACGCCGTTGTGGTCGGTGGCGAAATAATAACCGCGCCCATCATGAAAACGAATGGCCCGGAGCGCTTCGATGATCAGCGACTTGATTTTCTCCGGCGGCAACTTTCCTCGGTACTTTTCGACCAAATGCGTGCCGATCGCATGTGCTTCCATGGTGCGGTTTTTAATTGTTTCGCGCAGCCGTCTTTCCCGAATCGACTGCATGTATTGAATGTAATGAAAGGCTTTATTGACCTCTTCTTTGATGAGGTTCTTCTGTGCATCGGTATACTGCCGTCGAATCACCTCGGTTTCTTCCCGAAGGCGGGAATAGTCACTAAAAAAAACCAGCCCGGCAATCAATACGGTAAAAAGGGTGGCCAAAATCATCAGGCCGAAAAATAGGAGGCTGCCCAATTCGGGTGTCGTTTTGCGAGGACTCATCTGTTTTCTTTTACCCATGCTGTCGTCTTTCGATTCCAACTGGAGTACAAGCGCAGCCAGGTCTTTGCTTTTACGATTTTATACGGAATTTATCCGACACTGCTCCACTCGGCTTTGCATTCTATCGCAAGACAAAACGATTGGAAATAAGAGTTCGGCATTTCAGCGCATCTCGTCGCAAACAAGCTGACGGGCTGTCGGGTCATGCCGGCCGTAACTTTACACAACGAACGTATGTCAGGTTCGCCGGCTTTGCCTGAGAAGGCGGGGGAAGGTATAGTGAATCGACTCAGTGGGTGGGATACATGAAGCGATCGATCATTCCGCCGTTGTTGGCACTGATCCTCTACCTGTGGTTGCCGGCCGAC
>ERZ795059.6642-NODE-6642-length-10186-cov-5.448722_pt1 | contig 10186 bp, 5 predicted proteins | sample MGYA00375143_ERZ795059 | MGnify/ENA primary metagenome ERZ795059 (study PRJEB30188, sample SAMN05720168) | activated sludge metagenome | isolation source: Anaerobic digester | place: USA | collected 2015-01-07 ... | reverse complement strand
CGCTGCGTGGGGCTGATCGCCGATCCGCAGCGGCCGTGCGACATCGACCGGCTGCTGGTCGTGACGTTCACGCGGGCGGCCGCCGCGGAGCTGCGCGTGCGGATCGCGGACATGTTGCGGCGGACCGTGGCGCACACGTCGGCGGGGCCCTTGCAGCGCCATCTGCGCCGCCAGCAATTGCTCGTGCAGGCCGCGGAGATCGGGACCATCGATGCCTGGTGCGGGCGCCTGGTGCGCGAGCATTTCGCCCAGGCTGGCGTCGACGTCGCGTTCACCGTGCTCGGCGGCCAGGATGCGCAGGTCTTTCGCGCCGCTGTACTGGACGAGCTGTTCGACTGGATCCACAGCGCGGCCGACCCGCTCGCGACCGAGGCACGCACCTGGATCGCGCGCGCGACGTCACCCGACGACAAGTTCCTCCGCGAGCTGGTCGCGGCGCTCAGCCGCTATCGCGAGCATCTCGTGAACCCGGAGGCGTGGTTCACACGACAGGCGGCGACTGCCAACGACGCCGCGCAGGTGCTGGCACACGAGCTGGCCGCCGAGTGCGCGTTTCAGCACGCACAACTGGCCGAGTTACCTGACGCCGTGGGCGCGGCGCTGGCGCCCTATCGCGCCGCGCTGGCCGCGTGGCGACAGTCGTTAAACGACCCGGGCACGCTGACCACCGTCGTCGAGTTGATCAAGGACCTCAAAGTTGGCGGTGGGCGCAAGCGAAAGGACGCCCCGCCCGAACCGGCCGGCGTCGCCGAGGTGCGTGAGCGCTGGTTCAAGAAGCGCCTGAAAGACCGCTGGAAACCGGACGTCATCGATTCCATCCTCACGTGTGCACAGCAGACCGCGACACTGACCCAGACGCTGCTGCGCCTCGAGGCGCGCTACCAGGAGCTGTTGACCGCGGCGAAACGTGCGGCGGCCAAGTACGAATTCGGGGACGTGCTGCGCATGGCCCTGGATCTCCTCGGCAGCCCGGCCACTGGCCACGAACGCACGCCCACCGACATCGCTCGCCGCCTGCAACGCCGCTACGAACACATCCTCGTCGACGAGTACCAGGACACCAGCCCGGTGCAGGTGGAAATCCTGCGGCTGGTGACGCGCGCGGAGCCCGGCCGCACCAACCGCTTCATGGTCGGTGACGTGAAGCAGAGCATCTACGGCTTTCGCGAAGCCGAGCCGCGCCTGTTCACGGCGCTGGTCGCGGCCCTGGAGGCCGGCGCCGCCGAGGGCCGCGTCGAGTACCTCGCCGACAACTTCCGCAGCCACGCCGACCTGCTCGCGGCCCTGAACCAGATCTTCGCCGCGCTGTTCGACCCGGCGCTCGGCGGTACGGCGTACGGCCCGCAGGAGCGACTGCAGGCCGGCCGCGCCGGCTCCGAGATCACCAACCCGACGCTCGGCGGGCCGCCACGGGTCGAAGTCCACGTCATCACCGCGGATACGGAAAGCGCGGACGCCGGCGACGACGAGGACGCGGCCCAGACAGAGGAGCCGGAACCGGAGATCATCGAACGCGAAGCCCAGCTCGCCGCCGTGCAAATCCGCGACCTGCTGGCCTCCGGCGCACAGGTGCCGGCGCGGAGCCCGGACGGGACCGTGCGCCTACGCCCGCTGCAACTGAACGACATCGTGATTCTGCTGCGGTCGGCGGTGCATGCCGCCGGGCAGGCGGCGAGTGTCCTGCGCCGCAACGGCCTCGCGTGCGTCACGGCGGGGCGCGAGACGCTGCTCGACGCGGTCGAGGTCCGCGACGTCTGCAACGTGCTGAAGCTGCTGGTCAACCGCCGGCAGGACGTGGCCCTCGCCGCGTATCTGCGCAGCCCGCTGGGGGGTCTGAGCGCGGCCGACCTGCTCGCCATCCGCGGCGCTGGTCCGGAGCCGCGCGTCGATTTCTACACTGCCGTGGAGCACTATGGTCGCGCGCGCCCCAGCGTGGCGCTGGCGGCCCGCCTCGACGCGGCGCTGGCCCAACTCGACGGATGGGCGCGGGCGGCACGCGAGCTGGAGCTGCCGGCGCTGCTTCGGCGCATCTACCAGGACAGCGGCCTGCTTCTGCTGGCGGGTGCGCTCTACGGCGGCGCGCAGCGCGTCACCCTGCTCCAATCACTGCAGAACCTCGCCGCCGCATTCGCCAGCCAGGGCACCGGCGACCTCGGCGGCTTCCTCACGTACCTCGAGCGGCTGCGCAGCGAGGAGCTCGATCCCGGTGCATTGGCCGCCGGGCCCGAAGACGCCGTGCGGATCATGACCATCCACGGCGCGAAGGGCCTCGAGTTCCCGGTGGTGTTCCTCCTCGGAACCGGCATCAGGTTCAACGTGGCGCGCCAGCGAGAAATGCTGCACGCCGACGAGGAACTCGGACTCGGCCTGCGCTTCAGCGATTACCCGGCCCGCGCCACGCTGCAAAGCGCTGCGCACTTCGTCCTGCAACGCCGCATCGCGCAGCGCGAGCTCGAAGAGGAGCTCCGCCTGCTCTACGTCGCCGCGACGCGCGCCCGCGAGCGCCTCTACCTGGTCGGCCACGGCAAGGCCGACGCGTGGGCCGCGCAGCAGGCCCAGGCGGCCGAGCACGCCGGACCGCCCCCGCTCATCGCCCGACTCAGCGCCGCCAACCGGCTCGAGTGGATTCTCATGGCGGCGGCCCGCGCCCCAGCCCAGCCGCCGCTGATCCGCGTCGCGACCCACGCAGCCAACGACATCGTGATCGAAACCCGGGCGCAGGGTGCGCCGGCCAATGCCGACGCGACCCTGACGGCCGAGGACGAGTCTTGGCTGGCGCGCGGCCGCGCCCTGCTCGGCGCCGACGTGGGCAGCGTGCTGGCCGACGTGCCCGCGATGATGTCCGTCAGCGCCCTGAAAGAAGCCGCCCTGCGCGAACACGCCGCCGACCAGCCGTTCATCGTCGGGCACGCCGCCGCGCCACTGCCACGCCCGGCGTTTGCCGCCACCGAGACGACCGATGGTCGCGAGCTCGGAACGGCGTGCCACCGTTTCCTGGAACTCGCCGACCTGGGGAATCTCGGTTCGGCCGCGGCGGTGCGTGCACAAGTCGCGGCGCTCTGCGGCGGAGGCCGTCTCAGCGCCGCGCAAGCCGCACGGGTGCCGGTCGATGACCTTGCCTGGCTCGCCACGACCGAGATCGGCGCGTTGCTGAGCCGCCACGCCAAGCGGCTCCGCCGCGAAGTCCCGTTCGTCTTTGCCCTACCCGTGGGCGACAGCGGCGCGCGGACGATTGTGCGCGGCATCATCGACTGCCTGCTGGAACTCCCCGACGGGCTGATGATCGTCGATTACAAGACCGACCACGTCCGCGACGCGACGGACCTGGAGGCCCGGCTCGTGGGCTATCGCGTGCAGATGCAGGCGTATACCCAGGCGGCCAGCGCGATCTTTGCGCGTCCGGTGACGCGCGCCGCCCTGGTGTTTCTGCTCGCCCGCCAGGTGGTGGACGTGCCGCCCGCACCTGTGCATCTCAGCGACCTGCTCGCCGGTGAGCCGGCCGCGGCAGACGCACCGGGCACGCCGCCGTAGAATGCCCACGGTCGGGCGGCCGTGGAGAAGGTAGAGCACATGATCGACAAGGCCACCGTGATCGGGATCGGGGGCATGGGTACCGTGGTCGCGCAAATCCTGGCCACCAACGGGGTCAACGTCGCACTGCTCGCCCGCGCGTGCGAGCCAGTCGACGAAATCTTCATCGACCGCGAGAATCGCCGCTACCAGCCCGGCCTGCGCCTTGCGGAACGCGTGCGCCCGACCAATAACCCGGTCGCGGCATTCACGGGTAGCGAGCTGATCGTCTCCGCGATTCCCACCCAGTTCCTGCGCGCCGCCTGGGAGCAGCACGGCCCGCAGGTGCCGCGCGGGGTGCCGATCGGCAGCGTCACCAAGGGCATCGAGATCGCCACGCTGGCTCGTCCCAGCGACATCATCGCCGCCCACGCGCCCCACAACCCCGTCGCCGTGCTCTCCGGCCCGAACATCGCCCGTGAACTCGCCCGCTGCCTGCCCGCGACCGTCGTCGTGGCCTGCGAATCCACCGCGGTGGCCGAACTCATCCAGCAGACGATGGGCACGTCGTGGCTCCGCGTGTACACCAGCCGCGATGTACTCGGCGTGGAACTCGCCGGCGCCCTCAAGAACGTGATCGCGCTCGCCGCGGGAATCCTGGACGGCCTGCGCGCCGGCGACAACGCAAAAGCTGCGCTCGTGACGCGCGGCCTGGTCGAAATCACGCGGCTCGGCGTCGCACTGGGCGCGCGACCGGAGACATTCGGCGGCCTCGCCGGCGTCGGCGACCTCTTCACCACCTGCGTGTCCCCGCACGGACGCAACCGGTCCGCCGGCGAACGCATCGGTCAGGGCGTCAGTCCCGAGCAGGTCGTCGCCGAGAGCGCGGCGGTCATCGAGGGTATTCCCACCACGCGCGCCGTCCTGGAGCTCGCTGCGCGTCTCAAGGTGGAAATGCCGATCACACAAGCGGTCGCGGCCGTCCTCTTCGACCACAAGGCGCCGCTCGTGGCGATCACCGAGTTGATGAACCGCCCGCCGAAAGCCGAAGACCGTCCGTGAGCCGAATTGACAGCCGCGCCCCAGCGCCCGTATCATGCGCGCTCGTGGGTGGGTTGTGGTGAGCGACCGGGTCAGCAGTCGGGAAAGGACCGTGCTCCCATGTCCGACGAGTGCACGCGGCCCACTGCCGCCGGATGTGCCTGTGCGACACCCTCCAGATCGGTGGCCAACGAATCCATTGAATCGCTGCGGGCAACCATCCGCGGTCTGCAGGACGAGCTCATCGCCTGTCAGCGCCTCGCGCTGCTCGGCAACATGGCCGCGATGGTCACGCACGAGTTCAACAACCTGTTGACTCCCATCATGGCCCGCGCCGAAGCCGCCCTCACCGGCGACGACGTGCCCTTCATGCGCAAGACCCTCGAGCGCGCCCTCATCCAGTCGCAGCGCGCCATGAGCGTGACCAGGCACCTGCTCGACATGGTCCACAACGACGCCTGCCCCGCCGAGGCCTGCTCCGTGGCCGCCGCCGTCCACGAGGCCATCGAAACCATGACGCGCCCGCTGGAGAAAGACGGCATCCAGTTGCACGTCGCCGTGCCCGACGACCTGCGCGTCAACGCCCGCAACGACCTGCTCTGCCAGGTCCTGCTGAACCTCCTGCTGAACGCGCGCCGGGCCATGAAGGACGGCGGCGGACCACTCACTGTCGCCGCAACCGCGGTGGACGGCCAGGTGCAGATCGAAGTGCGCGACAGCGGCAGCGGGATCTCCGCCGAAACGCTCGACCAGGTCCTCAATCCGTTCCTGGCCGCCGACCCGCGCGAACGCCCCACCGACTGGCAACAGGTCGGCCTCGGCCTCAGCGTCTGCCGCATGATCGCCCGACACCACGGCGCCACGCTCCAGGCCTTCGCCAACGACGGCAGCCGCGGCTGCACGTTTCGGCTAATGTGGCCGGCCGCGGGCACGCCGGCGGGACGGTCGCGCGGCACCTGCTGAGCCCCGGCGCTCAACCCCACCCCAAATGGCCATCAGCACCCACCCACCCCCGCACATCAGCGTGATCAGCGCGCCGGACACCAGGCCCGGCGGAAAGTACGCACAATCGATCTCCACGGCCGCGCCACCCGGGATCCGCACCGCCAGCAGCCCGCCCACGCTCTCCGCCTGCACGGCCTCCCCGTCGACCCGGATGATCCAGCCAGGCAGCGCAAGCTGAGAGATCACCAGACGCGGACGCTCGCCCCGCTCGTCCGGCCAGGTGTCCGCCCACACCCTGAGGCGCGCGGCGCTGGGTCGCACCGTTCGCACCGCCGCCGTCTGGGCCGCATCTTCGAACATCGCCCAGCCCTCCGCCGCCGGATTGCGATACAGGCGCCAGCCCTCCGCCGTGATGGTCGCGAGGTCGCAGGCAGCGGGGGCCGGTCGCTCTCGATCACACAGCAGAATCCAGCCGACGTCGTAGAGCCGCATCCAACTGGTGTCGGCAAGCAAGCGGTCCGCCGCCAGCGTTTCGCCCCACGGCAGGAAGCCGAACTGCTCGACGATCACGCGCGGGTGCAACGGGCCGTAGTCCGTGAGTGAAGCGATCCCACGCAGCATGTTCGTGTTCGCCACCGCCTTGTCGATCGACGCGAAATACTCGCCGGGCAGCCAGCCCTGCCGCCCGGTCACCACCCACAGACGGTCACCCGATTCGGCGACCTCGTCCATCCACTCCGTCGCTTGCGGCGTCAACAGCGACTGCGGGCCGGAGTGCCCCGCCGGCACGTCGATCGTCCAGCCAATCGTGCCGAGGTCTGCAGCCGCCAGCGGCAACAACAGCCACAGCAGCACCGGCTGCCGCCACCGCCGGACGACGAAGCCGAGCACCAGGCACGTGACCAGCGCGGTCACGAACGGAACCCACATCGCCGGCGCCCACGGCCGCAACGCACGCAGCGCCGCACCGCGCAAGTCCGCATTCAGAAAGGGATACGCTGCCAGAATCAGCACCGCCGGCACCGCGACCACCGCCGCCGACAGCACCACCGGCCGGCTTGTCCAGCGAATGATGAGCGCCCGCAGTCGCGCCCGCCGTGGCGAGACCGTGGCCCCCAGGTCCTCCAGCGTCGTCGCCGCCAACGCCGCGACCGCCATGTTCACCAGCAGCAGCGCCCGCGCTGGACAGCGGAACAGACTGCTCCCCGGCAGCCAGTACAGCAGCGGGCATAGCGGGCCAAGCTCGCCCAGCGCGAGCAACAACGCCAGCGCCGCCAGGATGATCCACGGCCGCCGCCGCGCATCATGCCACCAGCCCCCACGCAGCGCCAGCCCCGCCAGCAGCAGCGGCAGCAGCCCCGCGTACCCGAACTGCTCCACCTGGTGCGACGGCCCCCAGTACGCCTGGTCAAAGAAGTTCGGCGTCCGCTGCCCCAGCAGCATCGGCGTCAGCCACCCCAGCACCGACGCCGGGCTCCAACTGTTCTCGACGAAGTCGCGGTACGTGCGCTCCACCCGCGTGCACAGCCGCATGTAGTCGTAGGTCGGCAGCCACTGGATCGCGAACAGACCAGCGGCGAACACGCACACCAGCCCCCAGCGCACCACGACCGCCGGCGGCGCGACCAGCGGCCCCGCGGCCCGCGCCGTCGCCTTGGTCCGCTTGTGCCCCGCGGGTCCATGCGGCGGATATGCCAGCATGAACGCCAGCACGCCGAGCACCGTCAGCGCCGCGATCTGCACGTGTCCGGCGAAGCACTGCAGCGCCAGCACCAGCGTCGCGGACACGAACCGGCGGATTCCGCCGCCCGCGAGCGCGAACCGCTGCACGCGCCAGAAGACCCACGGGGCCCACGCGGCTGCGTGCTGCATCGTGAAATGTGCCCGATGCGCCAGCATGAAGCCGCAGAACGCGAACGCGATCGCCCCGAACAGGGCCGCCCGGCGGTCCAGCGTCTGGGCCCGCAGCAGCCGGTACATGCCCCACAACGCCAGGCTGTAGTGCGCCCACAGCGAAATCGGATAAGCCTGCACCGGCGGCAGCACCGCGAACAACCACGTGAACGGATACCACAGCGCGGCCTGCGGATCGGCGGCGAATGGCCGGCCGAGCCCGGTCCACGGGTTCAGCCATGGCCACTCGCCGGCCCGGATCGTGTCGTGGAAGAAGGTGCGGGCGGGGAAGTAGTAAAGGATGTCGTCCTCGCCGGCCCCGAGCCCGGCCAGCCGCCAGACGGGCGCGAGCAGTGCGCCCGGGAGGAGCACGACGGCGAGCAGGACCACGATACGCAGAGTCCGCATCGTGGGGATACTAACGCGAACCCGCCGCAGGTGGCACCCGCGTCCCTCCGGTGGTGTGAGGGGGAGAGCGAAGCTCCGCTTTGCTTCCCGTGGCACCGGCGTCTCGCCGGTGGACCCCCTCCCTTGTGGTATCGGCATCCTGCCTGTCACGTGGAGGGAGAGCGAAGCTCCGCTTTGCTCCCGCGGCGATTTCGAGCCGCGGACGCGCTCCACCGGCACTCCACCGGGCCTATCCGCAGCCACGCTGCCAACCAATCACGGCGCAGCGCGATTGAATGCGTGAACGAAGAGCGGTAGAACAGGAGAGCGGGGGAACAGGCGGACCCGCTCGTTGGCGCTCGGGGCTCTGGTGCGCTGCGCTGGCCCGCTCGCTGCCGCTCGAGGCTCTGGCTGCGTGGCTACGTCGCTTCGCCCGCGACGAGCTACAGGTCCGCGTCGTACTTGAACGACAGGTTCACCCGCGCGCGGTACGCGACCACCTTCCCCTTCTCGATCCGCATGTCGAGCTTGGTGATCTCCGCGACCCGCAGGTCGTGCAGACTCTTGCCCGCCGTCTCGATCGCATTCTTCGCGGCGTCCTCCCACGACTTCGGGCTCGTGCCGACCAACTCGATCACTTTGTAGATGCTGTTTTCCGGCATGCTGGGCTCCTCGTCGAAACGCTTACGCGTGGCCAAATCCTACCAGCGCCCCTGTCCGTCCGTCACGAGCAGGCAGCGCTCATTTCAGCCCGGCCGGATATCGCCGGGCCAGATCGACGTACAACTCCTTGAACCCCTTCCACTGCGCCTTGAAATCCTCCGCGACCGCCTTGTCCAGCACCCGCGCCGGCGTGCCGACCGCGATCCGCCCGTCCGGCACTTCCTGCCGCTGCCGCACAACGGTCCCCTCGCCGACGACCGACCACTCCCCCACCTCCGCCCAGTCCGACACGATCGCGCCCATGCCGATGATCGCCCACGCCCGGATCGTCGCGTTGTGCACGATGCACGCGTGGCCCAGCGTCACCCAGTCGCCGATCGTCGTCTGCTCACCCGGCCGGGCATGAATGACCACGTTGTCCTCGACGGCGGTATGGTCGCCGATCTCGATCCGCCCGTAGTCGCCGCGGATCCGCGCCCCCGGCCCGATCCAGCATCCGGCCCCAAGCTGCACGTTCCCGAATACATCCGCCGATGGATGCACATACGTCCCGGGCCCGATTTCGGGCGTCCGCCCTTCAAAGCTGTTGATCATCCCAGTTCTCCAGGGATCGCGGCGCTCCGACGCCTCCGCGTGCCGGCGGCATTGTACGCAGAATCGAGCTCGATCACGGCCCCCGGCCCGGCCGGATCTTTGCGGCTTGAGAATTAGGATCAACACGATACTATATCGGCGTTCGGGCCGAGCAAGCCAAGGCTGGCGTGACGCGTGTGTGCCGCCGCGCGCCGGCCGCATCACATTCCGAACGTCTGGCACGTCGGATCCGCGAAAGGAGCGCACCCCATGCGACGCCGCGAATTCCTGGCTGCACTTGGCGCCACCGCCCTGACCCCGCTCGCCACTCGGCGACCCTTTGCCCTGGCGGAGGAGAAGCCGCCCGCCACCTGCCATGGCCCCGGCTTCGCCACGCCGCGCGATGCGATGAAGTCTGAGCGCGAGAAGCTGCTTTACGTCACGGGCATCTACGTCGGAACCGACCGCGAGCACCCGGACTTCCTCGCCACGGTCGACGTCGATCCGCAGTCGCCGCAGTTCGGCAAGGTGATTCACCGCCTGCCGATGCCGCAGGCGGGCGACGAGCTGCACCACTTCGGCTGGAACGCGTGCAGCAGTTGTCACGGCAACCCGACGAAATCCCGCCGGTACGCGATCGTGCCTGGCTTGAAGTCGACGCGCATTCACATCGTCGACATCGAAGATCCGGCGCGGCCGCGCCTGCACAAGGTGATTTCCGCCGAAGACGTGCTCCGCAAGACCAATCTCTCCGCCCCGCACACCGTGCACTGTCTCGCGGACGGCACGATGGTCATCTCGATGCTGGGGGACGCGCAGGGGCGCGGGCCGGGCGGGTTCCTGGTGCTGGACGAGGACTTCAACATCAAAGGCCGCTGGGAGCGCGACGCCACCGGCATGCGCTTCAACTACGATTTCTGGTACCAGCCGCGGCACAATGTCATGGTCAGCAGCGAATGGAGCGCCCCGCAGACCTACGCGGGTGGCTTCAAGCTGGAGGAAGCCCAGGCCGGCAAGTACGGCGCGCGGTTGCACTTCTGGGATTTCGAGCAGCGGGCGATCCGCCAAAGCGTCGATCTTGGCGAAGAGGGCCTGATTCCACTCGAGGTGCGCTTCCACCACGATCCGGCCAGATCGGAAGAGCACACGTCTGAACTCCAGTCACACCATCCAA
>ERZ795059.6640-NODE-6640-length-10188-cov-7.235666_pt1 | contig 10188 bp, 15 predicted proteins | sample MGYA00375143_ERZ795059 | MGnify/ENA primary metagenome ERZ795059 (study PRJEB30188, sample SAMN05720168) | activated sludge metagenome | isolation source: Anaerobic digester | place: USA | collected 2015-01-07 ... | reverse complement strand
TTAGTGATGGCGTTAAAATAAGTAATCAAATACTTCGCGAAATATTAATTGATAATCCGATGGGGCAAGATGATGAATTAACACCCTTTATTTTAATTAGAAAACTTTAATTTTATCATCGTGAAGAAAAAATTGGAGAAAAAATCAGCTTTGTCAATTGATGTCACATCATGCTTACTGGGCGTTGGTCTTTTGATAGTCACCTTGTTTAATTGAGAAAATTTTTTTATGCCATTGCGTCTTTCGATCATTGGCTTTGGTATTTTATTAACGTTGGTTTATAAACCATTGATTAATCGAATTAAAAAATTATTAGGTATTTTCGGGGAAATATTTATCGTGATTTTTCCTGTGGTCATTGATTTAATATTGTTTTATTTATTTTATAAATATAAAATTAAATTTGATTATCATTGGTACGTGTTAATTTGGTTACTGGGGGTGATGCCACTTGCCTATAATTATGCCTCAAAATCTGTTTCAGTTTTAAGTTATATATTATTTTTGGCTTGGTCAATTATGCTTTTTAATTTAGATATTACTGTCTTTGATATTCGTCTATTTGCGGGCACAATACTTAAATTATTGTTATTACTTTGTTTTTGCGGGTTAACTTTTGGATTAGCTGATTTAATGACGAGCAATAAAAAACTAAAAATTATTGGTCAAATTTGAAAAATATTAAGTATTGTGGTTGGATCGCTTGTGTTGTTGACGCTTACAATTGGTATTTTTGATAACTTTAATTTTTTTGATATTGGCGTGTATATCTATCATGCTTTTTATGCACATGGTTTGTTTTTGTTATTATTTTTCATAATGACACTTGGTGTTTTACTATATAATTTTATTTATAAGTCAATTAAGTTTAATCAATTTAATGTAGAGAATTTTATTGCTTGACTGTTTGTTTTCGTTCCGACCAGTGCTTATATTTTTGTTGATAATTATTTTGTCACCCATCCACCCTATTATTATACCCGAGCTTATGATCGTTCAATTTGACTTTTGTTTAACAGTGTTTTTATTGGTTTTGTGTTAATACTTTTTATTTTTGGTTTTTTCACTAAGTCACGTTGAATTCGACAATTTGGAATATTAATCCTAACATTATTTATATTAAGCAAAATTTTTAGTGATTATCTATCAATTTTGAAAGTATAAAAATTTAAAAACCGACCAATAATAAATTAGCCGGTTTTTTTATTTATTTATTTTTCTTTAGGTTCTTCTTCTCAACTATTTCATTTTTCTTAATGCCGATAACATTATCAATCACGCCATAATCCAAAGCTTCTTTACAAGACATTCAAAAATCCCGATCCGTGTCTTTTTCAATTTGTAACAGTGGTTTGCCTGTATGTTTAGATAAAATTGTATTTACTTTTTCTTTTACTTTTAGGATGTGCTTGGCGGAAATTTCGATATCTTTAGCTTGGCCCTCGGCACCACCCATCACTTGGTGCAATAATATTTCAGAATTAGGTAAACTTAATCGTTTACCTTTTTCACCGCATGCCAATATTAATGCTGCGGCAGAAGCAGCCATACCAATACAAATAGTTGATACATCGGGTTGGATATATTGCATAGTGTCATAAATGGCCAGTGCAGCGCTGACTGAACCACCCGGTGAATTAATATAAAGTTTAATGTCTTTGTTAGGATCTTCATAGGCCAAAAACAAAAGCTGTGCAATCACTGTGTTAGCCATATCATCATCGATTGGCCCTGATAAAAACACAATTCGATTCTGTAATAATCGAGAGTAAATATCGTAAGCTCGTTCATAACCTTGAGGCGTTTTTTCAACTACCATGGGGATTAATTGAGATTGTATTTTTTTGTCCATAATATAATTTTAAAAATTTATTAAACGGCTATTTAATATTCATCAATAAATTAAAGACTTTTTCATTTTTAATAATTTCTTCACTATACCCTTTTAACGTTTCCATATCAATGTCTTTAGCGTTTGGATTTTGATAGGTTAAATCGTTAATTATTTGTTGAGTTTTTTCATAAATCTCTTCTGGCGAGGCAGTTATCTTTTCTAAATTAATAATTTCTCTTAATATTAAAGCATTTAAAACTTTTCTTTTAGCTTCATCGCGAATATCTTTTCTAATATCTTCTTCAGATTTATTAATTTGCTTTAAATAATCTTCAAAATTCATCCCCATTTCACTAATTCGATACTTGATTTCTTCAATCATTCTGTCGGATTCTCTCACAATTAAAGTTTCTGGCAACTCTATATTTATGTCTTTTTGTAATTCAGTTAATATGGCTATTTTGATTCTATCTTCTTCTTGCAATTGTTTTTCTATTAACATACCATCGCGGATGTTTTTCTTGAAGGCCTCAACATTTTCAAATTTGCCCAATGTTTTAACAAACTCGTCGGTTAGTTCAGGAATTTGTCTTTGCAGTATTTTATTTAAAGTCACTCTTAATATTCCAGTTTTTTCTTTCAAAGCATCAATATAAAAGTCTTTTTTAAAAGTGATAGCAATGTCTTTGGTATCATCTTTTTTCATACCGATAACTTCTGTATTTAGCTCTGGGAATGTTTGCTCTTTTGAAACAATAAATTTATAATTCACAGCTTTTAATTCTTCTTGATTTTCGCCATCGACTATTACGTCGTAGCTAATATCCACAATATCATTATCTTGGGCTGGTCTAGTTAGTTCAATAAAACTGCTTCTTGATTCTAAAACTCATTTGATAGTATCAGCCACTTCTTTCTCTTCAAGTTTCACTTCTTGTTTGGTTTTAGCAATTTCCGCAGCTGATTCTCTATAGTTTTTAAGGGGAATAGACGGAATGATTTCAACAGTTATTTTACATTCGCAAGTTGAGGCGGGATCAAATTTAGTAATGGTTACATCAGGCTGAGTTATAATACTAATATTGTTAGCTTCTATATATTTTGGATATTGATCTTGAATAGTTAAACGCAAAGCTTCATCAAAAATACCAAAATCACCAATCGTTTGTTTAACAATGTTTTCGGGCACTTTGCCTTCACGAAAGCCATCAACTTTCATATTAGCCGATAGGTTTTCAGCCGCTTTTTTGGTATAAGGTTCAATATCGTTTTTTTCAAATTCAAAAGTGATTTCAATTTTATTAGCTGATAATTGTTTTTGATTACTTTTCATAATAAATATTTAGTTTCGATTTATTAATTTATTCGTTGTCTTTTTCTTCATCCGCTTCGTTACCAGTTTTAAATTCCGTTGAGGTTATTGAAGAATAGATTTTTATATTTCAACCAGTAAGTTTAGATGCTAATCTGACATTTTGACCATTTTTACCAATAGCGGCTGAAAGTAAATTTGGATCAACATAAACTTTTATTTCTCTAGATTCGGGTATAATTTCTGTTTCGGAAATTGTTACTGGTGACAAAGCATTACCCACAAATCTAGCTGGCTCTTCAGAATATTCTATCACATCAATTTTTTCGGAAGGTATTTCGTCTAACAAAGCATTAATTCTTACTCCTTTGGGACCAATGCAAGCCCCAACCGGATCAATTTCATCGCTATTGCTTTTAACAGCAATTTTAGTTCTAAAGCCCGGTTCTCTTGCTATTGCCATAATTTCTACTATTTTTTCTTGAAGTTCAGGCACCTCCATGGTTAAAAGTTTTTCAACAAAAGATGGGTGAGTTCTTGATAATAAAATCATCAGCGTGCCTCCAGTTTCTTTCATGCCTAAAGCTAAGAACTTTTTTCGCTCGCCAATTCGAAAACTTTCATTCGGTAATGCCTCTTTAGCGAACAATAAACCCGAGGCCTTACCCAAATTAACATAAATATTATTATTTTCAATTCTTTGGACAGTGCCAGAAACTAATTCGTTTTCTTTTTCTTTAAATTCATCTACTGCCAAATTTTTTTCTAATTCTCGAATTTCTTGAATAATAGTTTGCTTAGCTGATTGAGCAGCAATTCTAGTGAATGTTTCATCAGTATCTAACGGTTCGATAATTTCATCTAATACCGACACATTTTTATGTTCTTTTCGGGCATCTTCTAATAATATGTGTTTATCAGGGTTAAAACGTATTTTTTTATCTACACTATCAATACTCTCTTCATCATCATAATAAGGTTCATTATCTTCGCTGGTCTCCTCTTTTAGCATATCGCTATCCACCACAATCATTACTTTATAAAATTTTACCAAGCCTGTTTCTTGGTCGATTTTGGCTCTAATAATTTCTCCTTTTTTAAGGTGTTCTTTTTTATAAGCTCGAGCAATTGCCAATTCGATAATCTCTCATATTTTATTTTCTGGAAAGCCTTTTTCTATGGTCAATTGTTTGACTGCTGACTTCACATCGTGTAGGTCTAACATAAATTTAGTTTAGAAGTTTATTAACATTTTGTAGAACAGATCGCCCGTAGGACGACCTGTTTAATTAACAATGATTATAATTTTATTATATCATACTATCTATAGTTGTCAAGTTAATTCTTCGGTTTTGTTGTTACTCAATTTATAATTTTTGTAATTCCTTTCTGATCTTTTCTTTTGTTCCAGCCATTTTTGCGAATTCCAGCCATTTTTTGTTTGGTTTCTGTTTGCGATCAGTAATGATTTCAACAATATCACCCGACTGTAGCTTGTGATTTAAAGTTACCAACTGATGATTAACTTTTGCCATTTTACAATTGTTGCCAATGCTAGTATGAATTTTGTAGGCAAAATCTATCGGTGTTGATCCCGCCTTTAAATCAATTACATCGCCTTTAGGTGTAACTACAAAGATTTGCTCAGCTAGTAAATCTTTTACTAACAAATTATATAAATCTCCAGAATTAGTGTTTTGAAAATCAATATTTTTTAAACTCTTAAATAAAATGCTCAAGCCACTAACGTTTTGTCTTTTGGTATACGACTTGGTATCTTTATTTAAGTTATACAATCAATGAGAGGCTATACCATATTCATTATTTTTATGCATTAAATCTGTTTCAATTTGTACTTCCACAATTTGATTGTTATTAGTCAAAACGGTGGTGTGAATAGCTTGATAACCATTTACTTTAGGTAATGATATGTAATCTTTCAACCGATTGGGTAATGGTAACCATAATTGGTGAACCAATCCCAAAGTGGTATAACAATCGGCCACGGTATCAACAATTACTCGTAAGGCAATTATGTCATATATTTTATTAAAATCACCCTCTTTTTTATACTTTTTATAAATACTAAAAAAAGTTTTTTTGCGAAACTGTATTTCTATAAATTTTGATCTTTTCTGCTTCAAAAAATTTGCTAATTCATCACGTGCCTCATCCAAATATTTGTCGATTTCGTAATAATAATTATTAACTCGATTTTTTATTTCGGCAAAATCTTTGGGATATACATAAGGAAACGACATTTCTTCAAGTTGTTGACCTAAAAAATTAAAACCTAATCGGCGACAAATGGGCGCAAATATTTCTAATGTCTCCTCAGCATTTTCCACTTGTTTTTCTGGCGATAAAGCCCAAAGGGCTTTCATATTGTCTAACCGATCAATAATTTTTATTAAAATTACTCGAATATCTTTGGCCGAAGATAAAATTAAGTTTCGTAAATTTTCTAAACGACCGATGGTTTTATTTTTATAATTAGCTTTGTGTTTTAACCGATTCAAATGACTCAAGCTCTCCACCAAAAACAATACTTCTTCACCGAATTTATCTTTTAATTCTTCACTACTAGTATTGGTATCTTCTAATATATCATGTAATAATGCCGCTGATACTGAGCTTAAATCCAACTTTAACTTTGACACTTCGATAGCTACTCTTAAAGGATGTAGAATATAATCTTCGCCACTTTTACGTTTTTGTCCACTATGTTTATTTTCGGCAAACAAAAAGGCCTCTTCAATAATTTTAAATTCTTGATTATTATATAAACCTCTTAAATTGTTATAAATTGGTTGAAGTGACGGTATCATAATGGCAATCTTTATTTGAGCATTTTTTTACTTTTTTATTTTTATTAATCAGTGGATAACCACAGTCCGGACACTTATCTTTTAGTGGTTTTTGATTGATAATAAAATCACATTTTGGGTATTGATCGCAACCATATACGCTTTTGCCGCGCTTAGTTCTTTTTCTAACAATGTTGCCAGTTTTACATTTTGGACAAGGTATGTTTAATTCATTGATTGATTTAGTAAAACGACATTTAGGAAAATTAGGACAAGCCATAAATTTTCCAAAGCGACTCATTTTGATAACTAACGTTGTTCCACATTCTGGACAAAGTTCATTAGTGGTTTCGTTATTGATTAAATCTAATTTCGTGATTTTCTCATATTTTTCTTGTAGATTTTTATCAAATGGTCCATAAAAGTTTTTTAAAACTTCACTTCAGTTAGCTTTTTTACCGGCAATTTCATCTAACTGATCTTCAATTTTTTTAGTTAATTCAAAATCAGCTATTTCTTGAAAATTATCTACTAACATATCGTTGGTTTTTATACCAATATCAGTTGGCACAAAGGCGTGACTATCATTATAATTAACGTAACCACGTTCAATCAAGATTGATACAATCAAAGCATAAGTTGATGGTCGGCCGATACCATATTTCTCTAAGGTTTTAATTAATGAAGCATCGTTAAATCTTGCCGGCGGTTCAGTAAAGTGTTGCTTAGTGATTATTTCTTTGACCGTAACAATGTCTTGCTCATTTACGTCCACACTTTGATCCGCAGTTACTACAGGAGTAACTTTCAAAAAGCCTTCAAATTTAATAATTTGTAAATCAGTTTTAAAATAATATTTATGATCGTTTTTACAACTAGTAATAATACTTACTTTTTCAAGTGTTGCCTCGGCCATTTGACAGGCCACAAATCTTCTTCAAATTAAGTCATATAATTTATATTCATCATTACTTAAAAATTCTTTAATCTTTTCGGGCGTGCGGTTTACATCTGTAACGCGAATAGCTTCATGGGCTTCCTGAGCCAATTTGGATTTAGTTTTATAGATGTTCAATTTATTGGGCAAGTATTTTTCGCCGAAATTTTTTTGAATAAAATCTCGAGCATTCATAATTGCCCCATTTGATAAATGCAATGAATCAGTTCTCATATAAGTTATCAAACCAATGTGCTGACCATTAATATTGATACCCTCATAGAGTTTTTGAGCCACCAGCATGGTTTTCTTTGCGGAAAAATGACAAACCTGATAAGCTCCTTGTTGCATGGTGCTGGTAGTAAAAGGTGGGTAAGGATTTTTAGTGGCATTATTTTTTTTAATTTCTTCAACCATTGATTCTTTATTTTCTAATTTTGCTTTTAGCGAAGTAATATCTTTTTCGTGTTTAAAATAAAATTTGTCCAAAACTTCGTCGTCAATTTTAAATAGATTACCTATAAAACTACATTTGGTTTTTTTTAATTGGGCGTCAATTGTTCAGTATTCTTCAGATTTGAATTTTTCAATTTCTCTTTCCCTTTCAACTATTAACCTTAAAGCTGGAGTTTGCACTCGTCCCGCTGACAGACCTTTTAAAATTTTTTTTCACAGGAAAGGCGATAATTTATAGCCAACTAATCTATCTAAAATTCGTCTCGCTTGTTGACTTAATACCATATCCATATCAATTTTACGAGGATTGTTTAATGCTTCATTGATAGCTTCTGGCGTAATTTCGTGAAAAACAATGCGTTGATATTGATCATCTTCAATTTTAAGGGCTTCTTTTAAATGCCAAGCAATGGCTTCGCCTTCTCGATCTTCATCTGATGCCAATATAATTTTATTATAATCTTTGATTTCTTTTTTTAAACCATTAACAAATTTTATTTTGTCTTTTGGCACGATATATTTTGGTTCAAAATCTTTTTCAACATCAATACCTAAGGTTGATTTTGGCAAGTTTCGAATATGCCCCAGGGAAGCAATTACTTTGTATTTTTTGCTATCTAAAAACGATCCGATGGTTTTAGCTTTTGCTGGGCTCTCAACAATGACCAATGTTTTCATAGCTAAATAATTTTAATATATTGATTATTTTTCGTAGGTCTTATTATACCGTTTAACTCCAAAATAGTCAATTCGGTTAAAATTTGAGAAATACCAAGCTCAGTTGACTCGCAAATATTATCGATTGATAATTCATTGAATTTCTCAAAAAGTTTTATAATTGATTTTTGAGCAACGCTCAGATTAAGGGTTGATATATCATTTATCGATTCTTTTTTGTCCATTCCCATTTCTTCTAAAATATCATTTCCAGACATAATTAATTTTGCGCCGTCTTTAATTAATTGATTGGTGCCAAAACTATTTTGAGAAAATATATTATTGGGGATAGCTAAAATATCCCGATTCTGTTCCTCAGCAAATTTAGCCGTGATTAATGTTCCACTTTTCTTTTGGGCTTCAACGATTAATACCGCTTTTGACAAGCCACTAATTAATCGATTTCGTGCTACAAAATAATATTTTTGTGGCTCAAAATTTATGGGATATTCGCTAACAATCGCACCATCATTTTCAATAATTTGTGAGGCCAATGATTTATTTATACTCGGAAATAAACGGTTAAAACCTGACCCAATGACAGCTAAAGTTTTTAGATTTTGATTAATTGCTCACGTATGAGCGCAAGTATCAATGCCAATTGCCAAGCCACTTACTATATTAATGTTATAAGCTGACAATTCCTTGATAATTTTTTCCGTTACCATCTTACCATAGTCAGTGGCTTTGCGGGAACCAATAACAGCCAAATTTTTATCGGTATTGAAATTATTTAAGTTGCCTTTAACATATAATCCTAATGGTGGTCGGTAAATCTCTTTTAACATAGACGGGTATTCTTTATGGTTACAAGTGATCACTAAAACTTTGTTTTTAATTAATAATTCAAACTCTTTGTCAACATCAATTGACTTAACATCATCGGCTAAAACTATCTTGAGTTGCTTGGTGATTATATCTAAATTTGAGTAGATATTTTGGAAAGTTTTAAACTTAGCCATAAATGGTCATAGCTTATCGGTATTATCTCTTAAGATAAGTTTTAAACCATTAAAAAATTTACTTTCCAGCATTGTGTTTTCCATAAAAATTTGTTATAATTTAATTAATTAATTATATTATGTTTTGACAGCATTATGTTAACACCCACTACCCCGCCATCAAAAAATCAATTACCATTTGGAATTAAATCCCTAACAGCTTTTCAGAAAAAAATAATTTTTTATATTATTATTAATCTCACTATCTTAATTTCCTTCTTTTTGCTTATTTCACAATTTAGTTCTAAAATCCAAAAATCAAGTGAACTGATTTCTGCCTATAAAGCTAAACAAACCAATGCCAATATTTTGATGGAATATATCGCTAAATTAGAAAAGGATAGTCGTTTAGTTTTGGATGATTTCGAAAAATACGAAGCTAAGTTAGTTGATCTTGATGATATGCCAAATGTTAAAAAACAAATTACTGACATCGGTCTTAAAAACAAAGTTGATCCATTGTTAAATATTTTGACACTTAATCCAGCGAAAGATCAAGAACAGATTAGTTATGGATTTGTTTTATCATTGAACGGCGCTTTTGACAAAATTATTAAAACTTTTCAAGATATCAATAATTTAAATATTTTTATAACTTTTGATCAAATTACTATTGAAAAAAATATTCCCAAAAATACCGAAGCAATTCTTAATGATATGACAACCGTAGCCAATGATCAAAGTAGTTCAACTACTAAAACAACTATTCGTCGCACTACCACCACTAAGCCAACTGACATTTTTAAGGTTAGCGTTATTGGCAAAATTTATCTAAAAGACAATCTAAAAGATGATAATCATGAAACAAATTAATAAGCTATCAAAAATTAACCCATTCTTGCTTATTTCAATAACATTATTGATTTTTTTTATATTTTTAATTACTAATCGCATTATGTTTGTGGCTAATAAAATTGAGCAAGTTTTGGTTGATCAAAATGTTACTACTCGTAAAAGCAAAACTTTCAATATTGCTCAATTTAAAGAATTAACCACTAAAATGCCTATTAAATAGTATAATATATAGACATCTACCAAAAAATATGTTAATATTTTTTTGAATAGTTATGGACGTGTAGTTCAGTGGTAGAACGCTGTCCTGATAAGACAGAGGTCGGAGGTTC
>ERZ795059.6637-NODE-6637-length-10191-cov-31.055841_pt1 | contig 10191 bp, 8 predicted proteins | sample MGYA00375143_ERZ795059 | MGnify/ENA primary metagenome ERZ795059 (study PRJEB30188, sample SAMN05720168) | activated sludge metagenome | isolation source: Anaerobic digester | place: USA | collected 2015-01-07 ... | reverse complement strand
TCGCTCAAATCCGAAAGATTATCAATTCCTTGGGCTTGGTTGGCAAGAAAGGCAAGATGCTTTCCGTCTCAAATTATCAGTATATGCTCAAAAATCCGATTTATTACGGCGTGATTGAATATAACGGAGAATTGTATGACGGAAAGCATGAACCGATTATCACAAAGAAACTTTTTGATTCCGTTCAAGAAGTGATGATGAATAAAAGTAAACCGAAAACGCCAAAACTAAAACCATATGTGTATAGAGGATTTTTCCATTGCGGAGAATGTGGTTGTTTTATCACTACCGAAACACAAAAAGGTCATAACTATTTGCGTTGCACCAAACGGAAAAATCCTTGCAATCAAAAATATGTTCGCGAAGAAATCATCACTTCTCAAATAAAAGAAGAAATCAAAAAAGTTTCTTTGTCTTCCGCTTGGGCAAACGCTTCAATCAATTATTTTGAAAACGAAAAAATTAAATCTGCCCAAGCGGAAAGCTCTTTCGCCCAAAAGTTGCGAGATGAGCTTGTAGAGATAGAAACAAAACTTGATCGTCTGCTTGATTTGCATTTAGAAGGCAGTTTGTCGCAAGCGGAATATACAGCTAAAAAGCAAAAGCTCATTCTAGCAAAAAAGGATTTGGAAGAAAAAATCACCGCTTTTGGGCGAAAGAGCAATAATCGGTTCGAACTTGCCATTGCCTTTCTAAAAGACGCCAACCAAGCCGAAAAATACGCTCAACAAGAAAATCCCGAACGGATTCGGGATTTTCTCAAAAAGATTGGTTCGAACTTCCGCATTGCCGACCGCACTTTGGTTTTGGATTTCAAAAATGCCTTCAAAATTGCGGAAAAATACCATGCCGAGGCGCTTTGCGCCGAGGCAATTCCTTACGATTTCACAAAAAGTGAAAATTGGCGGAGACGGTGGGATTCGAACCCACGGGCCCCTTATAAGAGGGCCACGGTTTAGCAAACCGTTACTTTGGGCCTCTCAGTCACGTCTCCTTATACGTTTATCCTACTATAAATTTTATCCTTTCGCAACCGTGAGCGCCCAAATTTCTTTGGGACTATATGCTTTTAAAATTTTTGCTGTCTCATTTAAAGTTCCGCCGGTAGTTATAACATCGTCAACAAGAACAATAATTCTGTTTCTAATCAAATTTATATTTTCAGGATTAACAGTGAAAACATTTTGAATATTGTTTAATCTTTTTTCGGTTTTATTTTTTAAGTTTGCCTGCGGTTCAGTGTAAACAGTTCTTTCTAAAATATTTGTATTTATCGGTAGATTAAAGTGTTCGGCAATTTTTTTAGCGATTAATTCTGCTTGATTAAATCCGCGATATTTTAGTCGATATTTGTGTAAAGGAATTGGAATAATTAGAAATTTAGAATTGGGATTTGATTGAAAATTAGAAATTAGAAATTGAAAATTTTGTCTCAGCAATTTTATTAAAAGCTGAGACAATGGTTCTGATAATTCTTGCGCAAAGAGGTATTTATAACTTTTTATTAATTTGCGTACCAAAGGATCGGCGTAATTAGTTGCAAAAATTATTTTATTTAAATATGCGGTTGGTTCGTGTTTGATAAATTCAACAATTTCGATTTTATTGAAACAATCCGCACACAAATATGTGTCGGATTTTCCGCATCCTAAGCAAATTTTTGGGAAAAATATGTCTAAAAGTAAGTTTTTTAGATTCATTTGATTTAATCATAACAAATTGAACAAAATAAGCCAATTTGACGCATTACTTATAATTTGGCATAATTACAATATGCAAATAACGAAATATAGCAAAATTATTTGGCAATACCTTAAAAAATACAAAAATAAGGTTTATTTTTTAATTGTTTTGGCCGTTTTAGCCTCGGGAATTGACGCTGTTATTCCCTATATTTATGGAAAGCTTGTTGATGTTGCCATAAAGCCGGAAATAACTCTAAATTTTATTTTTGCGGTACTTGGACTGTGGTTATTTTTAACTTTGATTGTAAATTGGATGAATCGTTATATCGGCAGAAGGGCAGTAATGATCGCCAACGATACTTCTAACGATTTTTATACAGCGATGATTGCTCATATTATGAGATTGCCGGTGTCTTTTCACAAAGAAAAGAAAATCGGAGAAATTTTACAAAAAATATCACGGGCATCGGAATATTTCAGCAGGGTTATTGAAGAAATTGTTTTTTATACCGCGCCAGCAATACTTGAAGCAATTATTGGGTTGATTATTTTAATGTTTGTAGAATGGCGCCTTTCTATCGCTATTACTATTGTTTTGTTTTTTTATGCATTAGTTACTATTATTAATGCCAAGCCGATTATGCGGTCGCAAAAAATTCTTAATCGTGCTTATGAAAAAGCCCATGGTGATGTTTACAATGCAGTCAATAATATTCAGGTGATTAAATCTAGTATTGCTGAAAATTTAGAAAACAAACGCAACAAAAAAAATTTTCAAAATATTTTCAATAAATTTCGGAAACTCATTTTGGTTTGGAATAAGCTTGATGCTTGGCAGCAAACACTTACCGGAACGGGATTTGTGTTGACTTTTGCCGGAGGAATTTTTCTTTTACGCGCAGGACATCTTTCTGCTGGAACATTGGTTATGTTTGTTGGCTATATTAATCTTGTTTTTCGTCCGTTTTCGCATTTGGGATATTATTATCGTTTATTAAAGTCAGCAACCACGAGCATTGATAGAGCATTGAAATTAGAAAAAATTAAACAAGAAAAATACGATACGGGAATTAATATTAAAGCCGTTAAGGGTAGCATAGAATTTCGTAACGTTGATTTTGCTTATAAAAAAGGTAAGACAACACTGAAAAATATTAATTTTAGAATTAAAGCAGGAGAGATAATTGCTTTGGTCGGGCCAAGCGGAGTAGGCAAAACAACTTTGGTTGATTTAATTTCGCGTTATAATTCACCGACCAAAGGAAAGGTTTTGATTGACGGTAAAGATATTGAAAATGTAAATTTAGAGTCATTAAGAAAAAACATTGCCATTGTTCCGCAGGAAATTACTTTATTTAACGATACGATTAAAAATAATATTGCCTATGGCAGGCCGAATGCAAATATTAGAGATGTTGTGCGGGCTTCAATTGTTGCTAATGCGCATGAATTTATCAGCAAATTTCCCAAGAAATACAAACAAATTGTAGGCGAAAGAGGGATTAAACTTTCTACTGGACAAAAACAGAGAATTGCTATTGCGCGCGCAATTTTGAAAGATCCGAGAATTTTGATTTTGGACGAAGCAACCTCTAATCTTGATTCTGAATCGGAAAAATTGATTCAGGACGCTTTAACGCACGCGATTAAGGGCAGAACCACTTTTGTTATTGCTCACCGTTTAAGCACAATCAGGCACGCTGATCAGATTTTCGTTTTTCATAAAGGACAAATTGTGGAAAGAGGAAAACACGAAACATTGATTAAATATAAAAACGGAATTTATAGAAAATTCTACATGATGCAGTCAGCGTTTAATGATGAGAATAAGGCGCAAGAGAACGAAGAAAACAATCAAAACAATGTTTAGAAAATTCCAGCGGAAAATTGAAGACTTTATCTGTGAAAATTGCGGAGCAAAAATAGAAGGTAATGGTTATACCGACCACTGTCCGAAATGTTTGTGGTCAAAGCATGTTGATATTAACCCAGGAGACAGAGAATCTGATTGTAGTGGCTTAATGAAGCCGGTTGGCGCAGAAAAAAATGGAGATGAATACATAATTCATTATAAATGTATTAAGTGCAAATATCAGCATCAAGTTAAATCCGTTCCCGAAGATAATTTTGAAGAAATATTAAAATTGTATTAAAATAAATTCATATGGCAATGGACAAAAGACAATATATTGTGGCTGACGATCCAATTGCGGAGAAATTGGAGCAAGAAATAAAAACAAAAAAAGATACTAATGCAATTCGCATTCAGCGATTGTTAAGTTTGCCGGATTTATCAAGAAAAGAAAATTCTCCGATAAAATTTATAATTGATAAAATTGTTGCCATACCAGAATTTAAAGATTTTGATGTGATTAAGACTCCAGAAATTGTTAGCGTAAGAAATAATTTTGATTTACTGAATGCTCCCGAAGATCATCCGAGCAGAAAAGAAACCGACACCTACTTTTTGAATAAGGATTATGTTTTAAGAACACAGACAACAGTAATGTGGCCGTTTTATTTACAGAGATCAGAAGTAATTAAACAATTGGAAAAAGCTGGAGAAATCGGGCTTTTGAGTTTTGGCAAGGTTTACAGAAAGGACGAAATTGATAGAAGTCATTTTCCGATTTTTCATCAAATAGACGGGCTTTATATTTGTAAAATTAAAGATAAAGAAATCGGAATGAAAGAATTGCAAGACGTTTTGAGCATGATTGCAAAAAATCTTTACGGGGATAAAGTGAATTATAAGTTTTTAGAAGATAGTTTTCCGTTTACGGATCCAAGCACGCAGATAGAAATTCAACAAGGAGATAAATGGTTAGAAATTGTCGGCGCTGGAGTTGTGCATAAGCAAGTTTTGAAAAATTTGAATATTGATCCAGAAATTTATAATGGCTGGGCATTTGGGTTTGGCATTGAAAGATTGGCAATGGTTAAAATGGGGATTCCGGATATTAGAATTTTTTGGTCTGAAGATCCGAGAATTACCAGTCAGTTTAAAGATATTAATAGTCAATACAAAGAGGTAAGTAAGTTTCCGATGACTTATCGGGATATTTCTTTTATTATTGATAAAAGCACAAGTTTGAATAATTATTACGAAATTATCCGTGATTGTGCAGGAAATTTAGTTGAAGCAGTAGAAACTTTGGATAAATATGAAAATGAAGAAAAATTCGGCAAAGATAAAATCAGTTATACTTTTCGTATTACCTATCGTTCACCGGAACGAACTTTAACCAACGAAGAAATAAATATAATTCAAAATAAGATTCGCGTCCGAACCGCTCAAGATTTACAGGCGGTTTTGAGATAAAAAATAAAAAGGAGGGAAAAATGTTTTTGTTCTTTTTTCTTTGTTGGGTGATGGCATTTTTGGCTTCTGCGTTGGGATGGATTATTTGTCTTTTTTTTGAGGTCAATGTCCCGTTTTGGGTTTGCTTGCCATGTTCCGTTATTCTGATGATTTTTGTTTATTTCAGCGCCAAAAAAGACGCTGATATGTATAAAGAATAAAAAACAAAATAGGTGTTTCCATCCGGATTCACCTATTTTTATTTTTGTAATTTAAAGGTAGAATAAGAGTATATGCCGAAAGTTAGTTTTAAAATAAACGATATAAATCAAGAAAAAATTCTTGTTGAGTCGCTTAAAAAAAGTATAGATTTTTTTAATTCCCATAGAATAGAAACAACTTGGCCCAAAAACGATATTGAAAAAGAATACAACGAAAACGATTATGCGGACTTTAAAAATAAACTGGAAAAAGAATGGATTGAAAAAGAAAATAATTTTTTTGACAAGATAGAAGACTTCTTTGCCGTTAAAATAAATGAACCGTTTGAAGTGAATATTTCTAATTATGGCGTTGGTGGTTGTTATAATTTGCCGAGAAAAATAACCATTAATAAACAATTGCCATATGACCATATTTTAAATATTAAACACGAAATTATTCATTTATTGATTGAACCGTTTATAAAAAAACACAATATTGATTTTCAAAACAAAGAAAAATTAACAAATTGTATTTTAGACTTATTTAAGTAAAACGATAAAAACTATGGAACTTAATTTTATGGAAACAAAAACCAAGTCGGGTGTTACGCTGTGGACGTTGTCGTCTACAAATTTTAACAGTGTTGCCGTGGGAGTGATTGTAAAATGCGGGACAAGAGATGAAATTTGGCCAAAAGAAGCCGGTATTGCTCATGCCTTGGAACATATGCATTTTCAGGGAACGATGGAATTTCCTAATAACATGAAACTTACTGGATATATTGAAGAAGTTGGTGGAAGAATAAACGCATTTACCAACAATGAAAGAACCTTTTATTTTGTTAGAGTTCCAAGCAATTACGCCGAAAGAGGAGTGCACATAATAAACGAACAATTAACAAATGCAATTATTCCAGAGAATAAAATTCAAACTGAAATGAAAAATGTTGTTCAGGAGATCAAACGAAGGAACGATAATCCGCAACAATATCTTGGATTGTTGAGCAAAGAATTTATTTATGGCGATCATCCTCTTGGAAGAGATGTTTTAGGATTTGAGGACTCTGTTTCGAGCTTTACCAAAGAAGATTTTTTGGCATTCAAAAATAGATATTATAATTTTTCAAATTATATTTTTGTTGCTATCGGCAATATCACCGAAAACGAAGCGGTAAAATTATTTGATAAATATTTTAAAAAAGATTTAGAGAACAGACCAAGTGCAAGAAAAAAAGAAGGCGTAGTGATCAAAACGGATAAACAACTTATAAAGAACAAAGAGTTAGATCAATTACATATTTCATTAGATGCATTAATAGGCAAGGGAAACGAAAAAGAGTCTCTTTTTTTGGAATTTTTTAGAGACATGATTTCTGGTGGAATGTCATTCCCTTTATTTCAAGAAGTCCGAGACAAACGTGGACTTTGTTATACAATATGGGCATCAATTACAAAAAGAACCGATATTGGGAATTTCAGCGTTTATGTTGGGACAAATCCCAAACAATATAAAGAAGCAATTAATGCGACAATTGATGTTATTGAAAAATCAAAATCCGACATTAATTTATTGAACAAGGTGAAGAATTTAAAATTGGGGAAACTTATGTTGGGTTATGAAAATACAGAAGACATTATTATGCGAGCTACCAACGATATTCTTTTTTTGGGCAGACCAAGGGGATTTGAAGAAATAAAAAAGGAAATTGAAGAAGTGAAAATTGAAGATATAGAAACGGCTGTAAACAAATACTTAAAACCGGAATTAATTTATACAACAATGCTTGCGCCAAAAGATTTTAAGGCAGATTGATATCAAAAATCAGCACTAAGTTCTGATTTAAAAAAAACAGATTTTTAAAAAATTTGGTAGAAGGCTTGACTTTTTATTAAAAAAGGAGTATACCTATAGTAGGAAAATAGTGATGCACATTTGCACTTTACATATAGAGAACTTCGTATGGAGTTCTAAAATTCGAAAAAGGAGAAAATTAATGAAAAAGATGATGATAGTGTTGTTCTGCTTTCTGGTTGCGGGTTTCTATTCGTGTGATTCCCCGGTCGCCCCGGAGAAGGGATCCACGGTTGAATTCAAGTATGCCAGGGAAACTGAAAGCGCCGAAGATGCGAATCCGCTTAATATCGACTTCGGTACTGGCGGCGGTGTAATTGTAAACCTCTGGCGCAGAACCGGGTTTAACGAATGGATAGGCGAAAGATATCTTGACTATAGTTACGGAAGCGAGTACCATGTTTATGATGTTGATGCGTCCTACGGTGATTTTTGGCATAAAGATAAAGGCAGAATTATCTTTGCTCGCGACAAAGATAAGGGTCAGGATTGGGTTGAGCTTACAGATATCCTGCCGAGTCCGGATGGACAAGGAGAATGTGCAAGACTCAGGCTCGGAGAAAGAGGGGTATATTTTTAAAGGCGGTACCTAAAAGGGTACCGCCTTATTTTTTTATTTTTGCATTATGTTATAATTAAATATGTTATAATTAAATTAATAATATTATTTTATCTTAAAAAACAAATTTATATGAAATTATCAAAATATATTCCAATCATAATGTTGTTTTGTTTTTTATTGTTTATTGTTTTAATTGTGCAAAATGTATATGCCTATGGTTCTCCAAATAAATATTGCTTTACATATCCAAATGACTGTGGAGCTACTCCTTCTGAGTGCAATCCCAAGACACTTTGTAGCGACAAATTATATCCCGCGTATAATGCCAAATGCGAAACTGATGTTGAAGCTGGAAAATGTCCTTATCCTTGCGCGTGGGTAATCCCCACAAAATGTGTTTATGAGTTAATACCCGTTACGCTTAATCTTTCGGCCAATCCTAGTTCGGGAACATCCCCTTTATTGAATGTAAAATTAACCGCCAATCTTAGTTCAACACTTAAAGATGTTACTGTGCTTTATCGATTTGATTGTGGCGATGGTGTTTGGAGCACACAAGGCGGATCAAATACTTATACATGTAATTATGCAAATTCCGGAAATTTTACGGCAAGGGCTGAAGCCAGATATAGTACTTCTTTTGATGGTTGGCAGATGAGAAGTAGTCAAACTATAATTAAAGTTGATCTTCCTGCTTTTAATTTTAATATTACAACAAATCCAACTTCTGGTTCGGTAACAAGAAGTAATTCTGTTACCACTACCGTGACAGTTGCTAGAACTGCAGGAACTGGAGCAACAGTAAATCTTGCTGCCAGTAGTTTGCCAACAGGAGTAACTGCTTCTTTTTCTCCAACTAGTTGTAATCCCGGTACTGGCTCTTGTACTTCCACTCTTACACTTTCCGCCAATTCTACTGCTCCGGCAATCACAAGCGATGCCATTACCATTACCGGCACAAGTGGGAGCATATCCGATAGCGCTACATATTATTTAACTGTTGTTGTTCCTAATGTTTCCTGCACAATTACTGCAAATCCTTCTTCAGGCACAGCGCCGTTGAATGATGTTGATGTAAAAGCCACGGTTGGAGGCACGGCAACAGGAGATATTGTTTATCAGTTTGATTGCAATAATGACGGAACATACGAATACACATCTTCAGCAACATCATATAATCCCTATACCAGAAGCGATTTGTGCGATTATGCAAATTCCGGAACTTATACTGTTAAAGTGCGAGTAACCAGACAAGGAGTTTCAGCTACTTGTACCAATACGGTTACGGTTAAAAGTCCGCCCGTGGTTGATATTAAAGCAAGGCAGTCAGGTTCAGGAACATATTCCAATGGTCCGATTACTATTGGATACAATTCAAAAGCTGATTTGCAGTGGACAGCGACTAATGCCACTTCCTGCATTGCGTCCGGAGATTGGTCAGGAAGCAAAGCATCTTCCGGAACCAATACTGAAACTACCGGCAATTTATTTACTGATAAATCCTATACCATCACTTGTTCTAATGGAGTAGGAGGAACTGATTCTGACAGCGTGACAGTGAATGTTGGCGATCCAACGTTGTTTGTGGCTTTTAGCGCTGATAAAACTTCCGGCTCGTCTCCTTTGACCGGAGTAACATTTACAGCAACAGTTTCCGGTTCAGCTATTGGCACAATCAATTATACTTTTTATTGCAATCGTAATGATTCGGGAACAAATATTACCACGCCGTATTCGTATAAAATAGATGGAACCAATATTAATCCTTTAACCTTGGCAAATACCTGTGATTCTGTTTATACTGCTCCCGGAACTTATTACGCGAAAATGATTGTGGAAAGAGACAGCGCAACTCCGGTCGAAGCAAGAATAACAATTGTTGTCACAAACAATCCGCCAACAGCCACGAATTTAAAAGTTGTCCCGTCCAATGCGTGTTTAGTTGCTCCGTATTATGCTTGTTCTTGGACATACACTGATCCGGATAATGATGATGAATCGCAGTTTTTGTTTCAAGTTGACGATAACAGTGATTTTTCTTCTCCGGTAATAGACAGAACAATTGATATTGATTTTCCGAGTCCGAGTTCCAATAATCAGCCGGCAATTTTGTCCACGATTCCGTCTCCGGATCATATATTGTTCAATACCAGATATTATTGGAGAGTAAAAGTAGTTGATGCGTATGGAATGTCTTCTGCTTGGGTTAACGGCGCGTCATTTATTACTCCTTTGCATCATTCTCCCATTGTTCGTTTCACCAATAAGCCCTTGAGACCGATTGTTCATGAGTTGACTTGGTTTACTGATGATTCAAGATGTTTTGATGACAGCCCTACAGGAGGAGATTGCGCCATAACCAGCGGAGATAGTTTTAATTGGACATTTGTTAATGGAAATCCAGCCACTTCCACCAAAGAGATTGAAATTACGGAATTTACTGTTCCGGGAACCAGCAGTAGCGCAAAATTGCAAGTTACGGATTCTGATGGTTTTACTTGCTCCCTGACTAAAAGTATTAAAGTAAATTTTCCTCCTCCGATCTGGAAAGAAGTTCGCCCAACAGATTAGCGCTTGATTGTGGTTTA
>ERZ795059.6631-NODE-6631-length-10196-cov-5.896460_pt1 | contig 10196 bp, 7 predicted proteins | sample MGYA00375143_ERZ795059 | MGnify/ENA primary metagenome ERZ795059 (study PRJEB30188, sample SAMN05720168) | activated sludge metagenome | isolation source: Anaerobic digester | place: USA | collected 2015-01-07 ... | reverse complement strand
TTGGCAAACTTTTATTTATGCCTACGTTTATACAGCCTTTAAAAAATCAAGGTTTCATAAAATTTGACTCTTTAAAAATTGATGCTAAAAAAAGAGATTTTTATTTATACCATCCCAATAATTCCTCTGTTCCTGACAAAATTATTCTTGCATTTCATCCTGCAACAGAAAACGGTAATTATATGAGAATGATTAGCGGCTACACTTTAGACAGTATCGCTGATGCAGAAAATATATTTATATGCTATCCCAATGCATACTATGGATATTGGAACGATAAATTATCAGAAGTTATTACCAAGGCTTCCACAGAAAACGTGGATGAAGTTTCTTTTGTAAGAGGAATTATTCATTCTATAGAAACCAACTATAACACCAAATTGAAAAACATTTACTTGCTCGGCCTTTCTCAGGGTGGAGCAATGGTTTATAGATTATGTCTGGAGATTCCTGATGAAATAACGGCTGCCACAGTCGTTGCGGCAAATTTATCAGTTAAAAAAACACTGGATATGGATTCAGTAAAAAAGCCTGTTTCCATGCTGATTATAAATGGTGTTAAAGATCCCATTTGTCCATATTCAGGCGGCGAGATTAACATCCTCCATCTGATAAAACGAGGCTATGTTTACAGCGCAAAAACAACCGTATCTTATTGGGCAAATTGTGCAGGCTACAATTCTCCAACATCAACAGATAGTTTAGTAAACGAGGAAAACGAAAAAATTGCTTCTGTTATCAATTACGAGGAAAAAGGTAAAAAAAATATTTGCCTGTATAGTGTTATGGAAGGCGGACACACATTGCCTCATCCTGCAGTAAACAGTCCAAAAGTTTTTGGAAAAACAGTTCATGATTTTAATGGAACGTTACTTTCGTGGCAATTTTTTAAGAAAAACACCTTGTTAATGGAAAATTGAGCAATACTGATTAAACCAATCGTTTTTTTATCAGTCTAAATAGTACATGAAATTGACAGACGAGGAAATTTTACTGCAATTTAAAGAGCCCGCTTCAAAAGAAAAGGCATTTCGAAACCTGCTGAATACTTATCAGGAACGTTTGTATTATCACGTGCGTCGATATGTACACAATCATGAAGATGCGAATGACATTTTGCAAAATACCTGTATCAAAGTTTGGAATGCCATCGATAATTTTCGCGGTGAATCCGGTTTATATACCTGGCTTTACCGTATTGCAGGCAACGAAGCAATTACCTTCCTCAATAAAAATAAAAAAAGAAATGAAGTGGATATTGAGCAAACCACAGCAAATTATCGCAGTGCTGCAGATACTATTGACGGCGATGAAATGACGCTGAAGCTGGAACGCGCTATTGCAACATTGCCTGATAAGCAGAAACAAGTTTTCATTATGCGATATTATGACGAATTGCCGTATGAGAAAATAGCTGAAATTTCGGAAACATCCGTTGGTGCACTAAAAGCATCGTATCATCATGCAGTAAAGAAAATTGAAGAAATATTGATTGCTTAACCCTAAATCCCTAAAGGGACTTTTTAAAAATGAGATTAAACCTTCAACTAAAATTATAGTCTAATTAAAAATGAACAAGAACACCGACATACTAAATGAATTGAAAGAGATTTCGCCGATTCTTTTACACCTGAAAGAAAATGAGCAACCTTTGATTATTCCTGTTGGCTATTTTGAGCAGTTGGCTGACAATTGTATGGCAGAAATAAATACAACATCGGGTTTATTGGCTTCTGTTAAAAAAGAAAATATAAAAGTGCCTGCTAATTATTTTGATACGTTTGGCGATACCATTGTTGCTAAAATAAAAGAACAAGAACACACTATAAGCACCGGAAAAATTATTGAGTTGCCTGCGCAGGAAAGTAAAATTTTTCAGTTATTTAAAAAAGTTGCCTTTGCCGCTGCTGTTGTTGGTGCCGTTTTTCTGGTCAAAGAAGTACAACAACCTGCTGTTTTGGAAAATAATTGCGAAGATGGTATTGCCTGTTTAACGCAGGAAGAAATATATCAGTATATGAATGCCAACAGCCACGAATTTGACGTACAGCAAATTCAGGAAACGGTTGAACCTACTTTGGATACCATAACTGTAGATTATACGATAGAAAAGCAAGATGCCACTCAATATATTGAAGAAAACAAATTGATTTTAGAGTTTGATGAAAGCTCGACCGATATTTTTTAATCCTTTTGAAAATTAAACATTATGAAAACAATACTTACTTTTTTTGCCAGCATGTTCTTACTGATGAACAGTATGATTGCCCAGCCACCACCGCCAGATGGTCCAGGAAACGAGAAAATTGAAGCTTTGAAAATCGGCTTCATCACCAAACGATTAAGCTTAACACCTGAAGAATCCCAGAAATTCTGGCCAGTGTATAACCAATATGAAGCGGAAAAAAAACAAATCCGTCAGTCTACATTAGGCACTTTGAAAGAGATGAAAGAGGATGGTGATTTTACAAATGCGGAAGCAGAACAAGCCATTGCTAAACACATCGAGTTTAAGGCAAAAGATTTGGATTTAACCAAAAAATATGTGGTGGAATTCAGAAAAATATTACCGGCAACAAAAGTGGCAAAATTAGTTACAGCAGAAGAGCATTTCAAAAAAATGCTGATGAAACAAGCGCAGCAAGGCGGCCCGAAACCGAACGGACAAAGTGGAAAACCGTGGAAAGGAAAATAGGATTTGTGATTATAGAATTGAGATATGAGATTAAAAATACGAAAGCCGGACAAATTTTGTCCGGCTTTCATTTTATTTTCTGCGCAATCTTTAAATCCGTTTAATCAGCGATCCTAATTCGCTACTTCACTTAAAAACTTCAAACGCACTAATTGTATTTCGCGCAGTTCAATGTCTTCTTCTTTCAGTTTTTTGTAGGCCACATCCACGTTATCGCTTTCTGCCTGCATGAAGTAATCGTATATTTCTTCCTGAATATCTTCGTCCACTGCATCTTCCAGATAATAATTAATGTTGACCTTGGTGCCTGAGTTCACTATCGTATCCAGCTCTGTAATCAGGTCTTCCATATTCAATCCATACGAACTGGCAATATGTTCCAACGGCATTTTCTTGTCGATGGATTTAATGATATTCACTTTTACATTAGAATTTTTATCTGCAATTTTGATGATGGAAAAATCTGCAGAGCGTTCGATGTTATTGTCCTCCACATATTTTTTTATTGCTTTCAAAAACGGCTCACCAAATTTTTGTGCTTTCGCCGTATTCACGCCATGCATTTTGGCTAGTTCTTCCTTATCAAAAGGGAAAAACGTGGCCATCTCTTCTAATGATTGCTCCGAGAAAATAGCATAGGGTGGTAATTTTAATCGCGCACCTTCCGTTTTACGGATGCCTGTTAAAATAGACATCAACGCAGGCTCCAGCACACTGCCGGATTTTCCGTTCAATGTCACTTCTTCATCGTCTTCTCCATCTTCAAATTTATGGTTCAACACAATTTTTGAAGAAACCGGTTTTTTTATAAATTTTTTACCTTCTTCTGTCAGTTTCAGCACACCGTATTGCTCAATATCTTTTTCTATCAGATTCAATAAAATTGCTTTACGCACTACCGAATTCCAGAACACCATATCGTGGTCTGCACCTTTGCCAAAAATTTTAATCTTATCTAAATTATTTGCAGTGATATCTGCTGATTTTCTACCAATCAGAATATTAATAACATTGGGAATATTGACACGTTCATTGGTATCTGCCACTACCTGCAATGATAATTTTATTTCTTCTTTGGCTTCCAGCTGTTCTTTCGGATGCAGGCAATTATCGCACTTGCCGCAGTCTTTCATTTCTTCACCAAAATAATGCAACACAAATTTCTTACGGCATTCTGCACTTTCGCAATACGCTTCTACTTCGCTCAACTGCATCACGGCGATTTCTTTTTCTGCTACAGATTTCTCTTTATTGGAAAGAATGAATTTTTCAAACTTATGAATTTCTTTTGGTGAGAAATAGGCGATGCAAATGCCTTCCAGTCCGTCGCGACCTGCGCGTCCCGTTTCCTGATAATAATTTTCCAGCGATTTCGGAATATCAAAATGAATGACGAAACGCACATCCGGTTTGTCGATACCCATTCCAAAAGCAATCGTAGCCACAATTACATCCACATCTTCCATCAAAAACTGATCCTGACGTTCACTACGTACCGATGCATCCAATCCAGCATGATAAGCTGCCGCATTGATACCGTTTACCTGCAATACTTCTGCTAATTCTTCTGTAGAATTTCTGCTAAGGCAATAGATGATGCCGGATTTATTGCCGCCTTTCTTTATAAATTTTATAATGTCTTTTATCGCATCTTGCTTACTTGGTTTCGGTCGTATTTCATAATATAAATTATCACGAAGGAAAGAAGAAATAAAAATTTCCGGTTCTTTCATGCCTAATGTTTTCACTATGTCAGACTGCACTTTTGGTGTTGCAGTTGCGGTTAATGCTACAATCGGAATATTGTCTTCAATTTCATTCAGCATGCCTTTTATCTTACGGTATTCCGGTCTGAAATCGTGGCCCCATTCTGAAATGCAATGTGCCTCATCAACAGCAACAAATGAAATTTTGATTGTTTTTAAAAAGTCGATATTTTCCTGTTTCACCAGCGATTCCGGTGCCACATACAACAACTTACATTTTCTGTTGGTAATGTCTTTTTTTACCTGAGTAATTTGCGCCTTATTCATTTGCGAATTAATAAAGTGCGCAATATTATCCGTGCTGCTGTAACCGCGAATTAAATCCACCTGATTTTTCATTAATGCAATCAACGGCGACACAATAATGGCAGTACCTTCCGAGATGATAGCAGGCAACTGATAGCATAACGATTTGCCGCCACCGGTTGGCATAATTACAAATGTATCTTTCTTAGCGAGAATGCTCTCAATGATTGCCTGTTGATTTCCTTTAAATTTTTCAAATCCAAAATATTCTTTAAGCGCGCCTGAAATGGAAACTGGTTGTATACTCATAAAAACTGTGTTTGAATAAAAACGTTCTCACTAAAGGAGAACGCAATTACTACATTAATATACTCAAAAATACCGAAAAAGCACCGTTTATAAGTGTTAAAATTGTTTATGTAACTTTTAATTAATTGTATAGTTTTATTGGCGATTTAATAGTGTTGACATAAATCAAAAAACTGCTGCATCAACTTCCAATTATGACAATCTATTTAATTATCTTTGTAGCCAATTATGAATAAAAATACATATGCAGCAATTATGGCTGGTGGCATCGGAAGTCGTTTCTGGCCAGCCAGCAGAACCGCAAAATCTAAGCAATTTTTGGATATTTTGGGTACAGGCAGAACACTGATTCAGGCAACTTATGACCGTTTTTTAAAGATTTGCCCAAAAGAGAATATTTTCATTCTTACGCACACCGATTATATCGATTTGGTGAAAGAGCAATTGCCGGACATAACAGACGAACAAATATTAACCGAACCTGCCCGAAAAAACACGGCACCTTGTATTGCTTATAGTGCCTTTAAAATCAACAAGTTGAATCCTGATGCGAATATTATAGTTGCACCGTCAGATCATATAATATTAAACGAACCGGAGTTTGTGCGTATTGCGGAGCAAGCGGTTGATTTTGTTTCTAAAAATAATGCATTAGCTACGTTGGGTATTCGACCAACACGACCAGATACCGGTTATGGCTATATTCAATATTTTGAAGAAGAAATAAGTGAAGGCATTCATAAAGTAAAAACGTTTACGGAAAAACCGGAAAAGGAAGTTGCTATACAGTTTTTGAAAAGCGGTGACTTTTTATGGAACGGCGGCATTTTTATCTGGAATGTTAAAACGATACTTTCGTCTTTAGAAAAAAATTTGGTGGAAGTGTATGATGCTTTTGTAGAAGCAGAACCTGATATCTTAACACCAAAAGAGAACGACGCGGTTGAAAAGGCATTTATTACCTGTCCGAGTATTTCTATAGACTACGGAATTATGGAAAAAGCGGATAATGTTTATACGTTGCCGTCGAGTTTTGGATGGAGCGATTTAGGTACCTGGGCTTCTTTATATGAAGAAAAAGAAAAAGACTATTTCAATAATGCGGTGAATGGCAATAATGTAGTCGTGTATGATTCTAACAATAACATCATAAATGTACCGGATAAAAAATTAGTGGTGATACAAGGTTTGGAAAATTTTATTGTGGTGGATACAGATGATGTGTTGTTGATTTGCAGTAAAGATGAAGAGCAGCGTATAAAAGAATTTACACACGATATAAAAATGAAAAAAGGCGAGAAGTTCCTGTAGTAGTAAGTATTAAGTAGCGAGTAATAAGTATTTTTGTATATCTTCATTTTCAAATTTTCAAATTACCTCATTTTCAAATTAACATCTATGGCAAATTTATTCGCAAAGAAAACATTAGATAAAATTCTGAAAGAATCAGACGAAACTGGCGAACATACATTAAAAAGAACGTTAGGTTCAGGTGCATTATTAGCATTAGGTATTGGTGCAATTATTGGTGCTGGTATTTTTGTGCGTACGGCTGCTGCTGCAGGAAATCATGCTGGTCCAGGTGTAATGTGGTCGTATGTGATTGCTGGTATTGGTTGTGCTTTTGCGGGTTTGTGTTATGTAGAATTTGCTTCTATGATTCCGATTGCAGGTAGTGCTTACACTTATTCATATGCAACCATGGGCGAATTTGTGGCGTGGATTATTGGTTGGGATTTAATTTTAGAATATGCGTTAGGTGCTGCTTGTGTTGCCATTGCCTGGTCAGAATATTTGAATAAATTTTGTGAACATTATTTTGGTTTCACTATTCCTTATGCCTTTTGCCATTCTCCATTTCAAGTGGACCATTTGACTGGTGTGCATGGCATTATCAACATACCGGCTGTTCTTATATTAGGTATACTATCCTTAATATTAATTCGTGGAACCAGTGAATCTGCTAAACTTAACTCTGCTATTGTAATCGTTAAAGTTATAATTGTTTTAGTTTTTATTGCGTTAGGCTGGCAATTCATTAATCCTGTTAACCATGCAGTAATTGTACCACCAAATACTGGTGTTACAGGCGAGTTTGGTTGGAGTGGCGTTTTACAAGGTGCAGGAATTGTGTTTTTTGCTTATGTTGGTTTTGATGCTGTTTCTACCGCAGCCCAAGAAGCAAAAGATCCACAAAAAGGAATGCCAATTGGTATTTTAGGTTCATTAGCTTTTTGTACTGTTCTTTATATTTTATTTTCTTATGTGCTTACAGGTATCGCACCTTATGCTGATTTTAGTAAAACTGGTCCTGGACACGAAGCTGCAGTTGCGTATGCAATCACACATTACATGCCTGGCTACGAATGGTTTTCCGGTTTAATAACCATTGCTATTTTAGCTGGTTTTTCGTCAGTTATCTTAGTAATGTTATTAGGACAATCTCGTGTATTTTTTTCTATGTCGAAAGATGGGTTATTGCCGAAAGTATTTTCTGAAGTTCATCCAACATTTAGAACACCGGCAAAAGCAAATGCATGGTTGTTTTTCTTAGTAGGAATTTTTGCTGCATTTGTGCCAGGTGATATCGTTGGCGACATGACAAGTATTGGAACTTTATTTGCATTTATATTAGTATCGATTGGTGTAATTATGATGCGTAAAACAAATCCAGATACACCAAGACCTTTTAAAACACCGTTGGTTCCATTGGTTCCAATTTTAGGAGTGCTGGTTTGTGGTTTTATGATTTTTGGATTAGGTAAAGAAAACTGGTTACGATTAATAGTTTGGTTAGCTATTGGTTTTGTTATTTACTTTGGTTATAGTAAAAATCATAGCAAAATAAATAATCCAGATAAATAGAAGATTATATTAAAGTAAAAGGCTTGGTAAGTTTAAAAACTCACCAAGCCTTTTTTTATTGACAATACTGATATCAAACTTCAACGTTTTCTATTTATTCCTTTAATAAAATCTCATCTTGCAAGATTTTTTGTTCAAAATAAAATCAGGGAAGGATACTTCTATTGTAAATAAAATTAAAGAATAAACTTAGTAGTGGTATTCTAAAAATCACAAGAATTAAACAGGCAAGATTTCTCTACGCAAATTGGCGAATCTAAATGTCTGCGACATATACTACTCTTCGCTAAAGGGCAATTCAGATTTCAATTTAGCGTGCAGTTTTTCGTTATAGCTTTCCAATAAATAATTAAAGTAATTTCTGGTGGCTTTGCTTAAACAGGAAATATAGACATTTAGTCTGTATTGAATTTCATCCTGCAAAATATTTATCAATGGCAATGCATCTAAATAATTAGTGGTGTTTGCTTTTATTCTTTCAAAATGATTTTCGATAGAAATATCCAGCGACTCTAATGTTTTCTTGCCTTTATTATATAAAGAGTAATAGACTTTTTCCATATCGAAATTAAAATCTGTGGTATTTGGAAATTGTTCTTTTACCACATCCGGCAAATCGTAAATCAAGCCTTTTTCCATCTGTATTTCACGCTCGTACAAATGTTCCAGGAATTTCTCCGGGTTGACAAACACATCGCGCCAGTCGATATAATCCTGCCACAAACCTAATCTTCGTGCATTGTTTCCTAAATCAATAACTGTAAAATGGCTTTTTGTGGGCAAACGTCTGCTGCCTCGTCCAATCATTTGGTGGTACAGCGTAAGTGAACGTGTAGCACGATTTAAAATAATACATTCAACAGTTGGTTCATCAAAACCGGTTGTCAATATTCCTACCGAAGTCACAATGGCATCCGGTGTTTCTTTCAGCCATTGCAGTACTTCTTTCCTGTCTTGTTTGTTGCTGGTGCTGTCCAAATGACGGATAGCCACACCTTGGTCGCTTAAAAATTTTTCTACAGATTTAGAAGTAGCAACGGATGAGTTAAAAATTAAGGTTTTTTTACCTAACGCTTTTTCTTTGTAGGCACGCAATAATTTTTCATGCATATCAAAGTGCATGTAAATTCTGTCAAGAGAACTAACCGTGTAATCACCATCAATACCTACTTTTAATCCGCCTAAGTGCACATCGTATGTATATGTTGTTGCATCACTCAGGTAGCCTTTGGAAACGAGTTCTTTGATAGAATCGCCGATGATGAGTTTTTTATAATTCTGCGATAAAGGTAAGTTTTGATTAGAACTTAATGGTGTTGCGGTAACACCAAGAATTATTGCCTTTCTGAAATAGTGAAATATTTTTCGGAACGAATTATAATGCGCTTCATCCACAATCACCAGGTCAATATCCTGCAAGTATTCTTCGTCATCTTTCAAGCGGTTGTTGAGTGTTTCCACCATCGCCAGAAAACACAAATATTCTTCCTGGTCCGGAATTTCCTCTACTTCACTCGTAATTAATTTGCAATGAATTCCTGCTTCTTCCAATGCGTTTGCCGTTTGTTTCAGCAACTCGATCCGGTGTGTTAAAATCAGAATTTTCTTTTGATGTTCTTCGATATATTTTCTGGAAATCTCTGAAAAGATGACCGTTTTGCCTCCACCGGTAGGTAGTTGAAATACTATATTTTCACGCTTTTCATTTTCATGTAAATGATCGAAAATTCGCTTTATATATTCTTCCTGATACGGATATAATTGTTTAGCCGATTCTGCGCGGTCTTTGATGCCTGTTATCTTCATGTACGTTGTTAGTAGTTACGATGCAAAATCTATACCAATAAATAATTCTAATTTTAGACACATATAATCATCATTTAAGAAAAACAATCCGAAGGATTTCTATGTGTTTAAAATCTTGTTTAGTAGTCTAAATTTTAGCAACTGCGCAATATACAAATTTTAAAGCATGTAAAAAAGAAGACGTGTTATAAAATCATGTCTTTATAAGAAAGAATGGTGGAAAAGCCTTTTTGTTGAAAATAACGGGTAATCATTTCCGGTGATTCATCGCTGGCCACTAATATAAAATCGCCGCCCCAGGCTCCAAGCGACTTCACCGTTCCGGGAAAATCAGAAAAATAAATTTCTTTTACTTTTCGCAAATTCAACACATTTCCTACAATATTTTCATGCACTTCTAAGTAATAACAGAATTCGTCTAATTCGTTGGCGTGAATAAGCTTTTGCGTGATTTCAGAAATTTGTTCTATATATTCTGTTTTATCTATTGTGAGGTTTTTATAATGTTG
>ERZ795059.6623-NODE-6623-length-10205-cov-8.667389_pt1 | contig 10205 bp, 7 predicted proteins | sample MGYA00375143_ERZ795059 | MGnify/ENA primary metagenome ERZ795059 (study PRJEB30188, sample SAMN05720168) | activated sludge metagenome | isolation source: Anaerobic digester | place: USA | collected 2015-01-07 ... | reverse complement strand
AACAGAACCAATAGCCGGTTTGTTTGGATTGGCTTTTAAATCCAGCATTTCAGATTCTAAAACAATCTTATCTAATAATTTATCGATGTTCAGTCCTTTCTTAGCAGATATTTCCTGACATTGATATTTTCCACCCCATTCTTCCACCATGATATTCATCTGAGATAACTGGTTTCTGATGTTATCCGGATTTGCGCCTTCTTTATCTATTTTATTGATGGCAAAAATCATCGGAACTTCCGCTGCCTGTGCATGCGAAATTGCTTCTTTGGTTTGAGGCATGATGTTGTCATCAGCTGCAATCACAATAACGGCGATATCCGTTAATTTTGCTCCACGAGCACGCATTGCTGTAAACGCTTCGTGACCCGGTGTATCTAAGAAAGTGATGTGTTCACCTTTAGCGGTTTCCACTTCGTAGGCACCGATATGTTGAGTGATTCCACCCATCTCACCTGCAACCACATTTGCACTTCTAATGTAATCCAGCAATGAAGTTTTACCGTGGTCAACGTGTCCCATAATGGTAACTATCGGCGGACGTTTTACCAAATCTTCCGGTAAGTCTTCATATAATTCTTCTTCACTGTCTTCATCTGCCAGATTGATAAACTGCGCTTCGTATCCGAATTCACTTGCTACCAATTCGATTACTTCCGCATCTAAACGCTGATTGATGGAAACGAATACACCTAAACCCATACAAGAACTAATAACTTGTGTTGGAGATACATCCATTAATCCGGCTAACTCACTAACGGTGATAAACTCTGTTAATTGTAATACATTGGTTTCTACGTTTTCTCCTTCTGCACGAACAGCATGGTCATCACGTTTTGTTTTTCTGTATTTAGAACGGTCTGATTTTCCTTTCGTTCCCTGCAGTTTTGCCATGGTAGAACGAATCTTATCCTGTATCGCTTTTTCAGAGATGCCTTCTTTTGATGTTTCAGGCGGTTTTGGTCCGCGTCGTGTATCATGTCTTGGGCCACCAGGTCCACCTGTACCACCTGGTCGGGCTGGTCTGGTATCCTTACTTGGCTCAAATTTTTTAATGTCTACTTTATTCTGAACAATTCGTGCACGTTTCTGGCTGGCGTCTCTTCCTTCTTTTAATTTTTCGCGTTCTTTATCACGTTTTGCTTTTTCTTCATCGCGATAAATTTCTTCCGGACGACGTTCTGCTTTAATTGGTAATTCTATTTTTCCTAAAATTTTAGGACCGGAAAGTGTTTCAATTTTTGCTCTGACAAAATCTTCCGATTTTTTTACTTCAACAACTTTCTCTACTATTTTTTCTTCAACTTTAACTTCAACTTCTTCTTTCTGTTCCGGAACCGGTTTTTCCGTTATTTCTACTTCTTCTTTTTTCGTTGTCTCTTTTGGTTGTTCAACTTCGGCAACTACTTCTACTTTTTTCTCTTCTACTTCTTTCTTCTTTTTCGGTTTGTCGAGGTCAATTTTTCCTAAAATTTTAGGACCTTCCACTTCGTGTTTAACCGCAGTAATTTCCTCTTCTTTCTTTACTTCTTTAACGTCGACTTTTTCGACCACTACCACTTTAGGCGCTTCTTTCAGTGCTTCTTTGATAGTAATTTCTTCTTCTTTTCGTTTGCCGATATTAATCTGTTCGGCTTTTTCTTTTGCAACAATATCACTTCTGAAATCGCGCAAAAGGATGTCGTACTGCTCTTCTGTGAGCTTAGTGTTTGGTGTGCTGGCAACATCTTTAAAGCCTTTTGAATGCAGATGGTCTACAATAGTAGATATACCAACATTCAATTCTTTTGCTGCACTCGCTAATCTTGTAATTTTCCCTTCGGACATAATTTTTATTTAGTCAATGGTCAATGGACAGTAGTCAATGGAAATAGTATTACTAATGACCAAAGACTGATGGCTAATGACTTTTCATGTTATTCAAACTCTGATTTTAAAATCTTTATCACATCATCAATTGTTTCTTCTTCTAAATCCGTTCTTCGCACCAATTCATCTCTATCCAGATCCAACACAGATTTTGCTGTGTCGCAACCGATTTTCTTGAATTCATCGATGATCCAGCCTTCGATTTCGTCTGAGAATTCATCTAAATCCACGTCGTCTTCAATGGCTGTATCGGTATCTCTGAACACATCTATTTCATAGCCGGTTAATTTACTGGCCAATTTGATGTTGAATCCGCCTTTTCCGATGGCTAAAGAAACCTGATCTGGTTTTAGATAGACAGATGCACGTTTTTTTACATCGTCCAACGCGATACCTTCAATTTTTGCAGGCGTTAAAGAACGTTGTAATAATAAATTGATATTCGCTGTATAGTTAATGATGTCTATGTTTTCATTTCTCAATTCGCGCACGATACCGTGAATACGGGAACCTTTCATACCAACACAAGCACCAACCGGATCAATTCTGTCGTCGTAAGATTCTACGGCCACTTTTGCTCTTTCGCCTGGCTCGCGTACAATTTTTTTGATGACGATTAAGCCATCCATAATTTCAGGAACTTCCTGCTCTAATAATTTAGCCAAAAATGCGCCGTCAGTTCTTGATAAAATAACCAACGGTGTGCTTCCGCGTAATTCTACATTTTTGATGACCGCACGAATGCTATCGCCTTTTTTATAAAAGTCGGTTTTGATTTGTTCGCTTTTTGGTAAAATTAATTCGTTGCCATCATCATCTAACAACAAGATTTCTTTTTTCCAAACCTGATATACTTCTGCTGAAATAATATCACCAACACGGTCTTTATATTTTTTGTAAACTTCGTCTTTTTCTAAATCCAGTACACGTGAAATCAATGTTTGACGAGCAGCTAAAATAGCACGGCGACCAAATGATTCAATGGTGATGGGTTCGTATAATTCTTCACCCACTTCCATATCCGGTTCCGTTGTTTTAGCTACGCTCAATTCAACTTCCGCAAGTTTATCTTCTACTTTTCCATCTTCTACAATCATACGGTGGCGCCAGATTTCCAGGTCACCTTTTTCTGTATTGACGATGATGTCAAAATTTTGGTCGGAGCCGTATTTTTTTCTTAATAACGTTTTAAATACATCTTCCAGTACACGCATCATGGTTGGACGGTCGATGTTTTTAAAGTCTTTAAACTCCGAAAATGATTCTACTAATTCTACACTGTTCATGACAATTACAATTTAAAATTGAAATGTTTTTTTACTGATTTTATTTCGTCGAAACTAAAGGTATGCTCTTCAATAGTTTCTGTTTTTTTTATTGTGATGGTTTCTTTTACAACAATCTCATTTGTTGTGGCGGAAAGCAATTCTCCGGTGATTTTTAATCCATTCTTCAATACAACGTCTACTTTTTTGTTGAGTTGTTTTTGAAATTGCTGCGCCACTTTTAATGGTTCATCCATTCCAGGTGAAGAAACATCCAATGATAAATTATCATTCATCAGGTTGTTTTCTTCTAAGAAATGATGGATGTGTTTACTGATTTTAGCACATTCATCAATGGTGATATTGGTTTTTCCGTCTGCAAAAACTTCTATTTTGCCGTTTGTAAGCACTTTTATCTCCACTAAAAACAAGTCGGTATGCTCGAAATATGAATTTATTTCTTTCTCAATGACTTCTTTTAATTGTGTTAGTTTATCCATGACTAAGAATAAAAAAGAGGACTTTGTCAAGTCCTCTTCCCAAATCGTGATGCAAATATAGGCATTTTTTTTAATTTACCAAAGAAATACACTATTTTTTGCGATTCGTGTCATCATCAAGCTCCATTATGAAATATGGAATTTTTGCATAGTTTTTTAGTCTTCATTTTTTAATGACTCTAATTAATCTTAAGGATGTTGTCCTGCGGTTTTATCTTTTTCTGTATTCGTGTTGGATATTCTGAAAAAGCTGGTCGTAGAAGCCAGGTTGTTACCATCCTTAATCAAACGTCCTGTTCCTTCCGGAATGAAGAGGGAGCCACCGTTACTATTGTCGATATTAATCAGCGCATCCTGATAGTTTATAATACCATCTGCACTTAAGGTGCCGGATATGATAATGGCGAATATGGCATAATTCGAACTGTTGGCAGAGGCTTTTACTTTTCCGTATACCGTAAAATTATTGCCGCTGCCTGAAATGGCGGTAACAATGGAAGTATCATTGTCGCCTAACAGTTTTTTTCCGAATAATGTTATTCCGAAAGTTGAATTGTTTTGATCCGTCAGTTTCACTTTAACATCTGCGAATGTATTTCCTATAATATCTCCTGCCACGGTGGAAGCAAGCAATACCGTTGGATTGGCAATATAAATGCCGTTTACAATTGGCGGTGTGGTGCCTTCGTGAATGGTGACACCGAGACGGATTAAAGAATCCAGGTATTTCTGCGGAATGATGTCACTGATACGTTTGGTTTGAATTTCTGCTGCTGATTGCTCTTTTTTGCAGGAAGAGGTGCTGACTCCAATACTTAGTACAAGCATTGCAAGGATGCTTTTGAGGATGATTTGTTTTTTCATGTGTTTTAGTTTTTATTGGTTGATGATGAATATTATTTGTTTAACTGCTCCCAGTTTTGTGTGGAGCCGATGTTTGGATTGTAATTGGTTTCGTTGGTTAAAATGATTTCACCGTTTCCGTTTTTCCAGGCAGTATTGTATGAACTCGGCAGTTCGTAGGTGGAGCCATTGCCGTCTGAATAGTTCTCAACGCCTTTGATGTATTGCGAAAATCCGTCGTTGGTGGGCTTGTACGTAGAATTTGCCTTTTCGTAACTTTTATCTATGCTTGCAATCATAGCATCGTTGTTGCGACTGATTTGCTGACTAATGGCAGCAATGTTGCGCAAGCCCTGATAATACTGGTCTGTCAGGTATTTTATAACCTGTGTTTGCGCACTGATAAATGCTGGTGTGTAGCGAATGGATTTTAAAACCGCCTGACACAACTCTGTGTTTACTTTCTCGTTTGCATCTTGTTTGATTATAAATACAATTGGTAACACCTGCCAGTTAGAAAAATTAAGGCTTTTATTAACCGTACCATTCACATACGCATTTATCAATAGCGTATAATTTTCGCCATTCTTAGTAAAAGTGCCTTTACTTATAACATTGTCCGAAATGAATTGTACTTGCGGATTTTGTTTTTTCGCCTGAATATCTATCGGGTTGGTGCTTTCAATTTTAATGACTTTTGTTTCGGTGATTTTTACACCGGCAGGCAACGCATTCATTTCGTTTAATGTTCGCATAGTTGCCTCTGTAGTATTAGATGGCATGCTAGCCACTACTGTGCCGCCCATGTATTTGCTGCCTATTCCAATTCCTGCATATTGCATGGATGGATTGGATAAGGTATAGAATGAGGTTTTATAGATGTGTAACTGTGCTGTATTTTCCAGGTTATTGACATGTAAATAAGCACTTGCCGGAAATTGTGTGTTTTGGGCATCCCAGTCCAACTGACTTTGTTGTTTCCAGCCTTGCGGCAACAAAAAAAGAACAGCATCGCCTTTGGTTACCTGGTTGTCCTTGATGGATGACAATTGCATACGTAACACGTTTGCATTGACGTTCTTGTTTTTTGATGCAGCAGAAGATGCCTGACTTTTTGAGTTTGTATTATTTTGTGAATTGCATGACATGCAACTGCACAGTGCCAATACATAGCATAATGTGGTTAATTTTTTCATAAGGTTTGATTTTGATGATGATGTATCAAAAGTAGAATACATTATCACCTGAATCAATGAAAAAAAGAGTGTGAAAATTAAGGCTCTGAAGTTGTTGTTTTTAACACAATTTATTCATAACCAATAATTTAAATATTAAAAAACTAAACTTTCCGGCTTATTTATTGTTGAATTTTTGGTAAATGGTTTTTTGTTCCAGTTTTGCTTCCAGCCAGAGATGAATCGGAAAATAATTGATGATGTTTTGTTCGAGCTTATCCTGTAAAATGGGTTCTATGGTTTTTTTATGTTCTGTCAATATATTTACCTTGTTTGCGTTGCTATTCGCCAGACTATAATCCGTCAGCATTTTTAAAATGGCATTTTCCGCTTTGAACATCTTATCATCGCGGTATAATTTTCTTCTCAGATTCTCGATATTGGTATCGAAGTGGTGTATCTGATTTAGCTCAACAAATACAACCATTTTTAACAACAAGCTATAACTTTCCAAATCTTTCATGGTGTGCAAGGCCTTATGATTTAAAACTTTTGAAATAAAATCGAGACAAGTCTCAAACTGATCATTATAAAAATAAATCATCGCCATATCATACAACATGGAAAGTTGAATATCCTGTCGTTTGTTATAAAAATCTAACACATTGCCGTAAGTTGGCAGCAATTCGTATATCTTATCAAAGCGATTTTGTTTCAGGTATTGATTTTTTTCTACCAACGCCAGGTTCAATTTTTTAGACTGCACCAAATCAATATCTTTTGAGTTTTCCAGATATTGCAACAAGGTATTTTTCACTTCATCAAAATATTCGTAATTGCTAACATTCAGCATGCGCAGCACAAAATTGCTGAGCGTAACAATGACTTCTTTTTCATTGGCTTTGCAATAATTCGGATTATTTTTTAATACCATGTATTGAGCAACACTATCTGCATAAGCAGCTTCTGCATCGTTTATCATCAGGAAATATCCGACACGCACATAATGAAACAAGATTTTTGAAGCTGTGGTGGTTGCCTTTTCAATATCCGATAAATATGGAATTGTAAGTTTATCTGAAACAAAATCTATCTTGTTTTTTTCTCTGATATAGGTGTTGGTATCTTGCCGAATCATCAGCCATTCATCCTTTAATTGTTGATATTTCCGTATGTTTTGAAGCTTTTGCTCATTTTGTAAAAACTCGTTTGTCAGTTTTGATTTCTTCGTTTCATAATGTTTGTCCACTTCCAAAATCAACATTTCATATTGGTAGATAATGGCGCAATAGTTGTATAATTCGAAATCCTGCACAATTTTTTTTGCTTGTGCTATTTTCTTTTCCAATAGATTATTTACTCGTCTTTCTATCAAAAAAGGCAGTTGTTGTAAAACAGAGAGCAGCTTGTTTTCGACAGAATTATTTTCCTGAATGGAAGAAAATGTTGTAATAATTAAATCTGATAAATAATTTTTTGCTGCAGAAAAATTATTAATGAGTTTGGTGTTTTTTAATTTTTTCTTTAATGCTTCTTCATCGTATTCATCTTGTTTTAGAATCGCATCAAACATCACTAAATATGGGTTGTCTTTGTCATCTTTGGATTTATACGCAAACTTTTTAAAATAAGCTTTTTCGTTAGGTGTTAACGAATGGATTAATTTATGCAAATCATTTTTTTCACTCATAGTGTCTCAGAATGATTAAATTTAGGGAAAAATGTATACTTTTTACAGATGAAATATCTCACCATCATTCGACATGCAAAATCCAGTTGGGATCATCCTGATTTGGATGACATAGCCAGACCCTTGAATGAACGAGGAAAAAGTGCCGTGAAAATTGTTGGAAATTATTTGAGAGAAAATCAACTTACACCTGATTTAATTATTAGTTCGCCGGCAACGCGTGCCATCACCACTGCAAATGGAATTGCTGAACTGGTCTTGTTTGATTTAAAGCAAATCTGCATTGAGCCGGTTATCTATTTCGGTACTTCATCAGCCATACTGGAAATGCTTAAACAAACAGATAATAAATTCAACGATGTTTTTTTGTTCGGACACGAGCCGATTTTGTCATCATTAATTTATCAACTTAGCAAAACACCACTCGAAAAGTTTCCTACCTGCTCTGTGTTCAGAATTTCATTAGAGATAAAATCATGGCATGATATTGGTGCTAAAAAAGGCAAATGTGAAATTTATGTGAATCCTAAATTATTGATGGAAAAGTAAGTAAATTCAGCATTCCAATTATTGTATCATGACCAAAATTCCTATTATAAACCGAGAGTTGAGCTGGCTTTCTTTTAATGAGCGTGTGCTGCAGGAAGCTGAGTGCAAAGATGTGCCTGTTTTGGAGCGATTAAAATTTTTGGGCATTTACTCTAACAATTTAGATGAGTTTTTTCGCGTGCGCATTGCCACACTAAAACGCATGATGGATTTTGACAGACGTGCAAAACAAGAATTGGGATTTTCGCCTGCAAAAGTAATGGATGCCATTCAGGCAAAACTAAAAGTTCTGCAAAAAAAATACACCAAAGCTTATGTAGATATTATTAAAGAACTGGAAAAAGAAAATATTTTTTTTCTAAACGAAACACAATTAGATAAAACACAAGGCGAATTTGTAAAAAATTATTTTCAGGAAAAAGTACGTTTGGAAATTTTTCCTATCATGCTCGATAAAGCAAAAGAATTTCCAACCTTATTAGATGCTTCCATTTATCTGGCAATTCGGTTTTCCAAAACAAAAACCAAAGAAACACATTACGCATTAATAGAAGTACCAACGGCATCCATCTCACGGTTTTTGGTGTTGCCTTCTAAAAATAACAAACAATACATTTTATTTTTAGACGATGTTATTCGTTATAATTTAAAATCCATATTTCAGATTTATGATTTCGATAAAATTGAAGCATACACAATAAAATTTACGCGCGATGCAGAATTAGATGTCGATAACGATGTTTCGCTCACGTTTATGGAATCCATGGAAATGAGTTTGAAGAAACGTAAAAGTGCCGATGCATTACGGTTTGTATATGACGCACAAATGCCGAAAGATTTCCAGAATTACCTGATTAAAAAAATGGAACTTGATAATAAAGTGCAGTTGTATGCAGGTGCTCGATATCACAATTTCAAAGATTTCATCAAATTTCCAACGCTTGGAAAAACACACTTATTAAATCCTGATTTACAGCATATTCCACATCCTGATTTGGAAAAAACGCGTTCTATTTTAGAAAAAATGAAAACGAAAGATATCTTGTTATACTATCCATATCATTCGTTCGATTACTTTCTAGACTTGTTACGCGAAGCTGCGATTGACCCGAATGTATCTCATATTCGTTGTACCTTATATCGTGTGGCATCCAATTCACATGTCATAAAATCGCTGATTACAGCATTACATAATGGCAAAGATGTTACCGTGTTTATAGAATTGCGTGCTCGTTTTGATGAAGAAGCCAATATCGACTGGGCAACTATCCTGCGCGATGCCGGTGCGCGTGTCATTACAGGTATTTCCGGATTGAAAGTGCACTCTAAAGTTTGTTTAATAACGCGCAGAGAAAAAGGTCAAAAAATATATTATGGCTGTATTGGCACTGGAAACCTGCACGAAAAAACAGCGCGCATTTATACAGATGCACAATTGTTTACGTGCAATCAAACCATAACAAAAGAAGCTCGACAAATATTTTCATTTTTTGATAAAAATTATTCGGTTCCGAAATTCAATCAATTAATGGTAGCACCGTTTAATTTGAGAAGTCGTCTTACCACCTTAATCAACCGTGAAATCAGAAATGCAAAAGCAGGCAAGAAAGCAGAAATATTTTTAAAGCTGAATAATCTGGTGGACGAAGATGTGATTGAAAAATTATATGCAGCCAGTAAAGCTGGTGTTAAAATAAGAATGATCGTGCGTGGTATTTGTTCTTTGGTGCCAGGAATTGCTGGCATCAGCGAAAACATAGAAGCCATTAGTATTGTAGATAAATTTTTGGAGCACAACCGTGTGTTTGTTTTTCATAATCTGGGAAAGCCTGATTTATTTATAGGTAGTGCAGATTTAATGACAAGAAATCTGGATCACCGAATTGAAGTAGTGTTGCCGATACTGGATGATAAAATAAAAAAACAACTCTTGCAGATGATGGAACTGCAATGGAAAGATAATGTGAAAGCCAGGATTTTTAATGAAACACAATCTAATTTATTCAGAACAAAAACTGCTGCTGAAAAAGCTGTCAGAAGCCAGGATGCGATTTATGATTTCTGGAAAGATTTTGGTTCTGGAAAGAAGAAGAAATAGATCACAGATTTAGCGGATTTTCAAGATTGTTCTGTTTCGTTGGATGGAACTTCTAATATCTCTTTCTTGTTGAATACAAATAATTTAATGTCTTTTTAATGTCATTCAATATCAATAAATATTTCTTAAAAAAAGAATTTTCATTCCAATTAAAAGAAAATGAAAACTTATTTATTACACGGCTAAATGAATTGACAGAAAAGAAAGTTTTTGTTG
>ERZ795059.6622-NODE-6622-length-10205-cov-14.928473_pt1 | contig 10205 bp, 14 predicted proteins | sample MGYA00375143_ERZ795059 | MGnify/ENA primary metagenome ERZ795059 (study PRJEB30188, sample SAMN05720168) | activated sludge metagenome | isolation source: Anaerobic digester | place: USA | collected 2015-01-07 ... | reverse complement strand
AAGCTTAAAACTAGCTGCTTGTTTAACAATTTTACTAGTTTTCCTATTAAAAATATTTAGAAAATTTATACATAAAATAAAAAGAGGCTTAAGCCCTTTTTTATTTTTTTCTAATTAGCTAAGAAATTTAGATTAAATCTACAATTTGTAATCTTTGATTACCAGTATCACTAACTACTAAATCAGTTGTTCCACTAATACATAAACCACGAGGTAGTATTACATGACCAGCAGTTATTCCTTTAGTAGCTGCGTCTGTTCCTTTAACCCAAGAAACATCATAAGTTTCAATATTACTATGAAAAACATCCGTTAAGTGAAAACCAGTTCTTCCAACATTATTAATCATACATAAAACTGCTAATCTCGTGCTAGTATGTGTATTATTACTAAATTGTTTAACAACATAAGTAGTATCTTCAGCCCAAGTTCCAGCACTATTTGCAAAATAAACAACTCTATTATTACCAGTATCTGTTACAAATGCTCCAGCGACTCCTGTTAAATCTAAAGCTATATCAGTAGGATAATATAAACCTTCATCGTCATCATGACCTTGAAGTCCATAATGAGCAACAAAAGCGTATGTAGAATTATTAAATATAGATACTCTATGATTATATACTTCAACTACATGAACTTGAGTACTATTTACTGCTATTCCAGCTGGAAAATAAAGCTCTCCATTACCAACACCAAAATGCCCAAAACTAGTAATATATTCTCCATTACCTTTAAAAACTACAACTCTGTGATTAAATGGGTCTGTAACAAATATTTTATCTCCGCCATAATGTTTATAATTTGCTGTTATTTCAGCTACAGGTGCAGCATTAAAAGTAAGCGTAACAGTTCCTAATAATTCATTAAAAGTGCCAGAGCCACCACCATTTCCAACTAATTCATCATTAGCAAATGTAAAAGTTTCAACTCCATCTGTAATTACTAAAAATGATGCATTAATAAAATCATTAGCTAGAGTAAATGTAAATTCTGTTTCTGTATTTTCAGCATCTGCAGCTTTTAAAGATTCTCCTGTGACTTCAACCATATCAGCTCTTAAGTATGCTATATCAGGCATAGCAGAACCATGTTCATTAAAATTAAAAATTCCATTTCCATAAACAGCAATTTCAGAATCTAGATCAGCAGTTTCAAAAACTTTGACAGAATTTGTAGCGTAGTCTACAGCTAATACTCGGTCAAATCTGTCTATAACAGCATTAATTGGTATAAATGACATTTTGTATCCACCTTCCAAAAAAATATATTTTTCGCGAAAAAAATATTATAATAGATTTATAAATTTTTATAAACGTACAAACTTAAGTTTATTTTTTAAGCTGTTATTTACGAATTTAATGATTTGTGTTATTATTAAATATGCGTTTAAACATATATGAAAGGGAAATTAAAAAATAAATAAAAAAAAGTTGTTTCAGAGTGCGGTTATTGCAAAGAACGCGGAGAAAGAATTATTTATGTTTATAACGCTGACATAGTAGAATCTGGAGAATTAGTGCACATTATTTGTAGAGATTGATATTATGAGACATGCACAAATTGTAAACAAGTTTTTTTAGAATTAAAGAAACTTATCCTTCTAAAGAAGGTTATCTATGTGATAAATGTCTAGAAAAGTTATATAGTTGTATTTTAACTATTAAAGAAAAATAATTTACATGACATGATTTTTATGATATAATTTTATAGTAATAAAAAGAAAGGTGGCGAACTCACTTGAAAGATATTTCCTTTAAAAATATACCTACTATAGAAAATTGTTATTCTTTTTTAGGCACTGGGGCTTTTATTAGTAAAGAAGAAAATATTGATGGAACTGACATTGTTACGTTTTCATATAGGTTAGCAAATTACGGAGATTTTAATGTTGAATTTGCTAGGAATCTGAGGGGAATAACTTTCAATAAAAAAACTGGTGAAATTCTTACTCTTCCTTTTCATAAGTTTTTTAACTTTAATGAGTGCCCTTTTTCTGAGTTTGAAAATATAAAAAATAAAAAAATTGTTAAAGTTCGTGAAAAAGCTGATGGTTCTTTAATTCAGTTTTTTATGATTAATAATAATCTTTATTCTAAAACGAAGATGACTTGTTTTTCTGAGCAGTCTGCTTGGGCAATGGAAATTATTAATCGAAATGAAAATCTTAAAAAAGAAATTGTAAATAAAATTCAGGCTGGATTTTCTCCTCTATTTGAATTTGTTTCTCCTAGGAATAGGATTGTTATTAGTTATAGCATTGAAGAACTTATTTATCTTGGTTCTAGGAATAATTCTACTGGTGAATATGATTTTGAACCTCTAGAAAATTGCAAAAATATTTATTGTTATGATGTTAAAGAAGACATTAATGAAGTAGCTGAAATTGTTAATAATTTTGAAGATAAAGAAGGCGTAGTAGTAGTTTTTGAAGACGGAGATATGGTTAAAATTAAGACTAAAGATTATATTCTTCTTCATAAAACGAAAGATAATGTTCTAAATGAAAATTCTTTAGTTGAATTGATTATTACTGAAAAGCTTGATGATATTAAGTCACTTTTTTCTGAAGATGAAAATATGATAAAATACGTTAACAGCATGGAGCAAATAGTTAAAACTGAATACAATTATTATATTAATGAAGCTGAAAAATTTTATTTTTCTAATAAAAATCTTTCAAGGAAAGATTTTGCTATTAAAGGACAGAAAGAACTTAACAAAGCAATTTTTAGTTTAGCTATTAATCTTTATGCTAAAAATGAAATTGATTACGCTAAGTATAATTATAAGTTTATTTCAGATAAACTATGGAAAAAAGAAGATTTTTCTTTAACTTTTATAGACAAAGAAGATGTATAAAAATGCTAAAAGATGTTAACTACTATTTAAATCTAAATTATAAAATAAAAACTGTTCAGCTAGATGTAAATTATTATTTATCTTCAATTCCTGCATTGGGAGAATACGCAACATGCGCTTTTGGTAAAACTAAAGAAGAATCTTTAAAAAATCTTCAATTTGTTCTTAAAAATAATGTAAAATCTTGGTTAGAAGACGATGTAGAAATACCTGAACCATAAAAAAATAAGGAGGTAGATTATTTTGAATGAGTTTCAAGATGGAACTTATAAAGCATTAGAACATCTTGGTTGGAAATTTAAAAAAATTCTAGAAGATGGTTCTATACTAATTGATAATGATTTAATTGATAGAATTGGAATTATAGATAGTTCAGGTAAATTTTTAGAAGTTAACACTATTAAACAATATAATTGTCTTAGAAGCTTAGAACAGCTTGGTTGGTATTTAAGCGGTTTTTTTGATGATGGTTCTATATTAATAACAAATATTAATGATGATAAAACAGCTATTATTTTTGAAGATGGTAATTTATTTTCAGAAAAAACTACTATAGAAAGTAGGTTTATAAATTAAATGAATAGAACAGAAGATACATTTAGAAAGCTAATACAAGATTTAACTCATGATATTGAAGAACTATTAGTAGTTAAAAATAGAAAATACGGAAATAGCTTTGATAAAACTAGAGATAAATACGGACCTTTAGCATTTGTGCTTAGATTAGAAGACAAATTTAATAGAGTTTTTTCATTAATAAAAAATGACGATATTGGAACTTTTGATGAATCAATTGAAGATACAATTAAAGATATTATAGGTTATTGTGTATTAGAAATTTTATACAGAGAAGAAAACGCTAAAAAAATAAAAGAAGTAATAGATAAAATAGTATAATAATGAAAAATTTTTATTATAAATTTTACTTTGATTTTTATTGCGAATGGATGCAACTAATTGAAACTTTTATAATAAAGTCGAATAGCTATAATTGGTTCGACTTTACATTTTTACTTCTTTCTTATGATTTTTGTGATCATGTTAGAACAATAGATAATATAAATAAAAATTTTATTTCAAAAAATTTGAAATTTGATTTTGCTGAAGATTACGAAACAGATAAAATTTCTACATTGACTATTAACATCGGATTTTTAGGTTTTGTTTTCACTATAATGATAGATAGGTTTAAAAAACAATGAAAATAACAGAATTTTTATTTAAAAGTAAAATTCATGATTATCCTTCAAATTCATTACTTACTATAAGTTCTAACAATGGAATGACATTTTTAACGTTTTCATTTTTTAACATATTTGATATATTTACTAATGAAAAAAAATCTTATTATAGTGGAAATTTTTTAGAATTGAGTTTTATGGTTGATATAGTTATTCCCGGTTATGAATTTACATTTTGTTTTTTAGGTTTTCAAATATTTTTTAGACATAATAAAAAAGAAGCACAAGCAGTATTTGAAGATTTTAATAAACAAGTGGAGGAAATAAGAAATGGTAGAGAATAGTTCTATTAGATTTGTAATGGGAAAATTTAAAATATTAGTTAATGAAAAAGATAAAATAAAATGTTCTAAAAGTTGTAATTATTACAAAGATAGTTATTGTAATCTTTATATAAATGAAATAAAAGATTTTAAAAGATGTTCTAAATGCTTAGAAGATAATGAATATTACGAAAATGATTTTAGAATAACTAAAATGTTTTAATTGTGGAATATATATAAATGAATAAAATAATTTTAAAAACAAAATTTGGTAGTCATTTGTATGGAACAAATACTATTAATAGCGATTTAGATTATAAATCTATTTATTTGCCTGAAATTAAAGATATTCTTGTAGGAAAAGATGATGTTTATAAAAGTGTAAATATATCTAATAAAACAGACAAAAATAATAAGTCTGATAAAGATGTTATTGAAGAAGAAAGTTATACTCTTCAAAAATATTTAAATCTTTTAATTGAAGGGCAAACCGTAGCAATTGATATGTTATTTTCTAATTCTAATTTTTGGGAAATTAGTTCTGATCTATGGCTTGAATTACAAAATAATAGACAAAAATTTATTACAAAGAAATTAAAGACTTTTGTTTATTATTGTAAAAACCAAGCTAATAAGTATGGTTTTAAAGGTTCTAGATTAAATTCAGCGAATAAATTTTTTAATTTTCTTAATTCTAAAAATGAATTCGATAAATTAATAAATTTTGAAAGTGAATTAAAAGAATATTGCGATGAAAATATTTCTATTGGAACGTCTAATGGAATTAAAGCTATTACTGTTTGCGGAAAAACATTTTTATATACTACGCCAATTCATTATATAATGAATTCATTAAGAAAATTTATTGAAAATTATGGCGATAGAGCTAATTTAGCAGCTAAAAATATTGGAGTAGATTTTAAAGCTTGTTCTCATTTTCTTAGAGCGTGTTATGAAATTCAAGAATTAATTGAGACAAAAGATCTTAAATTTCCTTTAAAAGATTGTGAATTTTTAAAGGAAATAAAAGAGGGTAGAATTGAATACAAAGATTTAGAAAAGATTATGGAAAAAACTTTAGATGACACATTAAAAATTTTTATTAATGCTGATTTACCTGAAGTTTCAGATTTTGATAAAGATGGTTTTATTTTAAAAGCTTATAATTTTTAAAATCTTCTTCTTCAATGTCTTCTTCTTCATTTAAATCAAATTTAAATGTGCTTTTTTCTTCATAGTCTACATCTTCATCTCCAGCATAAGTAAATTCATCTTCTTCATCTTCTTTAGTTTTAATAAAAGGACCAAGATAATCGACATAATCAATAGTTAAATCATCTGAATATTCATCTACAGTATCAGCAAAATACATAGTTTCAACTATAGGTTGATCAATGAATGCTTCATACGCTCTACATTCATCATTTGTGTAACCACAAAAATGTTTGAGCCAAAAATTAATTTCAAAAGATGGTTTAAAAGAAAAAGGATTATTATTTATTGGCAGCAATTTGCTGACACCTCCTAAATTGTTATAAACTGAAAAACAATTTATATCGTATTTAATTTACATATTGAAAGGAAAATAAAAAATGAAAAAAACAGTAACGTATTCTTTAGCTGATAAAGAAGTTAATAAACTTTTAGAAAATACTCTTCTAGAAGAAGATCATCAAGAACTAAAAGCTTGTAATATAAGATTTGCAATAATTTTTGTTAATACAGTAAATGAAGACACTGGAGAAAATTATAATTCATTTTCATGTTTGCCTTACAGAGTTAAAATTATTGGTATGAAAGATAGACTATTAAAGAACATTGATGTTGAAATACAAATTGATGAAAATTATTGGGAAGATTGCACAGATATTATGAAAGATGCTTTACTTAATGCAGCTTTGTATCAAATAATAGAATGTACAGATAAAACTGGAATGCCAGTATTTCATGAGGATGGAGTAGTGAAACTTAAGCTTAATAAGCCTGATATTTATTATGTTGGATTTTCTGAAATAATTCAAAAATACGGATCTGATTCTCCAGATATTAAAATGTGGAACAGACTAAAAACAGATTTTTCTGGAATTCTTTATTAATAATATAAGCATAAAAAGAGAGCTTTAAAGCTCTCTTTTATTTTACATTTTTTTTACTTTTATGTTATAATAATTTTGCAATTAAAAAATTGTGATTTTAAAGGAGGGTTTTTGTTGTTTAGTGAAGATCAGAAAAATTTTCTAACTGCTATTCTAATGTTTGAATGTGTGAAGAATGGAGCTAATAGACATTACACAAATATAGCAAAAACTTCAATTGAAAAAGATTTTGAAAATCTTACTAGAGATGAAATTAATAGTTACTCTAAGCAGGAACAAGTGATAACCTGCTTCGCTGAAAAGCCTCTTTGAGTACTATGGTTTCCAATCGATCAGCTATCTGGTATTTAGTCTTAAACACCGGAGAGAACCAACCGATCGAATCATTACGCTTAATCAACTTAGGATCATGAACCTCATGTTCCCCAATAAGTGCTATGTTGATTGAAGCATTGAAGTCAGCATTTCTGTGGTCGCCACAAACTTCACAGACAAATTTCTCCTGTGACTTCCTGTTTTCACGGGATATGTGACCACATTTATTACACAGCTGACTCGTATAATGACTAGGAATGATAGTTAACTGGACTCCCTTTTTAGAACAGATCGATGCTACAATGTTCTTTAAGTTACTAATGTTCAATAGTCTACCAAGTCTAGAAATCTTAATGCCTTTGAACTCATCGCTCTTGCCATAACTGCGACCGAAAAGACTTAGATCTTCCATGACAATGTGATCTTTACCTTGAGAAATGGCAAGATTCACTAATTCAGAGCATTTCTCTTTAATCATGTACTGAATTCTGCACTGCCATAAATCAAACAATTTGAGTTCGCCTTTAGTAAGTTCAAAGCTTTTATTTTTCTTAGCATCAAGTATTCTGATGAAATGGCAGTACTTATTAAAAAGCTTTCTGTCAAAATCGATGGTTTTCTTATTTGAACACGCGAAAAGATTATGCTTCAAATTGACATCTACACCTAAGAATGACTCTTTATCATCGGAGTAACTTCTTTCAACTTTTTTGGTAGTGATAAACCTAATTCTTTTATCTTCAATACAAACAGTATAATCGTTAGACTGATAGTCAGAAATTTTACCATGATGCTTTGAATGTGTTTTAATTGGAATAATAGTTTTACATTTTAATTCAGGATTCTGTTTCAAAGTTTCTCTTGGATATAAACAGCTAATCACAAAATAAGCATCCTTAAAAAAATTCTTATCTACTTGAAGCAAAGGATCTTTCGATTGTATGCAAGAACGATAACTTAAAGATTTGAACTCAATAACATATTTGTACTTTTTGAAGACATTTTCTCTTTTTATTAAAGCTAGCTTAAGAAGTCTTTCTTCACCAAATTTCTCTAAAGCGTTGAATACCGAAAGGTAGTGATTTATTTTTTTAGCATCAAATTCACCATTTTCAAGCTTCTTCCTGATGTATTCAGTACAACCAGCGAAGCCAAATTTAGCAAGATAAGACATTGCTTTAGTTAGATTAGTTGATTTTTTAGCAACTTCAACAGTTTTAATGTCGCCAACTTTTTTCTTTTTAGTATTTCTTTTGTAGTAAGTGACATCTAAAGACTTTTGTACTTTGAACTGCAGTTTAGATTGAATAGTAGCGAATTTGTTTTGGTAGCAATCGTAGACATCTTCAACAGCTTTTTGCATTTCTTGACCAGTCATTAGGTTGAAGGGAGCTGTTAGTTTAGTAGAAGTGTTTCCAAACTCTTTAACCGAATCAAATTTTGATTTTTCAAGATATTCTAGTAGATTGGAGTTGATGTGTTGAGATAGACAATTTTTGTAGTCACGAATTTGCAGAGCTTTCTGATAGAAAGCATCATATTTGTTGGTGTTGATGTCTGATGAGTAAAAGGAGTAGCTTCCAATACTATCAATAGTTTTCGTATTTCTCACCTCCTTTATTGCTTAATATAATTAAGTTTAGTTTTAATAACATGTTTTAGAAAATGGCTTATTTGTTTTAAGTTTTATTTTTCTAATTCTTTTATAAGTTGTTCTGTTTTTCTTTTTGATCTTCTATTTCCATAAATTCTTGCGCAATATGAAGTGATGATAGAGACAAAATCTTGTATGATGTTTTCTTTATCGTCTTCAGCATTATTAACAACTTCAATTTCTTTACCTTCTTTTTTAAGAAGAGTTTCAATATAGTTAAAACCTATTCTAGTTAAACGATCTTTATGTTCAATTACTATTTTTGTGAAATCACCTGAAGACAGTAGTTTAGTTAATAGAGGTCTATTATCATTTATACCAGAACCGAATTCTTTAATTACTTTATGAATTTGATAACCTTTAGCAATACAGTATTGTTGTAGTCTATTAGCTTGATTTTCAAGCATTTCTTTATTTGCTGACGAACTAGCTCTAGCATAAATAACAATTTTTTCTTCTTTTTGCTGTTTAATGTGAGCTAAATCACAAAAAATATCATAATCTAAAAAATTTAGACCTCCTATTCTAATAAAATCTATTTTGCCATCTTTTTTCCAAACATAAAGAGTTTTTTTAGTAATACCTAATCTTTTAGCTGCTTCTGATAATTTAATTGGTCGCATAAATAGTGCATCTCCTTATTAATTTATATTTTTCATGCACTATTTAATTTTAACTAAGTTATTGTTTTGTAAAAAAATGTTATTAAACTTTATAACTGGATATAATATTAATGAAAGAAAGACGCAAAAATAAAAAGATACGAGTATAAAAAAAACTTTAAACAGATTAATAATAAAATTAAATTATATCTTAATAGAAATTTTTAAAAGAATTTGGGTGACGTAATGGAAGTTTTATTAACAGAACAAAGAGTCACATTTGATAAAAAAGCTTATCCTAAAAATGGATGGGCAATTATGATGTCTGGAATACCAGGTGCTGGAAAATCTACAGCTATTAAAAATTATTTACTTATTGATGCTAAAGTTTTAGATTCTGATAGAATTAAAACTCTAGTGCTAAATAAAGTAAAAACTGATATAGCTAAAGGAAATAACACAGAATTAGTAAAAAGTATGCTTGAACATTTTAATGGTAAAATTCCTGAATTATCAAATGAAGAAGATTCACAAGAAATACATAATTTTTTAATTAAAGAAAAAAGATTATTTTCTAATTATGTAAAACAATTTTTGAGAAATAAAAGTTCTAAAGAAAATTTTATTATTGATGCTACTGGAAATAATGCTAAAACAATAGATAAGTATGGCAATTTATTTAAAACATTGGGATACAAAATCTGCGTTGTGCTTGTAGCTACCGAACTTAAAATAGCTAAAGAAAGAGCTATTAATAGGAAAAATTCTGAAGGACGTGCAGTAACAGAAGAGTATATTGAACAAATTTATAATTCTTTAATTAAAAAATTTCCTAATATGCTCGATTCTATAGATACAAATGTTGTTGATGAATTTTGGGTAATATTAAATAGTAACGAATTTAGTTTTTTAGAAAAGAAAAACAATTGCATTAAATTAAAAAAAGAAAATGGAAAATTTGTTATAGACGATGCGCTTCTTAAGCAAGTACAAGCTTCTAAAAGAGAAAATATATTTAAATTTTTTGATAAAGTAGTTTTATCTGCTTCTAGATCAAAAGCTACTATGTCTGTTAAAAAACCTATTAATAGTGAAGAAGAGTTAAAAAAACTTTTAGAAACAGATTATTCTGAAGCTTATAAAAAAGCTTTAGAAGGAGATATAATTTATAG
>ERZ795059.6619-NODE-6619-length-10214-cov-5.274732_pt1 | contig 10214 bp, 10 predicted proteins | sample MGYA00375143_ERZ795059 | MGnify/ENA primary metagenome ERZ795059 (study PRJEB30188, sample SAMN05720168) | activated sludge metagenome | isolation source: Anaerobic digester | place: USA | collected 2015-01-07 ... | reverse complement strand
GCCGTAACCGCGCAGGCCGCCCCGGGAGACGCCGGAGTCATCAATATCGAGCGGGAATCAGGACTTTCCGGAGAAATCTACGACAAGGCCCACCTCATCATCCAGGGGCTGCTGCACCGCCGCTACGCCCACAACATCCCCCTCGCCCTCTCGGCGAGCATCTGCTTCGAACAGTCTTATACGGAAGTGGACGGAGACTCGGCCTCGTGCGCCGAATTTTTCGCCCTCCTTTCCGCGATCGCGGGCATACCGCTCCGCCAGGACATCGCGATTACCGGCAGCCTGAACCAGCTCGGAGACGTGCAGCCGGTCGGCGGAATTCCGGAAAAAATCGAAGGATTCTTCGACGCCTGCTCGATTCTCGGCTTAACCGGAACCCAGGGAGTCATCATCCCCCGGCGCAACGCGGAAAACCTCTTCATCCCGGACAGAATGAACGAAGCCGTAACGAGCGGACGGTTCCATATCTGGGCTATCGATACGGCAGACGAAGGATTGGAAATTCTTTCCGGAACTTCCGCGAAGGAATTCGGCGACAAGGTGTACGCGGTGCTGGAAGACTACGCAAAACGGATGCAGAAATGCTGCAAATAGCAAAATCCGCTGGAAAAATGAACAACGGTAGGTTACACTAAATGAGTTATGCAGGAAAAAAACAAAACGTCGATCGATGTTGCAAAGATTAAAAAAGCTACCCGGATGGGCGTGCCCTTGTCCATTACCACCTTTACTCTTCCCCACGAGATAGAGCTCTACATCGCGGATGTGCTGTCCTATTTCCTGGAAGAAATCAATCAGGAAAAGCTGAAAGACTACCTCATTTACTGCATCAACGAACTCGCGACTAACGCGAAGAAAGCGAACACCAAGCGGGTATATTTTACAGAAAAAGAACTCGACATCAACGACGCCGGGGACTACACCGTCGGAATGTCGAAGTTTAAGGAAGACACCCTTTCAAACATCAACTACTACCTCCAGCTCCAAAAAGAAGCCGGGTTATACGTAAAAATTGTCATGCAAGTGAAGGGAAAGGACATTCTGCTGGAAGTCCGGAACAACTCGGAGATGACGAAGGTCGAGTTCAAGCGGGTGTTCGACAAGCTCGCTCGTTCCCGCCAGTTCACCTCGCTCGAAGAAGCCTTTTCCCAGGTTCTGGACGACTCCGAAGGCGCGGGGCTCGGCCTGGTTATCCTCATTCTCATGCTGAAAAAGGCAGGCCTCAACGACGATAACTACCAGGTGTTCGTCGAAGGCGGCGAGACGATTACCCGCATAATCATCCCGATGGACACCCAGATCGAAGAACAGGTGGCGTCTCTCACCAAAGAAATCATCGAGTACATCGACACCTTGCCGAAATTTCCCGAGAACATCGCCGAAATCGAAAAGCTTCTCAACGATCCGGATTCGAAAATGTCGGCGATCGCGGCCCACATCAGCAACGACGTCGCTCTCACGACCGATTTGCTTAAATTGGTAAACTCTGCGGCTTTCTCGCTCGCAAAGAAATGCACCAGCATCACCGAAGCGGTGAAGATGATCGGAATCCGCGGCATCAAGAACCTTTTGTTCTCCGTCGGAACCCTTCAGATCCTCGGACACATGTCCGACGAGCAGAAAAACCTGTGGGACCACTCCTACAAGGTGGCCTTTTATTCCTACAACCTTGCCAGAAATTTCCTGCACGACCGCATCGTCACAGAGGACGCCTACGTATGCGGACTTCTCCACGACCTGGGAAAGATCATCTTCAGCGCCCTGTATCCGGAAACGCTGGCGAAAATGGAAGAACTGAAGCACCGGCACAACATACCGGACAAACTCTATAATGCTCTGCTTTCCGGCATGAACCATCCGGACATCGGCGCGGCCCTGGCGGAAAAGTGGAACTTCCCCCCTGCCTTGATAGCGGCGATCAAACATCACCATTCGATCGAGACGGCTCCGGAAGAGTACCGCATGCTCGCGTCGACCGTATGCCTTGCCGACATGCTGGTCCATTTCTCGGAAGGCGGTCTCGAATTCTACCAGATCAATCCCGAGCTTCTGGCCAAATTCAAGATAACGAACGAAGCGCACCTCACCAAGATATGCGCCGCTTTTCAGAAGGGCTTCGACGCCGAACAATCAAGATAGGAAGTCCACCGTTCCATGAGGATTCCGAAGGCGACGCCGACATTGAGCGACGCCTTCAGGCCGTACATCGGAATGGTGACCCTCCCGTAAGCTGCCTTTTTTAGCCCTTCAGGACTCACTCCCAACTCTTCAGACCCGATAATCACGATTCCCCTCTCGGGAAATTCGAAGTCTTCCAGCGGCGTTCCGCCGGTTTCAAGGGCGAATACCGGCAGGTCTCCGGGAAGATCGTCCAACGACGATATGGAATGCGGAAGATAGTCTTGCGTTCCCATCGAGGACCGCACCGCGCGCGGATGATCCATCGGAGCGCACAGGGGCGACGCGTACAAACGTTCGGCTCCGAAAGCCTCGGCCGTGCGGAAAATCGAACCCAGATTGAACGGAGACCTGATGTCTTCCGCGTATACGCAAACTCCCGGAAAAAAAGGCCGGGCGGTTCTGGGGCCGTCGACAACAGCGGCGAGGCCGGCGGGAACCACGAGATCCCATTCAGCCGGAAAGGTTCCGATCGCGCCCAATAACGCGTGGCGGGCATGGTTGCACACCCGCAGGGGGTCGCGGTTTTCAGGCGGTCCGGAAACCAGAGCGGACAGCTCGTCCCGATGAACGGGATCTATCGAGGAATCCTCAAGCGCGAGCTTTACCAGCCCCCACAGATACTCCAAGTCTCCCGAACCGGCAAGAATCTGCCGCTCCAGGGTCGCGAACGACAGCGCGAGCTTTCTCCTCCGCTGTCCGAACGGGAGACGATCGAGTCTATAGAGAGGAACCATCAATACGCCTGCTTGATCAAATCGAAGAGGTCGTCGCTGGACATGGCGCGGGGAATGTAGTTCATCAAATCCAGGGCAGCCGCGTCTTCGGCGGCCGGAACAAGCTGGTCAATCGAAAGCCCGAGATCCTTTAACCGGGTCGGGATTCCGGAAAGAGCAAGACGGCGGCGTACATCGTCTATTGCGGCTTTCGCTCCGTCGCTGGCGCTCAAGCCAGCCGTCGAGACGCCCAGCATTTTGCCGATCGTCGCGATCCTGTCCACGCGGGCGCGGGCGGCGTCTTCCATGATATACGGCAAAAGCACGGCGCACACCAGAGAAGTCGAGGTTTTATAGCGCGCGTTGCAGGCAAGCGAAATCGCCGTGGCCACGCCGGGAGAACTCGCCGCGACTCCCATGGACGCCATGCATCCGCCCTGGGCGACGAGCATCTCGGAAGGAGTTCCGACAAGCTTGCTCTGTTCGGGATCCAGCGCGAGAAGCAGCATTTCAATGGATTTTCCCAGAATGGTTTCCGAGAAAAAATTCGATTTCGTGGAGACATAGCCTTCGATAGCCAGGGAAATAGCGTGGAAAATCATCGAGGTCGCGGTGTTGGGCGACATGTGCATGTAGAGATTTGGATCCATCACGACGGCTTTGCAGATTCCCGCTTGAGTCTTCATCAGCCTGATCTGCCTGTTTCTGGCGTCGACGACCGGCGTCCTGTCCATGAAAACAAAGGCGTCGCGGCAGGTAGAGGGCACTTCTATAAAGGGCATTGCGCCGGAATACGGCTGCGCTCCTGCAAGATACTCGTATATATCGTGGTTTTCGTTATACAAGGCCGCGAGCGCCCGGCCGAGAGAGGATGTTTTCGTTCCGCCCAGGGAGATGAACCCATGGACGTGCGCGCCCCGGGCGAGGGAAAGAGCTTGTTCAAGAGTAGTCGAGGTCGCGGCGGAGGGGATGTCGTCGAACACGAATACGGAAATCCCCTTGTCTTCCAAAGCCGCTACGGCTTTTTCCACAATGCCGAACTCTTTCAGAATAGGATCGGCGATCAGCATGAAGTTGCTGCCCCAGTTCGAAGCAACCTGTCCTATTCTGGCTAACGTATGCGGCCCGGGCATGATATTGGGCGATATGCGGAAAACAAAATCTGCCATAAGAAATCCTCTTGTCCTTAAATGTATCATCTTCCGGAGAAAAAAAAAGCGGTTCCCCCGCAAGGGACCGCTTTTTTCCGAAACAACCGCTATTCTGCGTCGTCTTATATTCCGTATACATCCATTAGCCGGTCGGCGACTATGTCCACAACCGCGTTGTTTATATAGGAGGGATCCTTGATTTTCTGCATGACTTCGGCAACACGATCCGCTCGAACGTCCGGAGCCGAAGAAGCTGCCTCGTTGGCGAAGTAGATCTCGGCTAGTTCTTTCGCTTCAGCGGAAACCGCTATCGAATCCGACTGCGAAACCTCGCCGGTTTTCCGGGTTTTATGAGCGTTCTGAACATTGTTGACGGGGTCGATTCCCCCCAAACGGTCAATCATCATACATATCCTGCCTTCATACTAACTATCGGTTACTCATCCGGACAAGTTGAGCTTTTTTTTCCGGAAACATACACAGAAAATTCGCCGAGAATCTTCTCCCGATCCGCGAAACTGTCCCGAACTTCGATCGCCGTGCCTGAAACGATTTCTTCGTAGAGCTTGGTAAGCTCCCGACCGACGACAACCATCCGCTCTCCGTCTATTTCGGCAAGTTCAGTCAAAAGCTTTACAATCCGAAACGGAGATTCATATAAAACAAAGCCGAATCCTGTTTCCGCCAGTTCCCGCAAGCGTCCCCGGCGCCGACCCGGCCGCGGAGACAGGAAACCTTCAAATACAACCGACTTGTCGTATCCGCCGGCGACGCTCAAGAGGGTTGCGAAAGCAGACGCTCCGGGAATCGGTATAACCGCATGGCCGGCGTCGCGGGCCGCGCGAACAAGCACGGAACCGGGGTCGCTCAGCGCCGGAGTTCCCGCATCGCTCGCGTAGGCTACTTTCTGCCCTTTTTTCAGGATCTCTAAAACGCGTTTAGAGGCTTCCTCTTCATTCCGGGCGCGGCAGGACACCAGCGGCTTCCTGATGCCGAAATGGGTCAGCAGCTGCAAAGTATGGCGGGTATCCTCGCACGCGATGACGTCCACCGTTTTGAAAGTCTCGAGAGCGCGATAGGTGATATCCCCGAGATTTCCAATAGGGGTTGCGACAATATACAGTTCTGACACGTTTTAATGATAACCCAGTTTGAACATTGCGACAAGGCTCGTTTCATGAGACAATGAAGGATATGAATCTTTCACTTGCGTATATCGTCGTTCTTCTGTTCGTCGGAATAGCCTTATTAGTCTTTGCCTACGGACTGTTTACGCTCCCGAACCGCAAAAACAAACGGCCGCCCTTGCTGAAAAAAACGGGAGTTCCCGGAACCCCGGGAGTCTGTCCTATATGCGGAACCGTTCTTAATAAGAACGAACAGATTAAAACAGCCCTGTATCCGGGAGAAGACGACCGAATCTGTCATATCTTCGGCTGCCCGCATTGCCATCCCTACGCCGATGAAAACACCGCCCGGCGCTGCCCTGTTTGCAAAAAGCCGCTTCCCGCCGAAGGATATCTTTTTGCCCGCCTGTTTTCCCGTCCCGGAAACAAGAACCATGTGCATATTCTGGGATGCTCCTCGTGCCGATTGCCCAAGAAAAAAAACTGACCCCCGAATGTCATGTTTTCATGACATTTTTCTTACAAATCCCCTCAAGAGTTTTCTCCCCGCTCCGATATTTTTAATATGCCGCCGACGACCCCGGAACAGCTGACCGGGGAAAAAAGCGGCACCGTCTTCTGATGCAGGTAGTCAGAGATCCGGAAAACAAAGATTGGACCGATCGGCAGGGATGCCGCGGCAGGTATATTAAAAAAAACCGCCGAAAATCGCCAAAGGAGTAGCATTATGATCATCAATCACAACCTGAGCGCTATGTTTTCTTCTCGTTCGCTGGGGGAAACTTCAGGGGCTAACCAGAAAAACATAGAAAAACTGTCTTCTGGCATGCGGATCAACCGCGCTGGAGATGACGCGTCCGGACTTGCCGTATCTGAAAAGATGCGCAGCCAGGTGCGCGGTTTGAATCAGGCGAATACCAACGCACAAAACGGTATTTCCTTCATTCAGACCACCGAGGGCTACCTTCAGGAAACCCAGGACATTCTCCAGAGAATCCGTGAACTGAGCGTCCAGTCTTCTAACGGCATCTATACCGCAGAAGACCGAATGCAAATCCAGGTCGAAGTATCGCAGCTTGTCGCAGAAATCGACAGGATCGCGAGCCAGGCCCAGTTCAACGGAATGAACATGCTCACCGGACGTTTCGCACGGGAAACCGGAGAGAATTCTGTCACCGGATCCATGTGGTTCCATATCGGCGCCAACATGGACCAAAGAACCCGAGTGTACATCGGCACCATGACCTCTACGGCCCTTGGTGTCAGGAATACCGGCGACGAGAAGATCATGTCTCTCGAATCGCCCGATTCCGCAAACAGATCAATCGGAACTCTTGACGAAGCGCTGAAGAAGGTAAGCAAGCAGAGAGCAGATCTCGGCGCTTACCAGAACCGCCTTGAGTACACAATGAAGGGCCTCGCCGTCGGCGCGGAAAACCTTCAGGCAGCCGAGTCCCGCATCCGCGACACCGACATGGCAAAGGAAATGGTCGACTTTACGAAGAACCAGATCCTTTCCCAGGCAGGAACCGCAATGCTCGCCCAGGCGAACCAGTCGACACAGGGCGTCTTGAGCCTCCTCAGATAAAGGACTGCTCAGCCGGACGGAACGGGCAGTTTACAGCGAGTCGCGGCTCCCTCGAGCCGCGATGCCACTGTAAATTGCCCGTTTTTTTTGTTATAAAGAGAGCCACTATGCGCAGTTTGTCGGATCTACAGAAAAGAATACTCACGGAAGAATACCCGCATATCAGCCTCGATCACGATTCCGACGTCGAACGGTATTTCGATCTCCGCAGATCCGGCCGGCAGACAGACGCGCTCAACCTGTACAATTCAAAAATCGTTCAAAAATATCCAAAAGCGGAGCAGAGAAAGCTTCTGATTCAATATTACCGTTCGAACGATCCCCGGTTCGCGGAAATACTGCAGGAAAGCCTCGTCGAGCTCGCGGATCGGCTTTTAAACAAAACAAGATACATCATCAGTCTGCTCTCAAAAGACATAGATACCGTAAATCTATCGGACGCCTACGCGGTAATAAGGCTCGCAGAGAACCTCCTGGCCGTAATCTCTCCCGATAGATACGCTGCCATCGGGTTCGCGGAGAAATACGCGCGATACGCAAAGCTTCTGAATTTTCAGGAAGTCCAGATGGAGCGTACGGCCGAACTGATCCGGCTGTACGTCACGGAAACCCTCGACAGCGTCCAGGAACTGAAAAAGGAGCGGGAAGAACGTCGGCGTAAAACCTTGAGGAAGCGCATCGAAGGACGAAGATTCCAGCCTAACTTCAATGTGAGCCAGATCGTGTTCTCCACGGAAGACATAAACAAGATCCTCATACCGTCCGGAATCACCCGCATCGAGGACCAGGTAATCGCATACGCCCTGAAGTACTGGAATAAAGCGTCGGACCCGTCCTTTGAAAAAATAATTGTACTGTACAGCAAGAAATACCATACGCAGCATGCCGACATTTATCAGGCGGTAAAAAACGGACGGGATCATGCGTGGAAGGACGAAGAAATACTCAACGCGGTTCTCGCGACGGTCGTGAAAGGCTACTATTACAGCATATCCGGAGACGCCTATCTCCAGCGCACCTGGGCGCGCTACAAGCAAAATCTCACTCCGGCGCCGGAAGCAGAGCCGCTGCCGGCTGAGACGGAGAGCCGGACTGTTCCCCGCTCGCCGAAAAGGCCTTATACCAGGAAGACTCCTGCCAACAAACGTCGATTGCCTTCGAAAATTCGCAAACAAGGAAAAACAGCCGCGGCCGCCGGGATCGCGCAAATCGGATCGTCGTCCCCGAAAAAAGAAATCCGCAGTACGCACGCGTATTCTAAACATCCGACGAGGAAGGGCGTCAGAAGCTTCATTCCGGAAGACAAGGCCCTGCGCAATGGATATACGCGAGCCGTGCCCGAAGCGCATCTTTCAAATTCGATAGCGGACATGATTAAAAAAATGACGGGAAAAACATACACGGTGTATAAGGAACTCTTCTTTAAGAACGTGAGACCGGCTATCCGATCGGTATTATCCGCGTCATCCAGCCGAAAAGGGCTCTTTTTCGACGCAAAGCAAAACGACGCAGAAGAGCTCGTGTATCAATTTTTATTCGCGCATTACAACGATCCGTACCAGAATTGGCAGCAGAGCAGCGAATGCAAAAAGCTGAACGATCTCGGCTATAACATTCCCGAAATCGAACCAATCATACAATCATGGATGAAGACATCGGCGCTACAGTGACGTTCTGCCCCTGAAACTGCGCGCGAGAGTCAAACGGTCAGCGTATTCCAGATCGCCCCCGACGGGCAGACCGGATGCAAGCCTGGTGACGCTCACGTTCGAGTTTTTCAAAATTCGTTGAATATAGAGGGCCGTCGTATCGCCTTCGACGGTCGGATTGGTCGCGAGAATCACCTCGGTGACGGATTCGGCCGATATCCGGGCCAGCAGGCCCGAAAGGTTCAACTGCTCGGGCCCCATGCCGTCGAGCGGGGCGATAACGCCGCCGAGCACATGAAAAAGCCCGTTGAACTCGTGTACCGCTTCTATCGTCTGCACATCCTGAGGCTGCTCGACAATGCAAATGGTGTGCCGGTCGCGCCTTGGATCCGAGCAAACCTCGCACAGATCGTCCTCGGTATAGGCTCCGCAGATTCTGCAGGGTTTGATTCTCTCATGCAGCACCGATATGTCCCGAGCAAGCTGATCGCACAGCGACTTATCCGTTTTCAGAAGATAATGAGCGATGCGGGACGCGCTTTTTTTACCGACTCCCGGAAGCCGCGAAAAGGAATCGATAAGATCGTCGAGGGCGTTCATAAACCGGGAAAGCCCCCGGGCATTCCGGCGGCCATCGGACCGAGCTTGGCCTTGAGCAATTCTTTCACCTTATTCGAAGCGTCGGCATGGGCTGCTACGATCAAATCCTGCAGCATGGGAATGTCCCGCTGGTCCACCGCGATCGGATCGAGCTGGATTCCGGTCATGCCGAAGTGTCCGTTCAAGACGACTTTCACAATTCCGCCGCCCGCTGATCCGGTAACGAACACAGTCTCCAGTTCGGATTGAACCTTCGCGATCTGTTCCTGGATCGCTTTCGCGTTTTTCAGCATATCAAACGGATTCATTTTGCTTCTCCCATTATAGTACCTCGAAACACATGCCGAATCATTTCGACCGATGCCGGTATTTTATTTTCGCTCTCAGAGCGGGCGGTGCCGCCCCGTGTTTGATCCAAACGAATAGTCAAGGAACCTTTTTTCCCGAGCAGCCGAAAAGCCGCGTCGGCAATGTTTTTGTGTTCCTGTTCAAGGAAATTATGCACGAATGGTTTTTCAACCGCGAACGAAATGCCTTCGCCGCTTTCGAGCCAGTCGAACGCCTGTTCTATTCCGGTCGCGATCATATTCTTCGACGCGCGGAATTCCTCGACAAGAGCCGCCTGCAAGTCGGCAAACGAAACCGACGCGTTCGTATTCGGAGCTTCATCCTCTTGGCCGGCTGCGGAATTCCGCTCAGGGGCCTGTTCCGGCTGATCGCCGGCGGGATTGCGGGAGGGGAAAACATCCGGTGGTTCAGCGGAGGAATCGCGTACCGGCGAATGTTCCGGCTGTTCCGAAACCTGTCCGCGCGAGGCCGTATCAGCGTTCTGCGCCGGAACTTCGGCCGGCTTCTGTTCCATCCTCACCCCGAATCGTTGTTTGAGAGCGGCGAAGGGGTTTTCGAGAAACGCGTCCGGATCGTCTGCATCTCCGGCTACTCCGGCCGGAGCGAGCGCGGCCGTTTTTTTCTCGCGGCTCGGGGCATCTCGTCCGGACGACGACGGGATCTGAACCGCCGCTTGTTCTTTCGTCTCGCGGACCGATTCGCTTCCCGAGAATCGGGAAGCGCGATCCGCTCCGTCAAAAGGGCCGCTGCCGCCTGAGCCTAAAAGGCCTCGAGCCCTTTCCAGAGAGTTTTTCAATTCGACAGGCGACACATACGACGAAAGCCAGCACAGCCGGGAAACAGCAAGCTCGAGTTCA
>ERZ795059.6612-NODE-6612-length-10224-cov-8.350575_pt1 | contig 10224 bp, 12 predicted proteins | sample MGYA00375143_ERZ795059 | MGnify/ENA primary metagenome ERZ795059 (study PRJEB30188, sample SAMN05720168) | activated sludge metagenome | isolation source: Anaerobic digester | place: USA | collected 2015-01-07 ... | reverse complement strand
CATACTACTAGATATATCACGTATTGAACAGTATGCATTAGATAGGGAACTAATGAAGAGCAAATTTGGGCTTGTTGAAGTTAAGGGCTCTAGCATATGGGGATGGTTGACAAGGAGAATGCAGTATGACGAGTCAAAGTTCCTTTACAACCCTACTAAAAAATACCTACTTGTCCTTAATAATTCTCCATCAGGCAAAATAATGGGGTGCCAAAAACGCACATTTAGTGGTGTCAATAAGTACATAACATTCAATGCAAGTAAGTTATATGAACTACTTGGAATGGGTGCAGTTCCTGATGATATCAATACACTGTCACAGATATTCGGTATTACGAATTTGGATTTTAGGAAACCCGTGACTGTTTTTGAAGGCGCGATGGACTCGTTCTTTTTCAAGAATTCAGTTGCAATGTCTGGCGCCAATAAGGCATTTCCGCTTGATATGCGTGTTAGGTACTGGTTTGACTATGATAAAACTGGATTGGCAAATACAGTAGAATACATAAATAACGGTGATACAGTATTCCTTTGGGGTAAATTGGCAAATGATATTAGTTTACCGTATAGGAAGAAATGGGACCTCAATGATCTCATACTATACCTAAAACTGAATAAGATGACAACCCCATTTTTTGACAACTACTTTAGTAGTAGTCCATTGGACATAATAGATATTTAAGACATGAAATTACCAAAAACTAGCACATTTCCTACTCAGTATAGTATGAGAGAGTATGTCACAGAACATACAATAGTAATATGTGAAAAGTGCACTGGCCTAGGCCAAATAAGTGAAGAGATTCTTGAAGACTACCATAAACGTGAGTACTCAACAGAGTATAAAGTATGCCCTAACTGTAAAGGTACTGGACGGTTGGTTAAAACGCACAAATGGCAAATATCTTATGACCCATTTGATCCTAAGAAATGGTTGAACACAAACATAAGGTTCAAACTTGACACAGATGAAAAACCAAAGGGTAAATCTAAAATACGATAAGAAGAAAGGGCTAAGGGTAAAACTAGAATTTGAGTTTAACCTTGATGAAGAGGTGCCGGTTCTAGATTTTATTGTTCCTTTAAAAACAAAGGAGAAGAAAGATAAGATAAATATAGTGAAACCTAAAAGAAATGCAAGAGACACAAGCACTAACTCCAGACTTTTTTGATAGTATTCTCAATGAGGTGGAGAACCCTACTCCTCAAGCAAAAAAGGAGACACTACGTAAAAAATTTGAAAACGAAAGACTTGCGTGGACAGCTAAGATACAAGAGATGTCCCAAAAGATGCGTGATATATTTAAGGTCAACGATCTCATGGTGGACATCTACACTGAAAGACAGCGTGCAGTAGAGTACCATCATTACTTGGTGTCTGTGTTCAAAGCAGTCAATAGAACATACACAAAGAAATGGGCTGATCGTTACCAGTACTACTCATACAAATCCCAGATAAGGTTCCCAAATGAACGCACAAAGGAACTCCAAATACAGTCTGAAATGGGGGAAATATCAGAAACAAGAGAGGAACTGGATAACCACATAAAGTTCATATCACAAACAATATCGACAATAGATAACCTTATATACGGAATAAAGTACAAAGTAGAGATAGAACAGATTTCAAGAGGAAAATAATGCTTTGTTCATGAAATTAAAAGAGGGGCAACTAGTTATACATGATGAAAAGATTAAGTTCATTAAAAAAGTAAAAAAATTACATGGAACAACGACAGTAGAGTTTGACGATGGAAGTTGTACATCGGATGTAAAGCAAATAAGCATACCAGGAAAATGAAACTACGCGCAACAGCAGATGGTAATTTTTTACAAGTCATTGATAGCACTGAACTAGAGCTAGAACAGCTCACGTTTAGTTTTACCAAGCGTGTAGATAACTACTTCATAATAAAGAAGAAGATACCACATTGGGATGGAGAGGTGCGTTTCATCGATAGGTATAGTAGAATTCCAATTGGGCTATGGAAAGAAGTCAAGAACTTCTGTGATAAGTATAACTTTCAATTGGAGATTGACAACGCAAGCACAATACTAATGGACCCAAACTTCAATGACCAGGACTTTGATGATTGGGTTGAAGAGTACTTTAGTGATGCTGAGAACTTCTACCCGCGCGACTACCAAATAGAGGCCTGTAAACGTGTTATAAAGTACCGGTTCTGTATGGAGGAAATCTCTACATCAGGGGGAAAAACGCTGATCACATTTATGATCTTTAAGTACCTAATGGATAGGGGTTTAATAAAAAGGATGCTCTATGTTGTTCCAAACGTTAACTTAGTTACTCAAACAGAGGAGAAGTTCTATGAGTATGAAGACCGCTGCAATAGGAAACCTAAGTGGAAGAGCATGTGTGTCTACTCTAGTGCCAAAAAAGTTGATGGTGATATAAATGTTGTGTTTGGTACATTCCAGTCATTGTCAAAGAAACCATTGGAGTACTTTAGTTCATTTGATGCTGTTTGTATTGATGAATGTTTACACCCTGACACCTTGATAACAATGGAAGATTTTTCTAAAAGAAAAATTTGCGACGTAAAAATAGGAGAAAGGGTATGGACTTTAAATGAAAAAACAAATAAGTTAGAAATTAAAGAAGTTGAATTTGTTTATAAGAATTTATCTGTTTCCGAACAAATGTATGAATTGAAAATGGAAGATGATTCTATATTATACGTAACAGGTAATCATAAAGTTTTAACTAATGGCAACATTTGGAAGCGTGTCGACACGCTTACTGAAAAAGATGAAATAATTAGCTTTAATATAATGAATATATAATATAAACACATTATGTTAAAGCAAGAAATTTATGATTACTTACTAAAAAATAAATTTAAACTGTTTAATAGGAAGAATGGTGTTCTAAATATAAAAACCCATCCAATTTTTAATGAGATAAATTATGATTTTTTAGATGCCGAAGATTTATATAATTATCTTAAAGAAACCCCTGAAGAATTATTAAAATGCAAATATCATTCGTGCAATAATAAACGAAAATTTAAGAGCTTTACTTTTGGATATAGAGATTTTTGTTGTGACTCATGCCGCAATAAATGGTTATCAGAATCAAGGACAGGCAAAAATAACCCTATACATAGGATTTCTGACGAAAATAGAATAAAATGGAAGTCTACGTTATCGCAACAAGTAAGACAACGAATAAGAGAGGGTAAATGGACGCCGGAAATAACAAATTCATGGTGTCATTCTAGATACAAAATATCTTTTACCCGAAATAATGAAAATATAAATCAAAATGTAAGATCTTCATGGGAGGCATTTTTTCAATTACTAAATAAAGATTATGAATATGAAAAACTTCGCATACCATATTTCTATAATAATCAGTGGCATAGTTATATAGTAGATTTTATAAATAACGATATTCGTAAAGTTGTTGAAATAAAGCCCATATCAGAAAAAACAAAATCTTTAAATAGAATTAAAAAAGATGCATTACTGCAATGGTGTATTGATAATAATTTCACATATATGAGTATAGATGAAAACTATTTTAAACGTATAATATGGAATGATTCTTTATTAGATGGGCAGCCTGATAAAGATAGATTAATTAAGTTTAAAAAATATTTTTATGAAAATTAAGTCTATTACACCTATAAACTATAATGGTGACGTTTATAATCTTCGTATAAAAAATAACAGTGAAACAAACCATAACTATTTTGCTAATGAATTGTGTGTTTCTAACTGTCATCACGCTAAAGCTAGCTCTATAAAAAATATAGTACTAAAATGCCACAATGCCAAGTATAAATTTGGCCTAACTGGAACACTTCCTAAGGAAGGCTCTTGTGATTCCTTTTCTATACAGTCATACCTTGGCCCAAAGGTTTATGAACTTCATTCGTCAGACCTCATTGCAGCAGGAAACGCTACTCCTGTATCGGTTGTTGGTATAGAAATGGACTACTTGGATGTTGCATTCAAGAAAAAACTCTATGACCTACGCAATGTTAAGGCCGACGAGAAGGATGGGTCTAAACTACTCAACCTTGAGAAGGAAACAGCTAGGGAGGATAGGAAAAGGTTTAACTACATATGCGATACTATCAATAAGAGTACTAAGAATAGTTTAGTTTTATTCTCAGACATTAAGAATTCTTATGGTCGTAGCATATATGATTGGCTAAGGGAGAACTCTGATAAACAAGTGCACTACATTGACGGCGGTACAAAGACAGACAACCGTGACTACTACAAGAAGAATATGGAGAACGAGAATGGTGTTATAATCGTAGCAAGTGTTGGCACGTTCTCAGAGGGCATCGACATCTTAAACGTACATAACATATACATTGTAGAGTCAAATAAGTCAGAGTTTATTGTTAGACAGATCCTTGGTAGGGGGATGAGATTAATGAAGGGTAAAGAACGAATCATAGTGATAGACTTCTCTGATAACTTTGAGTATGGATCAGGGTACCAGAAGAAGAACTACCTTATGAGACATGCTGATGAAAGACAACGTATCTATGCCGATAAGAAGTTCCCATTCAAAAAGTTCAAGGTGAAGCTATGATATATAGTTTAGATCCAGTAACAAAAAATAGACCCGTTAGTTCTCTTATGGGTGCATGAATATATAAAAAAATCAAACTTTAAACTATGAGAAAGTTTCACGAGATATACAAGGAAAAACAAACTAGGGCTACTGAGCTATTTGAGGGTAAGATACTCAACGAGTTTAAAGACGTGTACAGCACCCTACTGTCTAAGTATGGTATATCTGATTTCTACAGCTTGAATGAAGAGGCACAGAACACATTCCTTACAGAGCTCAACATTTACTGGTCTGAGAATGAGGGGTTAACAGAAAAGGGAACAAGGTTCCTAAAGGTACGATCAGATGTACTAAGCGAAAGCTCAACAACTCTACAAAAGAGGAACTTCCTAAGGAACAAGGCCTCTAGAATCATCAGTGAGACTATTCGCCAATCAGATTTAAAATGGAAGTTGTACGATGTTCTTGATGAAATGTACAAGGAGACTTCTGCTAAGAGTATAGATGATGTGCTTACACCTAGCACAATATCCGATATTATCCAGGAGACATTCAATAGTACTCTTCAGACATTCATAAGTGAAATTAAAACTGAGCTGAACGAAAGCGTGAAGAACCTTTCTAAAGAAGATATATTAAACCTTATTAACGAGAAAAATCTTAATGCTGATGTGGTAAAAAACAAATCTAACATATTAGCGTTAAAAATTAATGATTTTAATGCAGCAAAAGAACTAGGTGATATATCATGGTCATTATGCTATTCTAAGGGGTCCTGGGATTCATATTCATCTGATTATGAAATTGTGTTCATTTATAACTTTAATGAACAGGGAAGTAAACGTTTAATTGGGGCAAATTTACAAAATGGTAGAGTAGTAGCTGCATACTATGGAGATGATACCCCAGTTAAAAATATTTCATTGATTGAAAAAATATTGATGTAAAATAGCCCCAAATAAAAAATTTTGTTTATGTTAGCAAAAAATCTAGATATACTAAAGCTCATAAAGAAACAACCAGGGCAGAAACCAGCACCTACTAAAAAGGTGACAAGAAAAAAATGTTGTGGATCAAAGAAATAAACTACAAATATGGCAAAACTAGTTAGAGAAAACTTAGGGTCTGGAATCCTAAAACCAAAGTCAAAAGAAGACGTTACTAGTGATATTAGAAGACGCCTTGAGGATAAAGTAGAGAGTACTATTAAGGAAACCCCTGAGTACATTATCTATAAAGTAAAAAGAGGTGATGACATTAGGGATATTGTGAAGAACTTTGCTTCTCGTGATGAGGACATCTTCTACAATTTCTATGTAATCCTTGACAATACAGTTGCTGGTTTTAACCAGATCATAGGTGTAAAGGTTAGCCCTGATGGAACAATTACGGCAACCAATGCTAATGGCTCTTCTATCGAACAGTCATACCTTGATAAGTTTGTCTAGAATTACCAAAATAGTATAAACGTGGCTTGTTGATGAATATCAACAGGCTTTTTTTATTGGTATCATATGGAATGTCCAATTTGTGATCATGAACTCGCCTTTATAGACTATTTTGGTCGCTTAGCCTCCCATCAGGATAAACATGTTGAGGGCGATATTTACCAATGTATGAATGAAGAGTGCGAAGGGTTTCAACAACACTACCACACTCATAGGAACAATCCAACAGATCTTCATGAAGGATACCCCTGCTAACATACTAGCATTACTAAAGCCTAAGAGTAGAGAAGACTTAATAGAGTTCTTAAACTATAAGGCTGAACAATACGAGTACTACATCGAGACACTGATGTGCACTATGTGCCATTACAATAAGCCTGATATAGTAAAGTTCCTTTTAGAGAATACGAATGTCAATGTGAACCATATGGATTCATACGCACTTAGGTACTCTATTGACAAAGGCCGTGATGATGTGTGTCGTATTCTTATTAAACATGGTGCAATTTGTGATGATGATTCATTAGTCTACGCTTGTGTAAATAGCTCGTTTGATATAGTCATGTCGCTAATCGAAAATGGAGCAAACCCAAGGTGTTCACATGATCTTCCTATGCGCATTGCTTGCAAATGGGGTAAGGCAGGTATTGTCAAAGAACTCATTGAGAACTATGGAGCAGATGTGCACGCTAGGGATGACAATGCCATATTTGAGGCGGCAAGGGCTGGAGAGCACGGCGTGGTTAAACTGCTACTAAGTAAAGGCGCCACCATTACAAAAGAGGCTGCACATGCAGCGTACCAGGGTAATTATTATACTATAATGGACCTTTTTGCTAAACATCCGTCATTTAAAATGGACTATAATATTTTTAAAGACGCTGATAATAGAAGAAAACCCCATAGTAAATGCATTATGAATAATAATATATGGCCTGATAAGTTTCAATATATGCTTAATGATTCAAGTACTGATCAAAATAGAATAATTTGAATAAAATGTAAAATGCATAGTTGTCCCTCGTATGATATATAAATAAAATATCGTATGGGATTAAATACTATAGCATCAGTCTTAGAAAAAAAAGGACAAGAGTATGTTGATAGGTTCTTAACAGAAAGAGTAGTAGTAACTGAAAAACTTGACACATACCGTGTTCTATTTGAGAAACGAGACGGAAAGTTAGTCTTCTTTAAGAAAGACAACACTGAGTTAAACTTAGTAGAGAGAACTCTTACCAATATTTGGGAAGATGCCATCATAGAGCTGTCTACATCTCTCAACAATATAAATATCCAAGAGGGCCTTCGCTTTGGAATAGCATACACCCCAGTAGAAAAGCCAATAAGACTTTCGTACAATAATATACCTAAGTATGTACTAACAGATGTAACAGTTAGGAAGAATGGTAAAGTTACGGAAGTTCTTGACTACAATTCCGTTAACGAATGGAGTATAGTAATGGGGATTGGAAGACCCCCTATCATATTTGATGGTGTACTGTCTGAACAACAAAAAACCTCATTACTAGAGTACGCTAATGGGCAATTTGACCAAAAGTTTGGTAGTTTCTCATCATTCATAACATCAACGCTAGGACAAACCTACTCCAATGAGGATGTCATAGAGGGTATTATCATAAAGGGAGATAACGACCTTGTGCAACTTGTTTCCCCTGAGTTCAACATAATCAATGAGATGTATGAAAAGGTTGAACAATCTCGTGATTTCTATGATATTATACTTACTAACCTATCATCATTTATGAATAGGTACAGTATGCCTGTTCTAGAGGGTGCTACGCCTGATGAAGTGTACCTTGAGATAACTTCAGACATTTTCAATAGGTTCTGTGAAGAGTACCCAAATTTAATGGAGAGTGTTCAACCATCATACCTAACACCCCCCGCATATGGGTATTATGGAACTCTCAATACCCTACTCATAAAGAATAAGAAGACCCTATCTATTCTAGAGCATGGCGGTAATGTGTATGAAGCCCTATTTAGGGTCATAGTGTCATCATTGAGAAAACCCAAGAAAGAGTATGGACTTCTATCGGAATCAGTTGTGAGTAAGTTCAATACTTATGTAAGTATTATACAGAATGTAGTGTATAATAATTCCCAAGTTAATCCAGAGCCTTTGTTAGAGTCTGATAGGAATGTAGTCATAAAGGAGATGAAACGAAGGGAGTACACCGACATTGACAATATGCGTGTAATCGCATCAATCCAAAAGGCATTTGAACCTGCTATTCTAGACGTGACAAAAGGCCAAACTAGAGCAGTTGTGTACATTACATCATGCCAGCCATTTACACAAAGCCAACTAGACAACATAGAATCCATTAACAGAACATGGAAATGCCCTGTTATACTGGCATCAGTTTCAAATAAACGACATGCTAGGGGTGATAACTTCCATTTCTCTGACGAACTTGTGCTTGCCCAATTAAAGGCCATCGCTTCTGCATATAAACAAATTGTACCATCATACTTCATGGTGGATTCATGGTCGCTTTCTGAGATCTTTGAGTTCTGTCGACCCCACTACGAACCCATAGCTGTTATAACAGATACAGGGAAAAAATCCCAATACGCAATCCAACTTTTCTTTGAGGACGAAGTTATGGGAGGAAGAATTGGTGTAGAGCAGGATTTCAACATAGGTGAAATGGAGAACAAGGACGCCCTTTATGCCTATAGGGCCATTGAGGATAAAATGGTTGTGAAGTTTAAAGACCTCACGCCTTCTCCTATTTGGGGTCTGTTTGACACTATGATCAGCGAGTACCTTACATGGACAAGCAATGGTATAGTATCCCATGCGTTCCAAGAAAATAAGTTCATCTAATGAGTACTCATGATATTTTTAAGCCCAAAGAGTTCAAGGAGATTATTGATTCCTTTGACTTGAGTAAAATTGACATGTACTTAAAAACAACCATTACCAATAAGGTTGCTTTTGTTATGCAAAGACTCATGGACAGAAATTATTTTAAATCACATCCATTTAAGTACGTGATGCATACAAGTATGGAGTCGTATTACAGTCAATGGTATATTTTAATAATAGGCAAAGAGCACAAATTATGGGCGTACTGGATAATTATGCCAATGCGGAATAATGGTGTACTGTGCATTAAGTCTAACTTTATGTACACTAAGTTTTCAGCCATTCAGAATAAGGAAATTGTAGATGTAGATGAAGAAGGATTTATGTGGAAAGATATTTACAACACCATTAGGCGCGATATGCCAGATATGTTTAGGGAATGCCTTATAAGACCACAAATAAAGATGATTAAGTAATGAAACTGCATGAACAGATAACTAAGTCATATGACCATCCATTATCGAGAAAAGAGGTGATGCAGCTTGTTGTGAAGATACTCTCAACATACCAGAAGGACCGCAACATTAAGAGCATGCGGAGCTGGCTGTTGAAGAATAACTTTGGGGATATACAGTACAACAAGTGGTTGAGGGCTGCTGTTGACAACCTCTTTGATAATATTGGCGGTTCTTGGGTTCCGATAAACACAGGTCTACCAATAGATAAGCTAACTGATAAGGTTATGAACCATTGGAAGAATAAAGTGTCTGAATCAAAGGATGCAATAAAACACCCTATGAACGAGTCAATCTTAAAGCCAAAATCACAGGAAGACATAGAATCCTACCTACTTAGTGGAGAGATGGGGTACCGTGAGATTAAAACAGCACTATCCAAATGTGTAGAAACAAAAAATATTGACTTGCTAAAGCGTATACTTGACATCTATAGAGAAAAGCTTAAAGATTACAGGAGCACCCTCGGTGATCCATTAATCATGGCCGCTATCTTTGGCAATGTAGAAATAATAAATATGCTCATTGATGCAGGTGCTGATCCCAACTTTAGTAATGTCATCTTAGCAAATGCATGTTCGTATGGGCATGTTGAAGCTGCCAAGGTTCTCTTAAGAAGAGGCGCCCAAGTAAATAGATTCGCCATTGAAGCAGCAAAGGACCATCTTAGACATTATAGGGATGACACTTTGTTAAAACTTGTCCTAAACAGACTTAAGGAAGGGTTTTACAATGATACATATAGTAAAGATATAAATTCACCAAAGGTATATATGAGAACTAACACTAGAATAATCAATGAAGATGTTGCCATTACGGATCCTACAATGGCACAACAGTACCTTGTTGTAAAAAAGCAAATTACTG
>ERZ795059.6604-NODE-6604-length-10233-cov-14.184221_pt1 | contig 10233 bp, 9 predicted proteins | sample MGYA00375143_ERZ795059 | MGnify/ENA primary metagenome ERZ795059 (study PRJEB30188, sample SAMN05720168) | activated sludge metagenome | isolation source: Anaerobic digester | place: USA | collected 2015-01-07 ... | reverse complement strand
GGCGGTTCGGCGGAAGTTCAAAAACTGGTCGCGTTTCTCGAAGCGGGGACAGGCAGGGGTTTTGCCTCGTGCCGAAGACGCGACTGCGGGGAGACGCGGTCATGAGATTAGGCGTAATCGGCGTCGGCAAGATGGGGATCAATCACGTCAAGATATTCAGCCAGATGCGGGATGTCAGTCTGGTCGGGATAGCGGACGTAAACGAGACGATGGTCAAAGACGTCGCGGGCGAATACGGAACCACTCCGTACGTCGACTACCGCGATCTGCTTGATCAGAACTTGGACGCGGTGAGCATAGTCGTGCCTACGACGCTGCACAGGCGCGTCGCGGTGGACTCGCTGAACGCGAACTGCCACGTGCTGGTGGAGAAACCGGTGGCGGCGACGCTCGAAGAAGGCAAGGAGATGATCGCGCTCGCCCGCAAGCTGAACAAGAAACTTCTGGTCGGGCATGTCGAGCGGTTCAACCCGGCGGTGGGGATTCTCAAAGAGCTTATAGACGACGGGGTGCTGGGCAACATCGTTTCGGTGTCGTCCAAGCGCGTAGGCCCGTACTGTCCGAGAATAACCGACTGCGGGATAATCCTCGACCTGTCTCCGCACGACATAGACGTTATTTCGTACCTGTACAATGACCGGGTGCGCGAGGTATATTCCGTGGCCGGCGCGACGTTTCACTCTCAGGAAGACCACGCGATGCTGATGTTGAAGTTCAGGCGAGGAAACGCGGGGGTCATAGAGACAAGCTGGCTTCCGCCGCACAGGGTGCGCCGCCTCAACGTGGTGGGCGACTCCGGCGTGGCGACTCTCGATTTCATTGAGCAGAAAGTAATGGTGTACGACAAGAACTGGGCGCGGGAGGCGAACGTGGACCGCAAGGAGCCTCTGCGCAACGAGTTGAGATATTTCGTTAATCTCATAGCCAACAACGAACAGCCGTTCGTCAGCGGAGAGGACAGCCTGCACGCGCTGTCAGTGGCGCTGACCGCCATCGAGTCTTACAAGTCCGGCCGGGTGCTGAGAGTGCCGTTGCCGGACATAGCGGAGACCGAAACCGGCAAAGTGGTGAATCCGTTCCGGGTGGTCGGCGGTTGACCCGCGCGGGTCGGCTTCCGGCATATCCGGCGTTAAAACAGAAACGCTCCGCCGCGGGTCCCGCAAGATATTGCCGGGGCCCGTTTTTATTGCGCGGGGGCGGCGGCAGATGACTAAAAAAATATTTATGATAGCGGGCGAAGTGTCGGGCGACGTGAACGCTTCGCATCTGGCGCGCGCCATGCGCAGGCTGGATCCGTCGCTGGAATTCGTGGGCATAGGCGGGGGCAACATGAGGGACGCGGGCGTGAGGCTGCTCGCGGACAGCACGACATGGGGCAGCATCGGCTTCTTCGAGGGGTTTGTGAAGGGGCTGGTCATATATCCGGTAGCACGGCGGCTGAAGGCGATGTTCAAGTCGGAAAAACCCGACCTATTCATACCTGTGGACTACAGGGTGTTCAACATGAGGGCGGCGCGCATCGCCAAAAGTCTCGGAATCCCGGTGGTGTATTTTTTTGCTCCCGTGAGCTGGTTCGGTTCCGGCGGGAAGAGATTTCAGGCGCTGGCCGAGACGGTCGACCTTTCGCTGCTGGCGTTGCCGATGTCGCTGGACGACTACAAGGCGGCGGGGGCGCGTCACGAATACATAGGGCATCCGCTGGTGGACGCCGCGAAGCCTTCCATGACACGCGAGCAGGCGCGCGAGTTCTTCGGGGTGGAGCCGGACGCCCCGCTGGTCGGGCTTATGCCCGGAAGCAGGGGGCAGGAAGTCAAGCGGCTCATGCCGGTGTTCGCGCGGGCGGCGGAAATAGTGGCGGACCGCGTTCCGGGCGCGCGCTTCATCGCGTTCCGCGCGGCTCCGCAGCTAGACGCTGTGATGCGCAAACATATCCGGAACGCCCCCGTCGATGTAGCGTCCGAGAAAGTGTACGACTTCATGAACGCCTGCGACGTTCTGGCGCTCTGCTCCGGCACGGCGACACACGAGGCCGCGCTGATGGGAAAACCGATGATTATCTCCTACAAGCTTCATCCGGTCACCGCGTGGATCGCGCGCCGTACGGTGAACCCGCCGATGATCGGCCTGCCGAATATCATCGCGGGGGAGTTCGTCGCTCCGGAGCTTGTGCAGGAGGAGTGCGTGCCGGAACGCGTCGCCGAAAAAATCATTGAGATATTATCATCGCGGGAAATAAGGGATAGAATGACGGCTCAAATCAAGCTGGTTGCCGGGAAGCTCGGCTCTCCGGGAGTTCTGGACAGGGCGGCGCGGCTCGCGGCGGGCGTGGCGGGAATCGCTGGCGGACAGCCCGGCCGGGAACGGACGAAACTATGATCAGGGACATCCTGCTTACGGAAAAGAAGCCTGTGACGGACAGCTCCCGCAAAGCGGGCAAGCGTCTGATGGCTCAGACGTGGACCCACAAAAAGCCGGTAATCGTCGGCATCGTCTGCTCGGTTATCGCCACCGCGCTTTACAGCTCGACGCCTCTTTTTATAAAGCTTATTATCGACGCGATCGAAAACCGGGACTTGAAGAGATCCGGGCTGATCGCCGCTCTCATAGTGATAGTGTTCGCTGTCAGGTGGCTCATAGCGTATCTGAACAGCTACATGATAACCCTCGGCGGAGTGAGGCTGGTCGAGGACCTGCGCAACATGGCGTACAGGAAGATCCAGTCGATGTCCTTCGGGTTCTTCGAGAAGAGGCAGGCAGGGGAGCTGATGTCCAGAATCCAGAACGACACGACAGTTGTGCAGATGTTCGTGACATCGGGGATAAGCGAGATGGTCAGGGTTCCCATAGGGGTGATTGCAGCTCTATCCATCGTGATCTACCTGAGCGCGACTCTAACCATTCTTTCGCTGCTGCTACTGCCGCTGATAGCTGTGGTGATAACTCTTGGAGGCAAACGGATGAAGAAACACAGCCTTTTGCTTCAGGAGAAGGTGGCGGACTTCAACGCGAGCATATATGAAACCATCGGCCTCGCGCATGTCGTCAAGATGTTTTCGATGGAAGAGCACGAGATGCGCAAGTACGCTAAAGAAAACAGGGACACCGTCAACGCCACAATGAGGCAGGTCAAGGTGAGAGCGTCTTACTCTCCGATGGTGGAATTTCTTGGAGCCGCGTGTCTAGCCATAATGCTATATATTGGCGCTTATTTTATCGTCCACAACATCCATGACCCAATAACAGGAAAGCTTCTTACCCTCGGCTCTGTGATGGCGCTGTTCGTGGGGCTTCAACAGATATTCACCCAGATCAACCACGTTAATTCGCTGAATCTTACCCTGCAGCACGCGTTTGCCGCCGCCGAGAGAATATACGAAGTCATCGATATGCCCGTTGACATCGAAGAAAAGCCGGACGCGGTAGATATGCCCGAAATAAGGGGCGACATATCTTTTGAGAACGTCTGCTTTCACTATAAACCCGGAGAGCCTGTGCTGCGCGGGGTGAACCTGAAAATCGAGCCGGGATCGGTAGTGGCGATAGTCGGCCCAAGCGGCTCAGGGAAAAGCACCATCGCAAAGCTGCTGCCTCGCTTCTACGATGTCGTGGAAGGAAGAATCGCTATCGAGGGCGTTGACATCAGAGACGCAAAGATAGCCTCGTACAGGAAACACATCGGCATAGTTCCGCAGGAGACATTGCTGTTCAGGGATACCATAAAGAACAACATCGCGTACGGCAGGATGGGGGCGACCGACGAGGAGATAATCGAAGCTGCCACCGCAGCTTACGCGCACGATTTCATAATGGAAATGCCGGACGGATACGACACCATGGTAGGCGAGAGGGGGGTAACCCTCAGCGGAGGTCAGCGGCAGCGCGTCGCCATCGCCCGCGCAATCCTCATGGACCCGAAGATACTCATCCTCGACGAGGCGACCTCAAGCGTGGACAACGTTTCCGAGGTTTATATCCAGCGCGCCCTTGAAAAACTTATGAAGACGCGCACCACGATAGTCATCGCGCACCGCCTGTCCACTATCAGGAACGCTGACAGCATTGCCGTGCTCGAAGCCGGTAGAATAGTGGAGATAGGCAGGCACGACGAACTGTACGAGGCAGGCGGGGCGTACAGGCGTCTGTACGACCTGACTCTGGCGGCTTCGGGAGCCGCCGGCGGCGAAATCTCTCCGGAGGCATAGCTATGAGCGGAGCGGCAGCGGCGGGGGTGATCCCCGCAAGATTCGGTTCGACACGGTTTCCGGGAAAACCCCTCCACGTCATAGCGGGCAAGCCCCTGATCCAGTGGGTGTACGAGCGCGCCTCCGCAGCGGAACTGCTCGACTCCGTCGTGGTGGCCACGGACGACGAGCGCATATTCCAAGCCGTCCTCTCCTTCGGTGGCCGCGCCGTAATGACCCGCTCCGACCACCCCACCGGCACGGACAGAATCGCCGAAGTCGTCGAAGGACTCGACTGCCATATCGTCGTCAACATTCAGGGCGACGAGCCGCTGATCGAACCCGCGCTAATCGACCGCGCCGTCTCCCATTTCACATCTCTTCCCGGCTTCAGGTTCGGCAGCGCCATGACCCCGCTCTCAAGCGAGGACGACATTAACAACCCCAATATAGTGAAGGTAGTCGCCGCGTCGGACGGGCGCGCGCTGTACTTTTCCCGCTCCCCCATACCTTACTGCCGCGCGAAAACTCCTTTGCCCGTGTATCAGCATATCGGGTTTTACGTTTACAGCCGGGAGTTCCTGCTGGCGTTCCCCAAGATGCAGCCCTCTCCGCTGGAACAAGCCGAATGTCTCGAACAACTCCGCGCGTTGGAAAACGGAATCAGGATAGACATGATAGAGACCGACTACCGTGGCGCCGGAGTGGACACCCCCGAAGACGCCGCCCGCGTGGAAAAAGTCCTCTCCCCCCGCGAACAAACTTAATAGCCATATTGCCATACAGCAATCAACATGATTGTCTCGATTATGATTCGGGCGGGTTTGTTCGCCGCGTCAGCCGGCTTGGGCTTTTCTGTTTCTGAAGTCGGCGACGGTTTTTTCCAAGTCGCGCGGGAAGAAGAAGAAAGCGGCCATGCCGAGCAGGGCGAAGACGCCGCCGACGGGGCCGGTGAGCTGCACCCCCAGAGGCTCGGCGGCGCTGTTGCCGAATTTTTCAAACATAAGCGTCATCAGGTATGTGGATATTCCGAGAGTCACTTTCAGGCAGAAGCCCTGCGCGCCGAAGTACATCGCCTCCCGCCTCTGCCCGGTGTTCATCTCGTCGTAGTCCGTCAGGTCCGCGATAATGGCGTTCGGGATAACGAACAGCCCGGCGAGCGGGATTCCTGCGAAGAACATAACGATGTAGGCGAATGTCATGTTTGATATCGGAAGCGATTGCGAGTTCATCAGGTATATGAACGGCAGGTCGAGCGCGAATATGAGCAGCAGGATAATCATTATGTTGCGCTTGGTGGCGAAACGCGAAAAGAAGTTTATGACGGGGATGAACACTAGGGCGACGCCGAGGGCGATTCCCATGAACACGGCGGTGTCCGCCACCGGGCGGCCGAGCAGCGAGGTGACGTAATAGCTCACGCCCGACGAGATGATGTTGAACCCGAACCAGAACGTCAGGTTGCCGATGAGATATATGACGAAGGGTTTGTTCTTGAAGGTGGCCTTGAGGGAGGAAAAGAGGTCCAGCGAGGACGGGTTGGAGGCGCAGTAGACTTTTTCGTTGACGGAGACGACGGGCAGATAAAGGAAGACGAGCGAGGCCGCGCCGAGAATGAGGGCCATCGCCCTGAATCCGAGGGCGGACGCCAGCGGCATGCAGGCCACGGACGCGGCTATCACTCCGAACAGCATGAATATGCCCTGCATCGAGGTTATGTTGATGCGCTCTTTGTGTGTCGTGCCCAGTTCGGGTATCAGGGCGAGGTAAGGGCAGACATAGTATGTGAAGAAGAAAAAGTACGAGCCGAGGAGCAACGCGAGCGTGACCGCGTTCCAGTTCGACATCCCCGCGACGGGCGGGAAGAACAGCGCCACCAAACATGCGGCAAGAGGCAGCCCGCCGAAAAACATGAACGGGACGCGCCGCCCGCGCGGCGATTTGCTGTTGTCCGTCCAGTAGCTCACCAGCGGGTCCGCTATCGAGTCTATCACGCGCCCGAAAATGAATATGTAGCCGAACACCACCTTGGGCACAAGCTGGGGCAGGGACTCCTCGGCGGGCGGCAGATAAAAGTATATGACCGCCGCCACCATCAGCCTGTCGAGCAGCGAGTATCCGAGCGCGCCCGACGCGTATCCCATCATTCTGCCCATCGGTAGTTTCGGCATTGTCGTTTGAGGTCTCATCCTTTCGGCTGGCGGAATTCTATCACTTAAGCGATGCGCATGGAAAGGACGTTTTAAAAAAGGGCCGCCGCGGCGGCCTCCGGGTCTCCATAGGTTGATGCGGACGGCTCTCAGGCGTTATTATTTGGTTAACATCTTTGGAAAGGCGGCTTTTATGAGCGATGAATCTTATGTGCTGAGAACGATGCTCGAACTTATCAGGATTGACAGCGAGTCCCTCAACGAGCGGGAGGCGGCGGACTACGTGGCGTCCCGGCTGCGGGAGATGGGCGTGGAAACGGCGGAGGACGGCGCGGGGGCGGCGCTCGGCGGCAACGCCGGAAACCTTACAGCTCTTTTGAAAGGCTCCGTCCCGGGCGCTCCGACCATCATGCTGAACGCTCATCTGGATACCGTCAAGCCCGGCAAGGGCGTCCGGCCTGTGGTCGAAGACGGCGTGGTCAGGGCGTCGGGAGACACCATCCTCGGCTCGGACGACAAGGCGGGCGTCGCGGCGATTATCGACACCGTCAGGCGGCTGAAAGAGGAGTGCGCGCCTCACGGCGACATCCTTCTGGTTTTTACCGTCGCAGAGGAACTCGGCATTAAGGGCGCGGCGAAGCTCGACCCCGCCGTTCTCAAAGCTGATTTCGGATACGCGCTCGACAGCTCCGGCGGTCCCGGCGAGATTATCATCGGCTCTCCGACGCACGATAAAATAACGGCGGTCATCACGGGCCGCGCGGCGCACGCGGGCATTGAGCCGGAAAAGGGCGTCAGCGCCATCCGCGTCGCGGCGGATGCTATCGCGTCGATGAAGCTCGGGCGCATAGACGATGAGACGACCGCCAACGTGGGCGTCATCAGGGGCGGCCTTGCGACCAATATCATTCCTGAATCGGTGACCATCGAGGCGGAGGCAAGGAGCAGGAACGCGGACAAGCTGACAGCTCAGATAGGCCACATGCGCGAGGCTCTGGAGCGAGCCGCCGCCAACGCTGACGCCCGCATCGATATTCGCATTAACAGGGAATACAGCGCTTACATGCTCGGCGAAGACTGCCCGGCGGTGAAGACGGCTGTGGAAGCCGCGCGCGCGGCGGGCATCGAGCCTTCGCTCAGAACGAGCGGCGGCGGCAGCGACGCCAACGTATTCAACCACATCGGGCTTCCAACCGCCACCCTCGGCATCGGCATGAGAAATTGCCACTCGACAAAGGAACACATCTACATTTCGGACTTGAAGGCTGTCGCCCGGTTCGTATATGAAATAGTCATGCGGGCCGCGGCCGTCGCGAAGGAGGCCGGAGCATGAAGATAGCCGTTATCGGGCCCGGCTCTATGGGCTGCCTCTTCGCCGCGCTGCTTGCGGAGGGCGGAAACGACGTCGTCCTCGTCGATTACAAGCCTGAGCGGGCGGCGATGATATCGGAGAGCGGAATTACTATCGAAGACGGCGGGCGGGAGCGCACAGCGCGTGTCGCGGCGAGCGCCGACCCCGACTCGGTTTCAGACCGCGACGGAGTCATCTTTATGGTGAAGGCAGGCTCGACGCGCGCCGCCGCCGAAAGGCTCGCCCCGGCTGCCGCTCCCGGAGCGTGGGCGATGACCATGCAGAACGGGCTTGGCAACGCGGAACTGCTCGCCGGGCTATTCGGCGCGGAGCGCGTCCTTGCGGGCACGACGGCTCAAGGCGCTAACCCAGTCGGAGCCGCCCGCATACGCCGCGCGGGCAGGGGCGACACTTTCGTCGGCGAATTCTCTGGACAAGCCACTTCCCGCGCGGAACGGATAGCCGCCATGCTGTCCGGGGCTGGGATTCCCGCCGAGGTCGCTCCCGGAGGCGTGTCCGCGCTGCTGTGGAAAAAGGCCGTGATAAACGCCGGCATCAACCCGCTCACCGCCGTTCTGAGGGTGCGGAACGGAGAATTGCTCGAGAGGCCGTCCGCGCTAGCGACGATGCGCGCCGCGGCTGCCGAGGCTGCCGCAGCCGCCCGCTCGGCGGGCGTGGACATTTCGGACGCCGACGCCGTCGAGCTGGTCGAAACAGTCGCTCGCCGCACCGCCGCAAACATCTCTTCCATGCATCAGGATGTCGCCGCGGGGCGGCCCACCGAGATAGACTTCATCTGCGGCGCTATCGCCGCTCAGGCGGACAAGCATTCCATCCCGGTTCCCGTGAACAAGACCCTGCTCAACCTGATAAAGGCGATGAGCGAAGGCGGTCTTCAGGATTGAGCGATGGATAAAAGGAACGCTCTTGAATCTGCGGCGGAAGACATCGCCACAGCGGCAAGGGCTATTGACATTCAGCGAAAGGTAAGCCGGAGGGGCGGGCGGGATTCGTTCTCCATTCTGGACTGCCCGGTCGCGGCCGGCGCGGTGGCGGACCCGAAACGGCTTGAGCGCGCCGTCAACAGGGCGCTTCGGGTTGGCGCGGTGTTCGGACTACTAAACTCCTGCCTCTCGCGCTCCGTCGTCCTCTGCCGCCTGCTCAGGGAAAACGGCGTGGACGCCCGCGTAGCGTTCGGACTTAACAAAGACGACGACCGGCTCGCGGGCCACTGCTGGGTGGTCTGGGAGGGCAACCCCCCGGTCGCTCTGCCCGACGGCGGTTTCAAAATTATTGAGTATTACCCGACCGCCGATGCGCGCCCCGGATGGTCGCCAGACTGCTCAGGCAATGCGCGTTAGCCCGGAGAACTCATAATGGACTTGTTCAATCTCGCCATTCTCGCCTGCTACGTCGCCCCTCTGTTTTTCGTCGTCCGCATGGCGGGCAAAGCCAGAGAGAACTATGACCGCCTGCCGGACAAAATCCCCGTGCATTTCGACTTGAAAGGCAACGCGGACCGCTGGGCGAAAAAGTCTCCGTTGTCGGTTTACTGGCCTGCCGCGTTGACCGCCGCGATAAACGCCTCGATGTTCGCTTTCTATTATTTTTATCCCGACGGAAAATCAGGCCCCGGCAGGGAAATGTCCGCCGCGCTTGCCGCCCTCAACCTCGCTTTGTGTTTCCTTTTTTACAGGGTAAGCGACGCCACTATCAATTACGCTATGGGGAAGGCGAAAAACGTTTGGCCATATATTTGGCTTCCCCTCGCGGCGGTTATCGCGGCGAGCTTTCTTCCGGCCGCCGCGGGCGTCATGCCCGGCAAAACTTACGTCGAGGAATCTTTTTTCTGCGCGAAGGTGGACGAACGCAACAACCCATACGGCATCCGGGACGCATTCACTGCGTCTGACGCCACAGTAGCGATTTTTATCAAATGGAGAAACCTGCGCGGGAACAGCGTGCTCAGATACGAATGGTTCAATCCGGACGGAGAGTTGGATGCCGAAGGGAAATATACGTTTGGCGGAAAAAGGCTCAGAAAAGAAGCGGTCACTTGGTGGATGATTCCCATCAAGGGAGAGCCGCGCGAGGAATCGACCGGAGTCTGGAAGACAATCGTCTATCTCGACGATTCGCCCGTGTTGGAAAAAGAGTTCACGCTGCTGGACACTGAAAACGAGCTCTCGAAGAAGTGAAACCCGTAGCGGATATTTTCCGCCTTCCTCTATTTTCTTCAAATAGTCTTTATTTCAATCAGCGGAAATTATGATGTCGCCGGAAACAGTCGTTATATAAATAAGGCGGACCGAAGCTCCCGCTCCGGGCGTCTCAAACGTCAACTCTGAATCCGCTTCCGACACTTTTTTAAGATAAGCGTCCGCAGTGTCGACCGCGCCGGATACCGTATTAGCAACTATTCTCGCTTTCAAAGAGCGCTTGAGCTTTACTTTAATGTCTCCCGAATCAGTTTCAATATCCAAGTCGTTTTCCATGCCGGACGCTTGAAAAGAAACTTCTCCAGAGCCGTTCCGTATCAAAGAAATCTTGG
>ERZ795059.6603-NODE-6603-length-10236-cov-7.393478_pt1 | contig 10236 bp, 7 predicted proteins | sample MGYA00375143_ERZ795059 | MGnify/ENA primary metagenome ERZ795059 (study PRJEB30188, sample SAMN05720168) | activated sludge metagenome | isolation source: Anaerobic digester | place: USA | collected 2015-01-07 ... | reverse complement strand
GGCCGTCGCTGAGGGCGGGGGCGGGGCGCTGTTGATTGATATTTTTACCGGTTTCTGAAACAAAAACGTCAGTAAAAACAGAACGATACTGGTCAGCAAAGCCAAGCTAACCGCCACGGTCAAACACTTTAAAGACTTGTCGTGTGCCATGAAAACCTCCTAGCTTTGCGGGACCGGCTGCCACTTGTCGGTGACCGTCGGGCGGCTGTAAATGCGGATGTAGGAATTGGTTTTCTCAGAGCGGAAGCCGGCTTTCAGATACTGCTGCGCCCGCACCAACTCCGGAAAAAGATTATCATCCAAATCCATGGTGAGAAACTCGTACAAAGACGGCCCCACCTGAAAAGTCCGCTTGGAAATCAGGACTTTTTCCAGCAGTTCAGTCACCTTAGCCATCAGGGGATCAGCCACCAAAGGCACCTGGTAACGGTAGAAAAACTGTTTGATTTCTTCTTCCGCTCGCTCCGCCAGAGACTCCTCCAGGTAGCTGATGGAATTGACCATCGCCACCACCTTACGCAACTGATTGGAGCTAACAAAAGTCACCTGGCGCCGCAAAGTGCCATCCGGCTTACGCAAAGAGGTGAAAACCTGAGTCATCAGATAAGCATCACGCGCGCGAGCAGACGTCACCACTTCATCGTTCAAGGCGAAAACCCGATCAACGATGGCATCATTTTTCTGATGCAATTGGGCAATGGTGTTTTCCAACTGCAGCAGCTGCAAATCGCAAGCCGTCAACTGCTGACGGACAACGTCAATCTGAGCGCGCAAATTGTCACGTTGGCGCGTCAAACGACCGCTTTCCGCCGGCCAAGCCACGACTGTCGCCCACATCCGTTCGATTTTTTTGCTATTAGAATGACGTTTCTTTTCCAGCTGGCCGGTGACTTTCAAAAAATATTGATAAGCCTTTTTCCAGCGAGCCACCACGGTTTTCTCCTGCGCCACCAGCTTTTCCAGCTGTTGCTGCAGACGTTTCTTCAATTTTTCGCTTTTTTGAATAGCCGTTAACTTTCCGGACATGATCAAACTCCTTTCAAAGAGGTTAAAAGAACCACTTCTTATTCAAAAGGAAATGGGGGTAAAAGTCAAGTAAAAAAAAATCCCCGAAGCCGAAGCGACGGGGTGAACTTAAAAAAAACCGATTTTTACTTGAGCAAGCCCATTTGCTCAAGCATCAGTTTGAGACGATGCTCATCGTTGCCGCAAAGAGCCAGCAACTCACTGAACTTGTCCTTGACGAGTGTGGCTCGCTGCTTGGCGTTTTCCTCACAAGCAATGAGCTCTTGGTGAAGTGTAGCGAGCTTTTCTTCGTTCTGCGCAATCGCGGCTTGGGCAGCCTGATTGTCACGAAGGAGCTCGGACTTCGCCTCGTTCGCCAGACGATCAGCCTCTTCCGCGATCGCCAGCTTTTCCCGGCACGCCTCCAGCTCGTAGCGAGTTTCCTCGCACGTGGCTTCGGCTTCGGCCAGCTTGGCAGGAAGCTCATCTTGAAGCGTTTTCAACTTCTTGATTTCGTCCTCCACGACCAAGATGTCGGCCAGGATTTTCTCCTCTTCCGCGGAAGTCGGCGGGGGCGGGGCGGGCGTGAGCTTTGGCTGGAACGTGGTGGCGGCTTGCTGAGCGACCGACACCGTCAAGGAAGACGAAGCGGGCACATCCTCAGAGCTTACCTCCAACGTGGTGGTATCCACGAAGGGCGCCTCTGAATCTTCTTCAAAATCCGGCAATGCCAGATCATCCATCCCACTCTCCGTGATCCCCAAATTTTCCTTCTCCACACCGTAACCCCGAAGCCTCATTTCCTCGCGGAAAGCCTCGGTCCAAGTGCAAAAAAGGAAAACCCCTTGTTTGCTGAGCTGCATGACATGGGCATTACCCTTGGCATACTGCTGCAGACTGGAAACGCACGACGCCCGATTCTTATAACCAAGCATCGTTACCACCGATTCCGTCAATTCAGCGAACGAAAAATCCTTTCCCTGAACATGCCGATACAATTTACGAATCTTCTTCAAGACCCGCTGATTGTTAACGGCTCCGGTCTGCTGAGCATCGTATTTTTCCAGCCCCTTTTCCACAAACTCCGCCCAGGTTTTATCCTGAGCGTTCCAACCGAAAGGCTGATAAACCCGCACCATGAGGTTGCTGTCATTGCTGGCAACCTGAATGCGACAAAGCGCTATCTGACCGTTGATTTCCGGTCGAACATAGCGCAAGCCTTTCAGATGATTACCGCCCTTGACGTTCTCGCCGAGAATGATTTCCACATTCCGACGAAAACCGATTGCGTTGAAAAAATCTTCAAATGCCCTTTTTATGGCCGTTTCGTTTTCCTTAGCCACCATATTTGAATGGCCGTTTGAGGGTTTTACGATAACTTCCATGACTCACCTCCTATAAAAAAAACTATGCGTTTAGTAAAACACCAAAAACAAAATATGTCAATATGATTTTAAAAAATTTCCAAACTACTTTGCTGCCTTCATTTTCGCCAACTGTTCTTCTTTCAAACGTTTATAAATTGGCAAATTTTGGCTGATTACCGGATTATTATTCATGTAAGCAAAACGCGCCGAAAAACTAATAACCGCCCCCCAATCCGACAACTTATATTTTTTCAACAAATAAATTAAATTGGTGGCAAAATCAACCGCCGGCAACTGATCAGAATTTAATAAATCACGCATCACATCAACCCGCCAAAAATTACTGATTTCATCAAAATCCACTTTCTTTTTTAAACCGTTGCCATGCTTTTCACGATGCGACACATAGACAAAAGCATCTTCCAATCTGCCTAAATCCAAATCAAAAACGTTATTTTGACGAATACATTCATCACCGGAAACTTTAACATCATCAAAATTAAGAGTGAACAAAACTTTCAAATCAAAATCTTTCCCGGAATCAATTTTAATTTTCCTAGTTAAATTTTCCAAAACAACATTGCCACGAGCAAAAGCATCATGATAAACCCTAATCAAATCATTCTTCAAATCACCTAAGACATGCTTTTGGTAATTCTCAAATTTATTTTTATCTTCCTTTTTACTCTTTAGAATTCTCCCCCAAAAACCGTCATTTTCTTTGTCCTCCACTGTAATTTTTTGACTTTCGCTCAAAAATCTTTCAAAAACCGGAATCAAGTTAAGTTCAAAATCACGCAAACCTTTCAAAACTTTATCGCAGTTCTTCAGATAAATATCCGGCTCTTTTTGATAATCCATTTGTTTACACTCAAGCACGCAATCCAAAGCGGAAGAAATTATATTGGTCAATTCAGGATTATCGCTGACATAAGCCACCAAATTTTGAGAATCAAAATTTTTACCATTCTTGCTCTCTTCCATCGCCGCCGATAATTCAGAACGCAATTCCTTTAATCTTTCAAAAGACAGGCGATTGAAAATACCCACGCACTTACAACGAATTTTCTGTTCATCACGCGCGCTGGCCGACACGCTGGCCGCCTGAATGTTTTCCATGGAAACCGATCCGTACAAAATATGTTGCGGATCAAGTCCTTTATGTGACAAATCAACATCTTTCAATTCCTCTTTCACGCGACTGATTTCACGACCCAAATACCGATCCCAAGCGGTATTGGCCATGGTTAATTTTTGCAAATAGGCCATTTCCAAATCATACTGGGGCAAACCTCCGCCGGTAAAATGTGACGCTTGATCGTCTTTCGCTTTTCCGGCATCAAATAAAGCGGACATAAAATTTTTGTTATTTTTTTATCTTAAGACACCACCCCATTCCACGACCGTAAAGCCGCGACGTTCCGGAGTGCGAATATTTAAAGGTTCAACTTCAATCGGCGCTTGCAATTCCGCGTAATCCATTAAAATACGAATGGTAGTATCGGCTTTAGGTTCAATGCTTAATGGCGCCAAGGCGTCCATCACGTTATTTCCCATAAAGGTAATGAAATAATAAGGCGCGCTTTGCATTTTCGGATACCAGAATTCCATAAAATCCGCACTCTCTTGTTTATTCAAACCTAATTCAGCCAATTTTTTGTATAAGAAATTTTCCACTTCAGCTTTTTCCACGACCCAACCTTTCTTTGGTGTTTGATACAAACCACCACGTCCCTCCCAGAACAAATATGGATACGGTTTGCCACTGGAAATTTCCGTCAATTGACCGTTCGGTTCCGCTTTGACCAACCAACCGTCATTATATTCCGGATCAGTATAAGAGAAACCACCCACCGGCGCGACTTTCACGCTGACTTCAGTGGTTTTTTCCGGATACAAATAAATGACCGGTTTACCGCATTCAGCTGGAGCTAAATAATCGGATTTTTGGAATTTAATCAAACGCCCGAATTTGTCTTGCCAAAAGAAAAACGGACGACTGGCGATAAAATCGGCATAAGAAATTTTTTCTTCATCCTCAAAGGTAAACAAAGCATCTTCATAATATGATTTCAAGAAAGGATGATTCTCATCGGCAAACATATATATCGGTTGATTTTCCATTGAAGAATCATATGAATAAGCCGTGCCTGCTTCCACTAAATCATTTTTAATATCAATTTTACTTAAATCCATCACCGCTGCGAAATCACGAAAACCACAGCCACCTTGATTAGCATAAAAATACTCATCAGTATTCATTCCAGTGGTATCCGTCCACTGAATTCGTGGAACGCCATTATCCATAAAAAATGGTTCTAAAGAATATGCCAACATCAAGCCATCAACGGATTTAGCAAAAAAGCCATGAGTTCCGCCAATAATATAATCCATATAAAGCGGAGCATCATTGCCATACTCATCAGCCAAAGTCTTTTGGCTTTCTTCCATGTAAACATCCCCCAAAGGACCATAATTAAAAATCTTTCGCAAAGAATTACCGGCCTCTTTCACCTGTTCTTCTTTTTCAAAGAAAAAAGTATGACCGCCCCAAGGTGATATTTCCTTTTTGAAAGCATGACCCGTCCCACTATCAACAAATTTTTCAATTCCTAAATCAATATTCAAATTATAGTTCTCATCATAAACGTATGGTTTCAAAACCACATCTTCATTTTCCGCAAATCTACCAAGATCTTTTTCCAATATCACGACGCTTCCGGAATGATCATCAACAAGATAATAACGATTACTACGCCCGCCCATTCCAAAGGAGTCAAAAGCCAAAATCAAATCCGCATCTTGATATTTTCCGGATACAAATTTACCGACCAAAAAATATTCCGGGGCAATGTCTTCAGAAAAAAATCCGAAATCGCTTAATTCCTTAGGTGCTTGCCACTGCACATCACCGACAATTTTTGTTTCATCATCAAGCACCGGTTCATCAACAACCGGCTCTTCCACTACCGGCGTATCAATCACGACCGGCTTGTCATCAACGTTTTTATTACCATACTGAAACAAAAAATAACCGGCGAAAACCCCGATTATCAACAACAATAAACCAACAACCACCAATAAAATTCTAATGGTGTTAGTGGATTTCTCAACCACTACCGGTTTAATTTGATTGTCTTCCATAGACATTTTTTTATTAATAAAATTTAAAATTCAATTTCCAAAACCCCCGTTTGCAAAAGCTCTTTTTGTTTTTCACTGAGTAGCGATTTTTTCGCTAGATTATCTAAAATTATATTGGATTTTTGATAATTCGGCAAGCGTGCTTGAAAGTCCACAATTTCCATTGGAATCACGTAATAAGTGATTTTCTTATCTTGAAAAACCACGCCCACGCCCAAACCCTCTTGCGTGCTTTGAGAAAAAGTTTGATCAAAAATAAAATTCCCCAAAGAGTAAAAAATCATTTTATTGTTGTAAATTTCCAACGGCTGAATCACGTGAGGATGGGTACCCAACACCACGTCCGCGCCGGCATCCACGAATTGATGAGCCAATTCCTGCTGTTTTTTGGAAAAATCAGTTTGATATTCAATTCCCCAATGAGCCGTCAAAAGCAGCCAATCTACCTGCGGACGCAAACGCTCAATTTCCGCCAAAACATTTTCCAAACCGGAAGCAAATTGATGATAAGCCACAAAAGCAATTTTTCGGCCATTAATTTCTTTCACCACGCTCAAATCCGTTTGATTTAACGGATCACCGAAGTATCCAAGATCAAAATTTTCCAAATATTTTTTATTTTGAGTGAATCCCTCTGCCCCGAAATTCAGACTATGATTGTTGGCCAAAGAAAATAAATTAAAACCAACGGTTTTGATTGACGGTAAAATCTCCGGTGAAAACGTGAATTGCAAATTATTAGGAGCGAGCGGTTTTGACGGAAAGTCAGTAAAAACGCCTTCCAAATTAGCCATGCTAAAATCGGTTCCATAGAATAAACGCGGCTGCGCCCCCCACGCATAATCCCAGGACTTTGTTTGAAGCGCCTGCCCCACGTAGCGATCCAACATCATATCGCCGAACGCCGCCACCGTAATGACCGGCGAGCTTTGTTTTTCTCCCAACAAATAATAGCCGGTCAAATAACTGGTGACATCGGATTGCTCCGGACGCTTCATAATGATGGAAGAATTTTTATTGTCCAAAAAATTAAAATTTTCCGCGCCGCGCAACTGCAAATATTGCAAAAAAGTTTTGAGCGTCGGTCGCGAATCAACATCCACGCGTCCCGCCGCCGTCACGTCCAAATTATACAAAACGGTTTTACTGAATTGATCGTGAAATTGCGCCACCGTATCAGTCATCTCATGTGAGAAATCCAAAGAAGCAATCACCAAATCATTTGATTTTAAATTATCATTCAAAATATTGGCCAAAATTTTCAAATCCTCGTCACCGGTGGCGTCGTTTACGATAATCGGTAGGAACGTGGCTTTGGGAAAGGCTTTTTTAATAAAGGCCGTCAGATTATTCACCCCGTGCTCATTGGCAAAAGGTTGATCATCAGGCACGCAAACGTTATTGGCAGTCAAAATTTCCAACAAATCTTTATCAAGCATTAAATCACCATAAGGCGTCTGCCAATCTTGACCGGGCACAATAAAATCACCTCGTCCCTGAGAAAAATGATTGGGACTCAAAAGAATAACCGTGAATTTGTCGGCGCGCGCCACGGTCTTAAAAGCACGGGCGATCATTTTTTCCGCCAACAAATGATGAGGCACCACCAAACCTTGAACCTCATCGGCGCGCGCCAGTGGCGCAACATCCTCCACTTTGGCAAAAGCTTTGTCAAAAAAAGTGGCGGTGGAAAACGCCGATTGATGGTAGTTCGTGGATTCTTGGGGGGCGTGGCTGGCTGGGACGTTGCCGGTTGGAGCCGACGCCCGGCCACGTTGCCACGAAGCGAAAAAATAGCCGGTGGCGAGGGCGGCGCTTAGGATTAACAATATGGGAAAAACAAATTTTAAGAATCGCACCATGGAATATTTCTATGTTAAAAAGGAGGGTGGCAATTTGCCCCCACCCTAAAATTATACACTTAAAGACCTATCCCCTTTCAAACTTTTCTTCTCATCAGTTTTCAATTTTCGCTCTAACTTTTTGACATCTTCCTCCGGCGATAAATTTTCCGGTACAATGCCACGGGAAATAAGCGTTTTACGAACGCTTTTATTATTTGTCATATGCTCCACAGAAACCGCACTTTCGGTTTTCATATTTTTAGTTTTAGCGTTAAAAATAGTAATTTCAGTAGCAAAGTCTTTGGCTTTTAATAAAATCGTCGGCATATAATCGGCTAAAGGTTTATTATCCTTTAAACCCCATTTTTTCTTCATCGCCTGAGTTGTATGATTAAACAATGCCTGATCACCACGACTTCTTATCAAAGCAAAATTCTTTTCACTTTTGGTTTGTTCAAAAATCACCTTGGATAATTCTTTTTCAGTTTCCGCTAATTTATGACGAGCCTGCACTCTTTCTCGTTCCAAAAGATTTTGTTCAATCAACTCGGCTTTTCGCGTTTGGACGGCAAAATAGCTTTGAGCAAAGGCAATTTCCGCTTTTTTACTATCACCGTTTTGGGCGATTAAATAACAAGCGTAGCGTGTGAGCATCATATCGTCCACTGGTGTTTGCGCCCCAGATCCTATATCAACCATTTTGTTGACGTCAACAAAATGGTGGTCAACAGACTGCTCTGATAAATCACAAGCCGTTTTTGCTTTTTCAATTACATTTTGAAAATTACGCCATTCGCTATACCCTAACAATTTTTGTAAATCTCTGGCTAACCAAAATTCAACCCCCTCCTCGCTTTTATGAGCAAAAGATTCAAAATTTTCCGTTAAAGAATTTATAATTTTTGTTTCCATATATTTTAATTTTAATAAAATCTTATCTGGACTAATAGGCCATCTACTCCAACACTCTCTTATTTAACTTCACAATATCCCCGGCGCCCATCAACAAAACCACGTCCCCACTGCACACCACGTCTTTAATTAAACTGAGAGTTTCATCCAAATCAGGCGCGTAAGAAACATTGGAATTTATTTTAGAAATTTCATTGACCAAATCTTTGGAACTGACCGCCATATCTTTTTCATCCATGCGCCCCGCCACTTTATAAATCTCACTGACAATCGCGACGTCGGCTTTGGCGATGCTCGTCACAAACTCATCAAACAACATTCGAGTACGGTTATGATGATGCGGTTGAAAAGCCAAAACGACGCGACGCCCGGGATAAAACTCACGAGCCGCTTCAATCGTACCATTAATGGCGTCCGGATGATGACCATAATCGGAAATATACAAAACACCATCTTTTTCTCCCAAATTTTCAAAACGACGCCAAGTGCCGGCAAAATTTTCCAAAGCGGATTTAATGGCTTCTTTACCCACTCCCAATGACAAAGCCAAAGTAATGGCGGCCAAAGCGTTATAAACATTAAATTTGCCCGGAGCGTGCAAATGAATCCGCACCAAATCTTCTCCTTGATAAACCACCCAAAAATCCTGTTGCCCGGCTTTTGCCTGATACTTATCCACATAAACATCAGCATCGGGATTATCAAAAGAAAAAGTCATGATTTTAAAGTTGCTCTTGTGCCATTTCAATTTAGCGATATTTTCATCATCATAATTATAAATCAACAAACCATCATCCGGTAATTTATCAATGTATTTTTGAAAATGCGCGATGATATTATCCAAATCACCATAAAAATCCAAATGATCGGCAGCCAAATTTGTCAACACAATCTTTTTCGGACTTAATTCCAACATGTGTGCTTGATGCTCACAGGCTTCCACCAAAAAATAATCACTTGCCGAAAAACGCAAATTACTGTTCCACTGTCGCACTTTGCTGCCGACAATCGCCAAAGGATCAATGCCACCGGCTTCCAAAATTAAAGCGGCCATGGCGGTGGTGGTGGTTTTTCCATTAGTTCCGGAAATCGCCAAAGTGTGTTTGCGTTCGCTCAAATCACCCAAAACTTGATTGTAAGAATATTGCGCGATTCCCAATTTTTCGGCGGCTTGACGTTCCGAATTAGTGGTCGGAACAGCAGACGAATAAATCAACAAATCAACGTTTTTATCAATATTTTTTGACTCCTGAGACAAATTGACCAAAATTCCTTCAGTCTGTAAATCATCAGTGATTTCCGATTCACTCAAATCCGAACCGATCACCTCGTAACCGGATTTTTTAAAATATCTCGCCAAGGCCGACACCCCGATCCCGCCGATGCCGGAAAAATAAATCTTATGAATTTTTCGCCAATCAAGCTTTAACATATTTTTGTTTTTAATGAATATAAAATCATTACATTAATTTTTCCAAATGCTTTTTCACGTCAACGCGTTTCTTCAGCTGCTCACGGCGTTTGGCGATTTCCCCGCGCATTTTCCACAATTGCCACCATTGCTTCAACACGTAAGGCTCCGCGAACAAAACATAAACAAAACTCTTAAAACCAAACCAGCGAGTTTTCCACTTGGTATCCAAAGAATAATCCAAACCGGACATCTTTTCCAAAATAATATGATGGTTCAACCAAGACCATTCCTTATATTCTTTTCTTCGTCCCAAACGTCCTTTGATAATTCCCCAAATTCCTTTACCAATGCGGTTAACCGAACGATCATGATAAGCAACCGCCAATGGCGTATAAATTGATTTATAACCGGCCAATTGCAAACGATAGGCCAAATCAACGTCTTCTTTATACATAAACATCAATTCATCAAAATATTCTTTTTGATTGGCTTCATTGATATAGGCAACATCTTCCAAGGCTTCCATCTTGTATAAAGCGGCCGCCCCCGA
>ERZ795059.6590-NODE-6590-length-10247-cov-6.683772_pt1 | contig 10247 bp, 8 predicted proteins | sample MGYA00375143_ERZ795059 | MGnify/ENA primary metagenome ERZ795059 (study PRJEB30188, sample SAMN05720168) | activated sludge metagenome | isolation source: Anaerobic digester | place: USA | collected 2015-01-07 ... | reverse complement strand
GGTGAGGTACCGTGATATTGCTCCGTTGATGCCTATTGATAATAAGCCTATATAACTGGTCAACTGTGTAGCCAGTGGAATTAAGCCGTATCCGGCTACACCGAGATTTCGAATCAAATATGGAACCAGCCAAAGGCCAACAAGGATATTAGCTATGAAAATTCCTAATTTAGTGACAAGGTTCAGCGACATCTGCCGCATTAAACTGGTATGGGTGTTTGATTGTGGGAGTGACATTATGGGTGTTTTATTTCCAGATTGTTAGCGTTTCATATCTATAAAAGGATCTTATAAATGGCAAGATTATTATTGATTTATATGAACCTTTTACATTGTCTTTTTCATTTTAAAATCAAGGTTGATAAGATTACCCCCACGAACTTGATACTGTGTTGCAAGAATCGGGAGAAGGCTGTCTTCCGTTCTCAATCACCTGGGACAAATGAAGGGGAACGGGAGATGGCCCAGGCTCCTTCTGCGGCGTTGTCGCGACCACTAATCTAGGTTTAGCTGGGTACCCCATATTCGAACCAATAAAAAATGCACGTATAAAACAATGCTTAATACTTAGTAGTGTTAGGAAACAACACGGTTTCATCAAGAAACTCCCATGATTATTCATTTGTCAATGGCAAAATTGGCTTCAGTGAGGCAGGTTATGGGAAAACAGTTTCATGGCATTGATTATCACAAGCGGTAAGCTATGTTCAATGTTCTGAATTCAGAGGGAAGCAAGGTCCAGCATGTTTCACGATGTGTGGACTATAACCCCACTCTTCAATAATAAAAATCTTTGTTGCTATATAAGAATATTCTTGAAAGTATTTTACTATTCAACAATGGAATGAAGCATAAAGTGTGACAAATGACCATCGACTCACCAAAGCTACTATTGCTCTCCGGTAAACAACGCGATTTTAACAATCAGTGATAAATCGAGGAACAATAAATAATACATGCGGATTAACTCGGAATTATTTCATACGAAAAAAAATTTACAGCAGCCAAATTGGGATAATAATAACATTTATATAGTAATCGGTGCCATGGATTTATATTTTTATAGCTTTACGATGAGCGGAGATAAAAGTTATGCATTGATTGTCTTCGAAATTATAACAGATTGAGCAATGATCCATGGGACTAAATGGCCTTGCTTGTGCTGTGCATATGGAAGCATATAAACTGCCATGGTATATCAGATTGATCTTTTCATCTTTAGAAAATGACGGGCAGGGAATTATTATATTGCGCGATACGAAAGATGTGCAGTTTTTTACGAACATAGTATGCCTATCCGTTATATATAGTGGTCGGTGGTTAGATTGATGTGCAGGCGATTATTTCAAAAAAATCATTCCAGCGGAACTATATCCTGGACCTTTTCCATCATGAAATAGTTGCTATAAAGTGGGTATTTCTTCTGGAGCCTGCGCTACTCCTTAATGCGAATCTCACCGGGTATAACTCACGGAATCCCTGTTGGTATATCAGCCAGAGACCCTTGTAGGCAGGTTTCCTGTCTATGTTCAGTCGTTAGAGCGGCGCAATTTCGCTCATTTAAAATACTTGCAGGAAAAACGAAAGGGATATTTTGTCAATGAAGAAAATCCTGCTTTAACCCGCCCCCAGGAGCTCACCCATGCCTGATTAACCCGCAGAAATAATGAAAATAGCTACATACCGCTCACCTAATCGGTGATTAATATCTAATATAATCACTCATCGGAAGGATTGTTTTGCCGGTCGAACCTGCATATATTAATACTTTAATGCTACACTCACGGAGGATGCCATGAGCGCGTTCGACTACAATAAAGAGGCGTTAAAAAACCTTAAGTTCGAAGACACGAAAATTCTCGACCGGCTGGTCGACTTCGAATCCGCACGCAGCGCGCATTTAAAAAAGGACCATTCGCGCCGGGACAAGAGGGTGTCCCTCAAGGAGGCGATCGGCGAATTCGTCAGGGACGGGGACGTCCTGAGCGATACCGGATTCAGCTACGTGCGCACCCCGATGCAGGCCTACTTCGAGATCCTCCGTCAGAAGAAGAAGAACATACAGATGATCGGTTCTCCGAACTCCAACCAGAGCTACATGATCGCCTTTGGCGCGGCGTGCTACTCGCATAACTCCTATTCGGGCGCGGAGATGCGGGGATATGACCGCGCCTATTCCCGCGCGGTCATAGAGGGCAAAACGCGTATCCTGTCCGAGTGGAGCCACGGCACCATGGCCCAGGGGTTTAAGGCGGCTCAGCTCGGCGTCCCGGGCGTGTTCAGCAAGCAGCTCCTCGGATCGGACATTTTAAAGTACAACCCTTACGTTAAGGTGATGCAAAACCCGATGCGCGCCGACCCGGACCCGGTGGTGTTCGTTCCCGCGCTGTATCCGGACATCGCCATTATCCACGTGCAGGCCGCGGACCGGTTCGGCAACGCGCGCATGTACGGCCCGCCGATCAACGACATAGCGCTGGCGGCGGCGGCACGCAGGGTCATCGTCACGGCGGAAGAGATCGTGCCCCCGGGCGACATCCGGAGCAACAACAAGGGCGTGGTCATCCCCTTTACCGCGGTCGACGCGGTCGTGGAGCTGCCGTTCGGCGCGGCGCCCGGGAGCATGCCCGGGTATTACTACTGGTCGCGTCAGTGGTGGGAAAAGCTGATGCGGTGGGCGTGCCAGTCGCAGGCGAACATCAACGAGTACTTCGAGCACTGGGTTTTCTCCTGCAAGGACCAGTTCGATTTCATCGAAAAGCTGGGCGGCGCGAAATGGGTCGCCATGTCGCGCCGGCTCACGAAGGCGGAGGAGTACGACAACGAGGACCTGGGCTTCGATTTCTCGTACAAGGAATTCAAGTCGCTCGAGACAGAGACGGGCATTTACTACTGAGCCGCGCCATCTGAATAAAGGAGGAAACGAACCATGACAGACATCAAACCGGCAAATCCCCTTGAAATGGTTGCCTATAATCTCTCCCTGCAGATCGGGGACCACCAGGTCGTGTACGTGGGCACCGGGCTCCCGATGGTTGCGGCAATTCTGGCGCGCAAGACGCACGCGGCGAACATAACCCTGGTGTACGAATCGGGCGCGCAGGACCCTCTCGAGGGCGGCATGCCCTGGTCCGTGGGCGGTCCGTTCACCTGGCGCAAGTCTCCCCTGATCCTGGAGATGTCCTATTCTTTCGGGCAGGCGTACAACGGGTACGTGGACATCGGGTTTCTCGGTTTCGCGCAGATAGACATGTACGGGAACATCAACACCCACATGATCGGGACCGATTTAATGAAGCCGAAAGTGCGCCTTACCGGCTCGGGCGGGAACAACGACCTCTCCTCGCTCTCGGAGAAAATGGTGCTGGTAGGACTGCAGTCGCCCGACAAGTTCGTGAAGAAGGTGGACTTCATCACCTCCGTGGGCTTTCTTGAGGGAGGCGATACCCGCAAAAAGGCCGGACTCCTGGGACAGGGGCCGGTCGCGGTTGTGACCAATGCGGGAGTGTACGATTTCGAGCCGGAATCGAAGCGCATGCGGGTAAAATCACTCAACCCGGGTGTGGCCTTCGGCCTGGCCCAGATGGCGACCGGGTTTGAGCTCCTGAAGCCTGACGGCGAGATCCCGGTAACGCCTACACCCTCCGCCGAGGTCCTCGGCATACTGCGCAACGAGGTAGACCCCCTCCGCGTGTTTACCAGCATGCCCGGCGCGTAAGCGCATCTGCTGGTATTTCAATATAATGAAAGAGGGCCGCCCAATGGACGGCCCTCTTTTCCATGTCTTCCTGTGCCTGATCTTACTTCGCTTTCGGCGAATAGTTGTCGTTGATCCTGAACAGGACCGCGATGTTCAGCTGTCCCCCGAACCCTATGCCATGGTCCTGCTGGTGCAGTGTGATTCTCGGATCGGGCTGGATGTACGCGGGTATGGCCGGCACGAAGGATCCCTCGACAAAATCGCTCGTGTCGATCGAGGTGTATTCGGAGTAGCGGTACGAATACATCACCCTGCCGCTTCCGGAGAAGGCAAGGGTGACGAGACTGCCGATGTTGATGTTCAGGCCGAGCACCAGGCCGAGGCCGGCGGACAGACCCAGGTACCGCTTCGAGCCGGTCGTGATGAGCTTCAGGAAATATTCGGGACCGAGCCAGAACCTCACGATGGGAGTCCGCACCACGCCGAAGCCGATCCCCGATGCCAGATCAAGGGAGAAGGGCTTCACCAGCTCCCTTGACCTGTAATAAACCGTCTGGTATATCCTGGCCGTATATCCCCCGCCGCTGACCGGTATGGTGAACAGGGAGGGCCGCTTTGAATACCGGTACTCGTAGTTCTGGGCGAAGCTGACCGTGGTCCGGTAATTGATCAGGGTGTCCCGCGCAAGGGCGGTGTCGAACATGATCCCGCCGCCCGCGTTCCAGGGCCTTACGAACTTGCCGTCCCATGACTGCATTCCTATGCCGGCGGAGCCGAAGGGCCCGATTCCAAGGGATAACTTTTCTTTTTTTTTCGGTTCGGGCTTCTCCTGCTTTTGCACCTCCTCTTCCGTGGCTGCCGGGGCCTCGCCTTTTCTCAGCGAGGTCACGGTTATCTCGTTGCCAGGCGGTGATTCATAGTTGTCCTCGTCAACCAGGCGAACCTTGAACTGGTAGGTCGTTCCTTCCAGAACACCCCTGCGGATTTTGAGATCGGGAGTGGCCGATTCGCCGGCGACCCTGTATTCCCCGCCCTCATTTTTCATATACACGACAAACTTCTTGAACGATCCCGGGGGTTTGGTCCACTTCAGTAAAAAGCCGCCGGTGATTGTCCGGGCGGTAAGCTGGCTCGGCCGTTTTTTCGCGGTATACTGTACCTGCTCCTTCTTGATCACCTGTTCGACGGGATCGGTAAGTTTTTTCCGGATAGTCAGCTCGGTGCGCTTCTCCTGCACGATGAACCCCTCGATGGTTTCGCCGGTGGTGAGCTGGACAAGGGACTTGGTCAGGTATTCGTCGGAATAGAGAATACGGAGTATGTCGCCCCGCGGGATGACTTTCTTCATGCCGCCCGCAAGGTCGAGGGTGATTCCCTCTTTCTTGTCGAGGGAGATCCTGCCCTGTATGATTTTCCCGTCTTTCATGAACACGTGCTCCGCGTAAACCGCAGATGCGCACAGGAAGATCAGAGCAACGGCAGCACTTAGTATTCCGGCCCGATTGGTATGTGTCATGGATATCCCCCTCCGCCACATTATTTGATTACGCCCGAGCTCTTGATTTCCTCTTCCGGCACCGTGATGGTCCCGTCAGGAGTGAGTATCCTGTATTCAGTTCCGCGGGAGAGGATCGCGCCCTGGATGACGCGGCCGTTGTACAGGGTAATCTCGTCGACACGGCTGAACGCTTCGCGGATCTCATCGATCGTACGGGTTTTCTTGTCCATGAGCTGCTTGATTTTGTCCTGCTCGACCGCGGGTGCTGCCCCGATGGCTTTTTTCACCGCTGACTCGATCTCTTCTCCGGTTTTCCTGCCGGGGTCCTCTATGACCGGAACGGCCTCTATTTTTTTTAGCGCCTGTTTCTCGTTTTCGTTTATCGGGCGTACGCTCACGGCCAGTGCCGGCTCTTCACCGGCGGCTTTCTTCGGCGCCGCGGTCACCTCGGCGGTGCTGCCTGCGGCCGTGATGGTCTCTTCCTTCGATTCGGAGATGGCCTTGCCCGATTCATCGGAGCGGGACGCCTTGACGGCCACCTTCCCCTCGGACACGGCCACCCGGGTCGTGCCTTCCCTGAAATTAACGCTGAACTGCGTGCCGCGCACGCCTGCGATCGCGGTGGGGGTCCGCACTGTCGCATTATTGTCACCGGTCCTCATCAGTTTTGCCAGGACCTGCCCGTCCTTGACATAGAGGTCGCGGTCGCTTGCGCCGGAGGAGAGGACCTGGAATCTCGAATTCTCCTGCACCTGCACGACGCAATTGTCGGAGAACTGTATGACCGCGAGAGACATGGCTCCCGTTATGACGGTGTCGTTCCTGGCAACAAGGTCCTTGACCTGCAGGCCGGCCGGTCCTGAACCGGGGCGCTGAATTGAGACTGAACCGACTGCAAGCGTCACGATGCCGCTCTTCTCTTCCTGCTTCTTGCAGCCGAAAGCTCCCGTGAGGCCTGCAACCAGCAAAAATACTATCATCCATTTAAATGGCGTATTCATTTTCTGTCTCCCGTGCGTTGATGTATAAGCAATAAGGGCGATTTTCTATATTATGTATAAGAGAAAGATATTTAGTTGACGGCCAATGTTCAAGTTTTTTTTCCTCGAACCGGAATTATGGGTTGTCGCGGAGTTTTACGGCACGTTATCCAGGTGTTGGGGGCCGGATTCAGGCCGATATTCATACCTGCAGCACGGCTTTGAGCGGGGCGTTGTGTGGGTCCGGGAGCGTGTATCAGGAATAATCAGCGAGGTCCGATACGGACCCGATTCCCGGCTCCGCGTCCCTGCCAACCCAGAGATAATCGATCCCGGCGTTGATCGCAGCCTCCCTGTCAGTAATTGAGTCTCCCAGGTAGATCGCCTCGGATTTCGGGACGTTGAAGTGCTCGACGCATTTCAGAAGCATCTCGGGATGGGGTTTGGGCTCCGCCTCGAGCACCGAGACCCGGTACTCGAACCAGGTGTCGAGACTGAAGTGTTTAAACAGCCTGTCCAGCGACCTGCCCCGATTGGTTGCAACGGCGAGGCTGAAACGCTTCCGGAGCGCGCCCAGCACCCGGCCATAATCGAACAGGGGACGGACATCATCGAGGAAAGGGGTATAATCCGTCTCCTGGCTGATCTGATGCATCCGCCCGGCCTCGGCCGGATCGGGGAACAGCTCGAACATGAGCTGTTTTGTGGACTGGTATACGACTTTTTCATGCAAATCTTCTGGCAGGGGCGGGTAGCCGCCTCTTTTCAGGCATTCATTGAAAAAATTAATATTGGCTTGATTTGCGTCGATCAATACGCCGTCGCAATCAAAGATGATGAGCCGCTTGCCTGTTAAAAAGTTCATATTTTCCCTGAAATATCCAAAAAAAATATATACGAAATGCTTGTCAATAAGTTCTTCATAAAATAATTAATCCTTGACAAAAAAAGTGCGGCATAATATTTTTGCCTCTCCAAAAGGACGAGTACAGGGCACTATTGGCCGATTCGATACGAGCACACGCAAAAGTAAACCTCCATCTCGAGGTTCTGAACCGCAGAGATGACGGGTACCACAATATTTTCAGCCTCATGGCTAGTGTTGCGCTCCATGATCTTTTAAAACTCGAAGACGCGCATCTGCGTGATTCGGAAGGCGCTGTGGACATTGCCGTAGCAGTCAGGAACGATGGCGGAACGCACGGCAGCGTGACGGATGCGATTCCCGCGCACGAGAACCTCATCGCGCGGGCGGCGACCCTCTACCTTGAGCGCACCGGCATGAACGGGAGAGCTGACTTTTCGGTTGAGAAGAACATCCCCGCCGGCGCCGGGCTCGGCGGAGGAAGCAGCGACGCCGCTGCGGCACTGAAGCTGCTGAACGGCAGGGCGAAAAAGCTCCCGAACGACATGCTCGCGGAGATCGGCTCGAAAATCGGGGCCGATGTGCCCTACTGCCTGACGGGCGGCTTCGCGCTGTGCCGGGGTATCGGCGAGATCGTTATGCCGGTCCCCGGGACCCTGAAGTCTTGGGTGGTGATCGTCAATGACGGCATCCATGTCGACACGGCTTCGGCATACCGCGCCCTGAAGCGGGGCGCGGAAGCGGACGCCGGGCGGGAGGCGGCCATTGCGGCAACAACGAAACGCATGGTCCTGGCGCTTTCGCGGGGATCGGCGGCGGAGCTGAAGGGGCTCGCGGTCAACGATTTCGAGGGGACGGTAATCAGCCGGCACCCTGAGATCGGGCGGATCAAGGAGCGGCTGCTTGAGCTGGAGGCGGATTTTTCTATCATGACCGGATCGGGCTCGACGGTGATCGGCCTCTTCCCGGGCAGGGAAGCGGCGGAACGGGCGCGGGCACGGCTCGCGGTAGATTACCGGGAAGTCATAGTGACCCGTTTTGTGTGAGATGCCGGAATGTACAGATGATTGATTCTTCATGGGCGCGGACCCATGAGGCATTTATCATGTCTACATGACATTGAGGTGTGGCCAAGCGGTAAGGCATCGGGTTTTGGTCCCGTGACCCCAGGTTCGAATCCTGGCACCTCAGCATATCAGTGAAGGGAGTCCGAGCATCAACGCAACAACTGCAATCGTACTGGCGGGCGGCAAGGGTGTCCGGATGCAGTCCGACCTGCCCAAAGTGCTTCAACCGTTTCTGAACAGGCCGATGATTCTTCACGTACTGGACAGTCTCGAGAAGGCCGGCGTATCCGATATCTGCGTCATCGTGGGATACCGGGGAGAGCTGGTTGTCGAGGCCGTCGGTAACCGCGCGCGGACGGCGTGGCAGCGCGAACAGCTGGGCACCGGGCACGCGGTCATGCAGGCCGAGGAGGCCATGGAGGCTTTTTCCGGAAACGTCATCGTCGCCTGCGGCGACGTACCGCTCATCAGGCCCGATACCTTTCGCGCCATGATAGCGGCTTCCGGCACCGATAAGGTCAAGGCCGTGGTGCTGACCATGGAGCTTGACAACCCGACGGGATACGGCCGGATCGTGAAAGACGGTGCCGGTAATTTCCGGAAAATCGTTGAAGAGAAAGACGCTGGCGCGGACGAGCGCGCTATCAGGGAAGTGAATACGGGAACGTACGTGTTCGACAAGGACTTGCTGTTCGAGGGACTCAAGCGCATCAACACGAACAACGCACAGGGTGAGTACTATCTTCCCGACGCACTTGAACATATCCTCCGCTCCGGGTTCACGGTGCGAACCATGCTCCTGGATGACGCCCTGGAGGGAAGCGGTGTAAATACCAGGGAGGAGCTCGGGCGTCTTGAAGATTACTATCGAATAAGGACCAGAGGATAGGACGGCATGGGTGACAGTTTGCTCAAAGTATTCTCGGGATCATCGAATCCCGGACTGGCGGAGGAAATCGCGCGGTATCTCAATATAGAGCTCTCGCGGTGCGAGCTCAAGCGCTTCATGGACGGTGAGATATCGGTCAAGATAAAGGACAACGTCAGGGGACACGATGTATTCATCATACAGTCCACCTGCAGCCCGACCAACGACCACATCATAGAGCTTCTTCTGCTGATCGATGCGGCGCTCCGGGCCTCTGCGGGGAGGATAACGGCGGTGATCCCGTATTTCGGGTACGCGCGCCAGGACCGCAAGGTCGAGCCCCGCGTGCCAATATCATCGAAGGTGGTGGCAAACATCATCACGGTTGCTGGCGCGGACCGCGTCCTCACCATGGAGCTGCACGCGGAGCAGATACAGGGCTTTTTCGACATACCGGTCGACAACCTGTATTCAGCGCCGATCGTGATCGATTACATGAAGGCCCTGCATCTTAAAGAAGCAGTCATGGTTTCGCCCGATTCGGGCGGCGCGGAACGCGCCCGGTTTTACGCGAAAAAGCTTAACGCGGGACTGGCCATTATCGACAAGCGCCGGCCCGAGCCGAACGTCGCGGAGATACAGCATGTTATCGGCGATGTGAGCGGCAAAAACTGCGTCCTGGTCGACGACATGGTGGATACCGGAGGTTCAATATCCAAGGCGGCCGAGGCGCTGCGGAAGGAAGGGGCGAAGGACGTGTACTGCCTCTTCACGCACCCGGTGCTCTCCGGCAAGGCGATCGACAACATGGAGGGCGCAGGCTTCAAGGAGATCATATTCACCAACACCATCCCCTTCCGCGGAGAAAGGGATATGGTGGGGATGAAGATCCTTTCGATCGCGCCGCTTTTCGGCGAGGCGATCAGGAGAATTCATAACGGGGAATCTGTCAGCTCCCTGTTTGTATAGAGTACGCGGGACAGAATTTTAAGCATACTATTTAATAATACAAGAGGACACCAATGCAAGCAAAGAGTATAACCGTAGAACCGAGAATAGATTTCGGTAAAAATGCCAGCCGGAGAATACGGAAAAAGGGTTTTATCCCGGGTGTGCTGTATTCCCATGGAAAATCCGAGTCTATCCAGGTGCCGGAAAAGGATTTTTTCAAGCTTTTCAAGGGAAGGATATCCGAAAGCGTCATTTTTGATATACTCAGCTCGGACAAAAAGGACACTACCGAGAAGATGGCCTACGTCAAGGATTACC
>ERZ795059.6589-NODE-6589-length-10248-cov-6.842539_pt1 | contig 10248 bp, 9 predicted proteins | sample MGYA00375143_ERZ795059 | MGnify/ENA primary metagenome ERZ795059 (study PRJEB30188, sample SAMN05720168) | activated sludge metagenome | isolation source: Anaerobic digester | place: USA | collected 2015-01-07 ... | reverse complement strand
TATACTTTGACATATCCTCATTTTTATTCAGACTTGATCTGTTAAAATCAGCATCTAATGAAGCTATTAATAACAACAAAACAAATACAAAGCTAATTGTTTTAATACGCTTTTCCATATCGACTCCTTTCATTATGCTCAATTATAAATTTTAGTAATTCTAAAAATTTGTAAGAGTTTAAAAAAGTTTAACATAGAAATAAAAGGCGCTCAAAAGAACGCCCATATCATTTTTTGTTTTTTTCATATTTTAATCTTTTTGTTCAGGGCACTCATCGTATAGTTTTAAGCCCTCAGGTAAATTGAGTGTTTTTGTACGAACTTGTTTACAAGTTTCGTAATAAAGTTTAAAAACTTCTTTTGACACTTCTTTTGGTAATCTTTTATTATTTAGATATGCTTTATTTTTAAATTTGAACTTCATTATATTTTTAAATTTCATTTTAAAAGGGGCATTATCGGTTTGATATCCCTTACTGATTAAGAAGTTATTGATTTTCTGAATACACAGGTTCATTCTTTGAACTTCCATTTCGTGACGTTTTTGTTCGTCTGTCACCTTGTCCTTCTCAAGCATAAAGCTTTGTGGATCATTTTTCTTTTCACTTTCCATAATCTGAGCTTTCTGCTTTTCTTTAAGTTCCTTGCTCACATCAGTAACATCAGCAAACATCAGGTTAACTGCCAAAATCATCATCATCAGCAATATCAGCCCATGCATTAGTTGACTGCTTCCTGTTTTCATTTCATCCTCCCTTATATGATTGATAATTTACTTTCCCCCACTTTATCTGAGTTTATTATAGTTATTTTTCAATACTTTGTCAAACATATTTTTATTTTTTTTACTGATTTAGTCATAAAAACGAAAAGAGACCCGAAGGTCTCTTAAAATTGGCTGAGAGGGCAGGAATCGAACCTGCCACAGACGGTTTTATCCGCCTGCTACCGGTTTTGCAGACCGGTTGAAACACCCGTTTCATCCTCCCGCATGTAAGATATTAAAAAGTGCCCTTATTCAAAAACAATTCAAACTGAGATTCCAGTTTTACTTTATGTCCATGCTCCATTTTTGCAAGTTCAAGGCATGTATTACGAATATCATCATCGATAGAGCGATTTGCCAAATCAGTATAAAATTCTACAGCCAGTTGTTCTTTTTTTATTGCCAGACTAATTGCATCTTCGGGCTTCATTTTCATCGTAAGCAAAGGTAATTCTTCACTATCGTTCAAATGATATGCCTCAATTTCTTTAAATTTTAAGTGCATATAGGGTTGTTGTTTGTAATTGTCCAGAAAACTTCGATGTTCTTCTTCATCTTTTGACAGATTGAGAAAAATATCACTAACGACAGGATTATCCATCACAATCGCAAGATCATGATAGAATTTTGCAGACTCAATTTCGCGTTCCATCGCTAAATCCATCAGCGCTTCAAACTGCTCTTTTTCCATGCTTCCTCCCTCAATTTCTGAATATATTACGGTAGAAATAATTTCAATATAGTCTCTTAATCACACCTGAACTTCAGAAAGTCTTTGATATATCATTGTCATCAGACGATTAATATCAAATGGTTTAAAAATAACATCCTTTAATCCGGCTTTTTTTGCGTTTACTACGATGTGATTTGGATCATAACCAAATCCGGTCATCATGATAATCGGCAAAGCAGGACGTAATTCTTTCACACGTGAATAGAGCTCATATCCATCCATATCAGGCATTGCAATATCTGTTATCAGGATATCACATTTGTTTTGTTTGATAAACTGTAGAGCAGATAAACCGTCATGGAATGTTTTTATATTGAATGTTTCATCATAATCAGTAATTTCAGATTGCAACAACTCTAAAATATCATTCTCATCATCAACTACAACCATAATTTTTGATTGTTCAGTATCTTTTATCTCTTCCATTAGAATTGTTCTCCTGTAATCTTCTGGTATATGGTTTTGTATTTTTCCAAACTTTTTTCAATGACTTCAGCAGGTAATTCCGGAGCAGGTGGCATTTTATTCCAGCCAGATTGAGACACAAAATCTCTAATAAATTGTTTGTCATAGCTTTTTGGAGAAGTACCTACTTCATACTCATCTTTATCCCAAAAACGTGAGGAATCGGGTGTAAAAATTTCATCAATCAGATAAATTTTATTATCTATTGAGCCGAACTCAAACTTTGTATCTGCGATAATGATATCTCTTTCTAATAAAAACTGATGAGCCCACTTGTACAATTCAAGACTCTTTTCTTTCAGAATCTCTGCAATTTCGAGATCAAGTCTTTCACACATTTTTTTATAAGAGATGTTTTCATCATGACCTTCGGCTGCTTTTGTTGAAGGTGTAAATAATGCATGAGGGAATCTTTGGCTTTGTTTCATCGTCTCGGTGACTAACTGACCGCTGACCGTACCAAACTGTTTATATTCTTCCCACGCAGATCCTGAGATATAACCTCTGGCAATACATTCAAAGGGAACAACACGAGTCTTTTTTACCAACATTGAGCGTTTTTCCAGCTGATCTTTAAAAGGATGAAACTCAACTGGAAAATCTTCCACTCGATCGCTAATCAGATGATTTTCAATTATATGTGAAGTATTTTTAAAAAAGAAAACAGATATTTGATTTAAAATTTTACCTTTTTCAGGTATGATATTTGGAAATACAACATCAAACGCTGAAATTCTGTCACTTGTAACGACCAGTAACTGATCCCCTAAATCAAAAACATCTCTTACTTTTCCTGAGTAATGAGCCTTAACAATTGGCAGTTTTTTTAATTCCTCTATCATATTTCCTCCATATTGATACGATCAGCATCTTCGATAATGATTTTTCCTATCTGATGAAACTGATTCTGATACAATTCTTTTATATAGTTCGGTTTATCTTTTTCTAATGTCCGGAAAATAATCCATCTTTCGTCCAGTTCGTCTTTGTTGACAGCCAGCAATTCATTATTTCGAGGCAAATCTTCTCTGAAATAAGCAAGGGACTCTCCATTTGTATTTTCTATAGTCTTGATCAGTCCCTGACTAATATTGACCTTCATCCCATTCATTTCAATGGTTTCATTAATATGTCTGGTACAGTATAAAAAGAGTAGTTGTCTATAATAGGAACTAATCAGCTTATGTTGTGCCTGTAATATTTCTGACGTATTGAAATTGAGTTCATTTTCAGTTTGGGCAATTTTCTTTTTCAAATCTTTCAAAACAGAGATATTAGGGGTCATCACATAATGAATCAAAATAGTTCTTAAATCACTATGATCACCAAACATACAGAATCCGGCACATTGTTGATTATTCATCTTTTCACAGGGAAAAACTTCATCAGCGCAGGAGGGAAGCTGATAAACATCAGCAAAGGTATCAATTACATCCTGAATAAAAAATGAATCCCTGAAAGGGCCAATATAAATCTGATTTTTTAAAGTATCTCCACTACTTGCAATATAAGGGACTTCCATCCATTGAAGTGATAAATACGCATAATTTTCCCATTCTCTCAGACGCTTGTTAAATACAGGCTGATGTTGCTTAAAAAAGAATTTTTCTTCAATCAAACAGGTAAACAAATCCTTACTTGAGGTAAATTCAAGCCAATCATAGCGATGTCTGAGAGATAAGAGTCTGTCATCTTCAGTATCTGCAAGCAAATAGAAATCGATAAAGCGACGAAGGTTCTCAGTTATTTTAAAAAAGAGTGCTTCTCCCTGCTGGTAACATATAAATAATCCGATACCTTCAGGGATAGTATTGATGACATCATTTAATTTTTCTTTATTTATTCTATCCATAACGCCCATTTAAAGAATACTTGATTTTGTGTCAATTAAATTCGTTAAAAATTTAAAAACCAGAATTTCACTGTTTGCATTTGCTTCAATCTTGTTACACTCATAACGATCTTAATCTTGAAAATGGATATGAAAAAACGTGGACATTTTCAGCCCACGTTTTTCTGATATTAAAATTTTAATCTTCGAATGAAAAAGGCATTTTCATCTGAAGAGGATTTTGTTTTACTGACTTAATTGTTTGTTCTATCTGTTGAGGGATATATTCAACAGAGTATTTACCTGTAAGTACTTTTGCTGCCAGTTGGATATCAAACTGTTCTTCAAGAACGGCATTCAGCAGATTTCTCTTTTCGGGGTAAAAAGCAGTTGTATAAGTAGTTAGGTTAACTAGTTTTGCTGCTTTTTCAACCGCATCAGTAAGTGTGCCGATTTCATCAATTAGTTTTACGTTTTTAGCACCATTCGCACTCCAAACCTTACCCTGAGCAATTGCATCCACTTCTTCAACAGTGATTTTTCTACCTCTAGACACGACTGTTTTAAATTCAAGATAGGTATCATCTACAGATTCCTGAAATGAATTTATGAGTTCAGGGTTTATTGGGTTCCATACATCCATTGCACTGACATATTTACCATATCCTGCACTTTCTGATTTCAAACCAATTTTTTTACCCAGTTTGTTCACATCAGGTATCATTGAAATCACTCCAATTGAACCCGTAATGGTATAGGGATCAGCATAGATATAATTAGCATTGGCAGAGATATAATAACCGCCAGAAGCAGCTACATCACTCATTGATACGACAATCGGTTTTACTTTTTTGAGTTCTTCAATATAGTAATTAATTTTATCTGATTCCAATGCGGATCCACCAGGACTGTTAACTCTCAAAACAACCGCTTTAATTGAGTTGTCTTTTTTTACGATATCAATCACTTTTTTCATATTTTTTGCAGTTATATTCATTTGACCAAACTGAGCTTTCACCGGCGTAATTTCACCCACTGCATAAATGATGGCAATCTGATTAACAGCTGTTTTTGGAGGAATCGCTTCATACTTTGCTACTGATATCATATGATCTTTGTCGATATTGATTTTTTTAAGCAATTCTTCTTCTTGCATGAGGCCAGTAATCATGCCATACTTGACAGGCTCTTCCTGATTTATGATCAGATTAGGACGTTTCTCAAACACATAATGCACAGAATCTGCTGAAATTTTTCTGTTTTCGGCAATATCACTGCACAAATTGCCATAAATATCTCCAAAAAGTTCCATCAGATTGTTTCTAAACTCAGGAGACATACTGTTTCTGGAAAAAGTCTCACCGGCTGCTTTAAATTTTCCAGCTCTGATTATTTTAAATTCGACACCCAGTTTGTCCATCATATCTTTATAGAAGGTCAAGTTTGAACCGACACCTGTTAAAACAATTCCGGCAGAAGCGGATGGATTCAAATAAATTTCATCAGCAACTGAACTGAAAATATAATCTTTTTGTCCAACCATATTCAGGTATGCATATACTTTTTTTCCTGATTTTTTAAAATCCTGAATTGCCAGCATCATTTCATGTAATGAGGCATAACCAGAAGAAAAACCATTAGGTTTCAAAATAATGCATTTGATTTTGGGATCAATTTTAGCTGATTTTATTTTTTCGACCACATCATGTGCTGATACAGGAACCATATTAAAACGATTATCAGTAATCTCAGAATATTCAGGAATAACTTTATCAAGATTAATCACCAGTGCAGAGTTCATTTCTACTTTAACTTCAGTCTTTTTCCCTGTATTCACAAGTGTTACAATAGATATAACAAATAATACAATTAGCAAAAGAACGGAAGTTGCACAACCAAGTAAATACCATTTTGTTCTCATTCTATTTCTCCTTTATATTAATATTGAGTTCTTTCAATTTACGTGACAAATTACTCTGTTGTAAGCCAAGTGCATTCGCTGTTCGGCTTACATTAAAATCATGAATTTCCAGTTGTTTACTCAGATATTTAAATTCAAATTCTTCTTTTTTATCCTGATAAGAAGTCGTTATCTCCCAGAAAGAGTTATCTTTATGTTCGGATTTGATTGATGGAAGCGGTAAATCACTTTCAGAAATGACATTCCCATCACTTAAAATGTAGAGACGTTCAATCAGATTTCGTAATTCCCTGATATTTCCTTTAAATTCCTGATTCATAATCTGTCTGAGCGCTCCATCACTTAAGGTTTTTAGAGGTAGATTAAATTCTGCAGCAAATTTATGACAAAAGAATTCAACTAACAGAGGAATATCTTCTCGTCTTTCCCGCAAAGCCGGAGAAATCAATGGAACCACATTTAATCGATAAAATAAATCTTCACGGAAAAGTCCGTTTTCTATCATTTCTTCCAGATTTTTATGAGTTGCAGCGATAATACGGGTATCAATCTTTATGATTTCGTTAGATCCAACCCGTTCAAATTCACCTTCCTGTAAAACTCTGAGTATTTTTGCCTGAGCCGAAAGGTTCATATCTCCGATTTCATCTAAAAATAAAGTTCCTTTATCTGCCAGTTCCAATTTTCCTTTTTTAGATTTTACAGCTCCGGTAAAAGCACCCTTTTCATAACCAAACAATTCACTCTCGACCAACTCATTTGGAATTGCAGCAGAGTTAAATTTAATAAAAGGTCCTTTGGATCTCTGAGACTGATTATGAATGGCATAAGCCAGTAATTCCTTACCAGACCCGCTTTCGCCTCTGATTAGCACTCTTGAGTTGGTTTTTGCCACTTTCTGAGCCAATTGAAGCACTTCCTGAATTGCCTGACTACTACCGATAATACGATATTGTTCATTAAAAGACTCTTTTAAAATCTTATAATCTTCCTGTAAAGTAGAATAGCTGAGTGCATTCTGCACCGTTAATTTTACTCGTGTTAGATTGAGCGGTTTTTCCAGAAAATCAAAAGCACCGGATTTCATTGCCTGAACAGCTTCTTTAATGCCACTATGCCCTGAAATCATGACGACTAAAAGATCAGGCAAAACCTCTTTAATCTGTTTTAAAAAATCAAGTCCGTTTCCATCTTTTAACTGAACGTCAAGTAAGAGCAGATCAGGCACATTGCCTTCAATAATTTTTCTGCCTTCTTCTACTGAAGTAGAATAGCTACATGCATAACCTTCATCTTCAAGAATATTTTTCAGACTGATACAGATGTTTTTTTCATCATCAAGAATGAATATTTTCAAGGGTTTCCTCCAATATGATTTCAAATTCTGTGCCTTTACCTATAACGCTTTTTACACGAATTCCAGTATGATTTGCCTCACATAAACGTTTGACAAGCGCCAGACCAAGTCCGGTACCCTTACTCTTTTTGGTAAAATAGGGTTCAAATATTCTAGATAAATCTTCCTGAGCAATGCCTTTTCCTTCATCCCTGATTGTTAAAACCAAAAAAGAATGGCTTTGTTTAAGAGTAATCCATACTTTACCATTATCAGAAGAGGATTCAATGGCATTCTGAAAGATATTGGTAATGATCTGATAAAAATGAGTTGGATCAAATTTTATCCGTTTATCTTTTAAAATGTCAAGCTCTATATGATAATCATTTTGATAAGGTTTGAGTATTTCACAGATGGCTTTTTCAGGATCAAAAACAGAAGGGTTCGCAGGTGTATCTTTAGCAAAAGATGAAAAAGACTGCACCAGATTTTGGAGATTACCAATTTCCTGATAAATGATATCAAGGGATTCTCTGAAGATATGCTTAAATTTTTCCGGATCGCTGTCATATTTTTCTTCCAGTCTCTGTAAAGATAACTGGATGGGAGTCAGCGGATTTTTTATCTCATGAGTGAGAATTCTGGCTAAATCTTTCCATATCATTTCTTTCTGAGCAATCAGTAGTTTTTGCTGAATACTTTCCAGTTCTCTGGACATATCATTAAATGAATGAATCAAAGACTTGATTTCTGACATCCCTTTTGGAGGCAGAAATACATTAAAATCGCCCTTTTTAATCTTTTCAGTGGCTACCTGAAGTTCTTTTATTGGGCGGGTTATAATGTAAAAAATAAAGATGAAAGTCAAAATAGAAATCAGCATCATAAACAATAAAATGACAGAAGAATAAATCTTTGTTTCATTTTGCGTCATTTTTAATCCAGCCATAGACTGGGACAAACGGTTGGAGATGTCATTAACAATCAGCGAATCTTCCGCAGTGTCAACATATATTTTTGATATATCTGCCGAAATATTCATTTTACTGAGAATTTTTTCTGATTCTTTTTGCTTTTCAACAAAAAACTGATTTAAAATGATTAAACTGCCAGAATAAAGCAAGATAAACATCCCGATGACTATAATCCTCATACTTAATCTGAATCTTATCATTAGAGTCTGACCTCCTTTCTGATAGAAGGTTTTTTCATTTTCCACAACAACATTAAATCGACTTCCTTACTGATTGTTTCCAGATATATCTTGGGCAGATAAGCATTGACTTCGATTACAACGTTTCCATTATGGTTGGCTTTATAAAAGGGATATTCTACAACAGACAGCAGATATTTTAATTCTTTCACTGATTTTGTATTGGTTTTATAGTTTTGTTCCTGAAGATTGAGCTGATATTCCTGTTTGCCGGCATTCCATTTGACCTGATGATAGAATTTTTCATAATGAATCACTTTATTATCTTTTAAAGCACGGAATTCAAACCACACTCTGATTTCTTTGCCTGATTTAAAAATCTCATCAAAATCATTTTCAAAAGCATTTGTCAGATAGGTAGAACAAACCAAATTATCGCCAACTGTTTTCGTCAGTAAATTTGAAAAATCAACAATATTGCCTGTATAATTAGAAAATAGAAGCACACTAAATGCCAGTACGTTGAGATATACTTTTGATATAAGAGATCCTAACACCTGAAATCCTCCTTAAACATACGTTTATTATACAGACACATTTTCGTCAATTTATTTTTCACTAATTGATGTGCAATTTTAAAACCAATCGTTAATTCATTCATTTTTATAGCAATTAATGCGATTAAATGTATGTAGATAAAAATGATATAACTTTTCTTATAAAAATAAAAAGAGATTTACTTGACTGAAAAAATATCATTATTTTAATGGAATATATAAAAATCATATAACTTGAGGGAGAAAGAAAGAAAAAGTATATTCTACTCATAATCAGTATCATGACGGCATTAAATCTGATGGGCTGGGACTGGGTAAAAAAAGCCGGAGGCACACAATTAGACTGGCCATGGTCAATTTGTGCCGATGAAAATGAAAATTGTTATCTGACTGGCAGTTTTCAGGGGGATGTCAGTTTCGGAAATCAACAGTTTACCAGCACAAGCCCATCTTCAGACCTGTTTATATCTAAAATGGATGAAAATGGCAATTTCATTTGGACCTTACAGGGTAATTCAGTTATTGGGGCTGTAGGGATGAGTATCGATTATCATAATGATTTTCTTTATGTAACCGGATATTTTGTGGATAGTCTTTATGTCGATGGCTACACACTTATTGGAAATGGAGCATGGGATACTTTTGTTTTAAAATGTACAACAGATGGTCATATCGTTAATGCGTTGTCCTTTGGTGGATCTCAGTCTGAAATTGGTTATGGACTCAGTACAAACGGACAAAAAGTCTTTGTTACAGGCTGGTATAACAGTGATATGAATGTAGGAGGACAAAACGTTGTAACGGCTGGAGGTTCTGATATTTACATTATTACCTATGACATGGATTTAAATTTTGAAAATATGATTACAGGCAATGGACCTGGGGTGAATTATGCTTATGAGATTGATTCAGATATGACTCACTTTTATACAATTGGTTCTTCCGGAGGTGAATTACTCTTCAATAATACGGTTATGGAAACAACTGGCGGAGGCTACTTATATGCGAAAAACCTATCCTCTGACAGTCAAAACTATAAAGTATTCCCCAATGCGCTGATTATGAACGCAAAAGTGAATGAAAATAATGAATTGTTTATTGGTGGAACTTTCTCAAATACAGCTATTTTTGATGATTACCAAATCACTTCTCACGGAGAACAGTCAGACTTCTTTCTAGCGAAACTGAACAGTAATTTTGAAGTTGAATGGGTAAAAGGCTATGGCAGCAATATGATAGATAAAGGGAAAGATCTGACAACCTATGGCAATCATGCCTGGTTAATCGCCAATTTCAATGATACACTTTATGTTGAAAACGAGACATTTATTTCTCAGGGTGCTGAAAATATTATCCTGATTGAATTTGACAACAATGGCAACATCCTTCATACATATCCTGCCGGAGGAATGGCAACGACCATTTCATCGGGTTTATGTGCAAGTCCAAACGGGACCCTCTATGCTACAGGCTGGTTTGGAGGAAC
>ERZ795059.6586-NODE-6586-length-10250-cov-10.735066_pt1 | contig 10250 bp, 11 predicted proteins | sample MGYA00375143_ERZ795059 | MGnify/ENA primary metagenome ERZ795059 (study PRJEB30188, sample SAMN05720168) | activated sludge metagenome | isolation source: Anaerobic digester | place: USA | collected 2015-01-07 ... | reverse complement strand
TATAGCTACATTGACTTGTCCATCGATAGATTTGTCAAAATAATCTTTGCTTCCAATCATAGAGAGAATTTGTCCTGTCTTGGGATCAACGGAAACCAAGGCGGCATTACTTCCGCCCCTAGCGGTAACATTGTTAAAGTTTTTATCGATCGAAGATTGAGCTATAGCCTGGAGTTCACTGTTGAGGGTGGTGGTAACTTGCAAACCGCCTTCGTTAACCATTTGTTCCCCGTAAAGCGCTACTAACTGTTCACGGACGTAAAGTACAAAGTGAGGTGCCTTTATGTTGTCCCTATGCTTAACAAAGTTTTGTTCCTGGCTATTGGGGGCAGATGCTTTTGCTTCGTCGGCCTCTTCCTGGGTAATATAGCCCATGCTTACCATATTCTCTAAAACGCGGGCTTTGCGTGCGAATAATGCGTCGGTGTGGTTACCAAAAGGAGAGTAATAGGTTGGCGCCTGAGGTAGAGCGGCAAGCGTAGCTGCTTCGGACAAAGTAATATCCTTAGCGTTTTTATTGAAGTAGTATTTCGATGCTTCCTCGATACCGTAAACGTTACCACCGTAAGGAATCTCGTTAAGATACAAGGTGAGTATTTCTTCTTTCGTTCTTGTTTGTTCGAGCTCAATTGATAAAATTGCTTCTTTTATTTTGCGTGTAAAAGTTTTTTTGGGTGATAAAAGAGCGTTTTTAACAAATTGTTGCGTAATAGTACTTCCGCCTTGGGCGCGACTTCCGCTGGTAACATCAACAATAAGTGCGCGGAAAATCCCAGAAAAATCTAATCCGTGATGTTTGTAAAAATCTTTATCCTCAATTGCCACTGTCGCTTGGCGAATATACACCGGCATATCTCTATCTTCAATAACCGTTCGTCTTTTTTCCCCGGTAGTGTACAATAGATCGCCGTTTCTATCGAATATTTTTGTGCTTTCTGTTGCCCTGCGCGCCGCTAATTTTTCCGGAGTGGGGAGATCCTTTGAATACCATATAAATAAAAAGACTATGAACAACAAGAACGCGCCAACGCCATAGAGTAAATAGCGCCATATCTTCTCTTTATTAAGCCTTGTTGGTAAGCGGAGCTTCCAATATCCCTTCCTGAGGTTTCTTTGCGCTCTTCTTAGTGAACGGAATATTTTTTTCATATTTGCAGTATATCATAAAAAAATGTAAAATTTAAGGGAGATTAGGCAAAAATTGCTATGAAAAACATTCTTCTTTCGTCGGCACGAGATATTATCGATCGCAGCTCTTTGGAGCGGCGCTTGCGTAGCAAAAAGAAGCTACGCGTTAAGTTTGGTGTAGATCCTAGCTCACCAGACCTTCACCTCGGTCACTACGTTATTCTCAAGCAACTCGATACATTTGCGCGTTTTGGGCACAAGGTAATTTTTCTCGTTGGCGATTTTACTGCACAGATTGGTGACCCATCGGGAAGGAAAACGGAACGCCCTGTTTTGTCGCCCGAGCAAGTCAAGAAAAATGTTAAAACCTATATTGACCAAGTTTCGTTGGTGCTCGACACTACTAAAATAGAAATTAGATACAATAGCGAATGGTACAAAAAAATGGTACTCGCGGAGTGGCTTGAAATTATGGCAAAATTCTCCGCAAATTATATCTTTGAGCGTGATGATTTTAGCAAAAGAATAAAAAGTGGCTTGTCGTTGGGGATGCACGAAACAATGTACCCTATTATGCAAGCATACGACTCTATTGTGCTTAAAGCCGATGTTGAGCTAGGAGGCGCGGACCAACGTTTTAATATTCTTGCGGGGCGCTCCCTCCAGAAAAAAATGGGTGTAGAACCGCAAGATGTCATTACTTTTGACCTTTTGGTAGGCACTGACGGCAAACGCAAAATGAGTAAAAGCCTTGGCAATTATATTGGTTTTACCGATACACCAGAGGATATGTTTGGTAAAATTATGTCTATTCCCGATGAGCTTACGGCAATGTATGCAGACCTAATACTAAACAAGAAGGTTAGCGCACTAAAAAAGGCAATTGGCAGTGGTCACCCAATGGAGGTTAAAAAGCAACTTGCCTTAGAGATAGTCTCTATTTTTCACAAGGGAAATGAAGAGGTGGCGCGCGCTCACTTCGAACGTATTTTTTCTGCCAGAGAGTTGCCTGCCGCGAAACCTTTCTCATGTAAATGCACTACCGTACTACAAGCTATTTTATTTGTAGAAAAAGAGCAATCTAGCAGTAATGTTCGTCGCCTTGCGCAGCAGGGTGGAATTAAGGTTAACGGCAAGCCCATCTCATTGGACGAGCTCAATAGTGCTATTGCAAAAGGGGATATCATCTCTATAGGTCGCCGTAAAAGCTATATCTTAAAATGAAAAAATACCCCAAACAAGAAATTGCAAAATCTTTAGGCTTTTCCGATGTCGAGTATAATAAGAACTTAAATTATGGCGATTTAAGCTCGCCCATCGCTTTAAAGATTGCCAAAAAAGAAAAGAAAAAACCTATGGCGGTGGCACAAGAGATGATAAAGAATCTCAAGCTCCCAGAATCGATAACTGCCGTTAGTGTAAGCGAGCCGGGGTTTATTAATTTTAAGCTAAGCGATAATTATTTGGCGCAACTACTGCAAAAACCTTGGCGGGTGCCATTGCGCAATTATATTGCGAAAAAAGAAAGAGTGCTTGTTGAGTATTCTTCTCCTAATATTGCGAAGCCGTTTGGGGTGGGACATCTTCGCTCCACCATCATTGGCGATGCTGTTGCTAATTGTTACAGTGCGCTGGGACATAAAGTTATACGTATTAACCACATTGGCGATTGGGGGACACAGTTTGGAAAGCTCCTTTATGCATTTAATAAATGGGGGAGCGAGAAAGTGGTGGCGCAAGATCCCGTTAATGAATTGTTGCATCTTTATGTACGCTTTCACAGTGAAGCAGAAATTGATGACACTATCCTTAACAAAGCTCGCTACTGGTTCAAGAAGCTAGAAGATAAAGATGAGCAAGCAGTGCGGTTATGGAAAAGGTTTTCCAATTGGAGTATGGAGGAGTTTCGTGCCGTTTATAAAAAACTTGGTGTAAAGTTCGATTTAGAAAAAGGGGAAAGTGAATATATTGCACTTGCACCCAAGGTTGTAAATGAATTAAAAAAGAAAAAAATCACTACAGAAAGTGAAGACGCTCTTGTTGTGCGTTTTCAAGACAAAGATATTACCCCCGCTCTCATTGTCAAGAAAGATGGCGCGACATTATATATGACGCGCGATCTTGCTGCCTTACGTTACCGTCTTAAAATTATGAAAGCAAATAGTATAATTTACCACGTTGGTAGCGAGCAGAGTCTTTATTTTAAGCAACTTTTTACCATCGCTCGCCGCGCAGGGTGGGTCCATAGCCAAAATCTTATTTATGCTCCTCATGGCTTAATTAAGCTTAAAGAAGGGACAATGAGCACAAGAAAGGGTCGTTATATCGCTCTTAATCTTGTCCTGGAGGAGGCAGAAAAGCGCGCTCTTGCCGTAATTAATAAAAAAAATCCCCACCTATCGCAGGGACAAAAGGAAAAGATTGCCCACGCCATTGGGATTGGAGCAATAAAATATAATGACTTGCAAAACAACCGTACGACCACAATTAATTTTGATTGGGATAGAATGCTTTCTTTCGACGGCAACAGTGCCCCCTATCTACAATACACTTACGCGCGCCTTAAATCTGTTGGTCGCAAGGCAAAAGTACAGCCCCTCCTAAATAAAAAGCTCAATAACGAGGAAAGAGTTATCGCTCTTAAAGTTGCACAATTTCCAGAAATAATTGCCTCCTCCGCAGAAAGTCAGTCGCCCAATATTCTTGCTCTTTATATATATGAATTATCGGTTCTACTGACAAGTTACTACGAAAAATATCCTGTACTTAAAGCCGACATAGGTACACAAAAACACCGTCTAGCAGTATTGCTGGCGGGAGCAAAAACAATTAAGTGTGGCCTCAATATACTAGGGATAGAGGCACCAGAAGAGATATAGGCTCTATATTTTTGTTTTGCCAATTGCGTGGCTAGTAATAATCCACATTGTGGCACTGCCAATATCTAGATCAACCGCCTCCCAGTCTTGCCCTTTTTCTGGCAAGAACCAGCTACTAACATAACTTCCGCTACGTGTGAATTTGCTAAGGCGCCATAAGCCATTGATCCATTTGTCTTCGTGTAGAGCAAAAATATTAGGGGAGTCCAGATCGGCAAATATTCTTTGCGGATTTTTAATAAAACCGTCGGCGGGAAGGTTACCGTATTGCACGGCACTACGTCCATTGCTTGTATATTGGACAATATCACCAGATTCAAAAAGTACTACTAGCTTGCCATTGATAGCAAAGTCAACGGCTCTCTTTAGTTCTTCTCCCTCTGGCTTGCCATATTCGTTGCCCTCACTAAAGCCATTTGCTTGTTTGGTAAATTTAATGAGTGCTCCGTTAATTTTGTCGAGAAAATATAAATTGTCATCAAAAAAATCAAAACTGTGAGCAGTAGGCCACTTGCCCGCGGAAAGCTTAACAGCGTCCGTTTTTTTGTTTTTACTATTAAAGAGATAAATATTATTGTCTGCCAAAAAATAAATGTTTTTATCGTTGCGATCTATGGCGATGGTCTTAAGCGTGTCGATATCGTTTATGGTTGTATTTTCATTACCGGGGACTTTTGTAACGAGGTATTGATTAAGAGCATAGCTTTCGTTTTCGAAGCCTGCAATAAAGGGGCGACCTCCCCAATCGACAACCTCCTCCATTTCTAGGTTTTTGGTATTAGTCAGTGCACCAAGTTCTGAAATAGTCTGTGTGCGCACATTACTAAGGGAGGGAGGGAGATCCTGGGGCGATCCGTAAGAATTAATTTCTTCAATAATACTACCTATTTCTTCCAAAGCAACCGATTTGTCGTTGTAGGCGGAAAGTAGTTTAATGCGACTAAGGCGACTTGTGAGGTCGTCCACAGTTGACTGCAGTTTGGCGTCGTTTTCTGTGCCCGCGGGACGTGGTTGCATACGAGTAACAAGCACCAAGATAATTAAAACGATAATCAGTGCAGCACCCCATATACCGTAGCGACGTGAGCTACTTGCCATACCCGCTTGACCACCAAAGCTAAAAAGGCGCGCAATGCTTGCAAAGAAAGAAGACAAGCGTTTTGCAAAAGAAGAGGCAAGGCGTGTTGCCTTTGTTTCTCGACCACGAGTTAATTTTTGGTAACACTTTTTTACACCACCTGATACGGTTTTGTATAAAGATTTTACCACTTTCTGCACTGGTGGTTTTATTTTTTTATCGAAAAAATTGTCGGCACTACGCAGTGAGCGAAGAACGGTAGCGCTAGCTTTTGTTATTTTAGTAAACGTGCTATTGCTACTACCTTTGCTTCGTGTTGCGCCATCTTTGAATGCGTTTACTACTCCTATTTTTTGCCACAGCGTACCTATATTCCCCCTGTCGAGATAAACGGTGTCGTTTTTTTCCTCGAGGGATAAAGAGGCGACTTCCTCTTTGGTAGTAACTTCTATAATAATTGCCTCTGCCGGTGTTGCCCTTTCTCTTTTTACCATGTGGGCAAACTCGAGTGCTGCAAGAGAGGGCGGGTTATTGAGCAAAGTTAAGCCCATTTCTTCGAGGGTGATTGCTTCACTAAAAGCATGGTTCGCAATAACAACTTTGTCGCCCTCGTTTAGGGTGCCGCTAATAATATTGCCAAAGGTTCTTAGTGGGTGGGCGTCGCTTGCATCATCTAATCCCTCGGTAATATGGTTTATTTGTTGCCCGCGAAAAAGATAAGCGTTTGTTGCTCCCGTTTGCGAAATATAAATATCCTTCCCGCTAATAAGCATAAGAATGCCGTGAAGATTGCCTACCCACTCTGTTTCACCACTTTGTGTTACCTGGGCTAAGGTGTCGTTAACTTTTTTTAGGGCACTTTCGAAGTTGTTTAGATCGTTCGCGTCAGTTGAGCGATAATATTCGCGAATGGCAGTGTTGATGATAGTTTGTCCAATTTGCGAAGTAGGAAACCATGGGTTAAGGATTTCAATTTGTCCAAAAATGGTTCCCTTGTGTAAACTCTCGGGGTCGCTTGTGCTGTAGGCCTGGCTTGTTAAAAAACGGTCGGGCAACCGCTCGGCATGGGTGAGGCGAGTATATAGAACTTCTAAATTATTTTGTTTGTCGGGCATTTGCTAAATAAAAATACTAATTCACTTACGGCAGGGGGTGCAATTTGGTCGGGGAGAGAGGATTTGAACCTCCGATCTCAGGACCCCCAGCCCTGCGCATTAGACCAACTATGCTACTCCCCGAACACCACATAGGCTAGCAGATAACCGATAGCAATAAAAGAGTTTATGCTTGTATTGTACCATATTTAGCACCCTTGGTACGTGTTTGAGGTTAGAACGCTGTAATTAGGTTAGTAAGGCGGTTGACTAAATTTAGGAACTGTAAGAGGAGCGTAGAAGATGTAGTGTTAACGAGCAAAATAAAAACTAATAGAATCATCGGTCCAATGCGTTCTAGCTCATACGCACTTTCTTCGCTTAAAAATAGCCCTAAAATCTTTGATCCGTCGAGTGGGGGAATGGGGAGTAGGTTGAAAAAAGCAAGGAGAATATTGATGTAAACAACCGTGGAAATAACTAAAGTTAAAAGCGAATTGGGGGGAAGAAGAAAAGTTATTCCACCGAGTACTAGGGCAATCAATATATTTGTTGCTGGCCCTGCAAGGGCAACAAGGAGGTTGCCTACGGCAGGGTTTTTAAAGTTACGGGGATTGACTGGCACTGGTTTACCCCAGCCGAAACGAAAAAAAATCAACGCCAATGTACCAAAGGGGTCTAGGTGTTTTAAGGGATTGATTGTAAGGCGACCGGCCATTTTTGCGGTACCGTCGCCTAATTTATAGGCTACAAAGGCATGCGCTGCCTCGTGGAAGGCTAGAGCAATTATAAGTCCTCCTATTATTACCAAAAAAGCAAGGGGACTGGTTTGTATTAACTCGAGCATAGTTATTGATATTCTATTTTTTCTATGTTATCATAGTTATGATAATGGAGCTTATTATGAAGGTCAAGCATCTGTCAGGTACAGCGCTTAATCGATGGTGTGAGGTGTGTGGTAAAACCGCTACTAGTGGTTACAATCGCCCTCACTCGCAACATCGAACAAAGCGTACTATCAAGCCAAATTTGCAGAAAAAAGAAGGTATACTTTTGTGCACTCGTTGTATTAGGACGCTCAAAGGTAAAACAAGCTTGTTTTAATCTGCCTGTTCTTTTTCTTGCGCTAAAAAGCATTCTTGACAGAGTACTTTTTTCGGCTGTTCTGGTTTAAAAGGAGAGGTACTTTTTTTGCCACAGGTTGCGCAAGTGATATTGTAGTTGTTGGTAAAGGTGTGGCGTACTTTCTTTTTTTTACGACAAACTGGGCACCGACTAGGGGTGTTAGTGAGCCCTTTTTCAACAAAAAAATCTTGCTCGCCCTTTGTCCATACAAAGACAAAGCCACACTCTTTGCATATAATTTCTTTGTCTTCTGTTTCCATAAATTTATTATAGCAAATAAGTAGCAATAGCTAAAAATGCGAAGCAATTTCCTGCTATATCTTCACCGTTCGAACACAGTGAGAGTTTTTTACTGTTCGAGCGGGAGCGAGAACTCACACTTCATCTTGTTACTGTTCGAACGCAGTGAGAACTACTACGTAAGGTGTAGTACTAACGGTTGATAGTTCTCGGCGCTCTGCGCCTCGAACGATAAGGGTGGCGAACGCGGTACTTGTTACTGTTCGAGCGGGAGCGAGAACCCCGCCTAAAAAGGCGGGGCAAGCTACAACGTCAGTTTCAACATCAACGGTTCATAGTTCTCGAGATGGCACTCCGTGCGTTCTCTCGAACGATAAGAGTGACGGCTGGGAGCTTGCCCCGTCCGATTCTCCGGCGGGGCTTGCCCCGTCCGGTCTCGGCGGGGTTCTCTGGCAATAGCCCTCTAACAATAAAAATAAACCCCTCATCACTTCAATTATGGTGCATTTACTTCGATACTGGGAAGTATCGAAGTAAATGCAGAAAACGCTATTGCGATACATTATTAATGCATTTATGGGCTCTCAAAAGTCGATATATTATGGACCGTAACACATTATTGATAAAGGTGGCGTTTTATGGTATATTGCAGTAGTTAGGCCAACGTAGCTCAGGGGTAGAGCAACTGTTTTGTAAACAGTAGGTCGTGGGTTCGAATCCCTCCGTTGGCTCCACCTTTTGTTGCTGGGGTAGCGAAGTGGTCAAACGCACCTGACTGTAAATCAGGCGGCTCTGCCTTCGGGGGTTCGAATCCCTCCCCCAGCACCACTTGCAGGAATCGATCGACTGCCCGGATAGCTCAGGGGTAGAGCAACTCCATGGTAAGGAGTAGGTCGGAGGTTCAAATCCTCTTCCGGGCTCCACGAATTAGAAAGGAAATGTTATGGCAAAAAAGAAGAAGAACGAAGTTGCACTGGAGTGTGTTCAGTGCAAGAGTCGTAATTACTGGACACATAAAAAATCTGGGCCAAACCCCGAAAAGATTGAGTTAAGCAAGCATTGCCCCCGTTGCAATAAGCACACTGCGCACAAAGAAACGAAAAAAAGTAAATAGCACACCGCGCCTTGAAAGGGCCATAGTCTAATGGTAGCACGCCGGTCTCCAAAACCGGAGGTAGGGGTTCGATTCCTCTTGGCCCTGCCAAGGCGTGGTGTGTACTAGGGCAGTTCTTTTATTTTATCTCTTAGCTGGAGGTAATTTTCTTTGTCTGGACAGGCGCTTAGCGCTTTTTCGATGTAGATGTGAGCTTTTTGTTTTTCTCCAACAAGAAAATAGGCGAGGGCTAAATTAAACTGCCTCGTTGGAGTGTTGGGGGCAATAGACAATGCTCGTTCAAAATTATCGATTGCCGCATAATAGCGTTTTTGCGTCATAGCGATAGTAGCAAGACGAGCAAAGGCGCGGTCGTGGTTGGGATCTATACGAACAACGTCAAAATACCATTTTTCCGCCGCAAAATATTTTTTTTCTTTGTAGAGCTCCTCTGCTTTGAGCCATTTTTGCATAGTACTTGTTGTCTCTCCGGGATTGTTGGGTAGTGAGGTACTATTGGTGTTGCTCTCTTCTTTTTCGTCACCGTATTCACCATCTACCTCTCCCACACCCAAAACCATTGCGCGCCGAACAACTATTACCAAAATTAAAAACACGCTGAGCACAAATATTATAGGGTACCACATGACTTAATTAGACCTGTATTTTTCCCCGCTGTCAACAACTGTTTTTTATAACAAAATTTTCGAGCTGGAGCTGTTTATTGGCGTTGCTCTTAGCTAGGGTGTGAAGCAGGTTACTAAGAGCGCCTGCCAACCTCCAGTTATGAAGACGCGTTTCTTCCTCGAGCCAATACGCGAGTTTTTTTTCCATCTCCGGATCTGTCGCTAGTTCCCTGGCCCACTCCATGCGTGCGATTAAATCCATATTTTGCCAGTCCCATTTATCGCTTGTCGTATTATCGAAATTGTGGCGAATACGCTGGCAACGCGAGACCATCGTTTCAATAACTTTATGCTCACTTGTGGTGACTAGGTGAATAAAAAGATAGCTTGGTGGCTCTTCGATAATTTTTAAAAGTGCGTTGACCACCTCTCGACTCATATACTCTGCGCGAAAAATGACAAGATATATATCAACATTGTCGATTGGTTTCTTGGCGGCAAAATTTAAAAACTGACGCAATGTTTTGATGTCAAGGCTAGTAGCATCAAAAACTTCTAATCTTTGTGACCACTTGTATTTTGCACTAAGGTAACTAACGGTTTCCTTGTTGACTTGTGCACCGCTAAAAATATGCAAAAAAGAATTCATACTTATAATGTAAAGTTAAAAAGAGAAAATGTAAATTTTCACCTTTTATTGAGAAAAATGAGGCGCGTTTTTATTGTTCGAGGCGCAGAGCGCCGAGAACCCCCGATCGTTATTTTTATTGTTCGAGGAGCGAAGCGACGAGAACTACCAACCGCTGATGTTACACCTTACGTAGTAGTTCTCACTGCGTTCGAACAGTAAATGAGGTGACGGAAAGCTTGCCCCGCCTTTTTAGGCGGGGTTCCCGCTCCCGCTCGAACAGTAACAGGTACCGCGTCCGCCGCCCTTATCGTTCGAGAGAATTGCGCGTAGCGCCATCTCGAGAACTATCAAGCGCT
>ERZ795059.6583-NODE-6583-length-10254-cov-4.727816_pt1 | contig 10254 bp, 7 predicted proteins | sample MGYA00375143_ERZ795059 | MGnify/ENA primary metagenome ERZ795059 (study PRJEB30188, sample SAMN05720168) | activated sludge metagenome | isolation source: Anaerobic digester | place: USA | collected 2015-01-07 ... | reverse complement strand
TTATGTTGCTGGGTGCAGATAACTCAGGCCAAAAAAAATATTTCAAAGCAAAAATGATAGATATCGTTAAGGATTCTATGGAAATCATAAGTGGCCCTTATACTTTAGATAGTTTGATTGATGTGAGTACATTTCCAGCTTATATAAAATCTGCAAATTCAGGAAGTTATCTTACAGATTTTGTGTTTTCAGACAGTATTCGTGTACGCCAGACAGGATTAAATGCTAACGGGAAAAGAGTTTTTGCGCAATTGCCTTGGGCTGGAAATGGCTCAAACTACGTAAAACCTTATACCCAAGGAGCTCAAATTGAAGGGACTATAGGAGCATTAAATTATTTCAAAAAACCCACTGCTTCAGGAAGTTTTGAAGGATATTTGATGCATTTCTTTTTCAAGAAAGGTACCTGTATAGTGTATTCGAAATCTAGTGCATCCGGAACAGGAATGTCGGTATCTGGTTTTCCCGAAGATATTAGTTCTGTCATAGGTGCACCTTATGATTGGGAAAGCATAGATAATTATTTTAATGTAACTACAGGTGTCGGTACTTCTTCACATTATTTTATTGACTATAAAAACTGGCGTTATTTCCGAATTAAAGAGTCTAAAACCAGCGTACCTGGTACACCGGGAGGACAGCATGCCATAGAATACGGTGCCTACAAAAGCCTGGATAAATTATTAAACTGGCCGGACGACTGGAAAAAATAAAAAACGTAACCAAATGAAAAATATAGTTCTCTTTTGTACGTTGTTCTTGTTAAACAACACATTCGCACAAAACATTGTTGGTAAATGGAAATGCATTGCCACTTATTCCAGTTTTGACAATAAGAAAACCAATATGCAAGCCGCACTGCATCAATCAAGACCATGTACCAAAAATACCGTTTTCGACTTTCAGTCAAATGGAAAGATTGTCAGAAATTACAGTGCCTGTGATGCAAAATATATAGAAACGCAGAATAAATTCTGGAAAGATCAGAAATGGAAACTAGATGGCAATAATTTGAAAACATCCGTAACTGATTTTAGCCTTTTTAATGAATATACGATAACATTTTCTGGTAATAAAATGACCTGGACAAATAAGGATGAAACAATTGTTTATCAAAAATTATAATTTTATTTTAAAACTAAAACCATAATTATGAAAAAACTATTTTATCTCATTTGCTTTATCACTTTATTTAGTAGTTGTATTCCAACTGGCGGCGGTGGCACACCAACACCAAATAATCCAACCATTACTGTTAAAGGTAAACATATCATTGCACCATGTGGAGATACAATAGTACCTAAAGGTGTAAACTATGCAGTTTATGGCTGGGGCTGGAATACTTCAGAAAATCTATTTCCTGAAATTGCAAAAAGCGGAGCAAATTGCGTAAGAATTGTTTGGTATAAAAATAACAGTGCGCCTGCATATTCCAACTTAACGCTGCTGGATTCTGCATTGTCACGCTGCATTCAGCAAAAAATGATTCCGATGCTGGAATTGCATGATGTAACTTGTAATAACGACACGACAGCTATTATCAACACGGCAAATTGGTTCACACAAACGAACGTAAAAACTATTTTATTAAAATACCAAAAGTGGCTGATGCTAAATCCTGTGAACGAAGCTGGCTATGTGATGTGGAACAGCAACAATGAAACACGCTTTAGGTTAATGTACCAAACTATTATTTCTAATTTAAGAAATGCAGGATTAAACATGCCTTTGGTATTAGATGCTTCAGATTGCGGACAACATCTAAACCTGTGGAAAAGCATAGGAACATCTTTACAAAATTTTGACCCAAAACACAATTTGATTTTTTCTGCACATACTTATTGGACAAGTTATGCCAATTCAACAACAGCTATCACTAATCTGTTAAATGATGCTGCAACCTGGAACATACCGGTCGTATTAGGAGAGATTGCCAATAAACAAGATGATAATACCGGAAACTGTATCTATACTTTAGATGTGGCAGCAGTCATGCAGGCAGCACATAACAATAACATTGGTTATCTGGCCTGGGTTTGGACTCAGGATAATTGCGGTGCACGACAAATGACAACCAATGGAAATTTTAACACATTAACAAGTTATGGTAACACCATAATAAATACGGCAACGACAGGCATCAAATATGCTAAAAAGCCAAGATGTTGGTAATGTAACAGGTCATAAAAAAAACGACACATGGGTGTCGTTTTTTTTATTTAGAATGATATTTTAGATTTTCAGCAACGCTTTCACTGGATCCGTTCCGTACAACATCTTCTCCGGATTTTCCAGCATGTCTTTTACCATAACTAATATATAAAACCTAATTGTGTGCAACGAATTGCTGCCAAGTAACTGCCAAATCCTGAGCCAATAACTGTAACGTCGTATTTTTCCATGATTAATTAGTATTTAGATGTTAGTATTTCTTGGTCTATTTTTAAACCCTTATCTTTTTCATAAATTAGTTTATCTTCATCAGATAAGTTATTTATGATTTCTTGTGCTTTAACATAAGCAATCTTTGCTTCTTGTTTAAATCCCAATTCCGATAATGAATGTCCTTCCGCTATATAATACTTATACAGAGGTCTTTCTTCGGATTGAGTTGTTATCTTATCTATTGAGTTTTTAACTGTAAATAATAAGTCCAAAATACTTTTCCAAGCATATTGATATTTTTCAATGATTTTCTTTTCAGCAGAAATCTTATTAATATAAGCTATATAGTCATCAATTAATGATACATTATAGCCTACTTTTTCTTTTAAATGAAATAGTGCTACTTCAAAAGGACTATCTATTTTTGATAACTTATTATAAACTAAATGTCTATTCCAATAATCTGAATATTGCTGATTATCTATTTCAATAGATTTCGTATAATACTTTTCTGAGTTTATTAATTCGGTTTTATCATGATATATTCTAGCTAATAAATGATAACCAGATGTTTTCTGTGGTTCTAACTCAATATATTTATTTGCAATTTCAATAGATTTAACATAATTAGAATTATAATAATAAGCATATCCAATATCATAAAGTAATTTACTTTCAATATCAGAAATATACTTGAAGATAAAGTTAGCATATAAACAAGCTTCTTTTATTGAATAGAATCTATAATAATGATTAAATAGTTCTATTATTTTAGCTTTTTCATCAATTTCAATATTTAAAATAAAATCAAAATTTGGCTTTTTATCAATAACATTATTTACTTGCGTAATAAAATTGTCAGAATCATCCAGTTTTAAAAAATTAAGGGATTTTAGAAAATATGCATCGGGAAAGTTTGTATTATCAATAGCAATAATGTCGTTGACAAGTAATAATGATTTTTCATAATTTTTATTTAGAAATTCTGAGAATGCATAAGAAAATAAGTCAGAAATTATTTCATTCTTAGTATTTGCATCAGACTGCTTTGCAGAATTTATCAGTATAGTTTTATCTTTTTTGTTGTATGTTGATACTAAGTTTAATCTAGATGCAATATTATCAAACTCATTTGTAAAATTTGAAATCATTGCACTATCGGTAATTAGCATTACATTCTCTTTGTTTTTATATTCTGCGTAGTAAGTCCAGTTGTAAGATCCATTAATAAGTAATTTATTGTCAATAATGCAAAACTTATTATGCATTGTATTATTCTTCGAGGAAAAGTATAGTTTTCCACCATTTGATATAAATTTTTGAAAATCTACTCCAAGTATGCCACAATTAATATCATCATATATTACAATTAAAGAGACAGCAACGTTCTCTTTCAATTTTTGGATAATACTTTCAAATAATCGTTCATTTGTAAACCATGCAACAGCAATATTGATTTGTTTTGTAGCTATTGAAAGTTTGTTTCGTATTTGTGTCTCAATATCATTAAAAAAGGCTTCCATTATTTGAACTTAATTACTCAATACTAATTACTCAATACTACAACTCCAACAATGCTTTCACAGGATCCGTTCCGTACAGCATCTTTTCCGGATTTTCCAGCATGTCTTTTACCATTACTAAAAATCCAACACTTTCTTTTCCATCCACAATTCTGTGGTCGTAAGATAATGCTAAGTACATCATCGGTCGTATTTCTACTTTACCGTTGATGGCCATGGGTCTGTCTTGTATTTTGTGCATTCCTAAAATAGCACTTTGCGGTGCATTAATAATTGGAGTACTCAATAAAGAACCAAATACGCCACCATTAGTGATGGTGAACGTGCCGCCTTCCATATCTTCCATTGTAAGATTTCCGTCTCTGCCTAATAATGCTAATCGTTTCACTTCTTTTTCAATTTCAGCAAACGTTAAGCTTTCCGCATTTCTTACTACCGGAACCACTAAGCCTTTTGGCGTAGAAACAGCTATAGAAATATCTACGAAATCGTGGTAAATAATATTTTCATCATCGATGTACGCATTGATAGCCGGGAATTTTTGTAACGCGATGGCACACGCTTTTGTAAAGAACGACATGAAGCCTAAGCCAACACCATTTTTTTCTTCAAAAGGTTTTTTATATTGTTCACGTATTTGATGAATTCGCGTCATGTCAATTTCGTTGAACGTGGTCAGCATAGCCGTTTCATTCTTCACAGCTACCAAACGACGCGAGATTGTTTTACGCATACGCGTCATCTTCTCGGTTCTTTCATTGCGAGAAAAGTCACCGCTTACTTTCTCAATTGGCTGACTAACCGTTTTTTCTTTTACTGCTTTTTCTAACGACTCACGACTTACGACTTGCGACTTCTGCGCATCTTCTTTTGTAATTCTTCCATCAACGCCTGTGCCTTGTACATTTTTTACATCAATGCCTTTTTCATCTAATATTTTTTTAGCAGATGGAGATGGTGTGCCTGACGCGTAATTAGATTTGAGATTTGAGATTTGAGATTTGAGATTTTCTTCTTCGTTAACTTTAGCTTCTGCTTTTTCTTCAACTTTTACTTCTTCTTTTTTCTGTGGACTATCGACTGTGGACTGTGGACTAACAACTGCTGACTTTTCCGGAGCTGCAGCATCCGTGTCGATATAGGCAACTAAGCCGCCAATCTTAATATCATCGCCTTCTTTGGCAACACGTGTAATCACACCAGCCACTTCCGATGGCATTTCAAACGTTGCTTTGTCGGATTCGAATTCTGCTAAAGGCTGGTCGAGTTTTACGTAATCGCCATCTTCCACTAACCAAGATGATAAGGTTACTTCTGTTACGGATTCGCCAACGGTTGGTACTTTTATTTCTATTTTGCTCATTGTTTAGATTGTTTGATGTATGGATTCAAGATTATTTGACAAATTTAATGTTTATGCAGTTTATGGATAATTGATTTTTCCTATAAGCTAATAAGCATTAACTAAACGCCAGTTCCACCAATGCTTTTTGTTCTTTTTCATGCAGTTTGCTGAAACCGGTTGCCGGTGATGCTGCCTGCGGTCGTGCAATGCATTGTAAGTATTTTGCTTTATTGTAATTTAATAATAAGAAACCATAAGCACCCATATTGATAGGTTCTTCTTGTACCCAATGGAATGTGGCTTTGCCGTATTTCTTAATGATAGCATCTAATTGTTTGTCTGCCACCGGATACAATTGCTCTACTCGTACAATGGCAACATCCGTTCTGTTGTCTGCTTCTTTTTTTGCCAGTAAATCATAATAGATTTTTCCGGTACAGAACAATACTTTTTTCACTGCGTTTGCTTCCACAGTGTTTTCATCGTCGATAACTTCCTGGAATTTTCCTTCATAGATTTTTGAAATATTATCTACGCATTTCGGATGACGCAGTAAGGATTTCGGCGACATATTAATCAATGGTTTTCTGAACGACCAGGCCAATTGTCTTCTGATTAAATGAAAGAAATTGGCTGGTGAAGTAATGTTGGTTACTACCATATTATTCTCACCACATAGCTGCAAGAAGCGTTCAAGTCGTGCAGAACTATGTTCCGGTCCGGCGCCTTCATAGCCGTGTGGTAATAACAATACTAAGCCACTTTGACGATTCCATTTTGTTTCGCAGGAAGCGATGAACTGGTCGATGATGATTTGCGCGCCGTTGTCAAAGTCACCGAACTGTGCTTCCCAGATAGTTAGCGGTGCCGGCGAAGGCAGTGAATATCCAAACTCAAAACCCAATACACCATATTCAGATAAATGGGAATTGAAAATTCTGAAAGTTCCCTGTTTGCCGTCTTCTGCAATATGTTGTAAACGATTGTATTCTTCATTCGTTACTTCATCATATAAACAAGCATGACGATGCGAAAAGGTTCCACGCTTGACATCTTCGCCACTCAAACGTACATCCTTACCATCTAATAAAATTGAACCATATGCAATTAATTCTGCAGCTGCCCAATCCACCGTATTGTTTTCTCGCATCAGTACACGACGTTGTTCCAGGTATTGCTGTATCTTTTTTAAAGGTTTGAAACCTTCAGGAACCTTTACCAGCGCTTTGATAATTTTCACTAAATTATCTTTAGAAATTTTTGTTTCCGGAGAAGATTCAAAATCTTCATTGGTTGCTTTGCGCAATGCTTTCCAAGCTAATTCAGTCGGTTGCGGATTGTATTTCTTTTCCTGTTGTTTGTAATCATTGAGTCGAGCCTGCAATTCTGACCAGAATTCTTCTTCCATTTTTTTGGCAAATTCAGCTTCTGCAACACCCCATTCGTACAGTTTTTTCTGATATAAATCCCGAACACCTACATGATCTTTAATGATTTTATACATCTGCGGTTGTGTGTATGATGGATCATCACCTTCGTTGTGACCCCATTTTCGGTAACACACCATATCCACAAATACATCTTTATTAAAACGCTGACGATATTCTGCTGCTAATTCAGCCACATACGTTACACATTCCACATCATCGCCGTTTACATGAAAAACAGGTGCCTGAATGGTAGAAGCTATGGATGTACAATAATTTGATGTTCTGGCATCATCGAAATCTGTGGTAAATCCGATTTGGTTGTTGATAACAAAATGTATGGTTCCGCCTACGGTATAACCTTTTAACGATTGCATTTGCAATACTTCATAAACAATACCTTGTCCGGCAACAGCCGCATCACCATGAATGGTAATAGGTAAAATTTTATCGTAATCTTCGTCGTAGATGGCATTTGCCTTTGCTCTGCAATAGCCTTGTACTACTGGATTTACGGCTTCTAAGTGAGATGGATTAGGTAGTAATTTGATATACACTTCTTTGCCATCCATTGTGTCATACTGAGAAGAATAGCCTAAGTGATATTTTACATCACCGGTTCCGGTTGAAAAATCATTAGGTGCGATGCCTTCAAATTCAGAGAACACCTGCTCGTATGTTTTTCCTACAATATTGCACAATACATTTAAACGACCGCGATGTGCCATACCGATAACAATTTCCTGTACACCGTGGTTGGCGGCAACATTTATCATAGAGTCTAACGCAGGAATGGTAGATTCGCCGCCTTCTAAGGAGAAACGTTTTTGACCGATATATTTGGTGCCGAGAAATTTTTCCAGTACTTCACTTTCATTTAGCTTGGATAAAATTCTTTTTTTCTTTTCTATCGGATGCTCATAAGCTACATAGCCATGCTCGATTTGTTCGCGCAGCCACGCACGTTCGTCTCTGTCGAGCACATAATTATATTCCCAACCAATGGTGCGGCAATATATCTGTTTCAGTCGTGAAATGATGTCTTTCAGCTTTGCCTTTCCGATACCTATTTCTTTTCCGGCATGGAATTCCGTTTCCAGATCTTCTTCTGTTAAATTGAAATAATGCAATTCTAAGTCGGCATGTCGGTCTCTGCGCGGACGCAAAGGGTTGGTATTGGCTAATAAGTGGCCTTTATTTCTGTAGCCGCTGATCAGTTTCAGTACTTTAAATTCTTTGGGTGAAACGACTTCGATATTTCCTGAAGCTGATGCGCCATTCAGTTGCGCGCCGTTTTCACCATATTTGTAAGCCAGGTCGAAGCCGGCAAAGAATTTTTTCCATTCCGGGTCAACAGAATTCTGGTCTTTTAAGTAATCCTGATAAAGAGCATCAATGTAGCTCGGGTGTGCATTCGATAAAATCGATAAATCTTCCATGTTAAGTATATATTAATCAGAGTGCAAATATCGTGCTTTTGAATACAAAAAGGTATTAAAAAGCGTTATTTTATATCTATAAGCGAAGAATTATGCAAAAAGTTCAGAATTAACCTAAAATTCACTTTTTTTAATCTAAACGTTTGATTATCTTTGCACACTCAAAAAGAAAAAATGGCACATCATAAATCGGCAAAAAAGAGAATCAGACAAACGGCTAAGAAACGATTAGCAAACCGTTATTATGGAAAAACTACGAGAAATGCATTGCGCAAATTCTTAGGTTTAACCGATAAAGCTGAAGCAGAAAAAACAATGGGAAGCGTTGTATCTCTGGTAGATAAATTAGCTAAAAGAAACCAAATCCACGATAACAAAGCAGGACATTTGAAGTCTCAGGTGATGCTGCATTTGAATGGATTGAAAAAATAGTTGAAAAATAATTCCGTATTTTTTATGGAAAATGAGTGATTGGTGTATCTCAATGGTACACCAATTTTTGTTTTATGCATACGGATAACAAACTCACCATTAAATGCTGGGCGGAAGAAGACCGGCCAAGAGAAAAACTTCAGCTAAAAGGTAAACACAGCCTTTCAGATGCCGAATTAATTGCCATTATTATCGGTTCCGGCAATGCCAAACAGTCCGCAGTAGAACTTTCCAGACAGATTTTAGCTTCGGTGCAGCATGACTTATTTCAACTCGGCAAGAAATCCATTCAGGATTTGATGCAATTCCATGGAATTGGCGAAGCAAAAGCAATTTCGATTGCTGCCGCGTTGGAATTGGGACGACGAAGAGCGCAATCAGAAGCAAAACCGCAGGAGAAAATAATCAACCACAAAGCCGTTTTTGAAATGCTGTCGCCGATTTTGTCGGACTTGCCGCACGAAGAATTTTGGGTGGTTTACCTCAACCGAAATAACCGGTTTATATCCAAACACAAAATCAGCAGCGGTGGCGTTTCCGGTACGGTTGCCGACATGAAAATGATATTCAACATAGCCGTTAGAGAACTGGCAAGTTGTATTATTCTGTGTCACAATCATCCTTCGGGAAATCTGAATCCAAGCGAAATAGACATACGATTAACAAGAAATGCCGTGGAAGCAGGGAAAATGTTAGAGATTGCCGTTTTAGATCATATTATTATTGCACAGCAAAGTTATTGCAGTTTTCGAGAACAAAACTTACTTTAATTAACTCAATAGCAACACCATATACACATCCTTTCGTTGTAACATTCAGCTAATCAGCGTATCTTTGCAGTTCATTAGTATTAAAAATTTTTATGGAAGGATTTAGAGCCTTAGGCTTAAGCGACGACATTTTAGACGCGCTAGAAAAAAAAGGGTACGAAGTACCCACCCCAATTCAGCAACAAACTATACCACTTTTATTAAATGGTGATTTAGATATTGTAGGACAAGCACAAACAGGAACAGGAAAAACTGCAGCATTCGGTTTGCCAATTTTAGAAAGATTTGACCCGACACAAAAAAGTGTGCAGGCATTAGTATTGGCACCAACGCGTGAGTTAGCCATTCAAACAGCAGAAGAAATCAAAAGTTTCAAAGGTTCCAAAAAAATCTGGATAACCACCGTTTATGGCGGTGCGCCAATCAGCTCGCAAATGCGCGAACTGGAAAAAGGAACACACGTAGTAGTTGGTACACCAGGTCGTGTGATTGATTTAATTGAAAGAAAGAAATTAAAACTCGAAGACGTAAAATACGTAGTGTTGGATGAAGCCGATGAAATGTTAAATATGGGTTTCATCGACGACATCGAGTTGATTTTAAAATCCTGTAATGAAAGCCGCAGAATGTTGCTGTTTTCCGCTACGATGCCTGACAGAATTTTATCCTTAGCGAAACGCTACATGGGAAAATTCAATATGGTGCAGATTGCCAAACAGGAAATCACGAACGTAAACATCGAGCAATCTTATTTTGAAGTGCCGGACAGAGATAAATTTGATGCTTTGTGCCGTGTTCTGGATGTGGAGGAAGATTTTTACGGTATTATTTTCTGTAATACCAAAGCAGAAGTAGTGGAAATTGCCAATCACTTAAATGATAAAGGTTACAGCACAGATGCATTGCATGGCGATATTCAACAGAATTTACGCG
>ERZ795059.6581-NODE-6581-length-10255-cov-5.075000_pt1 | contig 10255 bp, 9 predicted proteins | sample MGYA00375143_ERZ795059 | MGnify/ENA primary metagenome ERZ795059 (study PRJEB30188, sample SAMN05720168) | activated sludge metagenome | isolation source: Anaerobic digester | place: USA | collected 2015-01-07 ... | reverse complement strand
CGAGGCCCGCAAAGCCGCCGACACCGGCACTGAGTCCATGAGCCGCATGAACGGTGCGATCCAGGAGATCCAGAAGAGTTCCGACGAGACCTCCAAGATCATCAAGGTCATCGACGAGATCGCCTTCCAGACCAATCTGCTGGCGCTCAACGCGGCGGTCGAGGCCGCCCGTGCGGGTGAGGCCGGCAAGGGCTTTGCCGTGGTCGCCGAGGAAGTGCGAAACCTGGCCATGCGTTCGGCCGAGGCAGCGAAGGACACCGCCAACATGATCGAGGAGTCGGTGAAGAACTCCAAGAACGGCGTCGACATCGCCACCGAGGTCAGCAAGGTCCTCAGCGAGATCGTCCAAAGCGTCGGCAAGACGACCGATCTGGTCAGCGAGATCGCGGCGGCCTGCCAGGAACAGGCCCAGGGCATCGACCAAGTCAACACGGCGATCGCCCAGATGGACAAGGTCACCCAGCAGAATGCGGCCAACGCCGAGGAGAGCGCCAGCGCCTCCGAAGAGCTGACCGCGCAGGCCGCGTCCATGAACGATATCGTGGGCGAGCTGGTGTCGCTGGTCGGTGGAGCCGCCCGCGTCAAATCCGCCAATCCGGATCACACCCCGGTGAAGCGCAAAGAACTCTCGCATGCGGACCGCGTGTTCCATTCCATCGCCGACGGGAAAAAGGCCGCCAAGAAGCAGCCGAAAGCCCATGCCGCAAAGACCAATCGTGAGAACGCCATCCCGCTTTCCGGGGATGAAGAAATGAACCAGTTCAACGCATAAGATCGATAGGGTCGGTGGAACGATCCCAGGCGGCCCCGATGGCCCGCCTGGGATCGTCCCCGTCTCCCCCCCTAGCGCCCTGTGCTCCGTCACCTCCGCCTTCCAGTTATCTGACCCATCGCTCCCCGTTCCGCTTCCGGCTGCCCGAGGCTCGCAGGGCGGCCGACACCGGCGCCGAATCGATGAGCCGCATGAACGCCGCGATCCAGGAGATTCAGAGGAGTTCCGACGAGACCTCCAAGATCATCAAGACCATCGATGAGATCGCCGCCGCATGTCAGGAACAGGTCCACGATCTCGACCAAGTCAACACCGCGATCGGCCAGATGGACAAGGTTACCCAGCAGAACGCGGCCAACGCCGAAGAGAGTGCCAGCGCCTCGGAGGAACTGGCTGCACAGGCCGCGGCCATGAATGACATCGTGGCTGAGTTGATGTCGTTGGTCGCAGGGGCTGGCAAAGCCCGGTCCGCCAATCCGGATCACCCGCCGGCCCCGTCCCGGGGTCTCGCCCATTCGGACCTTGTCTTTCACTCCATCGCCAAGAGCCGGAGGTCGCCCGGGACTCGTCCGACCGGGACGGACCCCCAGAAGAGCTTCCCTCTCGCCGAGGACGCGGCGGTGAATCGCTTCCAGACCTGAGCGACACACAGTTGGCAACGCGATCCCGACTGCCAAGAAGCCTGATGCTGCACGGAGTTGGCTGAGGACCGGGCCGCGAGACAAAGTGCCGCCGGCGCCGAACCTGCCGACCAAAGCGTCGGTCAATCCGACGGGATCGATTCGGCTTGCGCTTCCAGCAGCCGCTCGATAACCCGGATGTCCTTGGGGACATGCACGGTCAGGTACTCGCCGGCCTCGCGCTGGACGTAGGAATGGTCCAGCAGTCCGTCGAATAGAATCGTGTCGTCCGGTCCCAGATGGTACGTCTTGTCCTCAATGCGAAGGTCCACGTGACCGGCCAGGACGTAGCAGAACTCGTGGATGTTCTCGTGCAGTCCCATGACGTGCACCGTCTCGCCGGCCGCGGCCGTCACCCGAATCACCTTGCCCTTGTCGAACTGGGCGATGCGGCATCTTTCCACGCCGGTGTCGTGTCTGCCGGAGGGTGCGTCCCGCGTGAACTCGGCTTTCCGCCGCTGCACCAGGCGCCGCTCGGCCAGGCGCACCAGATCGCTGGTGGAAATATCCAGGGCGCCCGCCACGGCGTCCAGGGTCTTCAGAGACGGCTGGGTCTTGTTCGTCTCCACCGCCTCGACCGTCGGATACGTCAGGCCGGATCGCCGCGCCAGTTCATGAAGCGTCAGGTTCATTCGCCGCCGCAGCACTCGCATCACCCGGAAGTCATACACGCTGTTCATCAGAGACTCTCTCAACAGCCAGGACCAATGGAAAAGCCGATACAGTAGAACAGGGAACGCCACCTGTCAAGGAGCAAGAGTGGCGACTTATCGGACAAAGCCGGTGTGTCTGGGCTGCACCGCCGCTCCCCGGCGGAGAGCCTTCAAAAGCCGCTCTCCGTTCCCCTGCCCGCTCCCGAATTCTCCTGAGATCGGTTGTGAAATAGTAGTACCTACTACCTCCAATTGCTCCTTATCTTTCTCAATTCCCTGCCCGGATATGCCGATGATCCCGATGGCGCTTCTCTTGTGAAGCGGCGCATGGTCGTCGGGTACCGGGGCCCCAGCCAAAGGTAGATTCCCTCGCCCCGCCGGCCCGACGTGTTGGACCGTGCGAGCCAAGAACTGATGGCTTCGACGACAGGCTCGTTTAGGAGACCCGACAATGTCCGAAATCGCAACACTCACGAAAGACCGCAGCAGAGCCACGAACGACAAGGAAGGCAAGTATCTGACCTTCGCCCTGGCTCACGAAGAGTACGGCCTGGAGATCCTCAAGGTCCGCGAAATCATCGGTTATATCGAGGTGACCGCGGTTCCCCAGACCCCCTCCTATGTCCGCGGCGTGGTCAACCTTCGCGGGCAAGTCATTCCCGTGATCGATCTTCGCACCAAGTTCGGGATGGAACCCACCGAGGTGACCGACGAGACCTGCATCATCGTCGTGGAAATCACCCAGAACGGCCGCAAGTCCAACACCGGCATCGTCGTCGATCGCGTTCAGGAGGTTCTGGACATCGAGGCCGCCTGCATTGAAGAGCCGCCCCAGTTCGGCGACTCGATCGATACCGACTTCATCCTGGGCATGGGCAAGGTCGGCGACTCAGTGAAGATCCTGCTGGACATCGACCGCGTCCTCACCGGCGGCTCTCTGGGCGGACTTGCGGTCGATCCGTGCGAGCTCCCTGTCGCGGGCGGCATTCCCGATTCCGGCGACAAGCTCTCTTAGGCGCACGTTGTCCATTTCCGTATTCCGGGACGATCCTCAGGGCTGGGCCCCACCGGATTGATCCCCTTTGGTGAAAGGGCAGTCTCATGGTATTGGCAAATGTCAAACTGCAGACGAAACTCCTGGCCGTCGGAATTCTGATCACGGCTATTCCTCTGGTCACGGTCTCCGTCGTCATCTTCCGTCAGAACGGACGCATGGTCCGCGCCGCGGAACAGGGCAGCACCCAATTGGCGTATGCAGATCTTGACCACATCGCCCAGAACATCTACGGCATGTGCAAAGCCCAGCAGCAGATGCTGCAGGCGAACGTCAATTCCTCTTTGAACGTCGCCCGGCACATCTTCGAAAACGCCGGCGGAGTTGGGCTCGACTCCGAGACGGTGGCGTGGGATGCCGTGAATCAACAGACGAACGAATACCACCGGGTCGAACTGCCCAAGATGACGGTCGGCGGCGTCTGGCTCGGGAAGATCACGGATGCGAGCACGCCGGCCCCCATGGTCGACCAGGTCCAGCACCTCGTCGGAGGGACGTGCACCATCTTCCAGAGGATCAACGACACCGGAGACATGCTCCGGGTCTGCACGAATGTGCAGAAGGCGGACGGGTCGCGCGCCATCGGGACCTATATTCCCCGCACCGACCCCGACGGAAAGCCCAACCCCGTGGTGTCGAGCGTCCTGCGGGGCGAGACCTACCACGGACGCGCGACCGTGGTGGGCAAATCGTACATCACGGCGTACGAGCCGATCCTGGACAAAGAGAAGAAAGTCATCGGCATGCTCTACGTCGGCGTGCCTCCGGAGAGCGTCACGGCCCTGAGAGCCTCAATCGCGGCTGCGAAAGTCGGCAAAACAGGCTATGTCTATGTCCTCGACTCCAAAGGCAATTACATCATTTCGCAGGGCGGCAAGCGCGACGGCGAGAACATCTGGCAGGCCAAGGACGCCAGCGGTTCGCTGTTCATCCAGGAAATCTGTCAGAAGGCGACCGCCCTCAAAGAGGGAGAGATCGCCGAACAAAGGTACCCTTGGAAGAACAGCGAGGATACGACGGCCCGGGAGAAGATCGTACGACTCGCCTATTTCCAACCCTGGGACTGGATCATCGGAGTCGGCTCCTACGTCGAGGAGTTCTATGAAACCCGAGACTCGATGACCGCAATCGGCGCCGCCAGCAATCGCATTCTCGGCGGCATCTTCGGTAGTTCGATGGTCGGCGCGATCGTCGTCTGGTTCCTCGTGGCCCGGGGGATCACCAGCAGGATCCGCCGCGTCGTGAGCGATCTGGCGGAAGGAGCCGAACAGGTCGCCTCGGCGGCCGGGCAGATTTCCGCGGCGTCGCAATCCCTGGCAGAAGGGGCCACCGAACAGGCCGCAGGCCTGCAGGAAACCTCCAGCAGCCTCGAGGAAATGGCCGCGATGACCAAGCAGAACGCCGACAACGCCCAACAGGCCAATGCACTTTCGGGCAAATCTCGGGAATCCGCAGGCACCGGAACCGAGGCCATGGCGAGGATGAATGCCGCCATCGAGCAGATCCACAAAAGCTCCGACGAGACGTCCAAGATCATCAAGGTCATCGACGAAATCGCCTTTCAGACGAACCTGTTGGCGCTCAATGCGGCGGTGGAAGCCGCGCGAGCGGGCGAGGCCGGAAAGGGCTTTGCCGTCGTCGCCGAAGAGGTCCGCAACTTGGCCATGAGGTCGGCGGAGGCCGCCCGAAACACGGCGGACATGATCCAGGAATCCGTGAAGAACTCCCAGCACGGCGTCGACATCGCCACCGAAGTCACCAAGGTCCTCGAGGAGATCGTCCTCAATGTCGGCAAGACAACCGACCTGATCGGCGAGATCGCGGCCGCGTCGAAGGAACAGGCCCAGGGCATCGATCAGGTCAATACCGCCGTCGCCCAGATGGACAAGGTCACCCAGCAAAACGCGGCCAATGCCGAGGAATCCGCGAGTGCATCGGAACAACTCACGGCTCAGGCCGAGTCGATGAACGAGATCGTCACCCAACTGGCGATGCTCGTGGGAGGCCAGAGAGTCCGGCAACAGAACCGCGAGCGTGCCACGCCCCGCAACAGCACCGAGGCCGGGGGGCGGGCCGCGAATTCGAACAAGCGATTCGGCAGATCGGACGAACCGTTCCACCAAATCGCGCAGTCCATTCAACACACACCCGAACCCGAACGCCCCACATCGGATCCGAAACCCGCCTGTGGTGACGAATCGTTGGGCGAGTTCAATTCATAACGGGCGCTCCGACAAGGACGTCGTGTTTCCGGCGGAATGAAGAGCCCACCGGGAACATGACGTCCGCGTCGGAAGTCACTTCTGCGTCCGCCCGGCGGCACAAGCAGGGATTTGGACCGGACCGATGACGAGCCCTCCGTTGCGCCGCTGCGATTGTCAGATGCTCGGGCACTTTCCGATCCGAACCCGACTCCTCTTGCTGCGATCCCGGTCGATCGTCGTCCGGGCCGACAACAGAACGTTCTAGTCTCAAGCCAGACTTTCGAGTCGCCCCCCCATGCAGGCTGCCGCTCGGCACTCTCTCGGCCGGCTCGGCTGATGCGTTGAACACAAAGCGACGTCTCAGGTCCACACAGGATAGGGACTTTTTTTGACAATTGGATCTTGACGGACGTGTCGCCCTGGTAGTATTCTGACGCACATAGTTCTGGCTCTCTGGTCAAGTGCATACTTCGGCTGCAGGTTTCAGAGCCCTGGGCTTTGAGATACTTCGAAAGGGAACGCGGTGAGAATCCGCGACGGTCGCGCCGCTGTGAGCGTCTGTTCCGAGCATTCGGAAATCCCTGAGGCATGAGGGGGCGCCCGGAATCTTCTACAGGAAATAGGAGGTTCCGAAAGAGCAAACCCGATCCACTGTTCGCCGCCGGCGAATGGGAAGGAGCCTCTCGGTAAGACGCGAGTCAGAAAACCTGCCTGCGGTTGAGTACACGAAATGTTGTGTTCTCGCGACGTGGGACGCAGGTGTGATCCGGATCGGGCTTCGATGCTCGGTTCGTGGAATTGCCGACGACAGCCGTCGTTCCTCGCGCGGGAACGACGGCTTTTTTTGTTGTCCGGCAGCAGGCCTCGCGATCTGGTCCGTTGCCCGGGGCGTTCCGCACCTCGCGATCGGCAAGGGAGCGCCCCTCCCAAGGAGGTAGACCATGCAATCCACGCTTGCCCGATCCCATTGCATCCCCACTCCCTCAGTATGGCCGGCCGTGCTCGCCGCCGCTCTCGTCCTCCTGACTGCCCCGGCGTCGGACGCCGCGGTCGTCACATTCGAGAGCGTGACGATCGCTCCTGAATCCTGTTGGAACGGCGGCGACGGCACAGGCGGATTCGCCGATGGCCCTGCCTGGTTCAACAACCTCTACAATGCGGACTGGGACTACTGGGAGGGGTTCGCCTGCTCCAATCGCACCGACGCCAACGAGATGGGATACGCGGCCCAGTACAATGCCATCCCCGGCGGCGGCCAGGGCGGTTCCTCCAACTATGCCGTCGCCTTCGTCGGCTGGGAGATCGTCCCGACGGTCACCTTCGACTCCCCGCAGATCCTGGCCGGCCTGTACGTCACCAACAACTGCTACGCCTTCTACGACATGCGGGACGGCAGCCCCTTCACCCGCAAGTTCGGCGGCCCCACCGGCGACGACCCCGACTGGTTCCTGCTCACCATCACCGGCCTCGACGCCAACGACCTGCCGACCGGGACTGTCGAGTTCTTTCTCGCCGATTTCCGGTTCGAGGACGACAGCCGGGACTACATCCTCGACTCCTGGGCCTTCGTCGACCTGACGTCCCTGGGCCGGATCAAGTCCCTTCGGTTCGCCCTCAGTTCCAGCGACAACGGCGACTTCGGCATGAACACCCCCGCCTACTTCTGCCTCGACACGATCGTCAGCACCGTTGGCCAGGAAGAGCGGTCGCCGGCAGCATCAGACGAGATCCGCATCGGAGACGAGTCATGCCTGGACAACTGACAACAGGCGTCTTTCTCTGGCTGACGGCTGCCTGCGGCGTTCTTCCCGGTCCGTATGCGGAGATGGGAATCAACGGCTATGTCGATCCCAACACGTGGAGGCACAGCAATCCGGCGGCGCCTGAGGCCCGGGTCAATCCGATCTTCCGCGGATGGGCGACCGAGGTTGTCGAGTACGCGCCGGCGGACCAAACCTGGTCGGGAAACTGGAACGACCCGGCCAAGGCGCTCGGGCCTGTCACCGGAAACATCGCCGACGTCGTCAGCCTGGGCGAATTGACGCAACAAGAGACTCTGCTGGGCGTTCCGCCCGGCTCCATCACGCTGGTCTTCGGCGACCCGAACAGCCCCGACGACGACGTGATCCGCGATGGGAGCGGCTACGATTTCGCGGTCTTCGAGAACGGCATGGTCTCGCAGGTCACGACGGGCATGGGCTCTCTCCAAGGCCAGTTGTTGGCCGAGTTGGCCTATGTCGAGGTCTCCTCGAACGGAGTGGATTTCGCACGGTTTCCCGCGGTGTCCCTCACACCGGCCAGGACCGGAGCCTACGGCACGATCGACATGCGCAACGTCCACAACCTCGCCGGCAAACACCCGAACGGCTACGGCGTCTGCACAGGGACCCCCTTCAATCTGGAGGAGCTTGCCGACCAGCCGGACGTTCTCTCGGGCAAGATCGATCTGGACGCCATCCGATACGTGCGGCTTGTGGACGTGCCCGGCGACGGCAGCTTTCTCGATGACGCCGCGCAGCAGGTCGAACCCAACACCGGGCCGCAATGGTCCAAGTATGCAGGGAACCATCCGATCTACGATCAGTGGCCGACCTGGGGTTCCGGCGGCTTCGATCTGGAGGCCGTCGGCGTGCTCCGCGAACAGAGGTACGGCGCGGACGTCAACCTCGACGGGATCGTGGACTCCTGCGATCTGTCGCTCTTGGCGTCCGCCTGGCAGTCCTATTTCGGCCAGGCACAGTGGAATGACCGGTGCGATCTGGCCGGACCGCGAGATCATGTGGTGAACCTGCGGGACTTCGCGGTCTTCGCGTCGCAATGGCAAGGCGTCGAGGAATGGCGAACACAGGTCAAGGAGGATTAGGGGCTCGCCATGGATCTGGAACAATCCATCACGAGAGTCGGTCCCAGTCGAGACGTCAGCCGAGGGTTTACCCTCGTGGAACTACTCGTCGTGATCTCCACCATCGCCCTGCTGCTGGCTCTCCTGATGCCGGCCCTGGCGATGGCGAGATCCCAGGCGCACGGTCTGGTCTGCCGATCCAACCTCCGCCAACTCGTCCTGGCCGCTGTGGGCTATACGGCCGAACACGACGGCTTCTACGTCCCCGGCGCCAAGGACATGCTCGATGGCGCGGGCCGGTGCCGCTGGCACGGCGTCCGCCCCTCCCTCGACGAGCCGTTCGAGGCATCGAAGGGTCCGCTGGCCGGCTATTTGGCCGACGGCAAGGTGAGGGAGTGCCCCGCCCGTGTGGCCTTCGTCAAGAGCAAGGATTGGAATACGAGCTTCGAGCAGGGCTGCGGCGCCTACGGCTACAACATGGTCTATTTGGGCAGCCGGCTCTGGGATTCGGGCATCAGCGGGCCCCAGGCCGCTCAGCAGGCCTACGCCCGCACGACGCGAGTCAATGAAGTGGCCACTCCCGCACAGACGCTCATGTTCGCGGACACCGCGATGGCCAACAACGGCGATTCGCTCATCGAGTACTCCTTTGCGGAGCCCCCCTTTGCGGTGCTCAACGGGCAGGTCATGACGGAGTTCCGCATGTCGCCGTCGATTCATTTTCGCCACGGGAACCTGGCCAACGTCGGCTGGGCGGACGGACACGCCGGACCGCAACAAATGGCAGAACTCGACGTGACCAATGCCTACGGGGTAGGGACCGCAGCTCTGCGACTCGGCTGGTTCGACCCCGCCGACAATACGCCATTCGATCTGCGGTGATCGAGTCGCCGGCCCTCTCTTGACACCATCCGTTTCTCGCGGCATAATAAGCGACATGGAAGCACCTGGATTCCACTTTCTGGCGGTGCGGGGGCGGTCTGCAGCTTCTCTGGCGTGGCATGGACTGTGCCAACTCGTCTGGCCCGGCCGATGCGATATATGTCACGAAGTGATGTGCGCCTTGGAGGGGCACCTGTGCGACAACTGCTGGGCCGAACTCTTGCCATGCGCCGCCGGCGACTACTGCCCCCGCTGCGGCCGGGACGCCAGCCGATACGGGCTTGTGCGCGGCGTCTGCGGCGCATGCCGCGAAGAAGCGATTCTCTTCGATGGCATCGCCCGGGCCGGCGTGTACCTGAGCGTCCTCAGGCAGATGATCCTGGCCTTCAAGCACGACCACAGCGAACTGGCCCCGGCCCTGGCGCCGCTGGCCCAGGCCGCTCTGGAGGGCAGCGGTTTCCATGAGAGGATCGACCTGCTCGTCCCGGTCCCTCTGCACTGGACGCGACGTCTTGTGCGGGGCTACAATCAGGCCCACCTGATCGCCAAACGGATTTCTCATCCCACAGCACAAATCAGCACGGATCTGGTCCGCATCCGGCGGACCAGCCCCCAGCCTCGGGCGGGCCCCCCGGCCGCGAGGGCCAGAAACGTCGCCGATGCGTTCGTCGTTCGCCAGGGACACGGGTTCACCGGCAAAACCGTATGTCTCGTGGACGACATCAAGACCACCGGCGCCACGCTGAACGAATGCGCCAAGATCCTCAAGGAAGCCGGAGCGGCCCGAGTCTACGCGCTCGTGCTTGCGGTGGCCGGCCAGAAGGCGGTATAACTCTCAAGGCAGTGTCGAATACTCCGAATGCTTGGGAGGATAGTATGGCCGTGAGAACACCGCTGGCAGTCGCGACGTGGATGGGACTCGTCTTGGCAAGCGTCGTAAACGGCGAGCCGGGGACACCCGACTGGCTCGTCACCTCGGTGAAGACGCCCGCGACCGCGGTTGGCGGCGCCGAGGGGAAAGAACTCACTCTGAGCAACGGACTGATCCGCCGGACCTTGCGGCTGCGACCCAACGCCGCGACGGTCGCCTACGACAATCTCATGACGGGCCAATCTCTCCTGCGCGGCGTCAAACCCGAGGCCTCCATCGAGATCGACGGACACAGAT
>ERZ795059.6577-NODE-6577-length-10258-cov-7.240910_pt1 | contig 10258 bp, 7 predicted proteins | sample MGYA00375143_ERZ795059 | MGnify/ENA primary metagenome ERZ795059 (study PRJEB30188, sample SAMN05720168) | activated sludge metagenome | isolation source: Anaerobic digester | place: USA | collected 2015-01-07 ... | reverse complement strand
CGATGTCAATGCCCAAAAATTTTTTCGCAAACAATCTGGAAAGCACGGATTTTAAATTTATCGTTTATCGCTTATGATTATATCATAACATAACCGCAAACAATAGCGGGCAATATGCAAAAGCTTTTCGCCGCCGCCAAAGAATTGTTCTTTCCCCGAAAATGCTTTTTTTGTTCAAAATACGGCGACTTGATTTGCGCGGATTGCGCGGCGCTGTTGGACGTTTCGCCAGTCCACCGCCCGGACCGCGGCAAAAAATATCTGGCCGATATTTACTCGGCGTGCAGTTATGAAAACCGGCGCGCGCAAAAAATCATCCACGCGCTGAAATACGATCCTTTCGTCCGCGAATTGGCGCGGCCGATGGCGCAAATCATCGCCGGACATTTCGCTTTGTGCGGTCGGAACCCGAAAGATTGTTTTCTTGCCGCCGTGCCGCTGGCGCGAAAACGCCTCCGGGAACGGGGGTTCAACCAGGCGCAAGCCCTGGCCGAAGAATTGGCAAAAATTTGGCGCATCCCGATCGCCGGCCGATGCCTGGAAAAAATCCGGAAAACCCGCCGCCAGGCCGAACTGTCGCAATCCGAAAGACGGAATAATTTGCGCGGCGCCTTTGTTTGTCCGGACGCGGCGTCAATCAAAAATAAAAACATCATTTTGGTTGACGATGTGGTAACCACCGGCGCGACAATGGAAGAATGCGCCAAAGTCCTGCGGTGCGCCGGCGTGGCTGAAGTGACGGGGATTTGTTTTGCCCGCACCGAAAGATAACAATTATTAATCATTTATCATTAATCATTTATCAGTTATTATTTATTATTTATTATTTATTATTTATCGGTTATCAGTGATTAAAATGTCGGGACGGGGCGGAACCTTTTTTGAATATCGCCGGACAAAATCTTGTCCCATCTTTTTTATCTCGCCCAAAACGGCCAAGGTGAAACCTTGGCCGTTTTTTTTGCCAAAACTGCGGACAAGGACAGTGGGGCCGGGAAAATTTTGCGGCTCAAAAAGCCAATCGCCGGCACGCGCCATAATTTTGAGATTTTGGCATTCCGCCTGATTGCGGGCAATCACCGCCAGCAGATCCTTTTGCCAAACCGCGCGGCCATAACGCAAAAGCCGCGCGTCATTGCCGCCAAAATTCGGCCGACGGCGCATCAGTTCTTCCAGCCGTCGGGCATATTCGGCATCGGTCAAAATGCATCCGCCGCCCGGCTGAGGAATATTTTTGATACCGAATTTTTTTGCCAGTGCCAGCTGGCCCCGGCGCGACCGCCCGGATAGGTCATATAATCCATCCCGATCAACCAATCCGTTGATCTCCGCTTCGGTCGGCGCCAACAATTTCGCCGACAGCGGCCGGAGAATTTTACCGGCCAGACCGCTCTGCCGGTCAATGATTGCCAGCGATTGGCGGTGTTGCGACATCGGCCGCTGTCCCAACACTTCGCCGGTGGCAATAAAATCAAATCCTTCCCGCGCCATTATTCCGCCGGCGATTTTAATCATCAACAGATGACAGTCAATGCAGGGATTCATTGCCGCACCGCGGCCATGGCGCGGATTTTTCACAATTGACAGGTGGGACTTTGAAATATCTTCCACCCGCAAATCCAATCCGGACGCGGCGGCCGCGGATTGCGCCTTGTCGGCGGAAAAAAAATAACTCTCAAAACAAACGGGCGTCGCGTCAATGTCTTGCGCCCGCAAAATTTTCACCGCCAAAATTGAATCCAATCCCCCGGAAAACAAAACGAGCGCGGCGGTTTTTTGTTTGCGCCGGCGATTCATTTTTCCGCAATGTTTAAAAATTTTCCGGCTTTTCCAAAAATTTTTTTCGCGTTTTTGAACGAAAGCATTTCCCGCGCCTTGGGATGGGACAGCCAAATGAAATCATCGTGTTCCCCCGACAAAGTGATATTCTCGTTTTTTGTTTCCGCCAGATAAAAAACCGCCGTTTTGAATATTAAACCGCCATGGTGCCGGAAAAAATATCTCATCGGGACGCGAAATCCGGCAGTAAATTCCAGATCGGTCAGACCGGTTTCTTCGGCGGCTTCGCGGCGCACGGTGGTAATTTCCCCCTCTCCTTTTTCCACGTGCCCCTTGACGAAATCCCAATAGTCTTTGTGCGACCGATGCGTCGCGGAAGGATAATGCAACAGCAGAAAATAAGTTTCTCCGCCGCGGCCGCGGCGAAAAACGATCGCGCCCGCGGATTTTTCAAATTTCATATGGTTTTGATTGGTTTAGATTGCAAGGTTAATGATGGAACAATCCTTCTTTAATTTACTCTTTTTTGGTTTCTTTTCAAGATTTTTTTCAATTCCGGCCACGGCAAGGTGTTGGCGATATCGCCAGCCGTCGCCCAGCCGCGCCGCGCCTGCGCAATGCCGAATCGCGCGAACTCCAATTCGGCCGGACGGTGCGCGTCGGTATTGATCGCCAGTTTAATGCCGTTGGCGATCGCCCCGCGAACGTGCAACGGCTTTAAATCCAAGCGCCGGGGCTGGGCGTTGATTTCCAAAATCGCGCCATGCTCTTTGGCAGCCTCAAACACTTTTTCAATTTCCAATTCATAAGCCGGCCGCTCTTTGAGCAAACGGCCGGTGGGATGCGAAATGATGTCAATATCGGGATTTTTGGCCGCACCAACCAAGCGGCGCGTCATTTTTTTGGCGTCCATCTTAAAATTCATATGCACGCCGGCAATCACAAAGTCCAATTCGGCCAAAATTTCTTTGTCCAAATCAATCCCGCCGTCATCGTCAATATTGGCCTCGCACCCTTTGAGAACGGCAAATATTTTGCCTTGGGATCTTATTTTTTCGTTGAGCGCGTCAATTTCGGCATTGCGTTGGCGCAATCGATCTTCATCCAACCCGCCGGCCACTTTCAACGCACGCGTATGATCGGCAACGCCCAAATATTCATAACCCATCGCCATGGCCGCGGCCGCCAATTCCTCAATTGAATTTTTGCCATCCGACCAGTTTGAATGGCAGTGCAAGTCGCCTTTCAGACTGCCACATTCCAAAAGCCGCGGCAATTTGCCGTTTTGCGCGGCTTCAATTTCGCCGGCATTTTCGCGCATTTCCGGCGCGATCCAATCCAGTCCCAATTTTTGATAAATTCCCTCTTCGGTTTCGCCCGCGGCCATTTTATCGTTTTCAAACAAGCCATATTCAGAAAGCTTGAATCCTTTTTGGATGGCCAACCGGCGCAAGGCGATATTATGCTCCTTGGAGCCGGTGAAATACTGCCACGCCGCGCCGAAAGATTGCTCACCCACCAACCGCAAATCAATGTCAAAGCCGGCCGCCATCCGCACCGAAGTTTTGGTGGGCCCTTTGGCCCATATTTTTTCAATCCCGGCCAGCGTTGAAAAAAAATCCATTATCGCGGCGGCGTCTTTTGCGTCGGCCCCAAGTTTTGGCGCGGCCAGCAGATCAACGTCGCCGATGGTTTCTTTGGCGCGGCGCAGGGAACCGGCGATCTCCACCCGCGCGATTTGCGGCAATGCCGAAATTTTTTCTTTGGCGTCAAACGCCGCCGGGAAAACTTCGCTCAACAAAAACCGGCCGCCGGATCGTTTTTTGAATTCAATGCCTTGCAAAATATTGGCCTGCGACTTTGGGCCAAACCCGAAAAGCGGCGCGACCTTGCCGGCGCGGGCCGCCGCTTCAAGCTGTCTTAAATTTTTAACGCCCAATTTTTCATACAATATCTTGGCGCGTTTCGGCCTCAATCCTTCCACTCCGGCCACTTCATCCAAATCAACCGGAAAATCTCTTTTCAATTGCCGATAATAGTCAATCTTGCCGGTCAAAACATATTCTTCAATTTTTTGGCCGATGCTTTGGCCCACCCCCGGAATCGCTTCCACGGCCTTCAGCCCGCCCCGGGCGTAAATCAGCGCCGCGTCTTCAGCCAATTCCAAAAGCGCGCGCGCCGCCTTGCGATAGGCCTGCGGCTTAAATGATTCGCCTCCGGCATCCAGAATGGCGGCGATCTCAAAAAATATTCTGGCCAATTCCTTGTTCATTACCACCATTAAAACACAGAATCGCCCGATTATAAACTGCGCCGGAGCAGAATCCCGAGCAACCACTCGCTGGAGGTATTGCATTTTAAGGGTCTATCCCTCGCGCTTATCCCGAGGTAATCCGAGGGATAAGCGCGAGCGGTTAGACCCTGGTAAAAGAATTTTTAAAGGGGTCTAACCCTCGCAGTAACGAGGGATAGACCCCCTTTAATTTTAAACCAGAAACCAGATGAATAAACTTCTCGATTTATCAACAATTGACAAAAAAAGGATTGCGCCTACAATGTATTTAATGATTTTGAAACAGGCGCTCCGAAACGTTTTTTTGCCCGCCCCAAATCGGGCGAAAACGGCCGGCGCGCCCGGGTGATATGGAAAAAAATTTCTATTTGACAAAATCGGGGTTCAAAAAAATCCGGCAGGAATATGAAGAGTTAAAACAGATCAAGCTTGCCAAAACCCGGGGCGAAGCGCCGGCAGTGCTCCATTCCGAAGAGGTAAATCCCGAGTTCATCGCCTTACAGGAAGATTTGGGCTTGCTGGACATCAAACTCGTTGAAATGGAAAATATCATCAAAAACGCCCGCCTCATCAAAGTGCCGCCCAAGGCCGGCCGCGATCAGGTCAACGTCGGCGCCACCGTGCTGGTGGATATCAACGGCAAGAATCAAGAATTGACGCTGGTGGGCACGCTGGAAGCCGATCCCGAAAAGGGGCGCATCTCCAACGAATCGCCCGTGGGACGGGTGCTTTTGGGCAAAAAAGCCGGCGAATTCGCCTCTCTGGACGGAAACGGAAAGATTATCTATAAGATAAAAAAAATCTCCTACAATCTTTCATAAGATTTTCAAAAGGGTCCGACCCTTTTCAAAAGGGTCGGACCCTTTAAAACGGACCCCTTTAAAAACCATTAAATCAAGAACGCGCCGGAGGCGCGTTCTTGATTTTTGCTTTACGTGTTTTTATGGGAGTTCCACGTCTTCTTCTTCGGCGCTTTTCCGCCGCGCGATGATGATAATAATGACAATGATTATCAGCAGGATCAATCCGATCAAAAGTAATATTGCCCAACCGCCGCCTCCGCCGCTTGAAGGTTGGCTGACGCCGGCGCAGTCGGGATCCGCGTCTTGTCCTTCAACCGGGCAATCCGGATCGCAAACGCAGTCCGTCGTCGGATCGCACTCGCCGTTTTTATTGCCGATCTGAATCTGTTCGCAAACCACCGGCTCCGGCGCAACAGTCTCGGGCTCGGGCTCCGGATTGGGATTTTGATATTCAAAATTGATCGTTTCCGCGCGGCTTCCCGGCACCCCCTCCTTGTCGGTGCAACGCACATAGTAAGAATAATATCCGTAATCCGGCAGATCCACAAAAGCTTGATGGAACAGCCCGTCATTGGTGTCAAAAAAATTTCCCATCTGCTCGTAATCGGTATCGCTTTCCGCGAAACGGCACGAAGCGGCTTTGTCGGTGCTCGCGATCAACGCCACGCTGTTTTGATAAACCACGCCGCCCGACGGTTCAAGATTGGAAACTTTCGGCCCTTCCGGCAGGGAGTAGGTAAAGCTGATTTGTTCCGAAGCCGCATTCTCGTTTCCGGCGCTGTCGGCGCACCGGACATAATATGTGTATTCTCCGGGGTCGTCCAGCGTGATTGTTTTGGTATGGCGGGTACCGGCGGCGCCGAAGTTCTCGGTCATTGATCCATATTCAACATCGCTTTCGCCATAGCGGCAAGTGGCCGTTTCGTCGGTATCAAACGACAAAGAAACTTCTTTGGCGCTCACCGTGCCCGAGGGCGACAATCCCGAAATTGACGGCGCCGCGGTATCGCTGGGCGCCGCCGGCGTCGTCACTGCCGGCGCCGTCGCTTTGGGCGCAACATAAACGTAATAATAGAACGAAATTTTCCCCGCCGGAGAATTGACATTGCCGGCATTGTCCTTACAGCGCACGTAATAATTGTAATTGCCGCCGTTGCCCAAGGTCGCCGACGCCACATGGTAAAGGCCGTTGTTGCTGGTGAACGCCAGCGTCATTTCATCATATGGCTTGTCATACCAGCTGTAACGGCACGACGCCGATTTGTCGGTGGAAACCGAAAGCACCACATACTTGGTGCTCACCGTGCCCGAGGGCAAAAAATTGGAAAGCGCCGGCGGCACGGTGGACGCGGGCGGGGGCGTGACGGTGCCGCAATTGTCGCCAAGGCAACCCACCTCGCCCACGTTAAAATTGACCACCGCGCTCACGCTGTTGGCGTTTCCCTCAAAATCCTTGCAACGCACGTAATAAGTGTAGCTTCCGTCATCCAAAGTGCCGATATTCCCCGAATGGTAGAGGCCGTCGGGAGTGTAAAGATCATTGCCCATGCTTTCGTAATCCGTGTCGCCGGTGGAATACCGGCAACGCGCGAGATCATCGGTGTCCAAAGTGATCTTGACGCTGGAAGAAGTCACCATTCCCTGCGGATTGATATTTTTCAATATCGGACCGGCGGCGAACGCGGCCGGCGCCAATGCGGCCGCCAAAAGCGCCACCGCGGCGGCGGCCATTCCCTTTTGGAAGCCGGAATCTATTTTAAGCGAAAACATAGGCATTTTCATATTATTTATTGCGCCACGTTAAACTGGATCGTTTTGGAAAAATTATTCTCCTGGCCGGCCGACGACCGGCACCGAACATAGAAAGTGTATGCTCCGTTTTCCAGCCCGCAAACTTTCTTGCCGAAACTGCCGTCGGAAATTTCGGCCATCTCATAAGACATCTGCGCGTATCCGATATCGTCGCGCCCGAAGCGGCAATCCGCGGCGGCAGACGATTCCGCGGCGAGCCGGACGTCGGCGGTATTCACCGTGCCTTGTGGGCTAAGCGAAGCGATTATGGGACCGGTGGCGGTTTCCGGAGTATAAGCGATTCTCACGTCCACCAAGCCGAGGACCGAATGGTCATATTTTATCACCTTATTGCCGAAGGCGCCTTCGGCGGCGGACTGGCGGATTCCCGCCTCAACCAGCGCGTTGGCGGCGCTCCGCGGCAACATCCCCGGCTTGTTGTCAAGATAAACCGGCCCGTCCTCAATCCGGGCGATCACATAATAGCGTTTGTCGGTTTTTATCTCCACGGGAGCGATATCAACGCATTTCCACCCGCCGGTGCCCGAAATTTGCGCGCCCCCTAATTCATTGTATGAGCCGTTGTAAATTGAAACTTTATTGGTTGATCCGCTCTTGAAATAACCGCAAACCTGATTGGCCCGGCCATCCCTCTGGGGCGTGAACTGATAGCCGGCATACCAGTCAACTTTGTCAAAACTTTCTTCCCGCCCGAGTCTGATTGACTGCCACAAATAAACCGAATCCGCCGTCGCGGTGTCCGACCATGAACGCTGGGCGTTGTTCTTGCGATCGTTGGCGGAAAGTTCGGCGCAGGTTTCGTCCGGAGCGGCGGAAGACTCAACGCGAAAATCAATTTTGATTATTTCGCTCAATCCGCCGGTGGCCTTGTCCTTGCAAATGACATAGTAGGTTTTTTCACCGGCGGTAACATTGGCAAGCGCGGCATTGTGGAAATAGCTTCCCGTGGCGGAAAAGTCCGTTCCCGCGCCGAAAGAAAATCCGCCCGCCGAATTATATTGGCAATCCGCGGGACGATCGGTGATCACCGAAAGCGCCGCCGAGGAATCGCTTTGAACGGCATTGGTCGTGTTCTCCACCACGGGGCTTTCCGGCGCGACACACGGTTGGGTGAACACCGCCGAAGAGGCATCGCAATTTTCGGGAGAGCGCGAAATGATGGCGCGGGTCTGCTGGCCGGCAACGCACGCGCTCCAATCGCCGTAATTATAGGAAACGCAAGGCGTCAGGCAAGTTTGTTCCAATATCGCCGAGGCCGCGTCGCAACCTTCGGGAGAGCGCGAAACAACGGTGCGGGTTTGCCGGCCATCGGCACACGCGCTCCAATCGCTGTAAGTGTAGGAAACGCAAGCGCCCGCCGGCATTGTGCAGGTTTGCGTCAATTCCGCCGAGGAAGTGTCGGTGCAACCCGACGGCGATTGGCCGGTGATGGTGCGGGTTTGCTGGCCGCCGGCGCAAACGCTCCACGCGCTGTAATTATAGGCGGTGCAGGCAACATTGCCCGAAACCGTGCAGGTTTGCGTCAATTCCGCCGAAGAAGTATCGGTGCAACCGGCCGGCGACTGGCCGGTGATGGTGCGGGTTTGCTGGCCGCCGGCGCAAACGCTCCACGCGCTGTAATCATAGGCGGTGCAGGCAACATTGCCCGAAACTGTGCAAGTTTGCGTGAGAATCGCCGAAGAGGTGTCGGTGCAACCGGCCGGAGACTGGCCGGTGATGGTGCGGGTTTGCTGGCCGCCGGCACACGTGCTCCACGCGCTGTAATTATAAGAAGTACATTTTACGTTCGCGTTCGTATTTGTGTTTGTGTTTGCATTCGTATTTGAAGAAGGCGGCGTTGTCCCGGAACCCAAAAGCCCCGTCCCCTCCTCGTTTATCCCGCCGGAACCGTAGGGGTCCATTGACGAATCGCCAAGCCACTCACAAGCCGACTTTGACGGATCACTGGTTGGCCTGCCGTCCAACGTTTCATTGGCAACAGTTAAGGCATAGCCATCATCACCGCCCATCACAAGGTCTCCCGAGTTGCGTTTGCCATTACCATCCCTATCAACATAAAAATATTCGTCATCAACGCTCCAATCGGGATGTTGCTCCAATGTTTCTTTAATAAAGTCTGTTTGCTTATCAGAATACCCCATCCCTTTAATTTCTTCATCCGAATACCTCTGCGTCGTCAGCCCTTCCTCTATGGCATTCCCCCATGCATACTCTTCCATTAGTCCTTCTTTTGTTTGGCCTTCCGAGTCCACTTTCATTTTCGCAACCGCAAAAGCCGTCCCCAAACTCTTCATCTCTTCAGGATGAGTATCATAATATTTATTCAATCTCTCTGCAAGTTTTTGCCCTTTATCTTCTGGTAAAGAACCAAAAGAAGCCACTAATTTTTCAGTAAAATTATCCAAAAAATTACCGGAGGCATTTTCAAAAAGCACATCAACCACGGCGGCAACAATCATCGCATAATCATCCTCCGACACCCAGCCACCCTCACCATCAATGATAGTCCCGGCGGCCCGCATCAAATTGCTCAACAAAGGACTGTTTGATACGGGTCTAACGCCGGTATAACGGATATAAGTTATCCCGCCACTCCTCCTTATGTTTCCACCAACATAGCCGGAGAAAGAAGAAGCGGAAGTTTTCGCATCGGCTTCTCCGGCGGAAAACAAGCCTCCCTGCCAGAGGCACAGGCCGGCAATCGCCAGCGCGGCAAAACCGAACAGAAATTTTTTGTCAATCCGGCGGAAATGATCAGTGGGTCTATTGGGATTCATATTGTTTTTTTTCGTAAATTATGATTTAATTTTAAAATTTGCCAATTTTGCGGCCACGGAGCGGCCAATCAAAGCAGGCCGGTGCCGGAACCGTCAATGCCGCGTGGTGCGTAGGGGTCCATTGACGGATCGTTAAACACCGCGCAGGCCGACGAATCATCCGAAAACACGATGTGGCCGGTGAGCACTTCCGTGGCCAAAATATCCACTTTATTATCGGTGCCGTTGATTTTGAAATTATTGTATTTTTCGTCATACCAAACCCCCCGTTCAACCTCCGTCCGGGCGATATATTCTTCTTCTGAGATTTGACCCGCGATATACTCCCTGCGCGAATCTTCAAACCGTCCCGGCGAGGACGACACATCCGAAGAGCCGGATTGGGCGCGCGCCGCCGCCGCGGTGAAAGCGTCGTTATAACTCGTGCTGGGAGCGCCGTTGTAGGTGATAAACCCGTCTTCATTTATCGCGCACCCGTCTTCCTCCACCGCGTTCTTCAGCACTTCCGCCGCGTCCGCGCCGTGTTTTTTGGCAATCGCGTCATAGTCAACCGGCGAAGACAAAGTGTTTTTTGCCGCCAGCTCCGCCGCCAGCTCTTCATGGTATCCCATTTTTATGTAATACTCTTTGGAATGAAACTTTGGCTCATCCTCCGCCGGCGCAACGGCCGCGGACGGCGAAGCGGATTTAATAAAATCATTCAGTTTTTTGATGTCGGCGGTAATTTCGGCTTTGCCGCCGGAATTTTTAAACGCCTTTTCCAAATCGGCGAAACTTTCCGGCGTGTCGGAATA
>ERZ795059.6576-NODE-6576-length-10260-cov-7.225086_pt1 | contig 10260 bp, 8 predicted proteins | sample MGYA00375143_ERZ795059 | MGnify/ENA primary metagenome ERZ795059 (study PRJEB30188, sample SAMN05720168) | activated sludge metagenome | isolation source: Anaerobic digester | place: USA | collected 2015-01-07 ... | reverse complement strand
ACACGATCGACGACGACACTGCCGACGACGACACGATCGACGACGACACCGCCGATGACGACACTGCCGACGACGACACGATCGACGACGATACCATGGACGACGACACCGCCGACGACGACGCGGTTGACGATGACATCGATGATGATGACGACGATGATGACGATGATGACGACGATGATGTAGACGACGCGGTTGACGACGACGATGACGACGATGGCTGTTGCGGGTGCTGATGAATTACGAATGATCGATAAAAGGGCCGCCCCTCCGGGCGGCCCTTTTGGCTCGTATGACGAATGGACGGCCGCGGACGATTGCATTCAATGCCGCATTCGGCGGCCCCTGGCGCATTTCGGTCTGCTGGATCTTGGCGACGACCGGACCATCAAGTGTTATTTAAAAAAACAGTGCGTCCTGCCGGAAAACGGCGCTGTTCGACAAGCTCTTTCTGTTTATTATCAATTTATTATCAATACGTGATGCAATAATAATTTGACTTACACCGCGGGCGTAAGCTGTGCATCGTGTGAGCCGGCATGCCTATTATTGTCCACTGCTATGCTTGCTCATTTTGTTCGCTCGCAAAACAGTCCCGCCCAACCCGACTCCGCATTCGAACGCTCGTACTATTGGCGTGGGACACTTTTCGCGAAGTGTCCCACCGTCGATTTTTGCAACATATTGATAACATTGATAAAACATAAAAAATAAGCGTGGGACAAAGTGTCCCGAAGTGTCCCATTTATCCCACAAATCAAGGATAAACCGGGACACGTAACGAGTACATGTCCCTGGGTTCCCATGGCATAAAAACCCGAGTCTTCAAACAATGAAGGCAAATCATAGGTCCAGGAATTATCCCTGGTGTCCCATTTGTCCCACTGGAGCCCATCGATAAGGTCAGGAAAGGTATTTCCAATCCTGGATTTCCGCCTGCGCGGGAATGACAAAGAAAGCCTCCTTGCGGCTCTGCCGCCGGCCGAGGCTCCACACAATGAAGGTAATGTGTAGGTCCAGGGATTATCCCTGGCAGAAATTATTCCTGCTCCTGCTCCGCTAGGATCTGCTCGGCGGCGATCATCCCCGATTGCAGGCAGGCGCTTTGCCCGCCGCCCATGTACGTCCAGGCCCCGGCGTAGTACAGGCCGGGCAGCGGCGACTTGTTCTTCGGCCGGAAGATGATCGACTGCTTGGGCGTGTGGGCGTAGCCATACACCGCGCCGCGCGGATTGAGCGTGTATCGTTCCATGGTCAGCGGCGTGCCGATTTCCTTCACCGCGATCTGCTCGCGCAGACCGGGCAGGATCTTCTCGGCGCGGGTGAGGATCGCCTCGGCCATTTCGTTCTTGGCGGCGGCGTAGGCGTCGTAACCCTCGTCGCGCCGCCAGCGGTTTAGGTAGTCGTACTGCAGCGGCACGGTGATCACCAGCACGCTGCCGCCCGCGGGCGCGCAGGTCGGATCGTGGATGCCGTAATCGACCAGCACGAACGGGCATTTCTCCAGATCGCCGTCGACGGCGTAGCCCGCGTTGACCGGCGGACTGAAATCCTCGTTGACGAACACCGAGTGGTTGCCGCCCAGCGGCTCGAGCACGCGGCGGTCCTTGATGCCGATAAAGATCTGCGCCAGCGACAGCGAGATCTCCATTTTGCTGATCTTGGCCACGTACTCGGGCGGGAAATGCTCCGCGCCGACGAGCTTTTCCACCGTCGTGGGCAAGCTCGCGTTGGAGACGACATAGGGCGCGAGGTACTGCTCACCGTTGTCCAATTGCACGCCGCTGACGCGCCCGTCGGCGACCAGGATCTGCGCCACGCGGCTGTTGGTCTTGACCGTGCCGCCGTGGGTGGCGACGTATTGGGCCAGCGCGTCGCTGATCGCCTGGCTGCCGCCTTCGGGGTAATACCCGCCGACCGTGTGGTAGCTGCCCCACATGCCCGCGAAGTACATGGCGCTCAGTTGCTCGGGCGGCAGGCCGAGGTAGCCCCACAACTGGCAGAACACGCCGCGCGCCCGCGGATCCTCGATGTACTGGTACACCAGCGTGTCCAGCGTTTTGTCCAGGTAGGTCATCAGGTCGGGGCGCAGCAGCGGCGTGGTGAAATACGCCCAGGCGCGCCGCAACGGGCATTTGCCGAACATCCCGTCGGTGCTGTCGAGCTGCTTTTTGAACGACAGCATCTTCTTGAACAGCCGGTTGATGCCCGCGCGCTCGGCGGGGAATTTCTCGATCAGCCGCTGCCGGTACAGGTTGACGTCCGCGGGCACGTCCAGTGAGAAGTCGGGGAACGTCGCGCGGTACAACGGATCGAGCCGGTGGAACTTCACCTTGTCCAACACGCCGGCGTCCTGGAATAGCCGATAATGCGTGTTGCCGGGTGCGACGCCGTCCAACTCGTGCAGGCTGACCTCGAAGCGATACTCGCCGCGCTCGAAGGCCGTCATGTAGCCGCCGAACTTGTCGTGCTGTTCCAGCAACAGGACTTTCTTGCCCGCCAAGGTCAGTTGCGCCGCGGCGCCCAGTCCGCCCGCGCCGCTGCCCACGACGATTGCGTCGTAGGTTTCGGTTGCGGCCTGCGCCATGGCTGGTACAATCGACAAAACAAGCAGTAAACAAAGAATACGCCGCATGGTGGTCTCCTTGCTCGTGTGCGACGGATCGCGGTTACCTTGTGTCGTATAAAATGAAGTATAGCATGGAAATCCATGGATAAAAGGAGCAACTCATGATTCGCCGCCGGATTCTCCCCCTGTTTTTCTTGTTCGTTTTGGCGTTGTCGGTCGCGCTCGTCTGGGCGCAGGACGCGCTGCCGCCCGAGGCGACGCTCGGTTCGGTGGCGCACTCGCACAGCGTGCGCGGCGGCGATCTGTCCGAGGCCTTGGGCTTTCCCCGCGCGATGGACAAGCAAAAGCCGCTGGTCGAAATGGGCGTGACTCCGGCGCAGTTGCAGGCGGCGTTGGAAAAATTGGGCGCGACGCCTCAGCCCGCGGTTGCCGGACGGACCAAGGCGAATCTGTCGATGACCATCCGCCAGGTCGCCGCGATGTACGAGATCAACGGCATCGCGCTCACGCACGATCTGGGTCTGGACGTCGAGGTGGACAAAGACACGCCGCTGGCCGCATTGGGCGTCACGCAGGAGACGCTGGACAAGGCGATCGCGCACAATCTTTCGCACGAGGAAAGCGGCTGGCAGTATTTAAAGTATCTGCTGTATCCGCTGCTGGTGCTGTTTGCGATGCTGTACCTGCTGAAGTTCGGCATTCCGAAAAACGCCGATCCGAAAAAGCGCCGGCACTACTATCCGCGGAAGGTCTATGTGATTGCGCTGCTCGTCGCGCTGATCGTGCTGGGTTTCGTGCTGGGTAAAAGCCCCAACCCGATGGAAGGCGCGGTGAAGTTTTTCAAGGCGACCGTCGGCCTGTACGATAGCGTGCCGCCCAAGCTGCTGTTGATGATCTACTTCCTTGCGCTGGCCTGGATCGCCAACAAGGTCGTCTGCGGTTGGGCGTGTCCCTTCGGCGCGCTGGAAGAATTGATCTACCTGCTGCCGCTGTTCAACAAAGCGAAGAAACGGCAGGTGCCGTTCTGGGTGAGCAACGGTTTTCGCATCGCGTTTTTCATCTTCTTTTTGCTGACGCTCTATGGCCTCGTCGGCAACCGGAAGGGCGTGGTGTATTACCACCTGGTCAACCCGTTCAACCTGTTCAACTTCGATTTTTCGACTTGGACCGTGCCGGTGGCTTTGGCCGTTTATCTGGTGGCGAGCTTCTTTTTTTATCGGCCTTATTGCCGTTTCATCTGCCCCTTCGGGCTGCTGTCGTGGCTCGTCGAACGCATCAGCCTTTCGCGCGTGCGCATCGATTTCGACCGCTGCATCGACTGCCGCGCCTGCGCCAAGGCGTGCCCGCTGAGCGCCGCGGCGGATCGGCTGGACAAAAAGAAACTGCCCGCCGATTGCTTCGCCTGCATGCGCTGTCTGCGGGTGTGCCCGACCGACGCGATCCACTTCCGCCCGGCCTGGGGCCCGCCGTCGCCGCCGGCCAAAGACGCGCCGGACAAGGCCGTCTCGTCTTGACGCAAACGCGCGTCTCGCCTATCGTCAGGCAGTTTTCGCGAGCGTGGCGGAATTGGCAGACGCGCTGGACTTAGGATCCAGTGGCCTATGGTCATGAGGGTTCAAATCCCTCCGCTCGCATATCAGCCGAGATTGATGATATATTAATCATATACCTATTATTTGTGGAGAATTGAATCATGCAACGGTTATGGATAGTTCCGGGCATATTGGCATTGGTTTTCGGCGCTGTCTTTTTTGCTTGCGAGTCGGGTGATGACGATGATGATGAAACTGCCGACGATGATTCTGGCGACGATGATTTTGCCGATGATGATACGGATGAGGATGACTATCTAAAATATTGCATGGAAGTTTGGGAGTTTTTCTCAGAATGTGGTTGGTTCCTGGAAGATGAGGAAGGAAACGAAATTGATATTGCTGAAATAATTATCTTATGTGAAGCTGGGGATGAAATTTTCGGAAATGAGGATCTGATAATGTGTTTAGTTGAAAATTTTTCCGGTTGCGAAGGATCAATTGATTGTCTTGAAAAATATTCTGATTATATATAGGTCCGGTTGCCAAAAGCACGAAATTCCGGTCATTATCGTTTGATGCTTGTAATAATAAGATTTTTACCGCTCGCAATCTGCCGGCTAAGAAAGGTCCCTTTCTTAACGAGGGAGTTTGCCGCTCACTAAGAAATGTTAAGCCCCTAAATTTTCTTAGCGAGGATGATTGAACGCCGTTAAGAAATTTTCCCGCCTCATTTTTTCTTTGTGAAACTGGTTTATAATGATCCCGAAGAGGAAGCGACGACTATCAACGCAGATGAAATATCTTTAAAATTGGCGCCGGGCCGTTGCCGCGATGAGGCGGGGAGGGTAAAAGCCATGAAACGATTGCTGTGGGTGCTGGCGTTGTCGGCGTTGCTGGCCGGCTGCGCGGCGAATCCGATTTTTCAGGCGCAGGTCGTCTCGGCCAAGATCGGCGATCAGGAGATGGCCTGCGACAGCGCGACGTTCTCCTACGTGATCAAAGGCGACGACCTGGAGTTGCGCGCTCGGGCCACGCCGCCGGCGGTCGTCTTGATGATCCTGCCCGAGGAACGGACGAAAGTGGTCGTCGATTGGGACAAATGCGCCTTCACCTGGCCCGACGGCATGAGCGAGCCGGTGCTGGGCGCGACGCCCCTGCTGGGCGCCGGGCAAGTGGGCCTGCGCGCGCCGACACCGCTCCCGCCGACCATGCCCACGACCTTCGGGCTTTCGCCGGCCAGCCGCGCGGGGCGCGACATGTTCGACGCGAGCAAGTTGGCCAATGTTGCCGGGCAGGAATTTACGTTGTTGCTGGCGTTGATCGTGAACGGCCAGCCGCGCACGTATGAACTGACGTTCAAGATTTCTTCTTGAACATCGCGTCGAGCGGATTGTCGGCCTTCTTGAGTTTGGACGGATCGGCGATCTTCGCGGCCAGATCCTCCTTCTGCTTTTCCTTTTCCTCGTCCTTGTAGTTCTTGTCGAACAGCCGCGCCAACTCCTCGTGCTTTTTGGCCTGCGCCTGCTTGAAGGCCTCGACCTCGTCGTCGATCTCCGGCGTGACGTCGAAGCCCTCCAATTCCTCGATCCGCCGATGATCGCCCAGCACCAGCTTGTCGCCGAACGATCCGGAGACGATGCGCACCGCCTCGACTTCCTCCATCTTGTGAATCGCGTGCAGCACCTTTTCCGTAGTCGTGCGCAGCGCCTCGGCGACCTGCTCGGGCGTGGGCGGCGTGCCGCTTTGGTGGGTGTGCAGCCGGATGGCCGCGGCGATCAGGTGACCCCATTCGTAAAACGTCTTGTGCTCGCTCATGGTTTACCCCCGTTTCGCGGCCAGCTTAGCGCAGGGGGAAATGGCTGTCAAAATATTCAGGCGCCGGGCGTCCAGCGCCAGATGATCCCCCGGCCGACCGGCTGCCCGATGATCCCCGCGACGTGCTCGCATTTGACCAGGAACAAAAAGTACAGCGGGCGGGCGGCGCGGCCGTAGAGCGACTCGAAGTTGCCCTGGCCCTTGCTGAGCACGATGTCGGCGGCGGCGAAGCGCTCGCGCATCTCCGGCGTCAGCTTGTCCGGCAGCGTGCCCGGCGCGTCCGAGCCGCTGGGCAGCAAACGCGCCACGCGGTCGAGCCCGGCGACGATCGCGTCGGGCATGGTGACGTCGTTGAGGATCGGCGCGGAGCGCACGGCGTAGGTCGCGTCCAGGTGCGGCGGAAAACGTTCGAGCAGCAGACGGTCGCACCAGGTTTCGCCGACGTTGTCGCCCAGCACGAGCACCGTGCGCGCGGCGGCCAGTTCGGCGCGCAAGTCTTCGATCGCGTCGATGCCCAGGGGCTCGGCGAGCAGCCGTTTGGCGACGGCAAGCAGGTCGTGGTTGCCGCGATAGACGAAGTCGATGACGTTGCCGGCCAGTGCGATGCGCACCGCCGCGGCGAAGGGATCGGCCGCCTCGTCGATCAGCGCGCGCAAGTCGGCAAGCACGGCGGCGGCATGTTCGTTGGCGGCTTGCTTGGCCGCGACGAAGGGATCCTCGATGCCCAGCGCGGCCGACACGAGGTCGGTCACCTGCCGCGCGACCATCGGGGCGACGGCGCCCGGCGGCGCGGCGGCCATCAGTTCGTCGACTTGGGCGCGCAGGCGGTCGAGTTCGGCGGCGGGTAGACGCTTGGCGCCGAGACGGTCGACCATGTCCAAAAAGCATTGCCGGCAGGCGGCGTCGAGGGTGACGGTCTGGTTCATCGGCCCGGCCCATCCAGGTCGGCCGCCAGCGCGGCGAAGGTGTAGCCGCGAAAATCGTCGAGATGTTTGAACGAGCCGCCCAGACGTGCGGCGGGTACGCGGGCGCAATAGCCCAGCACGTTCATCCCGGCGGCGCGACCGCTGGCGACGCCGTGGCCGCTGTCTTCGACAACCACCGTGTGCGCCGGTTCGATCGCGTGGCCGGTCGCGGCGTTGAGCGCCTGCAGGCCGAGGCGGTACGGCGCGGGGTCGGGTTTGCAGGCCGGATACTCGCCGGCGGCGACGATGATTTGAAAGCGGTCGCTCAGCCCGAGGCGCTCGAGGTGATGGACGATCTCGCCGCGCAGCGCGCCGCTGACCACGCCCAACGGCACGTGGGCGGCCAGGTCGCGCACGAAGTCGAGCACGCCGGGGCACGCCAGGTCGCCCTGGCGGATCAGCTCGTTGTAGCGCGCGTTTTTCGCCTCGTGCAGCCGGGCGGTTTCCGCCGCGCTCAGCGTGCGCTGGTTCATCGCCAGCACGCGGCGCAGGAAATCGTAATCGGGAATGCCCAGCAGCTCGCCGAAAAATTCCTCGTCGGAAAAGGTAATGCCCAGCGGCGCAAGCATTTGACGCCACGCCTGCATGTGCAGCGGTTCGTCGTCGATGATCACCCCGTTGAAATCGAACAGCACAGCGTGAACGGGCATGGCGGCTCCTTCCATTGCGTTGGAGCACAGCTTAACCGTCAATTCGATTCGCGCAAGGGGTGGGGAAGGAGACCTTGAGCGAAAATTATAAAATTTAAAAAGGGATAATATTAACCATACAAATAGGGAATAATATGATATATAAACCATCTCTCTCCTAAATTGTTTATGAGGATGATGATGGGTAACACCAAAAAGAAGAAGATATTGGTGATCGGCGATACGTTTATCGATGAGAATTGGCTGATGTCCAAATTCGATCTTTATCACAGTTACAATGTCGGCCGAGAGCATTACATCAGCAATTTGCAGGGTCCCGACAGCATGATTATCAGCTTGTGCGGCGTCGCCGGCATTATCCGCATTCTCAACGGGCCGGATCCGAATGTTGAAAATGACAAAGATCCTATCAGCAAGGAGATGAGAGACTTCCAGAGTAATTATGATTTAATTGGCGCCAGTGTGTGGAATCCGATGGATGATGATTTATTGCCTTGCATTTTGTGCACCAAGCACAATGAGCATAAAAAACTGACTCCATATATTCTTTCCGGGCTACGCAAGCCAGAGATCGTAGACAGTAAGAGGCAATGTCCGTATGACGGCAACACATGCACATCGCGGACGGAATTCATTAATTTAATTGATAAAAATAACGAGGAAGCGAAACGGAAAATTTCGACCAACCGTTTGATCCGGGTATACGAAGGATTCGGCAGCGATCAACCACAGTTGAAATACCGGTACGATTGGCGACTGGATGTGCCGCAACCATTAAAAGATATGTCGTCGTTCAAGATGAAATTGAAGGAAGTGAAAAACCTGGAGGCGATTATCGTTGTCGATCATGGGTATGAAGTGATTGATGATATTATTGTTAAATATTTATTAAAAAAATATCCGAATACAAGATGGTATGTGCGCAGCAAAATGCAATCGGCTCAATGGTTGAAAACATTATGTGCCAAAAAACGGGTCCAACTCATTTTTACCGACGAGCAATTGATCGCTTATCGTTATGGCGTTCGCAAATGGTATCACAGCCCCTGTGTTCTAGGACGGGCATCGTTGGAAATCCTTGGCGACATGCTGGGCCTGACGAAATACGAACATTGCACGGAAAAGGATGTAGGGGGGATTCATGCGGAAAATGCAGCGGTTTTGTTCGATAACGATACAGCGATTGCCGGATCATATTTCTATGAACCAAAAAATAATAAAAACAATGCACACCTGACAAACCTGCATCGGGCTCCGGGAGAAAAGCAATCCATCCATGTTGGACGTTCATCGGTCTTTTTCTCCTCACTGATTTTTTGGGATCTGAAAGATAAATTGAATGGGCGTAACCTTTCCTTTGCTTGTGACTGGGCGTTGAACAACGAGTATCAGTGGACAAAAGCCTGCACCGAAGCGTGGATTAAAGAATCGCCCGACCAATTGAGCGGACCTTTTGATAAGGCCATAATTAAAATCCCCGAAACATCCCAAGATCGACGAAAGAAAATCAATACGTTGCCAAGTTATGTCGATAGCTGGGACGATTGGAATAAATCATCGCAAGAGCAAGCCATTGTCCAAACACCGACCGGTCCGCAGATCCAGTTGTGGCGTGCGCATGGAATTTTAAAAGACTACATTTGTCCGGGAGGCAAGAAAAGATCGGACATCAATAACCTGCTTAGCCGCTTGTATCGTTACGGAGATATTGCCAAACCGAAACATCCTTTTAATTGTCTTCTGCTGGCGGAGCCTGGATGGGGCAAAAGTTTTCTTGCACGAAGCATCGCTGATCACTTCGATTTTGATTTTCTGAGCTTTTCCGTCGCCCAAATGGCGTCGAACCAGGATCTGATGGATTGCCTGAAGGTCATCGTTTCGGCGCAAAATCGCTCAAAAAAGAAGAAATTGATCTTCATCGACGAAATCGATGCTCAGGTGGAAAAGCATCATGTCATGGGTCTGTTGCTGGGGCCGGTCTGGGATGGCACCTTTAAAACCGAAGGCAACATGTTTAAAATCGAACCGAGCATTTGGGTCTTCGCTTCGACGAAATCGGAAAATAAATTGAAAGAGGAGTCTAAGGGCCGCGACTTTCTTTCCCGCATCAACGGTCCGATTATCAACTTGGATTTCTTCGCCCAAAATCGGGAAATGATGGATCAGGCGCGAACCGAAAAAGAAAGACAGACATTGATGAAGGAGAGTTTTCAAGACAACGCAAACACGCCTCTGCGAACCGAGTTGGTATATCATGGTGTGAATCTGCTCAATAAAATGTTCGGCCCCATTTCTTGGATTGATGAAGATGTTTTGAAGATTTTCTATGACACAATTCCCATAGACGGCATTCGTAGTTTGGAAATCTTTGTTTCCCGCTTCGACAATATTTCCCGGGGAAGGGTGTCGTTGGAAAATGTACCGAATAAAGTGAAATATCCGGAGCTCGATCGTCACATCCTGCAGGTGAATGAGTGGCCGAAGGTCAATTTAGAAAATGACCTTCGAAAGGACGAGCTAAAAAATGACATTCGAGTGATGGTCAATCCGCCACGCGAGTAGTCAAAGAATCCCTACTCCCCCTCCTCGGCGAGGGTCGGGGCGTCGTCTTCGGTGATGCCGGTGAGGGCGGCGACCTGCGTGAGGTTGAAGTTCAGCAGGTCCTCGATCATCTCCAGATCGGAAGAGCGTCGTGTAGGGAAAGAGTGTACCATCCAGTGTAGATC
>ERZ795059.6574-NODE-6574-length-10261-cov-5.674701_pt1 | contig 10261 bp, 4 predicted proteins | sample MGYA00375143_ERZ795059 | MGnify/ENA primary metagenome ERZ795059 (study PRJEB30188, sample SAMN05720168) | activated sludge metagenome | isolation source: Anaerobic digester | place: USA | collected 2015-01-07 ... | reverse complement strand
CTGAAAACGCGAAACAGGGATCAAGCATTTTCCCAGGAGGTCAAGAGTCCTGAATCTGGTCGGTCCCGAAGGCGGGCAGATGCTCGTGGAAGAAACGGTGAAGATGATCAACGCCATGTGGTGAGCGGGGACCTGTCCGATGATGAACTCAGTACCAGATGGCACTTCCTCAAGACGGCTTCGTCTCAGGGGCCGCCGAGCTTGCGAATTTCCTCGCCTGACAGGGCTCGGTTCCAGACCTGCACGTGACTTACGGCGGCCATCGTCTTGGCCGGCTGGCTCCGCCCGTCCGTGAAACCGCCGGCCAGACGCACGGGGACGCGATTCGTGAGCAACTTGCCCCCGTCGCGGGCCACGCGGCGTACCCGTTCGCCGTCGACGTAGAAGCACACCTCAGCATCGTGGGCCGAGTAGGTCACCGCCACGCGATGCCAGCGGCCGTCGAACAGCGAATACCCGGAACCGATGTCGTAGAACGCGCCGGGCAGCTTCTCGAACGAAGCCGAGAACGACAGGTCGCCCTGCTCCCGCCCCAGGAACACGCCCCAGTTGCGCCGCCGGTCGCCGTCCCACTTGGTGGCCAACGTCTGCCAGGTGCCGGTCGGACCTTCGCTCCGGAATCGGGCCGCCACCGTGACTTCGTCCGTCGCATCGGCGCTCGCCGCGTCGCCCAACTCGACCGGCTTGCTGGTCTCAGCCTCGTGGCGCAGGATAGGGTCACGCCGGCCTTCCAGAATCACGATCTGTGCCGGCAGGGCCAGGGAGATTCCGCTAGCCGACTGCCACGGCTCCGCAGCACCGGCACGCCAGGCTTCCACGGTGCGTGTCACGGCGATCTGCTTCTCCTCTCCGGGAGCCAGCGGAACGTTGTCGTGTGCCCAGCTCAGCCGCAGGCTCCTAGTGAACGGATTGCGCAGGGTGATCTGCAGCGTGCAGTTCTCGCCCGGAAGTGCTTTCAGCACGGCGGGCGAGGCCTCGATGGGCCGCACGACCGCCAGCGACTTCGGCACGTCACGCAGGAAGACGGGCGTTTCGTCCACGGTGATGAGGACCGCACCGTCGACCACGTCGACCGCCTGCGGATTACCCATCAAGTCAACGGTCTCTAGACGGTCCCGATCTGGTGCCTGGAAAGCCAGTTGCTTGGTCCCGCGATGCGACCACGCGACAGCCACCTGGCGCCGGCCATCGCCGAAAACGAACGCCGAAGTCCCTGCGCCGGCCGTTACTTCACGCTCGAACTTCAGGCCGGCCAGTTCCGTCGCCATCGTGCGGTACGCGAAGTACGACGGCTTGGGCGTCAGATCGTGATCCAAGATGCCAAAGTGATGCTCGCTGTAGCTCGGGTCTGTGCCATCATCGTGGTAGTCGTACCAGGCGACGTTCTGTACGCCGCGGGAAATCGCCAACAAGTAGCAGCGCACGAGCATCTGGGCCGAGCGCGAGTCGCTCGAGCCCGACGGATCGGTCGGCCAACCGACCTCGGTGATCCAGATCGGCAGCCGTCGTCCGTACTTGGCGGTCAGGTCGCTGATCGCCTGGATGTCTTCCACGTAGCCCGACTCTTCCGGCGTGCGCGGCTGACGATAGGGATGGATGGAAATCGCGTCCATGGCCTGGCCGCCGCCGCGTTTCAGGATCTCTTCGACGAATTCATAGGGCGGGCGGTGCTGGGCACCGTTGGGGCCGGCCAGACCGCAGCCCAAGACCGTGGCTCCGGGGTCCGCGCGTTTGATCGCCTTGTACGTCGCGATCAGCAACTGGGCATACTCTTCGGGGTTGGGCTCCGGCGACCAGAACGCCTTGATGTTCGGCTCGTTCCAGACCTCCCAGGTGCGGATGCCCGCCTCTTTCTGGCGGGCTACGATCTTCTCGACCGCCGCCGACCAGTCGTCCAGACGCGGCATCATCAGCCCGAAGCGATCCCTGTCTTCACTCGGCTTGGCGGTCATCCACTTCGGCGTGCCCGCGAAGATGCAGTAGGTGGAGATTCCCTCCTCGCGAGTCCGGGCGAAAATGGTGTCGTAACGCCACGGCTCCACAGGGATGTCGTTCTTGTTGCCGCTGCGATCCTGGATTTCGCGTCCCCGCCCTTCGTCAAAACTCCAGCGGGCCACCGGCGCGGCGGCCGATAGTGCGCCAGGTTCCAGGCAGCGATCATAGATGGCCAGATCATCCAGCGAACACTTCAACCCGCCGCCGATTGTCATGGCGATCGGGAGCCGCACGAGAGTCTCAGCAAAGGGCACCTTCGTCGTGCCGGCCGGCCGACCGTCGATCCACCATTGCGTCGACCGGTCCGCGCGGCGGTGCGTGACGACCATGTCATACCACCGTCCGGCCTCCCAGTCGGTCTTGTTGGTGAGGCAATCGCACCATCGCGTCTTGCCGTCGCCGAGCGAGAGTCCCAGTTGGCGTTTGTTGGTGCTCCAGAACACATTCCATTGTCGCGGGTCGCCTTCGCTCTTGCTGATTAGCGAGGGCCAGGGCGACGAGTAGTCCAGGCGGTTCAGGCGCAGCCGCAGCGCAATGGTCAGCTCGCCCGTCGTACACGGTCGGTTTAACGAGTCCGAGTCGGCCACTTGCAGACGGACGAGCGGCCCCACCACGACGGCCTGTCCCTGGGGACTTGCTTCCCAAGGGACCGGATCCCACGCCCACACGCCCGGCTCGGGCTGGCAGTGGGACATCAGCAGGTCGCTGCGCGTCCATTTCACGCCCGCCTCGCGGGCCAAGGTGAGCGCCAGGTCGAGCTGGTTGTCGCGGAACCGCGGCAAGTACAGTCCCATGCCCATCGGCGAACGCGAGTCGACCGCCGTCGCCGGCCGATGGCGGCTGATGGCCACCCGCTCGCGGGCCTCCGCCACGCCGGAGTCGCTCACCAGACGCAACCAGACGCTGTAGCTGCCCAGTCGCTGCAGCGGAATGTCGCAAGTCCCCTGGTGGGTTTGTCCCGCGTCCACACGCAGCGCGCCCAACGGGTGCCGCTGTTCGCGGCCGAGCCAATCGCAGGTCACCGCTTCGAGTTGCCCGGCCACGGGCTCTGCTCCGGGATTCTCGATCAGGGCCTGCAGTCGGACAGGCGTTCCTTCGTAGAAGACGTGGGCGGGGGCGGCGCACGACAGTCGCACTCGCACGCGATCCAGCAGGCTCGGCCGCCCCACGGCACGCAGTTCGGAGAAGGCGACCGTGGGCGTCGGTGCGGTGGTGTTCGACTTCAGCACGCGAATCTCACGCAGGCTCACCGGCCAGCGCACCGGCAACGCCCGGTCGCCCACTCGGCGAATGGGCGTCCAGCCGGCCGGGTCCATCGGCACCTCGATTTCGCGCCATCCAGCGAAACCGAGCATGCCGAGCGATACCTCGTAGGCTTGGCCCGCCGCGTCGTCCATTCGCCCCACCAATTTGTGACCGCAGGCATCGCCGTGCAGCCAGAACGATAGCCGCTCGGGCCGGCCCAGCAGCAGCCCGCCCTGCCATTGGATGCCACTCCAAACGTGGCCGCTGAAGTCGCACGTCAGCTTCAGGACCGAGGCCGCACCCGGCCGCGCCGGGTCCTTGGCCACCTCCAGCTTGCTATCGCCCAGCGAGAAGCTCACCCGGTGGCCGATGAGCGTCCATTGAGTCCTGTCGGCCATCGCGTCGACCAGCCAAGAATCGGCGTAAGTCGCGCCGGAAATCAGCGGGACCAATAGCAGGGAACGCAGAATGGTGCGAGGGATCATGGGCAGCCTTTCTTCAGAGGAGACGTGGCAGCATGCCGTCATCTCGATTCGGTGCGGCACAGGTACTCGGTGGCTGGTCTGGCCGGATCTCAGGATTTGTCTGGAGGCACGGCGAGGGCGGTTGGGCGGGAAGCCCAGACGATGCGCGGCAGGCCGAACCGGTATTCGTCGCGTGCGGACGGCAGCATGATCAGCTCGATCAGGTTCTCGCCTTTCTGTAGGTTGGCGAATCCCCATTGGCCGCGGCCGAGCGTGGTGCCGAGAACCTTGCCGTTGATGAACACCAGGCAATGGTTGCTGAACAGGAGCTTGATCTTGACCGGCTCGCGTGCCCGCAAGACCGCCTTCCCGTAGAGGATCGCACCGTCGAGGCCGGCCTTCTCGGATTTCTCACCCTGGTAGAGCGACGCGAACGCGAACCGTCCAGACTCGGTCGGCGCGTCGGCGAGTTGCTCGTCGGCCGGACGCGGGATTTGGGAGTAGGGAATGTACCCGAGTGTGCCCTTCGCGCAGGGATTCGGCAACGGCCGGCTGACGCGGAAGGCGCTGAGGGTAATCTGGTCATACGGATCAAACACGGTCGTGTGGAACGGCAATTCCCAGCCGTCGCCCGACAGCTTGCCAAGCAACGGAAAACGCACGAACCGGGCGGCCCCTTCCGGCTTGGTGATCTTGGCATTCGCGTCCGCGGTCGTTCCCGGCTTGAGATCGAACTCCGGGATATCGAAGGCCCAGTCCGGGCCGGGCAGGGCGTCAGCCTGTATGGAAAGCCTCAAGCGCGCCGCGACTTTGCGGCTGACCGCGCGGACCAGCAGTGGCCGGGTTCCGGCCTGGCCGTCGCGCAGGATGGGAACCGCGGTTTGCCAGTTGGGCGTGAGTACATTCAGGCCCAGGAGCTGTTGGATTGCCTCCAGCGGGATGGGGCGCCCCTTGAGTGCTGCCGCCAATTCGCGAATGGCCTTGCGACGCAGGGCCTCGATTTGCTCCGGCGAGGCGTCCTGAAGTGCTTCGCCCCCAGCGACCGGCTGCCAGGCGGCCGTTTCGGCCGGACTTAGCGCGGTGCGTACGTCGCCCAATCCGGCCAGCAGCTCTTCGCCGGGCGAAAGTGCGACCGACTGCGGGTCATAGGCGTAGCGGCGCACCACGTTTTCGAACGTGTTGTTCCGCAGGATGATGTTCCGCGCCGCAGCGGAAATGGTCACGCCGGTGTCCGCGTTGCAGATTTCGTTCCCCTCCAGCAACGAGTCTTCCACCCAACCCATCACGTTCAGTTTGGCATTGCTTTCCAGCCGGTTGTTCCGCACGACGCACGAGCGGACCAGCGGGTACTTGTAATCGCCCGTCCCGGACCCGTAGGCCAGCAGCCCGAGCTGCGCATCGATCGGCGGGACCTCATTTCGCGGCCCCCGGTACTGGTTGCCCACCGTAATCCGGTTGCGCAGGAATTGGTTGAACCAACTCGCCTCGCCCGCCATCGCGTCGCCGTTGTATCCGCCGGTGCGCGCGGTTTCGTTGTCCGCCATGATGCCCTCGATCATGGAGCCGTACAGCTGCAGCGCCACGGAGGAATCGTACGCCCGGTTTTGCGTGTAGATGAACCGGCGCCGGAACGAACTGATATTGATGACCGACGCGGCGTCGGGCACGATGTCCCACGGTTCCACCAGTTCGACGCGGCTGCCCTCAATCGAGCGGATCCGTCGCAACTGGCCTACGCCCTTGCCGCCGGCGATTTGCACGGCCCCGTTTCGCCACGTCGGCGCGCCGCGCGCCAGCGGCACGTTGGGCTTCAGCGTAAACGAGTTCGGCATAATGTTCTCCACCGTGTCCATGTAGCCGTGCACGCGGCCGTCGCCAGTGATCGTCTCGCGGTTGTTGCCGTCGAAAGTGTTCTCATGCACGTTGTTCGCCCAGTAGATGTTCTCCGAACCTTCCGGCAGGCCGTAGAATGACGTGCAGTTTGCGCCGCCCAGATGGTTGTTCTCGACAATCAGCTGCTGCCCGCTGAATCCGTTCCAGCCGACGATATTGCCGCGGCAGAAGCGGTTGTCGGCCACCCGGCTCCAGTAGGCCCGCAGCTCGAACACGCCGCCGGCGGCGCAGTAGATGTCGTTGCCGAGGACGTTGATGTTCTCGCCGCCGAATCGCAACGCGCGTGTGTAGTGCAGCAGCGCCAGACGCCGTGTCAACTCCTCTTTGTCGGCATTGACGTACTGCGAGTAGAGCATCCGGAGGGTCACGTTTCGGACCGTGATGTTGCCCGACCGGTAGTTCGCCGCCGCCGCGTCGGCGAGCGGTGTCTTCGGAACGGCCGGGTTGCCGACGATCCCGTCCTGGTGGAAGCCGCAGGCCAGGAAGATATCCGTGACCTCGAACGAATGAGTGCCCTTGACGAGCGCCTCGACGGGCTCGTAGGTATCGGGCCAGTAGACCTGGGACAGATTCGCCCCTGCGCCCCGGAGGATCGACCGCGGCGGCAGTTCGATGGTCGCGGTCATCTGGAAGCGGCCGCGCGGGAACAGCAGCGTCCCGCCGTTGTTGGCGGTCAGTCGCTCGACGGCGGCCAGAATGGCGTCCGTGTCGTCGATGCCGTCGTTGGCGATCGCGCCGAAGTCAACCACGTTGAAGACGGCCTGCGGATACGCCGCGACCGGCTCCGAAACTCGGACCTTGCCCGCGACGATCGGTTGCTCTCCGGCGCTGCGGCGGAAGAGGACCTCGTAGTCACCGGCTGCCGGACTGTTCGCCTTGTTCCAGCTTGCCGCGACGGCAAACGGGCTGGCCGCATCCACCTGGGCTGGAAACCGTGTTTCCTGGCCGTCGCGCAGCACGACTTCGGGTTTATCCGACGGGGTCAAGGTCAGGCAATTGCCGAACAGACGCACGACGCCGGCCCCGGTCGAAGCCTCGCGTCCGCGATCGCCTTGCACCCAAAACACGTTCGGCTGGTTGATCACGAAGGGCTTGCTCTGCGGGCCGCCCGGCACCTCCGCGCGGATCGTCGCACATGCGATGCTGGGCTGCCAGTCTTTGGGCAGAACGAACATCAGGGCCGAGTCGGAAACGCGGAGGGGCTCCACCGTCCGCTTCTGTCCGCCGTCCGGGGACTGGCCTGCGGTCAGTTCGACGACGGGATGGCTGCCGAATTGCCCGCCGTGAACGAGAACGGTTTCACCAGGCTGCACGGGGGAGGAACACCAAATGACCACGGGCGTCTCCCGGGCCATGGCAAACGCCGACGCGACGAGAGAGAACAACAACACGGTGGTGGCTCGGAAGACCATGGCAGGCCCGCTGTGGTTGGTAGGGAACTTGGAAATGATCTCTGGTTGCCGGCGAGCGAACGTTACAGGTTCACCCCGTTGCGGGAGACTGTATACAATATCGAACCGGTGCGCCGCTACGGGGTCAGCCAGATGCCGATCCGCCAGACGCTGCAGGCGATTCAAGGAGAACCCATCCTTGCAGCTCCGCGCATCGTATAGCGATCCCCCTTGGTTACCGATCCAAACCGAGAGTCCGTCATGAATTCCAGAACCCGCCGACGCGCCGACCATCTTGACCGGCTGTTCGTCCTCGTGCTTGCGGGACTGCTGCCGCTGCATGCCGGCGGCCGGTCCGCCAGCGCTGCGGGAGCCGCAGGGGCTGAACGGGGATTGACTTTCACGACGGAAGGGGCTTCCTTTGCCCCGGTGCTCGTCGTCCAGGGCCGGCCGGACATCTTGTGGACGTGGTCGGACGGCACCACGAGCACCTCCGCCACGCCGCACAAGGGCTTCGGTGCGGCCGGCACGCGCCAACACGTGTTGCGAGTGAAGCCGTGGATCGCCATTCGGCGGATCAATCTCGGATACGACGCCGGCGACGGCGGGAGCGGCCAGATCGAGAAGGTCCCGGATCAGCAGGTGTCCGCCGTCACGGGCCTGACGCTCGTCGCGCCGACGCTTGAACAATGGTGTTCCTCCTACAACCGGCTGACGTCGCTGGACTTCAGCAACTTCGTAAACTTGGACACCATCGAGTGCTTTCTCTCCCCAACGTTGGTGCGGGTGAACCTCGCGAATACGCCCAAGCTGAAGCGCGCCTGCTTCGAGGACTGCGATCTGGAGTCGCTCGACCTGTCTCAGAGTCCCGCCCTGGAAGATCTGCGCGGCGCCCAGAACCGCTATCCAACCATCGAGTTCGGCCGCACCGGCCGCCAGGTATGGCACATCTGCGTCCGGGACAACCCGCAGATGACCGACCAGGCGGTCTTCGCGGACCTGACTCAGTTCCCCAACCTGTCCGAATTCTTTGTCTGGAACGACAACCAGGCCGGCGCCCTGCGGCTGCCGGCTTCGAGTCCCGACCGAGGCGTGGCGCTGCTGGCCGACGGCAACCACTATACGTCGCTGGACTTGTCCGGTTCCCTGCGGAACGCGGCGGCGACGGGCACGGTCAGCTTCCGCGGCAACCAGCTGTCGCGGATCAACATTGCCGGCTGCGTCCAGATCACCGAGCTGTCGCTGGAGAATAACCGGCTGGACACGGCCCAGGTGGACGGTCTGCTGACGACGCTCGACCGCCTCGGCCGGAACCGGGCGGACAGCGGTCCGCACGTGCCGCTGAAGGTCGATCTGCGCGGCAACGCCCCGCCGGGCCCCGTCGGACAGGCCGCCGCGGGACGTCTGGCCGCCAAGGGCTGGACCATCGTGGCCGAGCAACTGACCCGCCAGCCGCCGCCTCCGCCGGACACGGGCAAGCTCCGCATCGACTTCATCACTCGCGGGGATGGCACCAACCTGCGCTGCGACCTCGCGGGCTCGGCCACCGGCACGTGGTATTGGTCGGACGGCACGAGTTCGCCGGCAGTCTCGGGCGCGAGCACGGCCAAGTCCGGTCTGGGCGCGGGCGAACATGCCGGCTATCTGCTGGTCTCCAACGGCTCGGCCCTGACGCGCTTCGGAGCCGCGGACGGCGGAGGCCAAGGCCACTTGATCGCCATCGGCGGGCTGGACAAGGCGCCGCTGCTGGAGGTGCTGTACGCCTATAACGAAGATGGCTTGGCCAAGCTGAGCCGCACGGCCGCGACCAAGATCCGCGAGTATCATCTGTGGGGCACGGCCCTGACGCCCGCGGCCATCGACCGCGTGTTCGCCGACGCCGCCGCCTCGGGCGTCCGGCGCGGACGCATGTGGTCGCCCAACCGGGGCACCCCCGCCAGCGACAAGGCCCGCGCCGTCCTGGCCGAACGGCAGTGGGAGATCAGCTACTGACAAGAAAAACAAGAGCGAAACGAAACAGGATTAGCGTCTGACATGTCTGGCTTTCAATCATGATCCGAGGAGGAGTCAAATCGCTCGATGCCAACGCCGACCTGCTGCTGATCAGCGGCAGCCCGTGCTCGGAGAAAGTGGTTGCGCGGGCGCAGGCTTTGGGGGTGAAGCGAATCGGCTGCGCCATGGATGCGAGCGAGCGGTAAAGAGAGGAACTCATGCAATTCATTTTCCATCTCGCGCAAACCAAGTCCCGTCCGGGGCCGGTCGAAGCCCCTTGGCCTCTGGCCGGCGGGCGGCGGATCTCCCGCCGTCCGCCGCGACTTGGCCTGAGTTGCCCGATGATTGGCTGGCTCCTGATCCCGCTTCTGGCCCGTGCGGTCTTCGATCGTAGTCGAGGGCGGCATCGCCTATGCAGCCGCCGGCCTTTTTCCGGACCAGGGAGTCTATCTGGCCGCGTTCGCTGCCCGGCACGGCACGGTGCAATGGAAGCGAAGTGTCGAGTCAGGGCTACATGCTCGCCTCGCAGGACCGGTTGTACGTCCCCACCGGCCGCACGGCGCCCGCCATCTTCGCTCGCGCTGACGGCAAGTCCCTGGGGAGCCTGCCCGAAGGCAGCGGCGCCGCCGTGTTGTTCGACGCGCGGGACGTCGTCAGCGGCCCGTCGGTGCGACCTCCCGGCGTGACCTTTGCCGATGCCCAATCCCGGGAAACGATCGCCGCGTTCGACGCGCTGCGGGTGGTTGTCAGAGGCTCGACGGTCTACCTGCAATCGGAGGACAAGCTGACGGCGCTGGACTGCGCGAAGTACATCGCCTTAAGCCGGGAGTCCAAGAGCCTGACCGAGGAAGAAAAGCGATTGAACGCCGCGCGCAAGGCCCAGGAGAAGACGGACGGCGCCGACGAGCGCCTCGACATAATCCAGGCGCGCCTCAAGGAGATCGCGGCGTCCAAGAAGCAGTGTTTCCTGTGGTCGGTCCGCTGCGACTGCCCCTGGGCGATGATGCTGGCCGGCGAATCGCTGCTTCTCGGGGGTCGGGACAGAGTGCTCGCCGTGGACGCAGCCGACGGCAAGACGATCTGGTCGACGGCGGTCGCGGGCGCGGCGCACGGCCTGGCCGCAGCGGGCGGACGGCTCTGGGTGAGCACGGACCAAGGTGTCATCCACTGTTTCCGACCCATGCAGTCCGGGGCGCGGGAACCCGCGCCGGGCCCCGCGCCCGCTGTCCAGCGGACGCCGGACGCCGATCCCGGGGGCGCCGGCTCGGCCGACGCTCGCTA
>ERZ795059.6571-NODE-6571-length-10262-cov-7.769080_pt1 | contig 10262 bp, 17 predicted proteins | sample MGYA00375143_ERZ795059 | MGnify/ENA primary metagenome ERZ795059 (study PRJEB30188, sample SAMN05720168) | activated sludge metagenome | isolation source: Anaerobic digester | place: USA | collected 2015-01-07 ... | reverse complement strand
TTATAAATTGCTCAACGTCTTTTATTGTTATTTGACTCATATAATATATTTCCCAATTAACTCAATTCCAAATTTTTCTATAAAGCATTGTTCACATATATCTATAGAAACTTCTGCCTCATCACCAATTTCAGAGCCATATCCAAATTCTTTTCGAATATGTACAAAATTGTAAGATTGCATTCTCTCGTCTTCATTTAAATAATTTAGAGTTTTATTGCACAGATCACAAGTAATTGCTTTTGAGATTTTAACTTTTCGCGTTTCTTCTACTTCATCATATTGAATCATTTATATATCTCCATCATCAAATATTGTTTTTTCTTTTTCTAGTCTTTCATTTATAATATCACAGTATTCTTTTTCTTTTTCAATTAAAATGAAATTACGATTCAATCTTTTACAAGCAACACCGGTGGTTCCACTACCAGCAAAACAATCCAGTACTAGATCATTCTTGTCTGTATGAAGTTTTACAATTCGTTCTATTAATTCAACGGGTTTTGGTGTAAAATGGTCTGGTTTATTTCGCCAATCAAAACTATTTTCACCAATATCTGTCCACACATTTGACAGTCTTTTGTATTCTGAAATTTTATAGTCTTTATTTTTTAGATTTTTAAATCCAAATTTTCTTTCACCAACAAAATCATTTAAATTATATTGCTCTTCTTTGTTCCAAATAAATTTTGAATTATCTTTTACAAACCACATACATTCTTCACGTGTATAAAGCCAACCCTTTCGCATACCTATTCCACGTTGTTTTTTCCAAGTGATTAAATCTTTAAAATACCAATCGTTTTGAAAAATGGGAAACCATCGAATTAATGACTGGCTTTTTTCTCCTATTCCACACCACACATAAAGAGAACATGAATCTTTTGCTACTCGAAAAAGCTGTTTTGAAAGCTCATCACTCACAACCTCCTCTTTATCCCACTTTTCATTTGTAGTTAAATACGGTGGATCGATGATTATTAAATCAACGGAATTTGATTCAATTTTAGGCAGTTCGTTTTGCCAAGAATTATTTATTATCATAAATTAATTTAATTTTATTTTTATAATTTAATTGTTTATCAATATTTTTACCAAACATTAATCCACATCTAAGATAAAACTCACCATCTGAAAGATTTAGTTTTGTTAAAAATCTAATTTGTCTTTTCCATTTCTTCATTTAAAATATATCTCCACCATTTTTCATGTTCTTCTTTAGTTATAGGTTTTCCAGTTACAGGATCGTGATATGTGTCTAAGTTTGAATGTGCCACGCGATTGAGCAAAATCAAATTTGTTGGTTCATAATAAAGTTCTGCAGATTGTGAACGCGGTATAATATGCGCTAAATCTAATTTTGAATAAAGAGATGGTAAGTTAGTATTAATAAAATACATATACAATTCAGGATTGTCAACTTTTAATTTGGATAAAAGCCTGCACTGTCCACGATCTCGCTTCCAAACGATATCGGCAACCTCTTTCCATTTTGGGTCATCCCAAGAACCTTTTTGAATTTTCTTTTCTTTTGGTTTAGAATGCTTTTCATATCTAGTTTTCAATTCACGTTCATTTAAAGTATGTCCTGGCTTTGACATCTGACCAGGACATTTACCATATTTTTTATATACGTTTATAAATTCTTCAAATGTCATTTTGACTTAATCATATCAAATACTTTCTGAATAGTCTGAAGTTCTTCAGCACTCATTGCTTTAAGTCCTTCGGTGAAATCATCCTCACGTTCTTTTTTAGGCGCGGGTGGCAATAGTGACGAAACACCGTTTGGTGTCGGCTTAAACGGTTCAAGTATTGAAACAATAAGATCGTTCTTTTTATTGCTCAGCGTTGAGATTGCATTAAGTAATTCGCTAACGGTCATTTCGTTTGCACGTATTTTATCTACAACAGCTCCTATTGCAAGTCCAATCGCCTTATCGAAATTACACGCTTCGTTTGCTTGTTTTTCAACAAGCCCAAGTAATGATGTCCTCAGTCTTTCTTCTGGTGTTGTTATTCTTTCAACATACACGTCTTGTTCTAGCTGTGGATTATCTAATCCATTCATTATATCATTAATATCATTTTCCATTTTGCTCATCTTCAATCTCCATAAGAATTTCAAAAATCTTTTCTTGTAGTTTGTCGTTTAATTTAGTGAGTTTTCTTCCTATAGATCTTGAAGAAAATTCTTTTTCATCTACTATGTTCATGTCTTTCAGATCTTTATAAGAATTTACTCCACGAATGTGTTTGTAGTAGTAAAAGAGTGAAAGTTCAATTGCTTCTTTAATTTCTTTTTTTGATGGAAATTCTATTGTTCTATTTTCAAACAAGTTTATGACTCGAACAAAATCTTCTAAAGATAGAATAGAATATAAATCTCCAATTTCTCGAGCCTTTTCATTTTGAAAAAGTACAATAGAAACTATGTCTAAAAATAATTGAGTTTGATCTTTATCTTTTTTCTTAAATGCTTCTTGAAGTCTTTTTTCCCAAACTTCACTTGGTTTTTCTATCATAATTATTAATAGTTATTTACGTAATTCTTCTAAAAATTCAAGAAGTACAAGCTTTTCAGTTTCAAACGATTCTTTGAGTTCATATCCATAATACTTATAAAAGTCTTCAAAGTATTGATCTTTCTGTTTAAGTATATAATTATGCAAAAGAATCATAGATAATATAGCTTGATCAACTCCTCTATTTTTTGCGATTGCATTATATATTTGATCAATAAAATTTGATAGTTCTTCTAGAATAAAGTTTTTGTTTGTTTCGTGTAAAATTTCATTGTCATATTTATTACCATCGTCAAAATCTTCTGATATCTTATCTTTGAATGTTTTTTCTTCTCCACCTTTTACAGGGGCATCATAAGACATTTCATGTCTATCTATATCTTGCTGTCTTTTTTTATAAAGTTGTTGTTGTAATGCTTTTATAATTTGATAACCAAAAGACATTGTAATATAATAGTCTTCTCGACGTAGATAATAGGATATAAAATAAGTAACAGCATCTTGCACACGGTCTTCAAATTTTTCCTGATCGAGCTTTGCCGAACCCAACATTTTACGGGCAATTTTAGATCCATATACGATTAAACGTTCATACATTTGACCAAGATATTTTTGATCTTTTGTTTGCTTGTATTTTTCTTGTAAATTAAAAAGATAACATTCATCAACAGGTTTATCCCACTGTATTGCTCCACACAGCGGGCACACATCTGGTTTGTTTCCATGTTCCCATGAAACTTGCTTAAAACAAAGTCCACATTTTTTTATATGTTGTTTTTTTTCATTTTCTTCCATTTTTTTCTACTCCGTTGAGATAGTTATTGAGTCCGGCGCTTCCCGTATCATATCTAAAATATTGTCGTACTATATCTGATAACTGTTTAAAGATTGGACTCATTTTTTCTAATCGTAAAATTGCGTGAAAAATTTCATGACACTGCCAGCATGCAACAACCAATTGATCTTCTTTTTCATACGGCACATCAATATAGGTAAAATGGTGAACTACAAATCTAGTATTTCTTTTCCATTGTTTTTTACGTGGTTGCCAAACCCATCTTCTTCGTCCGCAATAAGGACATGTAGCCTCTTTATTTTCTAATAACTGTTTACTTTTATTTCTCCACCAATCAGATTGCTCATATTCACGTACAGAGTTACATGGTGGAGGTATTAATATTTCTTTTTTCTTTCTTCCCATTATGAGAAGAATAGTTAATTAATTTTTAATGGCATTTCCATACTTATGGACGCGTTCAAATTTATAAATAGATTTGTTTTTATCTAGACAAATTAAGTTTGATCCAGTTTCGTCTGCATATTCTCGAGCATAATCCAAAAGCGTTGATGGATAAGTATGTTTACCTGTAATATTAAACATTTCTGATTGTAAATCCCAACCGCCAAATACGCGAGGAGATTGCATTTCATCTAAATAATTGTAAAGTTTTGATTTAACACAAGTTTTCATTTGTTTCTCCTTATAGTAATAATACATTATTATCCTATAAATGTCAAAAAAGCCCTAGTCAATTAAGACTAGGGCTTTTGTTAAATTACGTTAATCAAGCAAAAGATGTTCCACAAGCAGGACAGTAATCAATCATGTCAGGTCCAGGAAGTCCACAATCACAGCAAGAAATCAAGTCCTTGAAAGGAACTTCTTCTCCATCTACAGAAATATGAAGCTTAGTTGATTTTTCGTTTTCACCAAATTCAACAGTTACTTCTGCTCCGATTTCTTTCATGTCTTCTTCAAACTTGTCAGCTTTCTTCCAGCCAAGATCTTTCATCTGATCATATACCGATCCTGAAGATTTCTTCTCAACCTTGGGTTCAGTTACGGGGGCACGCGATCGAGTCTTTGGTGCTTCTTCCGACTTTTCTTCAGTAGGAGTTTCAGCCTGTTCTTCAGAATCGTTATCTTTCTTCATTGCGTCCCACTTAGCTTTTTCTTCAGCAACAAGCTTATCAAGTTCTGCTGTAAATCCAGTGTTCAGTGCATCGTCAACTTGCTTAATAAACTTACCAAGACGGTTCTTAATCTTGCGATAAGAAGTTACCTGTGTAAGCTTATCAATATCAATTTTCTTCCATGAAAGCTCTTCCTCTGTTAAAGGATCACCATTCATTTCAACTGCAAGTTGATCTTTAATCTTTCGCATATCCATAAATGAATATACAGAATACCACGGATCTCCTTCTTCCTTACGAACTGCAATATCGAAATCTTCCCAAGCGCCATTTTCTTCAACGACGGCTTTAAGAATATATTCATAGCAAGAAACGGGAATACCAGGATCGGGATATTCGGTTACCTTGCCTTCGGCATCTTCAGAAGCATTAATCTTTTTTGCCACTAGTTTAAAAGACTTATTTTCCTTATGCCACTCATATTCATCTCGACAAATACAATTCATATAGATTGTGCGACCAGGCTTCCAACCACCATCTTCAATTTTCTTTCCCTGATAAAGGAAAGGTTCTTTTCCGTTATGCAATACTTGATCAAGTAATTTTGGAAAAGTTTTCGAAAGCTTGTAAACCTTGCGTCCTTTTTTACCATCCGGATTTACAAACTCTGCATCCCAATCATAGGCGGTTACCTTATTAAACACTGACCACAAAAACCAATCACGATCTTCAGACCAGTGACACACAAACTGTTTTCCATTGTCACCTACAATTCGTGAGTTAAGATCCATTTTGGGATGCCAGTTTTCTTCACGAACTGTGTGAGGGTTTCCAATAAATCGAAATACCTTTGGCTTGTTTACTTCTAGTCCTGTGTATGGAATATCATCATACTTGGGAGGTGACCAATTACCATTTTTTCGATTTTCATTTTCGGTGTCCATTTGGGACTTTGCGTTTTTGAACATTTCTGCTCTTGTCATTGTGTTTTCTCCTTGCTATATTTCAAGCGTTTATAATAAAATTGGCTTTATTTCAAACCAATATTATAGTTATTCTTCGACTATAAAAAAGTTTTCATGTTTCATCATTTCATGATCGCCAATTGTTGATTTTACAAAATCAATAAAATCTTCGGTTACATGTACATAGGCAAAATCTAATGCTTTACAAAAAGCTCCTTTTGAAAATTCCCACACATCATCTTTACTTTTTTTTGCTTTCTTATAAGCTTCTTTGACATTATACTTTTCAATAAAGTCACTTGCAGAATATTCACCTTCATCTGAATATACGTGAATGAGTTTCAATTATTTACCCCCAATTTAATAAAAGAATATTATTCTGTGAATTGATTACTTCATCGGCATAAAATACTTTTAATTGTTTAATTCCGTTTGACTGCAAAGATAACGTTAGTTGTTCATTTTTGTATTCAAATCCTATTTGATAATCTTTTTGAAATGTATCTACAAATTCCGATATACGATTAAATAATACATTCATAGGTTTTCCTTTGTCAATTTTTTAGAGTTAGTTTTATGTTTAAAGCAGTTAAATTTGTATAAAAATATAGTTTTCATCAACTTACAAGCTGTATTTTATTGTCGTATTCAGTATTACATATAGTAAAACGGAAATACCCCGGTGGGATTAAATTAAATTTCAATGATTTTATAGGAACAATTTTTTTATAATTAAACGAAATTATTCCTTTTTTTAATCTAGTCATTTCATTTTTTATTAATTTCATAAATTTATCTTTTAGAGAATTTGGTTTATCTTTTTTAACTACTAAACAATCGTGAATTCCAGCAACAACATCTCCTGTATTCATCATATCGATTAATGCATTAGATTCTGGAAGTTCAAGTTTTCCTTGAATTTTTAATATAATATCATAACTATATAATTCTTCAAGAGCTGTTATTATTTCAAATGAAAATGCCTTTAAATCCTTTTGAGTAAAATATTTAGCAATTTCATTAAGTTCTTCAGAATAATTTTCATCAAATAAAGACATTCGCACATCTTTCATAGATTTAAGATGAGATAAATACATTGGTGTTTTATATGGATTTTCATATCCCTTTTTACGAATTTCAACAGCTTTATCCCGTCTTGCAAAGACTTGATCGTCTGAATAAATTAATCCAAGATCTTCAAATTCTTTTTTAATCATAAAAGGAACATAATATCTTTGTGGAGAGTTAATGTAAATTGAGGCAGCTTTTTTTGCAAACCGTCTAAGTAAACGATTGTGTTTATTTTTGTTTACAGAACTGCATTTAGAAATTAGTTGCATGTAATAATCTATTTCTTCATCAACTTTATTATACATATATTGATTAATTTGACGAAGCTGCATAGAGGTTCCATCAAGTTCTTTAAGATCACATTCGTCGAAAATTATTTCACGTAAATAAGAAGGAATACCCGTAAGTAGATTGTACATACGTCCACCTTCTTTACATTTTTTTCTAAAAATTCTAGAATATTGTAAACCAACACAACCAGATTTTTTTTCTGCTTTACGTAGATCTTTATTCATTTTGAGAAATTCAACATTTGAATTATATAATTCTAAATTTGTTTCTTCTGGTGCATATTTACATTTTACTTCATAATCAAAATTTTCTATATAATTATGTACATATGATAAAAGACTTTCCTGATAACAAGAAAGCTGTAAAACTATACCAAGTTTTTCTCTATCAGTCCAACCTTTAAAATCTATAAATTTAAATCCTCTAAACGAAGCCTCTGTACATTTGTGACGAAAGTGGCTTCCATTATGGACGATAAATGCTTTACATTTTTTAAGTTCTTTAACAAAACGTACAACATCTTTATAAACAAATTTATAATGATCTCTTAGTAATTGAAAAAATTGATATTCGACAGGTAGTTCTTTTTGATAGTATAAATTTTTGTTTAATGGAATTAATAATTTATTTTGTGTTTTATGAGGAGTTTTAACACTTTGCAATACATTTTTTTTGTTATATCGCTCAATGAGAAATGAGAACAATACCAAGGACGTTTCATTAAATGAAATGTTACATAATTTCATTAATGACTCAAGAGGCGCCTTGAAATGATCTGGCATTTCTAATATAAATGCAGGTATTTCATAATAACCTTTTTCATCTACAAGAGTTGTGCCATTTCGAGTCCAGTAGTTAAAATTAACAATTCTATCACTTCTTCTTTGTTTGGAGTTGTACATTTAAATAATTGTCTTTCCCTCTAAAGATTTATCATAATCGAGTATTGGTCTATGTTCACTATCTGACATAGTGAAACTTTGTCTATCTTTAAAAAACTGTTTAATTATGAATTGATCTTTTGGATACTTTTTAACAAATTGTTCTAAAACGGCTTCTTCTCCGTCTAAATTATCCCAAATTTCATTACCAATGATTGCGAATATTCTTTTTAAGAATACAAAATTAGAATCTTCAATGTTTTTGAATTCAAATCGACAATAATCCATTATTGTTTCCATTTATACTAATTGAAGCCTGTGCTAAGCTAAAGACTTAGCACTTATCTTGCTCATTTTCTTATATAACACATGTTATGAAAAAAGTAAACTATTTTGCGATATTATAATATACATTATTTATTCATATTTGTCAATAAATTTTCCGCAACATTATCAATAAATTTTTCTCCATCTGGAGATAAAGAAATCGATTCAGTTATAGATATTGTGAAATTATTTCTAGAATCTTCGTTTATGTAATTATTAATATATAACGTTTTAATATCATTATCAGTAATACCTGACAGTTTAATACTGTTAAAATTTTCAATGTCAATAACACCTTCAAAAATTAGTTTATAATTATTTTTTGGTAAAAATAGATAATTATTATAACTATCCAATAAGAAAGTTTGATTGTGCATAAACATTTCTTTAATAACACCAGAATGTTTTGGATACTTTTTAAGTAATTTTTGCTGAATAATTAATGCATCTCCAATATATTCTTTTCCTTTATAAAAAGAATGAGTATCATTGACTTCATTAAAATAGTAACCACAGATGTCTTGTTTCATTTTTTCCTCCAAAATTTGTTTGCAATTTGACTTTGTTGCAATTGTTTTGTATTATTATTTATGGTTAAGATTGGATTTAACAACTCTGATAGCATTTTGCGTTTATATTCCTCGTTTTTTTCTTTTTCAGTTGATTCTAATTCAAATATTTCTGTATTTTTAATATTTATATAAAAGGGTAGTTTTCGTTCAATATAAGGAATACTTTTCATTATAAGCTGAGGACACAGATCTGAAATCATTTCTGAAATTTTTTCATATGTTGTAGTGTGAGTTGATTCTGAATCATTAACGGAGTATCTACATAACGTAGCTGAGTATGGTAAAATTATTAATTCATTAATTGAAGTATCTTTCATATAACTATATAGTTATCTTATATTAAATGCAAAAAAAGGAAAAGAGAAAAATGATCTCATTGCCAAGTGAATATTCGTTTGTAGATTTATCAGACGAACAGTTTTCAAGTACATTAGACTTGATTCTTAATTCAGATAGAAATCTGAATATCATTGGACCGGCTGGATGTGGAAAATCGCTTTTAATTACTTTAGCCAGTAAATTGCTTAAGGGCGGGACAGTGCTATGTTCCACAACCGGAATTAGTGCAGTAAATATTTCTTCAAACGGAATACGAGCAACAACACTACATTCTTTCTTTAAGCTCGATCCTCTTCCATATTATCCACCATACTATCTAAAATACGATAATAAAATGGCTGAAAAACTTTCAGTTGTTAAGACTATAATTATTGATGAGTCAAGTATGATGTCAAGCCATTTGTTTGATACTCTTTTTTATCTAATTCGTATGTATAAAGATGTATCAAAATTTCCTCGAATAATTTTATTCTCTGATATACTTCAATTACCTCCGGTTGTAGCTTTCAACAACGAAGACGTGCATAAGATGTATGAAAAAGACTATGGTTCAAATGTAATGTTTTTTAATGCAAAACATTTTGAACAACTTGAGTTTAAGACAATTCATTTAAATAAGTTATATAGGCAAAAAAATGCAGACTTTCAAGCAGTTCTTAATCGTATGAGAGAAGGTGTTCATACTAAAGATGATCTCGGATATGTAAATAGATTTGCAATGCCATTAGAGCAATATGATAAAAAAGTTGAATTTTATACAAATCTTGTAACAACTAATAAGCAAGCTGACATGATTAATGATCGTTATTATCGTATGTTCGATTCGAAAGAATACTTGTATTATAGAGATATTTGGGGCACTGTTGATAAACAAGTTCTTAAAGGATTGGATGAAGTTGTTCGTCTTAAAGAAGGACTTCAAGTTATGTGCCTAAGAAATAATAGAGAACAAGGATATCAAAATGGAACAGTTGGAAAAATTGTTTCACTTAAAACTAATAAAGATGACTCTATTGACTCTGTAACTATTATTGATAAGAACGGAAAATATTATGAAGTTTTACGTGAAGAGTGGAAGCATATTGAATATGTGAAAAAAGATGATGAGCTTGCAATTGAAGAAAAAGGAAAGATTTCACAAATCGGATGTAAATTGGCGAAGGCATGCACCTGTCATAAGTCGCAGGGGATGACACTCGATTATCTTTATTTTGATCCTGGCAAATGGGTATTTAGTGAAGCTTTGACTTACGTCGCGTTATCAAGAATTAAAGATGTGAATAACATTGGAATTTCAAGACCACTAAAAATGAATGATATTAGAGCTAATGAAGAGTCATTAAGATTTTTAGAGAAAACAATATGATAACTAAAGAA
>ERZ795059.6566-NODE-6566-length-10268-cov-9.835210_pt1 | contig 10268 bp, 9 predicted proteins | sample MGYA00375143_ERZ795059 | MGnify/ENA primary metagenome ERZ795059 (study PRJEB30188, sample SAMN05720168) | activated sludge metagenome | isolation source: Anaerobic digester | place: USA | collected 2015-01-07 ... | reverse complement strand
TTGAAATTGCATCAGATATAAAAAGTAAGAAAGAACACACCCCTTTGTCCCCTCTAAAGAGGGGAATTGGATTTGTGTTATAAAATTAAGAACGTATCAGCCCTGGGGTTAACCCGATGGTTGATATATTTATTGAAGTATATGTATTATTTTCAGTAACACGTTTTAAAAACCGAAGTGGTTCATAAGGAGCGTAACGAGGAATCTAAAGTTATGTAATAATAATGATTTTTTGAGAACTTCCCTTATCTAAACATAAAAATTGCTTTTTAAATCTTCAAAAAAATCCGTAATTTTGTAATATAAAAGGTGATGGGGTTCGCCTTAACCGTCTAAATGACTGATGACTCCTACTATTTTTTTTCTATTTCTGGGAGTATTCTTTGTTTAAACAAGTTTTGATTGTTGGTATTGCTGGCCTTATTGGTACAGTTTCAAGATTTCTTTCCAATCACATAATTCATAAATATTTTATAACAAGTTTTCCGATTGGTTCTTTGCTCGTTAACTTGGTCGGTTGCTTCCTGATTGGCTTTTTTCTTGGGCTATTCGAAAAAGGAAGTTTGGTTTCGGCTGATTTAAAGCTATTTCTAACTGTCGGATTTTGTGGTGGTTTCACAACCTTTTCTACTTTTTCTAACGATTCAATCAATCTTTACAATAATTCAGATTTTCTAAATCTAATGATGTATTTAGGAGTTAGTATTTTTGCCGGAATTTTTATGACTTTTCTTGGTAAATTAAGTATTGACTGGATTTTAAAATAAATAAACTATGCAAATAATCGAAAAAATAAATATAAAAGAATTGAATGGGTTTTCTAAAATTTTTAATGATTTTGTTAATAATAATGATTTCATTAAAAGCAGATTTCCAAATAATTCTAATACAAATCAAGGTTTTGTAGAAAGTAAAGCAAATTCATTTAAAAATAGAAATCAACTTATTGATATTATTAAACTATCAATGAATTGCATATCGCTTTCTGAAAAGCAAATTAATAATTTAGAGAAAATAGAACTCAGCAATACATTAACAGTTACTACCGGGCAGCAGGTCGGATTTCTTGGTGGTCCTTTATATACTTTTTTGAAAATCAGCAGTACAATAAATTTTTCACAAAAATTGAGTGAAAAACATATAGATTATAATTTTGTTCCAATATTTTGGATTGAAGATAACGACCACGATAATCTCGAAGCATCGCAAGCAGTTTTATTAGATAAATCATATAATCTAAATCACTTCTTTTGTTCTGACGATTTAAGCAAAGAAGACAATACTCCCGTTTCAGAAAAGTTTTTTAATAAAAGCATTAGAGCAACTATTCAGAATATTTCTTCTGTTTTAAAGGATTTGCCATTTTTTAATGAAATAAAAGAAAATATAGAAGAATTTTATCAAGAAGGAAGCTTTTGGACTGAAGCGTTTGTTAAATTGCTACAGGATTTTTTTGCTGAATCAGGCATTCTCTTTCTTCGCGCATCTGTTGCAAGAAAATCAGGTGCTTTTGCTGATATTATCAAAAAGGAACTTTCTGAAATTGGATTTTCTCATAAAATAATAGAAAACGGTAACTCGAAATTACTTGAAAACGGCTATAAGCTGCAAGCACGCTCATTTATTTCAAATCTCTTTTATCATCAGGGAAATAATAGATACAAAATAAGATTAAATGCAGATTTAAATACTTTTCAAATTGATGATAATAATTACAGTTTAAAAGAATTACAGGATTTATCAGAAAAGCATCCGGAAAACTTTTCACCTGGCGTTCTTTTGAGGAATATCTGTCAGGACTACATTTTGCCAAACGTAGCGTATATCGGAGGACCGAGCGAGCTAAGTTATTCAGCTCAGCTTCCTGAACTTTATTCTGCCTTCAAAATTGATATGCCAGCTTTTATTCCAAGGCACTTAGCAAGTTTTCTTAATTTAAATTTATTGAGGAAAATTGAGAAGTATAATCTAAATCCGTCTTTTTTCATGAGAAACTGGGTAAATGTTGAAAAAGAAATCAAGCAACAACTTAGCAATAATCAGGTTATTTCTGAATTAAATTCAATAAGTGAAAATCTTGAACAAAAATTTGAAGTGTTAAAAAAAGACATTGGAGAAATTGACAGTTCATTAGTCAATTCAAGTGGTGTAGCACTTCATCAAATACAAAAAAGCATTGATGATTTAAAGAAAAAAACTCAGAATGCTATTCTAAAAAAATCTGAACTAATAAATGACACTTATAAAAAGATTTCAAATTTCCTTTACCCGGAAAGCACCTTTCAGGAGCGAATGATTTCACCACTTTATTTCGCTTGCATTTATGGCAAAGAGAATTTTATATTATTATTGAATGAAATCGCAAAAGAAGATGAGATTTGCCATCAGGTTGTATGCCAAGATGATTGATTTAGATATTCTTCAGCGAACTCCAAAATAAATTAAATTCTTTATTGAATAAATATGAAATAGTTTATCTTTCGCAAAGTAAAACTTTCAGAACTCCTGATGCCTCGTAGTTTGATATTTCGCAGTTTTGTCATTCCGAAACGAAGTGATGAAACTCAAGTTTCGTGGTAGCAATGACTTGTGATATCCATCGCTGCGCTCAGAATGAAAGAATACATTAAACTTATTGTTAGCGGTTTGGTATTAATCTTACAAAAAATAAAAAAATACTACTAAACCAAGAACTATTCTATAAACAATAAAAAGCAAAGTTGATTTTGTCTTTAAAAATTTTAACAGGAAAGCAATCGAAAGATAACCGGAAATTGCAGAAACAATAGTAGCAACTATAATAATGAACAAATCTTGTGAATTGATATAAGTAATGCTTTTATAAAACTCATAAAGTCCGCTTGCAAAAATTGCTGGAATGCTTAGCAGAAAAGAAAAGCGGGCAGCATCATCTCTCTTAATCCCGAGGAAAAGCCCAGTCGTTATGGTTGCTCCAGAGCGCGAAGTACCCGGAATGAGAGCAAGGCATTGGGCAAAACCAACTATTATTGAATCTTTAATACTTATTTTATTAATACCCTTTTTGAATTTAGCAGTTTTTTCAGCTATAAATAAAATTATAGCAACGAGAATAAGCATTGTCGCTATAACAAAAGGACTTTTCGTGAAATCACCTTCAATTAAATCTTTCAGCAAAAATCCAAACAAACCGATAGGAAGCGACCCGATAATTATAAGCCAGCCGAGTTTGGAATGATTACTTTGCTCTATAAATGATTTTCTATTTTTACCTAAATTTTCAGAAAAGTAATTGCTAATAATACTTTTTATGTCTTTAGAAAAATAGAGAAATACTGCTGCTAAAGTCCCAAGCTGGATAACTGCTATAAAAGCAGTCCATCGCTCCGGATGGCTTGGGTCAATCAAATTAAATAAATGCCCGGCGAGTGTAAGATGAGCCGTACTGCTAATAGGAATAAATTCAGAAAGTCCCTGTATTATTCCCAAAATTATTGCTTCAATTATTGTCATTTCTTTATTAATGATTGTTTATTTTAATTTTCACGTTATTCGATTTTTTTATCTTCTTTCCATTGATTGTCTTAACCACTAAGAACACAAAGTTTTTCACTAAGAGCACAAATCAATCGTTATAAAATATATTGGTAGCTTTTATCCAAAAATTTTAACCACTAAGAACACAAAGTTTTTCACTAAGAACACAAATCAATCGTTATAATGTAAATTATTTAAATCTATAGACTACCATTTATCACTCTTTTAATGCCATTTTTTAGTAAAACAACATTAAAATTAATCAAAAAGCCCAATTTACAATTAGATAATTTTAAATAAGTCAAAATTTGAGCTAAGTGAATATCGTTAAGAGATTCGACAGACTTTAATTCAATAATAAATTTATTGTCAATCATTAAGTCAACTCTATAACCAACATCTAATTTTACTTCCTCGTAAATCAGTGGTAAAGGTTTTTGTTTTTCAACTGCTAAACCATGCTTTTTTAGTTCAAAACACAAACACTCCTCATAAGTACTTTCTAAAAGTCCAGGTCCTAAGTGTTTATGAACTTTTAAAGCGCATTCATATACTATTTTTGAAATTTCATTTTCACTCATAATGGTAATCATTTATTTTTTCAATATTTATTTACAATGAGATAGTGAATAATTTATTTCTTAGTGTCCTTTGTGATTATCACTTTTATTTTGATAAGACATAAATAATATAATCCACAGAGTGTATTTTTGCACAGAAATTTCTTAGTGTTCTTTGTGGTTATATTCTTTATCTGAATTAACAAAGAATAGACATACTAAATAAATATCATAATTTTTTCTTTTATTTTCTATCATATTAGTAATCAGTTAATTTAAATATCAATTAAAACATTTATCACTTATCACTTATCACTTATCACTATTTCACAACCCCTTTTTTCAAGAAATCAACAAATTCAACTTCATCTCTTGTAAACGTTTTTGTTGCGATAAACTCTTCATTTGGAGTTAAAATAACGTAAAGAGGAAGTTCAATAGAATTAAAGCGTTCCTGCTGCATCTTTTTGTTTGAACTATAAGGTTCTTCTCTTCTGTCAGTATAAAGTTTTACTTTAACCATTTGCCCCATAAGAGATTGAACTTCTGGCTTGCTAAACATATTAAGTTCCATCCAGCGGCAATTGGTACAAGTGAATCCAGTAAAATCAATGAAGAGATATTTGTTTTTTTCTTTTGCTTCTTTCAAAGCTTCAGCATAGTTATTATGCCAAAATTCTTTGTGTTGAGATATTCCATCGTTAATTTGAACAGAATTTGGATTTATTGAAGTTGAAGCAGAAGCAGCACTATTTAACCTATAATAATCTGGTGGAGGAAGGAAAGCATCTAATTCTCCGAGAGGTTTTCCAGTAAGTCCTGCAAAGAGGAAGAAACTTATAGAAGTAAAAAATATAGCAAATATAATCCTTGGTGTTCCTACTTTATCAACCGGAGCATCGTGAGGAAGCCGGAAAATACCCAAAATATACATTGTAATTAGTAAACAGCAGGCAATCCAAATGCCGATGAAAAGCTCGCGTGGCATAAGTCCCCAGCTCCATACCAAATCGGCATTACTTATGAATTTTATAGCTGCAGCAATTTCTAAAAGTCCCATTACAACTTTAATGTTGTTCATCCAGCCGCCTGCTTTTGGCAGTGAAGACATTGCAGATGGGAAAAGAGCGAGTAAGAAAAATGGAGCTGCAAAGACTGCAGAGAAACCGAGCATTCCTAAAATTGGATAGAACCATTCGCCACCAGATGCTGCAATTAGCGCAGAACCAACAAATGGAACAGTACAGGTAAATGAAGTAAGAGAAAAAGTAAGCCCCATTAAAAGAACTCCAATTACTCCGCCGCCTTCACTTTTCTTATTCAATTTATTTAACATTCCTGTTGGAAGTTGTAATTCAAAAGCACCAAAAAGGTTTAGAGAGAATATAATAAAAATTGCTGCAATAAAAAGGTTTAAAAATGGATTAGTTGCAAAATCCTGTATTCCTGTCGCACCGAAAATCAATGCGAGTATAAATCCTAATGCAGTAAAAGTTGTGATGATACCGAAAGCATAAATCAAGGAATCTTTTAAGCCGCTGCTTTTCCCTTTTTCAGCACGTTTTGTAAAAAATGATACTGTAATTGGCACCATCGGAAAAACGCAGGGAGTAAGCAATGCAAGTGCGCCAGCCGACATTGCGAACCAAAGAAACGACCATACGCCTTCTTTCTTTTTGCTTTCAATTTCAGATTGTGAATCAGTTTGCATTGATGCTTTGTTTGTAGTATCTGGAGTTGAAATAAATTCAGTTGTAGCTGTATCTAGAGCAGTAGCAGAATCTATTATTTCTTCAGTTTGAGCATTAGCTTCATCAAATTTGATTGGGATTTCAAAGCCGTTTGGTGGAAGACATTTTTCTTGGTCGCATTGTTGTATGTCAAATATAACTAATAATTTATCTTTAGTTAAATCTATATCTTTCTTTGCAATAGCTGGAATGGAAAATTCAAAACTGCCTTTAAAATATTCAATATTAATTTTAAAAGCTTCGTCGAATTTTATATGCGGTTTTGATGAAGTGATTTTTCCAGAAACAGCAATCTTGCCATCAGGTTGCAAACTAATTAAAGTAGTAGTTGGACCAATTCCGTCTGGACCAACCTGCTCTTTTAAGCCGTAAGTGTACCAGTTTTTTTCAAAATTTACCTTTAAGGTAATATTAAACTTTTCACCTTTTTTTGCACTTTTCACTGAGGAAAAGGCATCTGCCTTAAAATGCTTGTTTTCTTCTGCAAAAAGAAAGTTTGCTGCAAGAACTGCAATTACGAATGTTATAAATATGTTTTTGAAAGTCATAAATATATTCCTTAAATAAAATTGCAATATTATTAAAACTATGCTTTTAATTTGTAAAATGTAATTTACTATATACAAAAATATATAATTTATCTTATATTATTGAAAAAAATTGTAATTTTGATTTATAAATATATTATCAATAAGATGTTTGTATCTCTTAATTTTTAATTTTACAATTTAATTACTAACTATGATATGCTATAAGGTTCACACTTTATTTCCAAATTATTATAAGAATTTTCAGATAACCCCTTTTGTAAAGTTGACGATTATACACAAATATTAGTTCCTGATAATAAGGGGTAAAAAAAGTGTTAGCGTCTTAGAAATTTATTCCGTAGGAATTATATATTTGTAACAAGAATAACCCTTGACTGTGCTTATCCCGTAGGGATTGTATATTAAAAAAAGCCAATTAAATATTTAATTCCTACGGAATAAAAAAAACATAAAAAAATGCATTGTTACAAATATTTTATCCCTATGGGATAAGTAGAATAGCAGCACGTTTTAAAGATGTGTATAATCGTTAGTTTGTAAAACATTAAATCAATTATTAGAAAAAATTAATTAAATTTTATCAATTGATTTTCGTCTTAGAAAAAAAAAAGAAGGTTAAATATTGATTGGTAAAGCTATGAAAAATAAAATTAGATTTGACTTGGTTTTAGTTTTATTATTAGTTATTTCTCTACAAAGTTGTGAATCAAAAGGAACTGGAGATTCAGATAATTTATGGACTGAATCCAAAAGCAGTAAAACAGCAACCCTTGATGCAGCGAATAATTCAGTAAGCGAAGGCAGAAGGAATGCAATAACAGATGCAGTAAAGAAATGCAGTCCTGCTATTGTTGGAATAAACGTAACATCGTATGTAGAAGTAACCCGCCGCGACCCATTCGACGTTTTTTATGATGACCCAATGTTTCGGCATTTTTTTGGCAACAGAGGCAAAAGGACACAGAAGTATGAAGTGCAGGGACTTGGCTCCGGCTTCATTATTTCACCTGATGGTTATATTTTGACTAATCACCACGTCGCCGGTAATGCTTCTAAAATTATCGTTACAACAACAGACGGGAAAAAATATGACGCTGAAATCGTAGGTGCAGATAAAACAAGTGACGTATGCCTTTTAAAAATAAACGGTAAAAATTTTCCATTTCTTGAGCTTTCAAATTCTGATGATGTAGTTCCGGGCGAATGGGCTATAGCATTTGGCAATCCTTTCGGTCTTTTTGACTTGAATGCTCATCCTACAATCACTGTTGGTGTTGTTTCAAATACCGGAGTCAATTTAATTCAGGAAGACCGAGTTTACAAGGGTATGATTCAAACTGATGCTGCAATTAGCTCTGGCAATTCCGGAGGACCACTTGTAAATTCTCTTGGTGAAGTTATAGCAATTAACACCATAATTTTTTCTACAGCTCAAAATCAGCGTGGAGCAGGTAGCATAGGTATTGGCTTTGCAATTCCAATTAACAGGGTAAAAGAAATTGTTGCAGAATTAAAAAATAAAAAGACTATCGACAGAAATTTTTATCATGGTATGGAAGTAAGAGAAATTGACGAGCAAGTACAAAGATATTTGAATATTGAGCAAAATGAAGGGGTTATCGTTTTTTCTGTAGAAAGAAACTCTCCAGCAAATGATGCAAAAATTGAGCCGGGCGATATTATTTTGGAAATTAACGGAATGAAAATTCTTCGTCAGGATGACTTCCTTATCAACGTTTTAGATGCCAGAAACGGGCAAAAATTAAATTTCAAACTGCTCCGGGAAGGAAAAGAAATTAATACAACTTTAACACTAAAACCAAGAAAGCAACGATAAAGTGGAAGAAAATTTAAGCTATCTCGAAGCACATCAGTTGATTAAGAAATTCAAAAAACGCACCGTAGTCAAAGGTGTTTCTATTGATATCAAACAAGGTGAAGTAGTAGGTTTGCTCGGTCCTAACGGCGCCGGTAAAACCACTACTTTTTATATGATAGTCGGTATGATTAAGCCAAGCGAAGGTAATGTTTCATTAAATTCAATCAATATTACAAAAAAAGCTATGTACAAAAGAGCAAAACTCGGTATTAGCTACCTTCCACAAGAAGCTTCAATTTTCAGGAAACTTTCGGTTGAAAACAATATTAAAGCTATTTTGCAATTACAAAAGATGAGCAGAGCAAAAAGGAAAGAACGATTAGAAGAACTTTTGGAAAGTTTTGGACTAACTCATTTGAGAAAAAGCAAAGGATATATGCTTTCAGGTGGTGAAAGAAGGCGTTGCGAAATTGCTCGTTCACTGGCTTCTAATCCAAAATTTATTTTACTTGATGAACCATTTGCCGGCATAGACCCTATTGCTGTTGAAGATATTATGCGAATGGTTACCAAACTTAAATCCCAGGGTATCGGAGTTTTAATTACAGACCATAACGTTCACGAAACTCTTTCTATTACAGACCGGGCATATATTTTAATTGACGGAAATATATATACTTCAGGAACTGCTGAGCAAATTGCAGATAATGCCGAAGTTCGTAAAAGATATTTAGGTGAATCCTTTAAATTGGAAAGATATGAGTAAAAGAAAGTTGCCAATGACATCGTAGTTTTTGTCAGTCATTCTGAACGAAGTGAAGAATCCAGCGAGTAGTGGTTAATAAAAATTATCTGGATTCTTCACTTCGTTACCAATGACATCTTTTTTAAGAAAACGATGAAATACAGAACAGCACTAAGAAATCCCCCCTACCCCCCTTTTTCAAAGGGGGGAATTAAAAAGAAAATTCTTCTCCCCCCTTTGAAAAAGGGGGGTAGGGGGGATTTTGACTTTCTATTTTTTATAAGTCCTTATGTCATCTCCATTAGAATAAAGGTCTTACTTTATCAGGGGGTTCAGAATGACAGTGTAAAGAGATGTCATCTCCATTAAAATAAAGGTCTTCCTTTATCTTGGGGTTTAGAATGACAGACAAACGTAAAGATGTCATTACTAATCTTTGACTGAAAGAAAAAACAAATAAACAAATAAACAATTATAATTTATTCAAATCGTTAAATTGTAAAAAAAGGAGAGGATTATGGAATATATATCTAATAGAATAACTTTAAGCGAAACTCTATGCAATGGTAAACCAACTATTAGAGGTATGAGAATTACAGTTCAAACAATTATAGATTTTTTAAATGCTGGAGATTCACCTGAAGAGATATTAAAACAATATCCATCACTTGAAAAGGAAGATATAAATGCTTGCTTGCTTTTTGCAAGTAATTTAATGAGTAGAAATTATATAATAAGACCAGTTGCTTAAATGAAAAAGTTTTTAATTGACGCAAATCTTCCTTATTATTTTAAAATCTGGCATTCAGTGGAATATATTCATCAATTTGATATTAATTCAAATGCAAAAGATGAAGAGATTTGGCAATATTCTAAAAACCAAAATCTAACAATTATCACTAAAGATTCAGATTTTTCAAATAAAATAATTTTTTCTGAACCTCCTCCAAAAGTAATTCACATTAGAATTGGGAATATGAAAATTAAAGAATTAAATATTTTTTTATCAAAAATTTGGAATGAAGTTTTAGAATTGAATAAAAAGTATAAATTAGTAAATGTTTTTTTAGATAGAATAGAAGGTATTAATTAATTCCAGCTTTTCTCTAATTTTCAATTGGTTCATTATTAAATGATTACTTATATTTTAACAAAATATTACCAATATGTCATTAGTTACTGATGGGTTCAAACTAATGACTACTAACAAATGACCTATAAAAACTATTTTTTACGATAAATTCTGATATTCTTTAGAATGACATCAAACCAATAACCTAATAACCTAATAACCTACTCATAAACCATTTCATAATCCGGTTTAGT
>ERZ795059.6557-NODE-6557-length-10275-cov-6.111840_pt1 | contig 10275 bp, 7 predicted proteins | sample MGYA00375143_ERZ795059 | MGnify/ENA primary metagenome ERZ795059 (study PRJEB30188, sample SAMN05720168) | activated sludge metagenome | isolation source: Anaerobic digester | place: USA | collected 2015-01-07 ... | reverse complement strand
TATTGGAAGGGGCTGCGGGCGGTTTCCAGGCTCTTCTGGCCGCAGACCTGGAGTACCAGTTTGCGCAACGGGAGGCCGAGTCCGCCCGCCGGCCCCTGGACCACAAGAAATTCCTCGACATGCTGGTGGACGAGATGGAGGACAAGTACATCGAGTTGCTGGAGGGCACGCGGGCGCACACGGCGAATATCGATGCTTACATCAAGCGGCTGATGACTTCGCTGGACGACGATTTCAACACGCAGTTTTACTACCCGACGTTCCGCAAGGTGCGCGAGGCGAGTCAGTTTTGGGACGTGCAGATGGGGCAGGTCGAAACGACGAACGTGCTGGCGAACAATCGGGCGTTCGCCAAGGTGACGCCCGAGGCCACCATGGAATTCGATCTGCCGAAACGGGACATCATGATCGCGGAGGCCATCGATGGGGCCAAGGCCATGATCGACGACGTGGGCGCGCTGGCTCAAGATCCGACGTTCCTGGCCATGGCCAAGCTGAACGGCGGACAACCGACGTCGTCGCCCGTTGCCGGGGCTTCGGGCGGCTTTTCGACCGTGCGAAACGTACTGCCGGGACTATCGACCGAGACCTCGGAAGCCGTGCTGGGACAGCAAGGTCCGGGCGGCGCCCAATTCGGCGCGGCCCTGGAAGGCCTGATTCCCGATCCGGCGATCTACAAGTTCGAGACGGGCACCGGCTGGGAAATCCGGCCGGTGATCCAGCCGGACGGTCAAGCCGTGGTGTTCCATTTCAACTACATGTACTCCACGAACATTCGCGAACCGATCCGGGCCGACGAAAAACATTTGGGCCGTGTCAAACGGCACTTCGTCGATACGGACGTGCAGTTGAGCAACTACGAACTGCGGGAAGTCAGCCGGTACACCGTGGCCTTGAAGGCCGCTCGAACCGCCCGCGGCGTGCCGCTGCTGGAAGACATCCCGGTGGCCGGTGTCCTGTTCCGTCCCTTGCCCAGCGCCGAATCGTCGCTGCAGCAAAACATCATCATGTCTCAAGCCACAATTTTCCCGACGCTGTTCGACCTGATGGGGCTGCGTTGGGCGCCGGTCGTTGCCGATCTGGACCCGTTACGGCTGTCCAACGACGAGTTCATCGTGCGCAACCGCCGCCGCGCCCTGATGAACCGCGTGTTCGATCATTCCAGCTCGCAGGTAGACGAGTTCCTGCGGATCCCGGAAGCCGAGCGGCGGATGGACCTGTACCGCTCGCAGGAGACGATTCCCAGCGTTCACCCGAACGGCTATGCGGGGCCGGGTGCGAACCTGCAAGACAGCCAACTGCAGGAAGGTTACTCGCCGGTCGACCGTCCCGAAACGCGGTACGTGCCGGCCGAATCTGCCGAAGGCAGTCCGCTACGTCCTCAACGCCCGCTGCTGCAGCCGCAGGCCCTCCCGCTGGATGCGCCGCAAAGCGGGGGCGATCGCGGTTCGAGGACGCCGTCCTACGACGGCGGTTCCGAGCGTATCGAACAACTGGGGCCGCCAGCCATCGGCACTCCGCTCGAAGCGGTCCCTGTGCCGGCGCCCTCTCCTGACGGGCAGGCCTTAGCACCTCGTCGGACGGCAGGTGGTGAAGTCGCCCCGGCCTCCTATTTACAGCCTGTCCCCCAGACGCCGTTGCTGAGATCTGCGCCGCCATCGGCGCGGACACAGGCACCGCTGCCGCCGGGGCAAGCCGAATTGCGGCGGCTTCCCCTGGTGCATGGAAACGCCCGGAGCAATTAGCAGGCCATCCCCGGAGCCATTGACGATGAAGCGTGCCACTGGATTGCTGTACTTCGCGGCCGCCGCGGTCGTGACGGTCGTCGCCGCGGGCCCGCACCGCGGCGTGACGCGCCCTTCGACCTATTGTTCGCTGCCGAATCACGACTACCAGTATCGAGACTTCTCCCAGCCGGTGCGGTCGGTCAGCGCGGTCGGGATCCTCGTCCGCGATCCGTTGCCCATGGCCGGCATGACCGAACTGGACCGCGAGCGGCTGCGTCGGACAGGCGACGCCGTCGCATTGCGAGCGGTGAAAGCCTTTCAGTTTGTCGACTGCCCCCGGTTGCAGGTGGACCACTGCTCGATCTCGCAAATCACCGTCAACCTGCACGAGGACGGCGACTGGACAATCAGCCTCCGCGCCGATCAGAACCCCATCCAGTTGGTGCCGCCCGCAGTCGATCGCGACGTGACCACGTCCGAGGAGATCCACAAGTTCACGGACCACTTGAAGCGAAACCTCTTCAAAGTCCAATTGCGGTGTTACGCCCGGACAGGCGGGGTCCCAGCTGACAGCGCCGTCGGCAAACCCGTAGTCATCCCGCTGGAGGTCGCGCCCTTCTGGGTCCAGCGTCAAGAACCCCGCTGGTTCGTCGACACGGGGAATGACGCATGGATCCGGCAGTACTTCGACATCATCGATCACGTGGAAATCGAATTCACGTATGGAAATCGGGCTCCGGTTGGAGCAGAGGAGCTGCGATCGTGGCAGAAAGAATGATCCGCAATCTGTTGATCGGCCTGGGTATCCTGGCCCTGTTGACGCCGTCGGTCCGGGCCGCTAACCGCCCGCCCCGCAACGTGCCTCCCACGGACGAGATTGAACTGCTCGATCCGAACGCCGATCCGCTGGGGCGGCCGGCCGTTGAACTCCGCCACGGCGCACACGGTCTGGAGGTCGACATTCCTCCGGCGGTGTTGGTACACAAGTACTACTACACCGGCGATCGTTCCTTTCAGGCTCAGATGCTGCCCGGCGGACCATCGATCATCGTCGTCAACCATCCCAAGACCGGTGAGCGGTGTTACATCGAGGCCCAGATGCTGCCCGGCGCACCGCGGGTGACCTACACCAGCAGTTGCATCGAATACGACTACGGCGAGAACGGAATCACGGTCCACTTCGGACTGTTCGGCCAGCCCACGATCAAGTACCGCAGCGGGCTGACGTGGAGCACGAGGATGGGCAACCTGGTCCATGCGGACCAGTGGGTGGAGGGAACCCAGAAGGTCGTGGCCGGGTGCAAGGCGGTGGCGTCGGCATCGAAGACCTCGTTGAAGGTCGCCACCATCAACGGCGCCGAGGTGGCCAAGACGGCCGCACTGCCCGTGCAGAACATCCTCCGCATGATGCCCCTTGGCGCCGCGGTGTTCGACCCCGACCGCCGCGTCAAGTGGGAGGAAAAGATCGCGGAACACCAGCGGCAACACGAGATCGAACACGCCGCCCAAATCGCCGAACGCGACGAGTTGACGATCCGGACGAATCGCTGAACGATCGTTCGGGGTTCCCGTGCAAAGGGGCCCCGCTGGCGAGGAACCAAGGTTTAATAGCTGCGCGGCGTCACGCGGGCTTGGACTCGGCCGGGCAGGCCCTGGATGCGGAGGAAGCCTTCGGCGTCGTCCTGGTTGTACGAGCCGCCGCCTTCCATCGTGGCGATGCCCTCGTCGTACAGGCTGTACGGGCTCTGCCGGCTGGCGACCATCAGGTTGCCCTTGTACAGGTTCAGGCTCACCTCGCCCGTCACGGTCCGATGCGCCTGTCTGATGAAGGCGAACAGCGCGTCCATCTTGGGAGCGTACCAGAAGCCGTAGTAGACCAGTTCCGCCACTTCGGGCGCGAGCCGGTCGCGGAGGTGCATCAGTTCGCGGTCCAGCGTCACCTGTTCCAGCAGCCGCAGCGATTCATACAGGATTGTCATGCCGGGCGATTCGTAAACGCCACGGCTCTTCATCCCCACGAAACGGTTCTCGACCATGTCCACGCGGCCAACGCCGTTGCGGCCGCCGATCTCGTTCAGCTTCCGGATGATCTCGTAGGCGCTGCATGTTTGGCCGTTCACAGCCACCGGCACGCCCGCTTCGAAAGCCACCTTGACGTTCTCGATCTTGTCGGGCGCCTGCTGCGGCGAGACGGTCATGCCGAACTCGACGAGTTCCACGCCGTTGACCGTCAGGTCTTCCAGCTTGCCGGCCTCGTAGCTGATGTGCAGGCAATTCTCGTCCGAACTGTAGGGCTTGGACACCGACGCCTTGACCGGAATGTTGCGGGCCGCGCAGTAGGCGATCATCTCGCTACGGCCGGCGAACTTGTCGCGAAACGCTTTGCGCCGCCAGGGCGTGACCACCTGGATGCCCGGTTCGAGCGCTTCGGCGGCCAGTTGGAAGCGGCATTGGTCGTTGCCTTTGCCCGTCGCCCCATGCGCGAACGTGTCCGCGCCGACCTCGCGCGCGACCTGCAGACACTTCTTGGCGATCAGCGGCCGGGCGATCGACGTGCCCAGCAGGTAGATGGTCTCGTACTTCGCCTGCCACTGCAACACAGGAAAGGCGAAGTCGCGGCACAGTTCCTCTTTGGCGTCGAGGATGCGAGCACTGGCAGCGCCGGCGTCCCGCGCTTTCTTCAGAATCGCCTCACGGTCTTCGCAGGGCTGGCCCAGGTCGACGTACACGGCGTGCACCTCGTAGCCCTCCTCCATCAACCAGCTGAGAATGACGGACGTATCCAATCCCCCTGAATAAGCGAGCACGCAGCTAGGCATGAGTATTCCCCGATCGAAGATGTTCTTGGTTTGAAACGGCGGCGCATGATACGGTCTGAGACACTAACGTCGTGTAACCGCGCGCAACATATTCTGACGAGGCGGGGCCGGTGTCACAAGTGGAGGCGCAAAAACAAGCGAGGGCGAAACTGGCGACCGCCAATTCCGCCCTCGCCGTGTTCCCTGGCGTCGGAGCGGCCTACGGGCCGCTCCGACGCACAGTCATAAGCTTCACCGTGAAGCGCTCCAACAGGCAGTCGACCCAGAAACCGCCTGCCAAAGCTAGCTGCTTCGACCCAGGAGGGAGGGTTGCCCTGTGTTCCCGCAAACACAGTGCGAACAGTGAAGCTTTCGGTGTTTTGTTGTGTTTTCGACCTCCTATCAGGACCCCAGCAACTTCATCGTAGCCATCACGCTCCGCGTGATGATCGCCAACCCAAACCGGACATTGATTCCTTCACCCGTCCCTACGCGGCGGAAGCCAAGGGGCGGCCCAGCACCGGCTGGACCACCTGTTCCCAAGCCGCCTCTCCGCCGCCCTTGACCAGTACTGCGTCTCCCGGCTGGACGACGTACTGCAGTTGTGCGGCGGCATCCTTGATCTGCGGCCGCCAAACCGCCCGGCTGGCGGGCATTCCTGCCGCTTGGGCGGCTTCCACCACCGTCCGGCCGGCAGGTCCGCCGGCGATCAGCCAGTCCGCTCCGCACCGGACGACCGCCGCCCGCCCGATTTCGCGCTGCGGCTGCGGCCCGTGGCCACTCTCTTCCAGGCCGCCGCAGACCACGATGCGCCGGCCTTGTGTTTCCACTTCTCGCAACACTTCCAAGGCCGCTCGCCACGAGGCGAACTGGCCGTCGTACGTATCGTCGATGACCGTTATCCCGTTCTGACAGGCGACCTGGCAGCGGTGTGCCAGCGGTTGAAACTCCCGCAGCCGCGCGGCCACCTCTCGTGCCGACAAGCCCATGATCCGCCCGACCGCAAAGGCGGTCAAAGCGGCGTGCAGGGCGTGTCGTCCCCAGGTCCGCACCGTACACTCCGTCCCCTCGACGACGAACTTCAATTCGCCTTGGCCGCAATGCACGTGCGTGGCGTTCAAGTCGCAGTGCGAGCCGCGACCGACGAGCATGACCTGCGTCTTGACTCGATCGGCCCAGTCGCCCAATCGCGGTTCGTCGCCGCTGAGCACCGCCCAGCCGTGTTCGGGCAGATCTTGGAGCCATTCCAGCTCGCAACGTTCGCCCTCGTTCTCGCTCGGACTCACGTTTTGAGCGAGCGAGTTAATAACGCCAATCTCGGGTTGACACAAGTGCGAAACCGACCGAATTTCGTTCTTTCTTGACGCGTGGTACTCCAGCAGGCCATAGTCGTCCTGTCGCTGCAGTTGCAGCAGCGCCAGCGGCAAAGACCAGGGATGGTTTCCGTCCGAAACCGGCGAACGTCCGGAGAAGGACCCGCTCAAGACGGCGTCGATCATCCGCCGCGTCGTGGTCTTGCCCGGACCTCCTGCCACGGCGATCACGCGGGCGGTCACTCGTTGCCGGTGCCAAATCGCCAGCCGCTGCAGGGCCTCGTGGGTGTCCTCGACGACGATCGCGAAGCACCCCGCCGGCGGCTGGAAAGCACCGTAGGCCGCTCGCTCCGCGAGCGAAACCGCGTCGCGGAGCGACGCGTCTGCGATGCCCGGCGTCTGGGAGAGTCGCGGCCACGTGAAGGCAGCATCCGGAACCACCAGCCCGCGAGCACCGCGAGCCAAAGCTTCGCGCACCTGAGCCGCCCGAGCGCAAGCCTCCGCTTCCAGCGCCCAGAAAACGTCCCCTGCCGCCACCTCGCGGGCCTCGACGGCGATGCGGCCGATCGGCTCCTGCGGGCCGCAGGGAGGCGGCGTGGAGTCCCGTTGCACGCGGCCGCCGATCAGGTCGGACAATCCTTGAATGCTGAGTTCGTCCATCGTCAGTTTGCCAGCGGCAGGCGCGACGCCAAAGAAATTACGCGCGGCCGCTCCTCCTCGTACTCGATTTCCGAACCCACTTCGCGCAACCACTGCCGCGCCACGAGTTGGTCGTCGCACCCGTGATGCTGCTGCCGGCCGCCGGGCGATGGCCGTTCGCCCTTGCCGGCGATCAGCACGGCGTCGCCGGGACGCGCCTTGGACAAGGCCCAGCAAATCGCCTCCGCGCGATTGGGCAGCACGTGGGCGCGGGCCGGACGATCGTAGCCGTCGAGAATGTCGTGAACGATTTCCAGGGATTGCTGCCCGCGGGGATGATCGTTGGTGATCACGCCCAGATGCGCCATGCGTTCGACCACGCGTCCCAGCAGGGGCCGGTGCGAGGGATCGCCGTGCGCGTCCGCGCCGAACACGCAGATCACGCGGCCGGGGCTGACTTGACGCAGCGACCGCAAGGCGACGGCCAACGCATCGGGCGAACGGGCGGCGTCTACGTACACGCCAAAGGGCTGGCCGGCAACGACCGGCTCCATCCGGCCGGGGACCGTCTCGACCGCCTCCAGCCCCCGTGCGATCGTGGTCAACTCCAGTCCCATCAACAGCCCGGCGGCCGCTGCGCACAGGCAGTTGTATACATGATGGTCGCCGAACATCCGCGTCTGGACGGCGGCCGTCTCGTCGCCCGCCGTCAACAAAAAGGTCTGCTCGCAGGGATGACGTTCGATGACCCTCGCCATCAGTTCGGCCGGCGTGTGCATGCCGATGGTGAGCACGGGCCGATCCAGGTGCCGCAGGACGAATTTGCTCGCCGGGTCGTCCGCGTTCAGAATCGCCGCACCATCGGGCTTCAGATGTTTGAACAGGCGGGACTTGATACGCCGGTAATTGAAGATCGACCCGTGATAGTCCACATGGTCGCGGCGGACGTTGGTCATCACCGCCACGTCGAACTCGACTCCCGCCGTGCGGCGTTCCGCCAGGGCGCGGCTGGACACCTCGACGACGGCCGTGCCGCAATCCTGGTCGGCCATGCGGGCCAGCCAGTCGGCCAACTCGCGGGCCGGGGGCGTCGTGCGGGCCGCCGGTTCGCGATCCACGCCGTCGCTGTGGGCCAACGAACTGATCAGCCCGTTGCGCACGCCCGCCGCGCGAAAGATGGAATCCAACAGCCAGGCGGTCGTGGTCTTGCCGTTGGTGCCCGTGATGCCCACCGTCCGCATCCGCTCGCTTGGGTCGCCGGCCAGACGCTGGCACAAGCGGCCGTACGCCTCGCGGCTGTCCGGCACGACGCAGACGGGCGCGTCGACTGGCAACGGACGTTCGGCGAGCACGGCTTTCGCGCCGCGGCGAAGCGCTTCGGAGACGGCGTCGTGACCGTCGGCGATCGCGGTTGACACCGCGACGTACAGGTCGCCGGGCCGGCACCGGCGCGCCTCGTCGCAACATGACGTGACGCGGATGTCCGGGCCGCCGAAGATGGGACTTTCAGGAAAAAACTCACGCAGGCTGATGCGCGGAATGCGTGTGGCGGTGTGCATGTTCTCGGCCTCCTTGCCTGGCATGCAGTGCGGGATCAGGGCGTTCACCAAATCGCGACCGACGGCTGTCCTTTCCGTCAGTGGCCGGCGTTGCGGGCGAGCCTGGGAATGGGTCTGGACTCGGTACGCTGTCGCCGGATCGTGGGGAGAATTGTTCTGGATTGCGGCCCAGGTGTCAAGGCGATTTTTGGGTGGGTCACTTTCACTGCCAGCATCAGGCGACCAGCAAGGGACGCCCGGTGCGGGCGATCGTCGCCAGGTCGTCCAGCGTGCCGTCGATCAGCGTCGCCAGATTGGCGTTAGCCAGCACTTGCGACTGGGCCTCCAGGCAGCGTTCCAGGCAGGCGGCGGCCGCCTCTTCATCGCCGGGCCAAACGGCGTAGGCAGCTTGCACCGCGCGGATCAGTGCCTCGTCGCCCTCGATCGGCAGACCGGCCAGCGCGCGCATCAGTTGGCGGTAGAATTCCGCCGCCAGACCAAACAGCTGGATCAATCGAGCCCGGCGCGGCGGGGCCTCTTTGCCTGCTTGATCCACAAACGGCCCCATCGCTTTGGCAAACTCGATCGAATTCGCCTGCGGGTCACGCAGGTGTGCTAGCAGCGTTGCACGGAACTCGTCCAATTGTTGGTCCGCCAGATCCAGGGCCCGCCGGACGCTGCCTTCCGACAAGGCAGCCAAGCGAGTCGCCGTCTGCGGGTCGTCGACCAGCCCTTGGGATACCAGCAGCCGGGCGACCGCTTCCTGCAACAGCGGGCGAAAACGCACGATCTGGCTGCGGGACCGTATCGTGGGCAACTGCCGCTGTTCGCTGGTGCCGATCAGGATGATCACCGACTTGGGCGGCGGTTCCTCCAGGGTCTTCAGCAGGCAATTGGCACCTTCCTGGTTGAGGAAATCCGCGTCATCGATGATCGCGATCTTACGGCCGCCGCGAAAAGGCTTCAGGGCGATGTCATGACACAGCCCTTCGCGCATGCGGTGCTCGCGGTCCCCGATGAACAACTCGACGGGAATAAAGCTCCTGTCCTCCGGCTTGGAGACCAGTTCCAAATCCGGATGCGTCTGGGCCGCGACTTGCTGGCACGCCGGGCAATGCCCGCAGGGATCCAGGTCCTCGTCGCGCGAGACTTCGCACAGCAGCGCCTGGGCGAGTTTCAGGGCGAAGGTCCGTTTGCCGATGCCCGCCGGCCCGATAAAGAGGAAGGTGCTCGCCAGCCGGCCGCGGCAGAGCGCCTGCCGGAACTGGGCGACCAACGGATCGTGACCTTCGATTCCCTGCCACGTCATGCCAATACGCCTTCCGCCGCCCGGCGAATGTCCGCCTGGACCGACTCGATGTCCCGTGCCGCGTCGATGACGGCGATTTCGGGACGCCGCGCCGCCTCGGCCATGTATCCCAGCCGAACTTGCTGCATGTAATCCAGACCCTGCGATTCGATTCGGTCCGGCTCGCGGTTCCTGCGCCGGACGGCGGCGGCGACGTCCATGTCCAACAGGAAAATCCGCGCCGGGTGCAGGCCTGACACGGCGACCTCGCCGACACGCCATAAATCCTCCACGGCCAGACCGCCCGCATGACCCTGGTAGACGACGTTGGCCAGCAAAAACCGGTCCGACACCACCATGCAGCCGGCGTCCAGCGCCGGGCGGATGACTTGATCGACCAGTTGCGCCCGCGAGGCCATGTACATCAGCATTTCCGCCCGGCGGCCGATCGGCGTATCCGACTTGTGGAGCAGGATTTCCCGCAGACGCTCGCCCAATTCGGTGCCGCCGGGGTCGCGGCACGTCACCACCTCGCGCCCCCGCCCGCGGAGCCAGTCCACAAACAGCGTCATCTGCGTCGATTTGCCGGTGCCGTCGATCCCGTCGAAGCTGAAAAACATGGGTTCCAATCGTCCCGGAAATCGGCGTTGCTGTCAAGCGTCCGCTAGCAGGTGGGCCGGAACAAGCAAGTAGGCTGGAACAAGTAGGCCGGAACAAGTCCGCGCAGTTCCGGCATTGTCAGCTGACCGAGCACTGCGCCGATCTCTGCCCGAACTGCGCGGACTTGTTCCGGCCTACTTCGCTAGCTGCTGCCGGAGCCGAACTGACATTGCCCCGGCGGCGCGGCCTCCGTAGACTTCCTCCCTGCCGCATGCGAAAAAAAGCCCGGCTCTTTCGGAAAAGCCGGGCTTCTTAGAACCGCCAACAAAACCGAAATCGGAGACCTTCGGTCGGCGGTTTCGGCGGGGTCAG
>ERZ795059.6553-NODE-6553-length-10278-cov-6.169226_pt1 | contig 10278 bp, 7 predicted proteins | sample MGYA00375143_ERZ795059 | MGnify/ENA primary metagenome ERZ795059 (study PRJEB30188, sample SAMN05720168) | activated sludge metagenome | isolation source: Anaerobic digester | place: USA | collected 2015-01-07 ... | reverse complement strand
TGTCACAGCCTTTGCCAACCTGGTCATATCCCTGATTCGGAACGGGATACCTCCACGGATCAGGATCATCGTCCAGCTGACGGTTGTCGCCACCCTCGTCATCCTGGTCGACCAGCTCCTGAAAGCCTATGTTTACGACGTCAGCCGGCAATTGTCGGTTTTTGTCGGGCTGATTATCACCAATTGTATCCTGATGGGCCGCCTCGAAGCATTTGCCATGGCCAATAAACCCTGGCCTTCTTTCCTCGACGGTATCGGTAACGGGTTGGGCTATAGCTGGATCCTGATTGCGCTGGGATTTGTCAGGGAGTTGTTCGGCTCAGGCACGCTGTGGGGATACCCGGTGCTGCCGCAGGCTTTATATGACCTGGGATACAAAAACAACGGCCTGATCATCCTGCCGCCGATGGCCCTCATCCTGGTAGGCCTTATCATCTGGATTCAAAGATCTCGAACCCCTTCACTGATAGATAAAAGCTGATTTCATCATCCTAAAACCGAACTGTCATGCAAGAATATATAAACCTGTTCGTCAAGTCGATCTTTATCGACAACATGGTCTTCGCCTTCTTCCTGGGCATGTGCTCCTACCTGGCTGTGTCGAAAACGGTGAAAACTTCACTGGGCCTGGGGGTAGCGGTCATCTTTGTACTGACCATTACCGTTCCGGTCAACTATCTCATACAAAATTATTTACTCGCGCCTGGGCTCTTAGCTGGATTTCCCCGTCGCTGGCGGGTGTAGATTTGAATTTTCTAAGTTTTATGATGTTTATCGCGACGATTGCTTCCATGGTTCAACTGGTCGAAATGGTGGTGGAGAAGTTTTCGCCCGCCCTTTACAATTCTCTGGGGATTTTTCTTCCGCTTATTGCGGTGAACTGTGCGATCCTGGGCGGTTCATTGTTTATGCAGGAGAGGGAATACCCGACAGTTGTTCATGCCACAGTTTTCGGCCTGGGATCAGGCATCGGCTGGGCCATTGCCATTATTGGTATTGCAGCGATCCGTGAAAAAATGCGGTATTCCAACATCCCTGCACCCCTCAGGGGACTCGGGATATCCTTTATACTAACCGGCCTGATGGCCCTTGCTTTTATGTCATTTTTAGGTATCAAACTTTAGTTAAATCATCTTCAAGATATTGATTATGAATATTGGATTGGTCATAGGCATAAGTATCGTAGTCTTCCTGGTCATTATTCTTCTATTGGTCGGGGTATTGCTTTATGCGCGCGCAAAACTGATTCCCCAGGGGAAAGTGAAGATTTCAATAAATGATGATAAGGAACTGGAAGTCTCACCGGGCTCTTCGGTGTTATCTACCCTGGCTAACAGCGGGATTTTTCTTCCTTCAGCCTGTGGCGGTGGCGGTACCTGTGCCATGTGCAAATGCCAGGTACTCGAAGGCGGTGGCAGTATCCTGCCTACCGAAACAGGGTATTTCACACGGAAAGAACAACAGAACCACTGGCGCCTGGGCTGCCAGGTGAAGGTCAGGGAAGATATGAAACTCCATATCGATCCGCATATCTTCGGAATTAAAAAGTGGGAATGCGAGGTCGTCTCCAATAAAAATGTGGCCACTTTTATCAAAGAATTCGTCGTTAAACTCCCCGAAGGGGAGAACCTGGATTTCAAATCGGGCGGCTATATCCAGATCGATGTCCCGGTTTGTGAAGTGGACTATGGAAAGGATATTTTTGTCGAGGAAGAATACCGGGATGAATGGGATAAATTTAAGATGTGGGAACTGAAGATGAAAAACCCGGAACCGGTGTTCAGGGCCTATTCCATGGCCAACCACCCGGCAGAAAGCAACATCATCATGCTCAACATCCGCATCGCTACTCCTCCTTTCGACCGGAAATCGGGAGGTTTCATGAATGTTAATCCGGGAATTTGCTCCTCCTATGTATTCTCAAGGAAACCGGGCGATAAAGTGACTATATCCGGTCCTTACGGTGAATTTTTCATCAAAGATACCAGGCGCGAAATGATGTTCATCGGGGGGGGCGCCGGAATGGCCCCGATGCGTTCCCATATTTTTGACCAGTTCAACACAAAACACAGCGACCGGAAAGCTACATTCTGGTACGGCGGGCGGTCGTTGCGCGAACTTTTCTATATTGATGAATTCCGCGAGATTGAAAAGAACAACCCGAATTTTAAATTTCATGTCGCCCTCTCGGAACCGAAAGCCGAAGATAATTGGACCGGCTATACCGGCTTTATTCACCAGGTGATCATCGATAATTACCTGAAGCAACACCCCGAACCGGAGGAGATTGAATATTACATCTGCGGACCGCCCATGATGAACGCCGCCATCTTTAAAATGCTCGACGATTATGGTGTTCCCAAAGAAATGATCGCTTTCGACGATTTCGGAGGATAAATGTCATATTGCGGCATTATCTTTGCGTACTGAAACCAAACTAAAATTATGAAAAAGGTACTTTTATTTACCCTGTTGTCTGTTTTTGGCTTTATGACCATTTCTTTTGCCCAGGACGTCATTTATAAAAAAGATGGTTCCAAAGAAGAGGTGAAAGTTACCCTTGTCGGGGAGAAGGAGATCCAATACAAGAAATTCAGCAATCCGGACGGACCTGTTTACAGCCTGCCCAAACATGAGATTGTCCTGATAACTTATGAAAATGGTGAATTTGAAACCATTGTCCCAAAGGAGTCCGCCGGAATGCCTGTAAAAACAGATTTTACGGTGAATTTTGCAAAGAACATCATCTCCTACCATATGTTCGACCTGGTCTTCGGTGATTTTACGTTTTCTTATGAGCGGTTGCTGAACAACGGAATGGTTGGTTTCAAGATTCCGGTGGCGATGGGATATTATTATTACAGTGATTTCGGCAACTTTAACAGTATCATTTACTCCGGCCTGGGGGTCAATTTCTATCCGACGGGGCAGGGGAGATGGCGCTATTTTGTAGGGCCGCAGGTCAGGGCCGGGATCGGTGAAGAAAATGAGTGGATCGAATATTATGACGATTATGGCAATTACCTTTATAGTGATGACATCGAGAACAGGGGTTTCTATACCCAGTTTTTTATCGATAATGGGGTAACCTTCCTGCCGGTCAGAAATTTCGGTATCTCGGTGATTGCCAGCATCGGCGTCAGATATTTCCCTGAAGCGTCATACGACAGCGATGCGCTGAGACCCGACGGCCAGTTTGCAGTGAATATCAGTTACCGCTTTTAAAAATCCCATGACAAGATTGTCCCTTTTTGGGTTGATTCTCATGCTATTATCCGTTTCCTGCTTTACCCCGGATAAGAAAGTCATGCTGCGGGGAGAAGCACAGGGAACATATTACGCAATTACGTACTTTGACCGGACCGGGAGAAATTTCCAGCCGGAGATCGATTCCATCCTTCGCAGATTTGATCTTTCTGTCTCTTTGTGGGAGCCCGGTTCAATCCTTTCCAGGATCAATAACGGCGATTCTTTGGCATTACCGGATGAATGGTTCACCGATATCTTCAACCGCTCAGTCGATATAGCCGAAAAAACCGGCGGAGCATTCGATTTCACCGTCGGGCCGCTGGTCAATGCCTGGGGATTCGGGTTCAGGAACAAGATCAGGCTCGATTCGGCAAAAGTCGATAGCCTCCTGGAGTTGGTCGACTTTAGGACTGTAGGACTATATGAAGGTAAGATAGTAAAACGGGATCCGCGGGTGCAGTTTGATTTTAACGCTATCGCGCAAGGATATGCCGTTGATGTCCTGGGGAATTTTCTCGCTTCGGAGGGAATTTCGAATTTCCTGATCGACATTGGAGGAGAGGTGCTGGGAAAAGGGCAGAAGCCCGATGGCAGCGACTGGCTGGTGGGCATCGAAAATCCATCCACCGACAGCCTGTCGGAACGTACTCTTAACGCACGGGTGAAACTGTCGGGCAAAGCTTTGGCGACTTCGGGCAGCTACAGGAAATACTACGAGGAGAACGGCGTCCGCTATTCGCACACCATTGATCCGAAAACCGGTTATCCCGTGAGACATTCGTTACTTAGCGTATCGGTACTGGCCGGCGATTGCGCTACCGCCGACGGCTATGCGACAGCCTTCATGGTGATGGGTTTTGAAAAGGCGAAAGATTTCGTAGAAAACGAGCCGGAACTGGAAGCTTATTTTATTAATGCCTCAGAAGATGGACTTTTTGAGACTTATGCAACAAAAGGGTTCAGGAGTTTGTTAATAAGTGACTGAAGCAATGGTTAAAAAGGTTCCAGAGTTCCAGAGTTCCAGAGTTCCAAATTTCAAATTTCAAATTTCTAATTTCCATTTTGAATGCTCAACGTAATCCTAATCACGATAATCCTTGTCGGTCTTGCCTTTGCCGGTTTTGCCATTAAAATTCTGCTGACGAAAAAGGGAGAGTTCAAAAAAAGTTGTTCCAGTGTCGATCCTGTCACTGGTGAAAGATACGGTTGTTCCTGCGGGAGTGGCGATGGGGGAGAGACGTGCAGCAACAGGCAAGGCTCGGGTGAATGAGTTATGTTTATGCGATCACCTCGCCACAACAAACTTACCACTCCCCAAAAAATCGCCCCCACTTTTCAGAACCGCGATATACACCCCCGGAGGATAACTTTCTACATTGATCTGTACCTGGTCCTGCTTGCCAGGAACCTTTATCTCAGCCACTTCCCTCCCGAAAACATCGTAAATCATCAATACAACATCCCCTCGACCATCGAAAATCGACCATCGACAATCGACAATCCCTCTCGCCGGATTCGGCCAAATCTCCAACCCTCTCCCCGTCTCCTTGTCTCCCGGTCTCCCCGTCTCCTTGTCTCCCGGTCTCCCCGTCTCCTCTTCTTCAATTCCCACCCAGCAATCCGCAATCTCGCACCCAACGCTGTCTACTTTTAGAGCCCACATTTTTTCAAGATAATCGGAGGGTGATGAAGCGTATGCATATCCGACTGCTATAAATCCATTATCAATTGTGGCCGATACATCATTTAAGTAATTATGACCATGATTACTGGGATCTTCAGGGAAATACCAGTACTCCCGGTACCAAAGGCTATCCCCATCTGAATTAAAACGAAACAGCCAGCCTGCAGGGTCTAGATAAATAGAATACCTTACAAATCCACATGCCAGGAGATCTCCATTTTCAAGAGAGATAATACTTGAACTCTGATTTCCCAATCTCGATCCACCGTAATTTCTATTCCAAATTATATTACCGGCTAGATCTATTTTGATCAGATTAATTTTCGCATAGGCATAAGAAGGTGTGTACATCGAATCTCCAATGGTGGTCAAAACCATGATGCAACTATCCTGCGTTGGGCAAAGCATCGCCTTGTCATCCATGACCGGTCCTCCAAGATTAAGTGTCCATTCCAGGTTACCGAGGCTGTCAGTTTTAAATACGATAGGATCGGCATTAATATTCCAATGGTATCCGTCTTTCAATCGTGTCCATGTTCCTAATGCGAAACCTTTATCAGCGGTCTGAATCACACTTTTGGCCCAGTCGGAGCTGTCGGTACCGTATTGCTGCCGCCATTGTTCATTGCCGTTCGAATCTGTTTTGATAAGGAGCAGATCGGCCAGGTCATTCGGATAGTTATTTCCAAGAAGGGCAAATCCTCCATCGTTAGTTGCCGTACAGGTGCGGCCAATCAGAAAAATATCGGTCTCATCGAAAAAAGTTCGTGTAAGAATACTATCGCCGTATTGATCGAATTTAAAAAAGATACCATATGATGTTTCTAGTGTTCCATCTTCCACAGAGGTAAAAAGACCAAAATGGTTATTGTTTTTAGCCAGAGCTCCTTCATCACCGGCAAAATAGTGAGCGCCCCACCTGCCGAAATTATTCCAGTGAAGTATTTTTCCCGACTCACTCATGACAAATGTACAGGTGTTATAATTGGTCGTAATGCTGTCGGATGAGATGGCACAACCAAAATATCCCGTGTCAATTCCAATGATACTTAAGCCTGCTGCCCATGTGTTATTTGGATTATAAATATCGTTGAAATAGTACGATTGAGAATTCATTTGATTGGTAATGCAAACGAGCATAATACAAGCTAATATTTTTACAATCCATTTCATATCAGTTTATCAACCTTCATTTAATAATAATGATTTTTCCATTTTCTGCTTTCGAATTTTCACATGAATATTTATAAAAATAGATCCCGCCAGGCCAATCTTTTGTATCGATGAACTGGAAATGTTTATTATTATTAAGTTCCATTGCATAATATAGCCTGCCTGCTGAAGTGAAAATTTGCAACAATCCGTTATATGATTTCTGATTCGGTAAATATTCAACAATAATATAACCGGAGGCAGGGTTGGGATATAATTTAATTGTAGATTTAGTTTCACTGTTTTTTTCTTTTCCGGATTTTATCCTGACCGGATTATTTTTCAATAGATCGCCAGGTAAAACATAATGAGGTTCTGTTTCAGTCCAGCTCAAAAACTGCAAGGCATTATTTGCAATACAGCCGGGTAGATCTTCATTTTGTGAAAGGATTAGAAGTAAGGCCATTTGTAAAGAATCGGCGTCGGTTATATTCGATGAATCAGCCTGGAGCTCAAGTATAAAATCGACCCATTCGTTCCAGTGATCGTGTATTATTGACTGCCGGCTTGTCATGGAGAATTGAGCAGGAATACTGTCGAGTGTGCTGCGGGCAGCAATGGAATCACCCTGGCCAAGATAGATCATCATCAGGCGGTATTTGGCAGAAAGAGTAGGATGATTTTGCAATAAATTGATGATACTGTCTGTCCGTGAATCAATCGAATCCTGCCTGAAAATATCAATCAGCCTGTTTAACGCCAGTTCCCGCTGTAATCCGGCATGTGAAAGATCCGCTTCAAGGGTTTCCTTTTCGGAAACCGTGTCTCTGCCTGCTAGTATTGCATCCATCATCTCTTCGGTCAATGGATTTTCCCGGCTTTCCAGCGCTTCAAGCACGCTTTCGGATTTGGCGGATTGGGGATTGGCGATCATGATATCCGTAACCATTTCAGTAAGCAAAACATCTTCTTTACCGGCCACATTAATTAATACCGTGTCGGAAAGATACGGAGAATTTTCCAATAATTCATCATTCAATTCAACCGCTTCAGATGGTTGTGCCTGGGAAATTTCCAGATTTAACTCGATTGTAGATCCTCCGTCGACCAATTGAGTTTTCTCAGCTTCTAATGAATCAATTAAAATAGTCGAAGCATTATACTGATTAATAGTTGCTATTTTATCCTCCAAGTCAAAATCCAGTGGAGGACAAGGAGAGTAGGTTTCGTCTGTCCCGTGTAAGCTTATTGTCTGTCTTGAATAATGTTCCGGTTTCCAGGGACATTCTCCTTGTAAGGGTACTGCATGATGATAATAATCTATCCATTCCTTTTCATTATTATAATCGCTGAAATCGTGAATACCGGTTTTACTGAACAGGTTACCGGCTGGTACAGCCAGGGTGCCTTGGTTTCGTGCGATTCCGCATAAATCTGAGCACCAGGGATCAGCTGTTACAGTAATATCGTATTCATTTGTGGTGAATTCATTGCAAAGAATATATAAACCTTGTCTATCATTCTCGCTTTTATTGATATTTTGTGCTAAGATGCCAATAAACATGTTGGTAAAATAATTCTTGTAAATATCATTAAAATCCTCCCCCGAATTATTGACCGTGATTCCAACATTGGTTTCTCCACCGGGGGTTATTCCATTATAATGGTTTTCCGTAATAGTATAACCGGTACAATAATTCATATAAACACCTCCGAAAATCCTGTTTGTGGGATATCCGGCTCTCGGTACAGTAAAGTCGTTATCATAAAGGAGAATCTCACTCAACCCGCTGGCATAGACGCCCGTGAGGTTATTGATAAAATATGTGTTGTTAACAACAAATGGCTGATCCTGCTCATAGTTCAGTGCCAGTATCCCATAATTGAGCTTTTTAAATTTGGACCTCTTTATTTGTCCGGGAATTGAAATATAAGTCACTGTGAATCCCCCGTCGTAAGCAAAGATTCCCGTCCCCCTGTCCTGATAATCAATGTTGTCAGGTACTGAATTTATAAAATCACATGCTTCCACAGTGACACCTTTAACCTGAATAAGTGTAAGGAAATACCTTGGGGGCAAACCATCTTTTAAAGCCTTAGTGGTAAGGAAATTGCATTCCGAGAGGGTGCAGTTATAGTCCCGGTCCTGATCATTGTATCGCCAGATCAGGATCCCGAATTTGTTATTTTGAAGAGTCGAACTGGTGGCATCAATAATTCCTCCGGTATAGTTCCAGTCGGGGTAAGTGTTTTCGATGTTTTTGCCGCAAAATATGGCTTTTCGGGCATCTTCGATAACCGCTTCATTCCTCATGATTATTTTCCCTTGATATTGCTCAGTCTGAATATTCCGGGAATCGCCCTGCAATTCAACACCCCACCAAAGGTCGTTGCAGGCGCTGGTAAGCGTTCCGCCGTCAAGAATGAGCTGTCCTCCTCTTTCCACAACGATTTTCGCATCGGAAGGCATAAAAACAGTACAATTGCGAATCTCGAGGATTTTGCCTGCCGGGATTATGATAGTCTGCTCCCTGATTTGATTTGTCGTCCAGATCAAATGGTCATCGTTTACATAAAATGGTTCGCTATTGTATATGCAATGAAGAGGCGATTTCCATAAACCGCGTCCGTACGTGGCAGCATAAATCGCATTAAAGTCGGGATTGATCTCCAGGTCGGTTACGATCTTTTGAGGCAGATTAGAGTTGAATGGATACCATTCCTCACTGCTGTTGACATTTCTGACAAATACCCCTACATCCGTTGCGGCATAAAGATTACCATATCTTGAGTCGTATTTAAGCTTGAATACAGGCAAACCGGGCGGTAATCCCGGAGAATAATCCTCCCAATGCGCTCCCTCATCAAGCGTTCTAAATACTTTTGGATCTCCATCGAACGAATAGACGGCAAAAGATACCCAAATGGTAGAGATCGCATCAGGTTTCACTTCAATATCATTGATGAAACCACCATCACAGCCGTCTAAATTTTTCCCAATATCTACAAAAGTGAGATTATTTCCATCGCCTATTGATTTGAAAAGGCAGTTTTCAAAACCCTCAATTGGAGGAGGAGCCCAGTCGTAATAAGCTCTCAGTGTTGAAAAGTAAATTCTCCGGGAATTTCCGGATCTGACAACTTCAATATCTGAAATTGAATCGTGAGGCAGGGTATACAGAGTTTCTACTGTTATATTATTTCCATTAAAATCATTGACACCGGAAAACTTTATTAATTCTTTTTTACCGGAATAAAGGATCGAGTTGTTTATCGGATCAAGTTCCAGGGGTATAAATAGGCCGGTTTCTCCAAAGGTCGGGCTATTAATAGAAGATGATGTTGCGCCGAAATCATTAGTTCTAGAAATCGAGCCTGATTGCCATTCGCTATAGTAGAAAATATTCATTTCTTCAGTATCCCAAACTATTTCACTTCCATCCCCTCCGCCAAAATTGATCCAGTCATCAGTATTTAGAAGCATATGTCCCAGGTCTTGACAGCCACCCGCAACCAATTCGGAAGATTTATTAAATATCCCTATTCCATATAGCTCTGTAATATTCAAACCATTTTCAATAGAATTACATGGATGACGCCAATGCCATACAAAATCGTAATTACATGTTGTCTGCCCGGTTTCAAACGCCGTTCCCCAGCTTATCCCCGAATTATCTGCAATGAATAACGTATCATGGGTTCCATCGCTGAAGATTTGCATATCCCGGATATCATCATGAACCCAGCAATTGTCGTCAGGATATGTACCGTCTTTCATAGTGTTGCTTGTGGGATTGGGTAAGAGTTTGATTTTTTCAATACTTGTGCCCCCGGCATAAAAAACACTTTGGTTTGAAGGTGATACATTAAACTCGAGTTTGAAGTCGGAATAACCTGCTAAAATGCTTTGCCCCTCTTCATAGATTAAACTATATGCAGTTCCATCAAACTTGACAATTCTATAAAACCTGCTTTTCCCAATTCCTTTATCATACTCACATGTGTAAAAAAACCAAACCATATTTTCAAACTTCTTATCCATACTGATCTCGCACCGAAGAGGATTTCCGTGCCTTGTCCCTGCATTCGGAATATCAAGTACATCTGTAGAAATATCAATAAACTCCGGCTCGTTGTTTTCAAGGCCCTTTATCCTATAGATTTTGCTGCCGGCAAGATATGCTGTTCTAATC
>ERZ795059.6551-NODE-6551-length-10281-cov-7.308918_pt1 | contig 10281 bp, 10 predicted proteins | sample MGYA00375143_ERZ795059 | MGnify/ENA primary metagenome ERZ795059 (study PRJEB30188, sample SAMN05720168) | activated sludge metagenome | isolation source: Anaerobic digester | place: USA | collected 2015-01-07 ... | reverse complement strand
AATTTTTTATTTATATCTTTATCTCCTAAACTTGTAAATAATATTTTTCTGATTCTTTTTTCTATTTCTTTTCGTTCTCTTCTTATCTTATGTGTGCTTATAATCAATTTAATTACAAATATCCAAGCTACTATCAAAAGAATTATGAACAAAATCGTAAATATATGGCAGTAAGTTGGGTCTTCTATTTTTAAGTAATAATTAGGTAAATCATACGCTGATTCATACATTTGTTTTAATAACTCGATCATCTGAGTGGTTAATTTGAGCTAGTTCGTGTTGATATTTAGAAAAATCAATATCAGCACTATACATAACATCGATCACCGGGGATTGTTCTAAAATCCAAGGTGCTATTAAGGTTCCATAATAATATCTATAAGCTTCTGCTATATCTTTATTTTTTCTTTTTTTACAAAGTTTGCCCATTTTTTTCATTATTAATCCCATGGGCTTTTTGGTAGATTCAATTTTTTTCGTTATAAACCATCTACTATTTTTTTCTTCATAGTATATGGCAGATTCGATCCTTTTTCCAAACATAGCAACCATGTCATCAATGTTATATTGATGCTTGGGTATTATTGTTTTAATATGTAAATTAAGTTCTCTAATGCCCACGTTTTCTGTTTTCATAAAGATCAAAATAACAATCTTGACATAATTGTCCTACACCTTCGATATAGTAATCTCTATAGTCTATGTGTAGATCTTTTGGAACATTTGTTTCCTTTTTACAAAGGACACATTTTTCCATTTCTGTTTTTTCTTCTTCCTTTTTCATACTGCTACTGGTACATCTTTCCAGTTTGGATGCGCATCATAGTTCTGAAGTTCAAAATCATTTGGTTCAAATTCCCAAAATCCTTTGTTTGGATTTAATTTCATAATTGGTTCAGGAGCTTTTGATGAACGACCAAGCTGTTTATATATGTATTCCAAATGATTTTCATATATGTGAACATCTCCTGCTGATATCGTTAGAGTTCCTGGTATCATATCAACTTCTTGAGCTAACATTAACAATAATATAGCGTAAGAAGATATATTAAATGGACCACCTAAGAAAATATCCCATGAACGAATATTCATTTTCAAATTTAATCTTCTTTTTTCTTCATTAGGATATTGACGAGATTCACACTGAAAACTCCAATGACATGGTGGTAAAGCCATTTCTGAAATTTGTGCCACATTCCAGGCATTTACAATCATTCTCCTATCATCAGGATTTTTCTTTAATGTATCTATAAGATTTTGAATTTGATTTATCTCTAAAGGAATTTCCATTCCAGGCCCGCTTATTGCGTCAATCCAACGAGTTTTATAATCTCTCCATGCAACCCATTGATGACCATAAACGGGTCCTAATTCTCCAGTTTTATCATCACCCCATTCATCCCAAATTGAGACACCATATTTTTCTTTTAACACATGTTTATTGGTTGATCCTGACAAGAACCATAATAATTCGCCAATAACAGATTTAAGATGAATCCTTTTGGTTGTTAATAATGGAAATTTATTGGCTACATCATGAAACTCTACTTGTGGTCCAAAAATAGAAATAGTTTTCACTCCAGTTCGATTGGTTTTCCAAACCCCTTCTTCAAGAATTTGAATTAAAAGTTTATGATATTGATAATCAGCCCAATTTAAATTTGACGCACTAAAACTAGGTAAAGCTTCTACTGGAAACTTATCTCCATGAAATACGTTTTTAATCATAAAATGTTTATTGATTATATGATTTAATGATCTTTTTGTTTTTAAGAGTTTCACTTATTTTTCGTTTAACTTCTTCTGACCATCTTTTCCCAGTATTATGAGGGGACTTACCGAACATAGGATTTTTACTTCCTTTTTTAGATTCAGATAATTTTGATTTATGTTCTTTAGAAAATCTTTTCCCTTTGTGAGATTCTTTCATTTTTTCAATTGTCTCCTTTGTGTGTTTTCTACCTTTATTTTTTTCTCGAATTTTTCTTTTTGTTTCTTCTGAATGTTGCTTATTATAAAAACCATTTTTCTCACCAGAAATTGCTTCACTAATTTTTTGACGAACTTCAGGTTTATTTAGTGTTTCGGTTACAGATTTTCTAATTTTTTGTTTTGTTATTTCGCTGTGTACGCCCCAAGATTTTCCAGTTATTCCAGAACCGCCAATTTCAGAAATATTATATCCATTTGGAGATAAAGTATTTAGAGTGTGAATATAGTGTTCCTCTAGACGTCGTGCTTCTTCAATAGATTCGCATTCTTGTAAAATTTCTCTCTTAAAATTATTTCTTCCATATTTTCGTATTGCTAAATGAAGAGCTTTGCCACTCCCTAAATAATTATCATTTAAATTATTAGTATAATGACTTCCGATATACTGTTTGCCATTGACTAAATTAGTAGTTAGATATACAAAATTCATTTTATTTTATATATCTAAGGTTGCCAATAGATTAGTTATTTGGGGCTCCAATAATAAACGCCTCCGCTCTTGGTTGTATCGAATTCAAAAATAAATTGTCCACTCTTCAATGAAGCCGCAACTTTTGCTCCAACTTGGTCTCCAATTATCTTGGAAATTTCTGCCCAGTCTTCTTGTTTTGCTGGTAAAGATCCAGATGCAGCTGCAGCTACTGTAGAAGAAACACTTGAAGCCGGAGCAACTGTTTCTGAAGCAGGCGCATTTGTAAATACAATTCTTGAACCGGCTGATGCTGTTTTATCAAGTATTTGAGCTAACTTTTCTGCATTTAATTTATCAACGTTAACAGCAAGTAATCCAATTCCTTCAGCTAATTGAGATACTGTTGTGGTCATCTTAGTTAAGCCATCCATTGATGTAGATAATTTACTGAGCTGTTCTATTAATTTGTCGTATTTTCCAATAGCTTTAGAAGCGTCTTTAACTGTTCCTTTAGTTTCTAGTTTATCAGCTAATGTATCAGAGAATGTCGTAAGAGCCTCAACAATGTTATCAGCTATATCGCCCATTTTAAGAGTTTTTGGTCTGCCATTAATCATAACAGGTTGGCCCTTTTCATCTAAAACAGGCATTTCATTATTTTCTCCAAATTTAGCAAATAAATCTAAAACGTTTGCAAATTCCACAACTGCTCCAAGAATACCGTGTTTACCAACTAAAGCTTTGGACATTCTCTTCATTCGACGTTTTTGTCTTCCAGAAATTCCAGCTTCATCTGGTTCTCCATCTCCAAATTCATCTTCTGATTTATTGAATAATCTATTAGTGAAATATAAGAATGAACTTATTACATTATCGACAACTTTTTCGGCTTTAACTTTTTTGTGAATTTCATTTCCTTTGTCGTCATAATCAACATATCCAATTTCATTGGCTTCTCCAAAGGCCGCATATGTTTTTAATGCATCTGCAAATTGAATAACTGCTGTTAAAATACCACGTCGACCAGTTAAAGCTCTAGCCATTTTTCTAATAGCTCCTGCTTGTCTTCTAGTTAATCCATCTGTTGAATCAATTAAAGCTTGTAAGAATGTAGAAATAGAATAGCTAATGTTGTCTGCAACTTTTGTAACGTTTACATTTTCTCCGAATATAGGTTTGCCATTGTTATCATATCCTTCGATGATACGCATATTCTCAAGTTGAGCGAAAGCAGTAATGGCTTTTGCAAACATCGATAGAGCTAATGACATTGACATTAGGACACTTACGCCTGCGAATATTTTAGCACTATTCTTAATAAACGCAGCTATCCCTGCGGGTCCCCGTTTGCCTTCAGAAAGGCTTGATAAACCACCAATAAATCCATCAATGGTTCCACCGATTAAATGCGTAAGAACTGCTCCAATATCTTCTCCAGCAAGTTCTTTTCCAGTTTTCACTAATTTTCCAACGCTAGTTGCCATTAAAATCAAAGCAACACTCATTAACATCATTGTTATAGCGCCAGATTTAATTAAACCTGAAAAACCAGGAATTCCTAATATTGCAAATAAAGCAACTGCTGAAAGCATTATCAATCCCATTGTACCAAGACCTCTAAGAATTTCTTTCTTTCCTTCATCCTTTTCGGATTTTTCTGCATCTTTTCCAGTAAATCCTGTGGACAACATTTTAGCTACTTGAGCCATTCCAATTATGGCTACACTAAATACTGCAAGACCTAATGACATCCAAACGATGGACATAAATCCTTTCTTAGTAACATTTCCAGCAAGGCTTAAAATGCCATACATTAGTGTCATTGCGGCAACAATACCCAACATTATTAACAAGCTTCCCGCTATTGTTCCTCCAGATTCTCCTCCTAATATTGCAGGTAAAAATCTTATAGTTAATGCAAATGATAAAATACCAATAGACAACGCAATCATTCCAAGTCCCATTTCAGCTATAGTGCTTACACCCCCTTTAACTATTTTATGGGCTAAATATAACGCTCCAAACATTACTATAAATCCTATAACTGTGATTCCTAAGAATAATAAAACGTCTGTTGGTTTTCCTAATTTAAGAATAGCTGCTGTTAATAACAAAGCTCCTGCGAATCCTAAAATTCCTAAACCTAAATATAAGAATCCCAGTGAAATTTCTTTTATAGGTTTTGATATTTCTTGTAATGATTTTCCTATTTTACTAAATAAATCGATAGCTTTTTCAACCCTTCTTGCATGACGTCCATCACCCATTTCATGCATAAATTCATATAGCTTTCTTAATGTTGCTATACCTGCGTCAACACGTTTTTGTTGTAAGTTTCCTAATTCTTTTAAGTTTTTAACTAAATTTGGAAGTGCTGCAGAAATTTTAACCATTCCTTCTGCAAATGAACTAAAGTTTTTACCTTTATCTTTTTCTGTGATTTTCGAAATATCCTTCATAAAACTGATGAAGGATTTTTTGGTTGATTCCTTTACTGTTCCAAAAGATACTAATGATGTCGCCATCGATAAAGCCCCTTTGATGCCTCCAGGAATAGTTCCTCCTGCAGTTCCAGGCTTTTGATCACCCATCTTTTTTTCGATTTTTGATACAGTGGTTAATATCCCCTGTAATAGCTCATTAGCATTTTTAGCCATTCAATAGGAATTTTATTTATATATCCTTATAAAAAGAAAAAGTGCCGCTTGGGCACTTTCCTTTAATGTTTCTCGAACGCTTCAAAAACCGCATCGATAATTTCATCTAGGGAATCGAATATGGTTATTTCTGGTCTTGCTAATTGAGTTTGAATCCTGACATCTTGTTGTCTTTCATATTCAGGATCAAGTCCTATTAATATTGGTCTTTGACTTGAAAGACCCCATTTCCCTAATTCAAAAAGAACTATTGGATTTAAGGATCCTCTAGAAAACCAATAGATAATAATATCGGCATCGCGTAAATGATTAAATTCCCATGTTATTTGTTGTTCAGCAGCATTAGGATCTCCAATTGGAAAATTGGCTCTTCTAGGATTATAGATTGTAAGATTTGGAATATCTTTTAGCTGATCTAATACTTCTTTTTGCCAATCAGGACAATTTGTAATCCCTCCAGCTAAGAACATTTTTACATTTCCATTATTTTCTAATGAATAAACTTCATTTGGAGCTTCAATTATTAATGCCATATTATCTTAATTTAGGTGGTGAAATTTTAGGTAAATCTATTTTTGGTGTTTTAAATCCACCATAATTAGTATTTCCAGTTTTATAGTCACTCATTTTAGGTGTTTGAGTTTTATATTGCTTTTCATACTCTTTCTGTTGTTTCTTATATTGCTTTTCTTCTTCGTCTAATGCTTCTTCGAAGTTTTTAAGCATGTATTCAATTCTATAGAACTCCATCTGATCCAAGTCTAATGGAGTCAGATGAAGTCTATAAGTACAAATAAATTCGATCTTAAACCAATTCTCCGAATGGATCTGAAATAAGGAAAATAGATTTAATCCCGCCTTGAAAGGAAAGCGGCACGGTGCGCTCACCTCCTTCCTCGTCCTTGTATTTGACTACAGGGTCGACGGTGTCCATAAAGATTCTTCTTATTTCAGTTAAAAGAGAAATCTCTGCTGCAGTCCAGTTATGAGATTCCATTATGATCTTGGAATAATTATCATCACTTAATCCTTTCCAGTCTAGGATAACAAATGGAGCAAAAGATATAAAATCCTCATCAATGATTTCGTTTAATTGTCTTTTGCGTGTAATATAATTTTTTAACCAATTTGTTACACCAACTGAAGGAAGAGTGACTTTCATTTTCTTCCCATTTTTGAATTGTAATACAAACATTCTTTCGACTGGAGAATAATATCTCATTAATCTCTCGTCAAATGTAATGTATTGAACCATATCCTTCGTTACATCGATTTTAGTGGTTTCAGATGTTTTAACCTGAAGTTTATTTTCACCATTTACGAATGTAAATTCACGAATAGCTAAAAGAATATAAAATCTATCGATTTCTTTGATGTCTTTCCAAGAAGAAATAGCTGCATTTGGATATTTTATTTTAGCACATCTCTCTAAAACATAGTTTAACATATCATCTAATACAGATAGATTTTCTTCGTTCAATGTTGACCAGTGACGAATTTCTCCTGCTGTTGCAGCACGAATTAAGATCTCAGTTCCTTCAGGATAAAATAATCCCTGTGTAGGGAGATCCTGAATCGGAAGTTTTTGCCAACCTAACTGATTAGCAAATTGAACTTGTTCCGGAGATTTTTCCCATGGTTTTTGAACATTAGACATATCTTGAATAGGGGCTCCTACTGATGGCGTATTTATTTTTGACACAGTAGATTGAGCATTGCTGTTTTCTATTCTCTCAGCAAATTCCTTTAATTTTTCCTCGTTAAGTTCTGATTGACCTGGCATGATTATAGTAATTTAACATTAATTGCACTCATTCCTCTCGATCCTTTTCTAAGATCAAATTTAACTTTATCATCTTTTTTGATTTTATCAACACACTCGGATGAGTGTACAAAATATTCGTCTGATGAATTTTTATCTTTAATGAATCCAAAACCTTTTGTATCATCAAAGAATTTTACTGTTCCTTCGTTCATAAATATACAATTTCTTTTTATATATCATTATATGTAAAAAAGTTGCCTAGGTTTTAAAATAAAAAAGGGAGATATATATAGAATACCTCCCTTTGGAATGATACGCAAACGGGTTTTAAACAATAGATTCATCCCAAGAATCTACAGCAAGAGTAAAGTTTTCAATTTTATAATGTTCATCAGACATATATCCTAATTCTGGAGCTGGAAGTTGTGACATTGGAAATACATTGTAACATTTCCATTGCCAGAATGGATTAGCGGCTCTATCATACATAGTTATTAACATCCAAGGCGCAACATAATCTACTTTCAATCCAGTTCTACCTGTAAGTGGATCATATACTAGGTCACACCATTTTCTTAAAGTTTTTAAAACATATGCACTTGGAGTTCTATCAAGGTTTACTTCAAAAGTAATTCCTATATCCATTGTGGTTTTATCTGGCTTAGCACCAGCAAATCTTCTAGTAGCCCATTTATACTGTTGTTCCATAGGCGAACCAGGGAATGAATGTGAAACTAATCCGGTTATATTTTGAACTTGTTCAAGCAAGAGATTAGTATTCTCGTCACTAGATCCTACTCCAACAGGAAGTGCTATTTGAATCGTAAATAGGTTAAGATATACGGGTTCATATAGCTCTTGAGCCGCTCTTGAGTTTTTCCAGTGAGGTAGTCCGAATGAACCTTGACTCTTAAAATCTGCCATATTGCGTTAATTTATTTTATATATTAAAATTCGTTTGCATTCAATGAGCCAATCTCAATGAATTATACTGCTGTAAATCCACCACTGCTAGCAGTTCCTAATTTGTTAACAGTGATTCTGTTTATAATTTTTTCCATTCCTTTGTTAATCCAAACTCCAATATCAATTATGGCAAAACCTTCATCTATTAATTCATTAGTGTTATTGGATTCATCCATAACAATTTCATAATCATAGAGTGCTCCAGCATCTTTAATTGATTCTAAGATTGGAGTTACGGAGTTTACAATATTTAATCTTGAAACTGGATTATTATAATCGAATACGAAATTCTTAAGAACTTCTTCAACTTGTAACTCAATTGTATTGAGAAGCTCTCTTACGTGTAGGAAGTTGTAATCACTTCTAACAGTTTGGAAAGAAGTTCTGTTAGAGTAAATCATAACTTGTGAACTTGTAGGTCTCTCGATAATTGAGTTATATCCGAATGGTTCTAGATAATCTCTATCGGTTTGGTCTAAGTTGTATTCAACACCACCAACATTTGAGTTAGCAATAATACCATTTTTGTTTGCACAAATTGCAAATGGATCGCCACCTAAGAATTTTCTAACAAATGTGTTAGATACGTCAGCAGCTGGTGGAACTAAGAATACTTTATCATTATCAACATATTTTAAGTATGGTCCGAATATACCACAATAACGTGCTCCACTATCTTCTGATGGGAAGCTAAATGTAAACGATCTTGGCATATCAGGGTTACCACCTTCAGGAATCCATTCTGTTGAGAAGATTGGTTTAGGATCTACTCCTGGAATAAACATATCGCAGAAGTATGGATCTTGTGATGTTGAGAATTGTGCGATTGAAGGTGCACTAATTATAGCTGTGGTTTTACCTCTCTTCTTAGCAAGTCTTGATAAGTAAACTTTACCTCCGAGTTCTGGTCTTAAACCATAAGCCATAGTATCAACAACATAACGATATTGAATCATATCAGGATTTGTTAATCCTCTAAGAATTCCTTTATCTTCAAGCATTGAGTAAATTTTCTCAACACCTTCTTCATTACTTGGAGCTCCGTCTTCATCATATCCAGGAAGATGATTTGCATTTATAGTTAATCCTTCTAATTTAATCATCTTATAGCATGTGGTGATAGCTGGATCATCAATAGTTTTTTGTACAATTATAGTTGATGGATCTGAATAAAAATCAAATATTGGCTCTGCAGTTTGAAGTTCGTATGTTCCTGATTTGAAAACTTTAGAAATAATTCTAGTAACACCAGGAATGCTGTCGGTACTATCTTTTTTAACTAAAGTTCCAACAGTAACAAGTGTGTTATCTGCAGATGCATCTAAGGTAAAGATTTTTCCAGTTGAACCAACTAAAGAAATATTAATTTCTGTGTGTAATACAGTATCAGGAACGTCTATTGCATAACTTAAGAAGTTTTTCTGTACTGGACATACGCAGCCTGCATAATCTATTAAATTATGACCTACTAAATCAACTACATATTGTGCTGGATCGAATGCTGCTCCATCTCCAATTTCCCACTGCTGATCATTTTCATCCCAAATAAGTTGATCAAGTGCTTGATGGTTAACATTTAAGAGGACACCAGTTAATGGGGTGGATGAGTTAACAATATCTTCAATGAATTGATTAGCTCCAGTTTGATCTCTAAATTCAGGAATAATAGTTCCAGTCCAAGAACCAATTAAATTAACTTGTGGAAGATTAATAAAATCTGTTAGTTTACTTGGAATTAAACCATCACTATTAAAATATTGTGAGAATATAGGATCAGTAGAAAGTTTATTATATTTTGTCCAGTCACCTTCTACGGCAAAAATTTGAATGAAGAAATCCTTCATCAAATCATATGGTCTAATCCACTCAAATGGAATATTTGTATCTGCTCCATACCATTCTTTAGCATATACACTATATCCCTGTAATCCAACGGCTTTTCTTACAATAAATGACAAATCTCTAGTTCCAACGTTAGCTAATTGAAGCAATGGTGCACTTTCCGCGTTAGGTGCAGCATATTTGTTTTGAACTACTCCTTGAAGATAATCAGCATCTGATTTCCAAAATCTTTCTCTGTTAAAGAAATTAACATAGAGATCCATTGGGATGTTATCTAAATCATCCTCTTGAACAGATGTATTTGAATCAACAGAAAGAGCAATTAAACTAACCTGATCCATATTTGTCGATGTATCAGGACTTGCGTCTGCTTTTAATAAGTTCAATGCGAATACTGGAGCTTGTAACAAGCAAGTATCAATAGATCTGTGGAAGAATGATCCCTTTCTTTCTAATTTAAGATCAATTTCACCGAAATATTTTTGACGATCTCTAGTGGATCTAATAAATACTGGCGTATTAAAAGGTCCAATTTTTGAGAATCCTACAACTAATCTCAATGACTGTGTAGTAACTACGATTCTTTCAGATTGGTCAATCTCGATTGTATATACTCCCGCGGATTTAAACTGAGATAAATCTAAAGC
>ERZ795059.6546-NODE-6546-length-10284-cov-7.526542_pt1 | contig 10284 bp, 12 predicted proteins | sample MGYA00375143_ERZ795059 | MGnify/ENA primary metagenome ERZ795059 (study PRJEB30188, sample SAMN05720168) | activated sludge metagenome | isolation source: Anaerobic digester | place: USA | collected 2015-01-07 ... | reverse complement strand
AGACCCAACACAATGAATCCGCTCCGCATATTACTTTTCAATATGTTTATAATACTCCATTTCATTGCATTAAAATTTAAATCCATAACTCACAAAAGGTAGAAGTCCGAAAAGTCCGGGTTGCTGATAGCGATAAGAACCATCTGAATTTGGTTCGATCGTAATGCCGAATGGCGTTGCGCGATTGTATACATTGTACACTCCCGCAAACCATTCACTTTGTATTTTTCTTTCTGGTCGCGATCTGAATTTTATACCCAGATCAAGTCGATGTGTGTTTGCTAATTTAACTGAATTGAGTGGCGCGTAAACCGGAATTAAATTAACACCTGCTAAAGTAGGTGATGGCACTATGTACTGTCCGATGATTGGTGTAAATCGTGAGCCCGAAATAAATTCGAACACCGCTGAGAATGACCAACGTTTTACAAATTCATAGTTCATTACTACAGCACCATTATGTCTTCGATCATACCTTGAAAAGAACCATTGCCCTTGATTTACCTCATCATACTTTCGTTCAGAACGGGAAAGCGTATAACTAATCCAACCTGTTAACTTGCCAGATTCTTTCTTGATCAACACTTCAAGGCCATAAGCTTTTCCTGCACCTTGTATCAGTTGCTCTTCAAATTCTGTATTGAGAAAAAGATTGGCACCTTCCTGATAGCCGACAAGCTGGTTCATCTTTTTATAATACCCCTCCAAACTGACGAACATACTTTTTCCTGGCAAGACTTGTTGAAGGGCAAGGGTAATCTGATCTGAAGTTTGTGGGTTGATATTTTTCGTTACCGGATACCAGATGTCGGTTGGAAAAGCAATTGCTGAACTCGAAACACGGTGAAGGTATTGTGACATGCGAGAGTAACTGAATTTGAGAGCTGTGTTTGGCTGTAGTTTATATCGCAATGCAAGTCGTGGTTCGGGATTGACATAAAATTGATTGCCTACATTGGCTGACGACAATCTTAAGCCTGCACTCCACGACCATCTGACTTTCCACTTACCATCGGCTTGTATAAAAATACTCGACTCTAAACTGGTTTGAGCTTCTGATGCACTACTGGGGAGCAATTCAGAAATTTCTCCTGAAGTACTGATAATGTTCGGGCTCACTGAATGATGAATGGCTTCGATACCTGCAAACAAAGAGACACCACGCAACGAGTCCCATTGAAATTTCCACTTGCCGCCCCAATCGCGAATACTCGAATTCACAAAAAGACGATTGTCTTGAAATGAATTTTGTATGTTGTATTTAAAGCGAGTTCCATAGAGTGACAATTCACTGCTCACATTCGGGGCAATTGATCTTCTCCATAGCACAGTTTGTGTGCTACTGGCAATTGTAAAATCAGTTGACCTGTTACTGTTCCTTGAGGAATCGCGCGGTTCACGTGCATAGGATAACACATCTTGACCGGAGTAGTAGGTAACTTCGAGATAATCGCGTGATGAAGGTTTGAAGCTAAGTTTCGTGTTCAGATCATAAAAGTAATAAGGTAATGATTCGTTTACCGCACTCAATACCTGATCGATATAGGTTCTCCTTGCTGCTATCCAAATGTGAAGTTTATTTTTTATGATCGGTTGACTCACCATTAGCCGTGAAGCGAGCAACCCAATATTTCCACTTACATGTGTGCGATCAACCAGTTGTGATTTAGTCGTCACATTTAAAATAGAGGACAAGCGACCTCCGTAGTATGCTGGGAATGCACCGTTAATTGATTCAACTCCTTGTAAAATATCAGGATTAAAAACAGATAAAAATCCAAAGAGATGGCCTGTGTTATAAACCGGTGCACCATCTAACAACACCAGGTTTTGATCGGCAGCACCGCCACGGACAAAAAGATCAGAGCTTCCCTCCACTCCTTTTGAAACCCCCGGAAGCAATTGAATGGTTTTAATTAAATCAGCTTCACCTCCTAACACAGGAATTGAATTAATTTCCTTTTCGGTTAAATGAAACGTGCTGGTTCGTGTTGATTCAAATTGATCGGATTGAAGAAATCGATTTCCTGAAATAACTACCTCATCTAGCTGCTCTATCGATGGCTCCAGGAAAAAAGAAATAGAGGTATCACCCTTCAAAATAAATTCCTGTGACAATTTTCGAAAGCCTGTATACGAGATTGCGAGACGAACTTTACCCGAGGGCAATGTTGCAGTGAAATCCCCACCTGCCTCAGTGGTTACTGTTTTGTTAGGATTAGAAAAGTGTACATGCGCGTGATCAAGAGGCTTTCCTGAATTATCATAAACACGACCTTTTAACACTGACTGAGCCGATACAATACCAGTCGTTAATAGTATGATGTATAAAATGACAATTTGTTTCATCAGATAGGGTACTGTTTAGAAACTATTGCACCTTCAAATTTCTGAAGGCCTGATCATTTAAACAGCAATATCTCTGAATATATTTCTCTGGCAAGAGAAAATTTTTGAATGGTTGATATGGATAAACATTAGCAATGCGAAGGATTTTATTCCGCTACCGTTGGAAAAAACCAGAAATGAATTGAATCAGCCCACAAACCCATTCTTCTTATGGCTTCCATCGCAATACGGTTTATTCGATGATCCGCCACAGCGACAAAAGGCAGTTGCATTGTTTTTCTTTGTCAGATTTCCACTTGAATCTTTTACTGTTACATTGCCATAGACAAGTAATGGTCCGTTTTCCATTGTTTCTACAATCGTTTCGGCTTCTACTTTTATTTCTTCAGACTCATCCCTATTAAGGTAATAGCTTAATGCACCTGATGGACATTTTTTTACCTGATCAATAATTTTATCAGTCGTTGACTTTTCTGGAGTAATCCAGGGACGTTTTTGTGGATCGAATACATCATTCAATCCTCGGAAACAAATCGCTGAGTGAATACACATGTCTGGTTTCCAAACGATGGTCACCTCTCCATTGGTGTACTTTTTTGTAATGTCTTTCATGATTAATTCTATTAGCGTGATACTAAAAATAATCAAGTAACGATCAACCAACAACTGCTAATGCAGTAACAATTTCAATGGGGTTTAATAATGTTTTATGTACGGGACAGGCATTGGCAATTTGAAGTAGTTTCGATCGCTGCTCTTCTGTCAATATCTCTTCAAACGCAATTTCTGCTTTGAAAATCGCTTTGTTGTCAACACTCTCAGAATTTACATCTACCTTGATTTGTCCTACTTTCCATTTCTTCCGATCGGCATACATGCGCAAAGTAATAGCTGTGCAAGAAGCCAATGCCACAGATAAAAATTCAGGAGGAGCAGGTCCTAAGCTTGAGCCCTTTAATTCTAGAGGTTCATCAGCAATTAAATAATGCGCTGATGTAATGATTTCAGTCTTATACTGATCATTACCGATGAGAGCTGTTACCATATCAAAATGATTTATTAAAAACAAATTCACTCTGCACATACCGTTCGCGCGGTGAAAGTTCACGCTTCTTTAAATTCTCTGGTAACAATTCAATGTCGCCCAGATAACCGATGGCCATCACCACACCAAATTCATAGGTATCCGGAATGTTTAATATTTCTTTTGCTTTTAACCGATCATATCCACCCATTTGATGAACATTCAACCCTAGTTGTGTAGCCTGAAGAGAAATAAAGGCATTCGCTCCACCAAGATCATATTTAGCAGAACCATTTGGTTGATCATTCCGAACGAAATTTTTTCGAGCCAGACTCAATATAAGCAGTTGGGCATTTGTAGCCCAACTCTGATTGCCGATATCTAATAAACTGAAAAGTTTAGACCACAAATCCGTTTGATCTTTTGTAGCATATAGGTAAGTCCACGGTTGCTCATTATTGCTTGAGGGGGCCCATCGTGCCGCTTCAAATAAAGATGTTATTTTTTCTTGTTCAATCGGTGTGTCGCTATAAGCGCGTCTGCTTCTTCTTTCGTGAATTTCAGTTATAACCGGAGCCTCAATGTGTACTGACTTTTGCATAGCAAGTTTCGTTTCCATAAATAATCAATAGCAATTTAGGTTTATAACAGAAATTCCGTGCTAGTGTTCAACTTGAAAATTTGAGAATCTATCGTGTAGAGGATTTCGAATCGCTATGCTTCAATCAACACCCCCATCTTACCCATTTGGTAATCGCGCATGGCTTCCATAATTTCTGTTTGAGTGTTCATTACAAACGGACCATACGATACTACCTTTTCATTCAGGGGCTCACCGCTTAATAGAAGAATACGTGTATCTTCCAATGCTTCAAGGGAAATACCATCTCCATCATTTTTGAATACGATGGCATTCAGTCCATCGATCAAACCAAATCCTTCAAGCGTTAATTTACCGTCAAGCAAGTACACCAATGCATTATGACTAACTGGTAACTCAACGGAAATTTTCCCTCCCTTTTTAAATTCGATGGTAGCTGCATTTACCTTTGTATGAGAAGGTATGGGTCCTTTAACGCCCAGCACTTCACCCGAAAAAATTCTGGCTTTTACTTTCTCATCCGCACTGGTATAGGTTGGGGCATCTTCAGCTGACAATGGAAAATATGCTGGCTGATCCATCTTTTGAGCTGCAGGTGTATTGATCCACAACTGAATAATTTCTTGTCGCCCGCCAATCTTATGAATATCATCAGGTGGACGTTCGCTGTGCAAAATTCCCATACCGGCATTCATCCATTGTGCACCTCCGGCATAAATCGTACTGTCGTTTCCTCTGCTATCGCGATGATGAACCCCTCCTTTAAAAATAAAAGTAACGGGTGAAAATCCGCGATGAGGATGTGGCCCAATTCCGACATCATCGGGTTCAATGTGCTTGGGTGCTTTTATATCCGCATGATGCAAAAGCAAAAACGGATCTACCTGCTCTACCTTTTGGGTAGGGAATGGTTGACGTACGGGGAATCCGCCCATGTCAACCATTTGAGCATACAACATATTTGAAACACTTCTATTTTTCATATGTTTATTCTTTACTATTCTAATTCATTGGAACATCCATCAATAAAATTTCAGCATCACTATCGGCAATAATTGAAAAATTGTCTGTCTCCCAAATGCCAAAGCCATCGCGTTTGTGAAGCTGCTGATCATTGATTTTTACATCACCCTCCAACACAAAAGCATAAACACCGTTGCCCTTTTTCTTAATAGCATAATCCGTTTTGAATCCGCTCTTGAAATTGCCAAGATGAAACCAGGCATCCTGATTAATCAAAACCCCCTCTTCACCGCTTCTAGGAGTTACTACTTGCTGAAGTTTGTTCACGCGATCTTCCGGATTAAAATTAATCTGTTGATACCTCGGCTTAATGTTTTTCTCTTTGGGGAAAACCCAGATCTGTAAGAAGTTCACTTTGTCATCCGCATTCTTATTGTACTCAGAGTGTTGAATACCTGTTCCGGCACTCATAATCTGAACATCATTTTGTCGGATAACCGCTACATTGCCCATACTATCTTTATGTTCAAGATCGCCCTTCAAAGGAATGGATATAATTTCCATATTATCATGGGGATGTGTTCCGAATCCTCTGCCTCCATCTACAATGTCATCGTTCAAGACACGTAACATTCCAAAATGCATCCGTGTTGGATCGTAATAGTTTGCGAAACTAAAAGTGTGGTGAGAGTTCAGCCAACCGTGGTTTGCCTTACCTCTACTATCGGCCGGGTGTAATATCGTTTTCATAATCGTGATTTTAAGTTTATAACGCTTGAGCGCTTAACAAAGTTACATACAATTATTGTATATACAAGTATTTGTATGTATCAATTTAGTTGTGGCTTTTAAAGCCAGTTAGGGCATTCTGGTAAAGGTCTATTTTGACGTTTTTAGAAAAATGAATTGAATGTAAAAGCTAATTCGCGTCAGACGGTTCATGGGTTTCAGTCTCTTCCGCTTTTAACTCCCAATTGACAGGCTCGTTATTATGGAGGTACTCTAAGATACGCTCTTCAACTTGTTTCAATTTTAAGGAACGTAAATACTTACCATTTCGCGCTAAGATTAACCGACCTGTTTCTTCAGAGATCGCCATTACCAAGGTATCTGTGCTTTCAGACATACCTACTGATGCTCTATGACGCAAGCCAAAGTTAGGAGGTAAATGATCGTTCTCGCTCACCGGCAAAACGCACCGTGCCGCCTTTATTCTTCCTTTGTGAATGATAATGGCACCATCGTGAAGAGGAGAATTTTTATTGAAGATGGACAACAACAATCTTTTATTCACAGTTGCATCCAATGCATCACCCGTCTCTGCATAAAATTTTAATTCAGTATCACGAGAGAAAACTAGGATTGCTCCGGTCTTGGTAGCCTTCAAAGTTTTGGCGGCCTCGATAACTTCCTGAATGTCGAAGTCATCATGATATTCATTCTTCCAGTTTGATATGCTCTTAAAAAAATTGTCTTTAAATTCAGTGCCTCTTCCAATAACCAACAAAAACTTTCGGATCTCAGGTTGAAAAAGTATAATCATTGCCAACACACCTACACCCATAAACTGCCCCAGAATACTAGTGAGCAGTTCCATTTGAGCAGCTCTGACAATAAGGTATAATAAGTAGAGTGCGAGAATGCCAAGAAAAATATTTACTGCGATACTCCCTCGAATAAGTTTGTACACCTGAAATAGCAAAATGCTTACAAAGCCAATATCGACCAGATCGACCCAGCTCACTTCCAGAAAACCCATTTTAAAAAGAAGAATCATGTGCTACAAAGGTATTAATCTTATGCTGCGTTTCCTTTCATAAGAGAAACTAACTTCACTGCCTCAACCGCTTCCTTTACATCGTGAACACGCAACAGGCTTACGCCCTTCATTAACGCAATTGTATTGAGTGATGTCGTTCCATTCAACGCAGATTCTGGTTTGGTGAGGAGCGATTTCCAAATCATTGACTTTCGTGAAAGTCCTGCAAGCAGTGGTCTACCTAGAATTGTAAAATGGTCAAGATGGTTTAAAAGTTCAAAATTCTGTTGCACCGTTTTCGCAAAACCAAAACCCGGATCAATGATAATATCTTGCACTCCTAAGTGTTGCAGACAAGAAATTCGGACATGGAAATAATCAACGATATCTCGTAAGAGGTCTGCATAGTCTGTTTGGCCTGACATCGTTTTAGGATTTCCACGCATGTGCATTAATATGTAAGGGACTTTTAATTTCGCCACCATTTGAAACATGTTTTGATCCACACCTCCAGAAATATCATTCACCATAGAAGCACCTTCATGAATGGCAACTCGAGCCACCTCACTTCTAAAGGTATCAATCGATATAAGGGTATCGGGGAAATTCTTTACAATAATCTGAATAGCTTCAACTGATTTTTTCAATTCTTCATCCTGAGAAACATCATCTGCCCCTGGACGAGATGAATAGGCTCCTACATCTATAAAAGTTGCTCCTTCAACGATCATCTTCTCAACCTTACTGGCAATGGCCGTTTCTGTGGTGTATCGATTTCCGTCATAAAAACTATCTGGCGTTACGTTCAATATCCCCATTACCTTAGGCATATTAAGATCGACCAACCGTCCACGGATATTCAAGGTCTTATTTGTTGAAAAAAAATTACTTTCGGAGACAGATTTCATCGCTTGCTATGCTGGAATTCGCATTCAAATTAAGAAGTTTGCCAACTAAAGTTTACTCCCTTGATCGAAAAAACATCTCAGGAATACCAGGCCGTCATTTCCACCTGCAAAACGCTGTTTGAAAAGAAAACGCGAGACTATGGAACCGCCTGGCGAATCTTGCGCCTGCCTTCTATTACCGATCAGATTTTTATCAAAGCGCAACGCATTCGAAGCATACAAGAGAAAGGAATTCAAAAGGTAGATGACCCAATCAAAGATGAGTTTATCGGCATCATTAATTATTGCATCATTGCGTTAATGCAAATAAAATTAGAGACATCAACTGATTTGGATCTGAACGTTGAAACCCTTCAGCCTTTCTATGACGAAGCCGTAAGTGAAACATTTGATCTTCTTCAAAACAAAAACCATGACTACAATGAGGCTTGGCGCGACATGCGCGTAACCTCTATTACGGATATTATTTTAATGAAGCTCTTACGTGTTAAACAAATTGAAGACAATAAAGGCAAAACGGTAGTGAGCGAAGGTGTAAAAGCAAACTATCAGGATATGATTAACTATGCAGTCTTCGCCATGATTTTAATGAAATAAGTATGCAAAAAATTTTTGATCAATTCTCGCGTTTTTTTGTTGGAGGCCTTTTCATTTTTTCTGGGCTCATCAAATTAAACGATCCCATCGGAACAGAAATTAAGCTGGAAGAATACTTCGAAGTATTTGCAGAAGATTTTGGTTCATTCTTTCTCTTACTCAAACCGATTGCGCTTGAACTCGGATTAGTATTGATCGTGTTGGAAATCGTATTGGGTATAGCAGTGTTACTTCATTATAAAATGAACATCACGACAAAAGTGTTGCTGGCCCTCATCATCTTCTTTACCTTCCTTACGGGATATTCTGCCATACTCGACAAGGTAACAGATTGCGGATGTTTTGGTGATGCCATCAAACTCACGCCAACGCAGTCGTTTATCAAAGACATAATTCTTTTCTTTTTTATTTTCCATTTGTTTTGGTACCGAAAAACGTACCAAGCGGTTCTGTATACAAAGGAAGGCCATGCAGTAATTTTAATTGTTACCGTCTTAAGTTTTGGTTTAGGTATTTATGCGGTTCAGCATTTACCTGTTATTGATTTCAGAGCGTATAAAATTGGAAACAATATTCCTCAACAAATGCAGCCACAGGAACAACCCATATTTGAATACACCTTTAAAAAAGTGAAAGATGGAGAATTGATACAGTCCAAAGAATACTTAATGGATACCTTACTTTATAAGTATGTTGAAGTTAAACAACTGAACGAAGACAAAACAAAAGCCAAGATTACAGACTATTCCGTTTCTTCTGTTGACGGTGACGATATGACCTCCACGACTTTTGAAGGCGTAAAATTATTATTCATCATTTACGATGCATCGAAAGCATCCACCAAAAATATAGAGGAAATACGAAGCCTTATAAAAGAATTGGATGGCAAAGTTGAAATGATGGCACTCACATCATCCAGCGCTGAACAGTTTGAAGAATTTCGTCACCAAAATCAGTTGGCTATACCGTATTATTTTTCAGATGGTACCGTACTCAAAACAATAGTGCGATCCAATCCGGGTATTACGTTGTGGGTTGGCGGTACAGTGAAAGGTATGTGGCATCATAATGATACTCCCGATGCATCAGAGGTAATTTCATTAATAAAGTAAAGATGAAAATTTACCTTATCGGAATGCCCGGTTCAGGCAAAAGCACATTGGGGCAACTATTGGCTGAGAGATTCTCATTACCTTTTGTTGACCTTGACACAGTGATTGAAGATCAACAACAAAAAGCAGTTAGCGATATTTTTCGCGAGCAGGGAGAAGATCACTTCCGTTTAATCGAATCACAGCTTCTTCTTGAATGGGCAGGTTCTGAAAAAAGCTTTGTTATGGCAACGGGTGGTGGGGCACCTTGTTTTCATCAGGGAATTGATATCATTAATCAAAGTGGCATGAGTATTTTTCTGGATGTATCAATAGATGTTTTACTCAACAGACTCCATTCAAAAACAGACCGGCCTTTATTAAACTCTATTAATGCTGAAGAAAAGGACAAAAAACTGAAAGCAATAAGAACATCGAGATTGATTTGTTATCGAAAAGCTCACTTAACGGTTACCGATCCAACCCTTGCTAAATTGATGGAAGCTATTCAGCTTAAAAAATAAATCCAACCGTTACCATTCCGGTAAACACATTCTTTTTAATACTTGCCAACGGACTAACATTATCGCCATCTTGATCTTCAACATAATATGGTTGATAGAAATATTCTTTGTGTGAGCTGTTGATCAATGCCAGGTCAATGAAATAAGATTTTTTACGGATACCAACTCCTCCGCTTATGTTGATAATGCTGTTATCTAATCCCCATTCCTTTTGATACGAATTACCTTGCACACCAAAACCTCCTCTTAGCCGAAAGATTTCAAAGCGATACTCTGCACCAATTCTATAATTAATTGTCGTTTTATAAAGAATTTCTATTTCATTGTTTTCATCGTCAAAGTCATAGCCATCGTAAGTATCATTAACACTATATTTTGTTTGAGCTGGATTTGTTAGTTCAAGATCACCCGTGATAAATCCAAATTTTGAAATAAAAAGTTAACAAAATGTTCCTTTCTAACATCTGT
>ERZ795059.6545-NODE-6545-length-10288-cov-5.720805_pt1 | contig 10288 bp, 2 predicted proteins | sample MGYA00375143_ERZ795059 | MGnify/ENA primary metagenome ERZ795059 (study PRJEB30188, sample SAMN05720168) | activated sludge metagenome | isolation source: Anaerobic digester | place: USA | collected 2015-01-07 ... | reverse complement strand
GTTTTGTTGGATCCATAAATCCACCTTATGATGGAACCATTTTTATTTCTAAATGTTATTCTAGTGGTTCTGTTTCTGGTTCAGGTAATTATATCGGTGGATTTATAGGCACTCAAGAGGACGGAAATATTTCCGATAGTTATTCAATTTCTAATGTATTTGGAGGAGGAATGTTTACTGCGGGATTTGCTGCAAAACAAGAATCAAATAGTGTAATTAAAAAAAGTTATTTTGCTGGACAAGTTGCATGTAGTAATCCATATTATTGTAAAGGTTTTTGTTCAGTGTATAACGGTTTAATACAAAATAGTTATTGGGATAAAGATTTATCTCAACAGTCTACAAGTAATGGTGCAACAGGTAAAACAACCCCTCAAATGGTAACTCCATCAACCTTTAATGATTGGAATTCTCAAATCTGGAATTTAGAAGAAGGATGTTATCCAACATTAAAAAATAATCCACAAACACCAAAATTATGCCCTGAAATAACAACCACTACAACTTGTGTAAGTGGCGGAACCGGAACATCAGGGGATCCGTTTGTTATTTGTAATCCTCAAGATCTTTATAACATTAGAAATAAATTATATGAGTATCAAAAACTTTATTTCCAAGATTCCGCAACTCCAAAATTACATTTTGTTTTAGGTCAAGATATTGATTTAGATCACACAAAATTATTAACTGAGTATCCAAGTTGGTATAAAAATTATGGATTTCCAAGTATTGGTGCTTTGTTTGTAACAGATGCATCTGTTCCTGATTTTGAATTTTATTTTAGAGGGGTATTTGATGGAAATAATCACAAATTAAAAAATGTTTATATAAATAGAACTACAATAGATCCAACAGATGTAACTAAACTATATTATAATGGGCTGGATTATAACTCTTCAATACATCAAACAGAAGGGTTGTTTGGAAAAATAGTCGATGTAGATTCTGAAATAAAGAATTTAATTATAGAAAATGTAAATGTTAATAATTCAATAGATTATACTTCAATAGGTGGATTAAGCAATAAACTATATTATGGAAAAATAAATAATATTAAAATTAATGGAAAAGTTATTAATTCAATTTCTCCAGGAGGAACAACAGATTTTCCAACCGGCGGTTTAGTTGGAGAAAACACAGGTGGAGAAATAACTAATTCTTCATTTGATGGTAATGTAAGTGGAGATGACAGAGTGGGAGGATTAGTGGGATTTAATAATTCTTTAAGTCAATATAATTTAGGTAAAATCATTAAATCTTTTGTAAAAGGGAAAATAAGTGGAAAAGACAATGTTGGTGGGTTAGTAGGATATAATAATGGAGACATAATTAAAAATTATTTTTTCGGAGATGTAAACGGGAACGCAAATATTGGTGGATTAATTGGTTTTAATAAAGAAGAAGCAACAGCAAATACAAAAATAGAAAATAACTATTCTTTTGCTAATGTTATAGGAATAAACAAAGTGGGCGGCTTTATTGGTTTTAATTATTATCCTAGTAGTAATTTAAGTGATGTAAAAAACAACTATACAGTAAGTACTGTTTCAGAAGTATATACAAGTTATCCCTTCTTTGGTGCCTCTCATACTAATAGCGCAAATACTCAAAATTCTTATTTTGATTGTAGTCATGCAACAGATTGTTCTACATTAAATTATTTGGCAATACCAAAAACAAATTCACAAATGAGAATACAAAGTACATTTACAAATTGGAATTTTAGTAGCATTTGGGGAATTAATCCTACAATTAATAACGGGTATCCGTATTTATTAGAAAATCAACCACAATAATATTAAAAATAAATTAAATAATTAAAAAAATAAAAAGAAGAAGAATTATGAAAAAATATAACCGAGATAAAAAATTATATGTTTGGCTAATTATTTCATTAATTATTGGATTATTTCTTGGAATAATGATTGGAGAATTAAGCACAGTAGGAAAATCTGTTGCTATTTATAATACTGAAGAAAAAATTATAGAGTCAAATAATACAACAATAACAAATTATTCTTGTAATTGTATAAATTGTAATGATTCTATTTATGGTTCTTTCGTCTATGGTCAACACTGTAAATATTCTGGCAAATCAACTACTGTTGAAAATATTATATATTCTTGTGAAAGTTGTTGCAAAGAATTTAATTGTGATTTAGATTATAAATTAAATTAAAATATAAAAATTGAGAAAATATGGAATTAGAAGAATTAAACAAAATAAATGATAAATATTTCTGGCCAGCAATAGCTTTTTTTGTGATAATTTTGATAATTGGCGGGATAATATTTTATAATTATTATAATGGGTTAAATCAAGAACGCACACAATTTGAAAACCCCGAACATTTAGAAACTATAGAGAATAATCCTAAAAACAATGTTTTTGAAGAAATTGGTACGACAATATCCGAAGGCGTTTCAAAAATATTTGTTTCTAAATCTAAAATAGATTCAGAAAAAGATATCGAAGATAAAGAAATAATTCCGAATGATTCATATAATCCGAATAATGTAAATACTACTGCAAATAATAGTACTGAAATTAATAATGAAGAAGATAATTCCTTTACAGATAATTCGATTAATTATAATGAACAAGAAGGGGCCTATAAACAAATCGTGGCCGGAGAAAATCACACTTGTGTTCTTTTAAAAGACGAAAAAGTAAAATGTTGGGGGGATAATAAATATGGCCAATTAGGGGATGGTACGGCAGTAAATAAAACATTTAATCAAGCAATAACTATCCCTAATTTAACAAATGTTTTACAAATAACAGCAGGTAAAAATTTTAATTGTGCATTATTAAATACAGGCAAAGTAATGTGTTGGGGGATAAATAAAGAATTAGATGGTTATCAACAAGTAATTGGTGGGGCATTAGGTCAAGGGGCGTGTAATGGGGTAAATTCCACAGATGCAGAAGCAATTAATTTTTATAATAAAATGGGATATAATTGTGATTTAAATTATAGTTCTGTGCCATTAGAGATTCCAAGTAAATTTTTAGAAAATGTAAAAAAAATAGAATCAGATGGGTATGGAGTTTGTGCATTATTAGAAAATAAAAAAGTAAAATGTTGGGGAAGAGGTATTTTAGCAATTGGAGGGGATAGTTCCCATCAGAGTAGTTTTTATCCAATAGAAATACCTAATTTAGATAATGTAAAAGATATCTTTATGGGGAATCCAAATTGTGTAATTTTAGAAAATACAACCGATGCTAAAATTCAAGGCAAATCTACTTTTGCATATACAGATGGCAAAGATAATAGTAATGTAAAATGTTGGGGCAGTACATATAATGGAAATTTATATTATTTTGGGAATATAATTCCGGGAGTGAGCACAGGCTCTCAATTAGCAACAATTCCAATAGCAATTCCAATTAAAGATGTAAAAGAAATTAAAGATACTTGTGCATTATTTACTGACGGCAAAGTTGGTTGCTGGGGTAGAAATGTATCAGTTTCAGTTAATAATCCAATAGTAAGAGAGCCAATAGTTTATGTAAATACTTCTGAAACTTATAAAAAAATAATTGGCGTATCATTAAATTATGGTTCATTATTTCCGGTTTGCTTATTAACCACAGATAATAAAATTAAATGCTTCGGTCTTTCAGTTGAGAATAATAATGTTAATTATAATTTGTTGGTTTCTAGACCAATATCTTGGATTAATGATAATTTAAATATTAATGATATAGCAACAGGATTTCTAGGGGCACATCCATTTAATAGTGATGTTGCAAATCACACATGTATTATAAAAGATAATGGAAATACAATACAATGTAGAGGTAGAAATGACTTTGGGCAATTAGGGTATTGTACAACTTTAGAATTTATTTCAGGGAATATAAAAATTCCATATAATGTTGATTTTAAGAATGTTGGATTAAATTGTTTGCCTGTTATAGATGATACAAACACAACAGACGAAAATGTAATTCCAGACACAAATGTTTCAAATTTAACCTTTAATGCACCAACTCTTGAATCTGCAATTCCAAGAAATAGTTTTGGATTTGGTGGTGGCACAATAAAAATCACAAATGTGTGTACTGATTGTTTAATTTGGTATACATTGGATGGAACCAATCCAACTTCTGAAAATAAATTAGTTGGATCTCACACTAATAATGAAATAACCGTTTCTTTATTTCCTGGTGCAGAAGCCTTACAAAATGGTAATCCAATAACCATTAAAGCAAAGGCAGTAAGAGGAACCCAAGAAAGCGAAATAATTTCAAAAACATATTATTATCCAGAGGGACCAACTTTTAATTCAAGTAATTATGCGTCAGATATTTATAATAACGAAGTTTCAATAAATCCAAGTACTCTCCCATATAATGGACAAGTTACAATTACAAAGCCAGAAAGTTGTCCAACCTGTAAAATTTATTATTGTTTAAATTGTAGTGAAAATACTTCTCCTCAAACAGGTGGTTTTTTACCAAGTGTAAATATATTAGAATACAGTAATCCAATTTCTATTACAGAAACAACAAAGATTTCTGCATATACAGTATCGACAGACGGCATTTCAAGTATTATTAATAATTCTCCAAATTATCAAATAATTTCGCCACCTGTTTTCTCTCAAGAAGGCGGATCTGTGTCTTCTGGCACACAAATTATTTTATCCACAAATACAAATCAAACAATATACTACACAATCGATGGAACAGAACCAACTCGTCAATCAAGCACATATTCTAATCCAATATCAATATTTTCGAACACAACCATCAAAGCAAAAGTAATTAATATGTACAACATGCATAGCCAAACAATTACTAAATCATACACAATTGGAGGAAATACAATTCAAGAGTTTCAGTTATTATCAGATATTACAGAAACTGAGCAAAATAATTATGGTCTTGCAACCAAGGTAATTTCTAATGATTTAACTGCAGATGGATTTAAAGAATTTGTAGTATTGTACACACAATATTATCAATTAACAGGTAGAAGATATAGATTAGTCTTATATAAATATAATATTTATTCTCAAGCACTTATTGAAAAAAAAGAAATTTATTTAAATTTTAGTAACAATAGTTGGACTAATTTTGAACCTGTTGATTTATTTAAAATAACAAATAACAAGTATATAGTGGTTGGTACAAGTGGAGTAAAAAAAATAGATTTCTCAATAAGCAATTCTGTATTTTCAGGGACATTATGGGAATATAATTTTTCTACAATCACTAATCAAAATCAAACATATACTGGAATAACAAGTGAAATTGATTCAGAGAATAATTTGGTATTTACTGGTCGTGTTTATCCTAATGTTACAGACATATTATTGATAAAAATGAATGTTAATTCAGATACAGGTCCAACAAATATTTGGAATAAATCATTTACTGCATCTTGTGAGAATCCAGGCGACGGAAGTACTCATAGTTGTTATTCTTCTTATATTAAATCTAAGTTTATAGTTAATAATAATTTAATATTTTATTATTTACAAAACGGTTTGCATTTATTATCAATTAATATTCAAACAGGAGAAGTATTTTGGGAGGTAAATAAATCTACTTCTCTTAGAAGTATATACCCAGAGATGGTTTCTTTAATAAAAGGAAATGGAGATATAATATATACTGATGTAAATACAACTAATTACACCTTGCACAGAATAAATAAAAATTCAGGAAATATAGAGTGGACAAGTGCAATTCAATTATCAAGTTCGAACACAACATTGCCACCAATAATTAAATCAGAACCAAATTATTTTGTTTTATTATATAATTATGGCACATCAAATTCAAGTCACACATATTTAAAAGAATATTACAAAATTAATCTAAATAATGGGGCAATAACAAAAACAGTTTTACCTCAAGCAATTATGCAAAAGATTCCAAGTAATAGGACATATTATATTCAAAAACCAATTTATAATTCAGATACTGGAGATTTAATTTATTTATTTACTGGAGGGCCATATAGTGGAATTATTAGTTCAGATTCTCCACACATAAATATCTTAAAATTAGATTCTGATTTAAATCCATATTTGCTTAGTTATCCTGTTATAACCAACTATGGAATTTATTCTCAATATAATTATGAAACCCAAGCAGTTACGTCTTTTATAGATTCAGATAATTTGTATATTGCAGGATATAGTCAAAAACAAAATTTATCCTCTCAATACAATGATAACAAAATATTTATATCTAAATTAAATTTAGAAGATTCTAAACTTCCAGTTTTTGATTATCATAAAAAAATAAACATAGGAAATTTAAATTATTCATTTAATAAAGATGTTTATTGGTCTAATCCAAATATGGAGGCAAAGCCGCACATTTATTTTGAATTATTAAATTCAAACTATGGATTATTATTTGTACCAAATCTTATGAAAAAAGACACGAATGGTTCTGCAAATTTAATATCAGTAATTAATTTAAATAATGCAGATTATAAAAATAATTTTAAGATTACAGCGCCTGAGCAATTAACACCAACACCATGTAATGATGGATCTAACAATTATTGTATAACTTTTAATTTAAATTTAACAGATTCTGCAAATATTGGAATATATCTTTCAAATAATGATCTGTCGGTTTTAACAACAGGAAATTTTAGTTATTACAATAGTTTAGATTCGAATCCAAAGATAACCAAACACTGGAAATTAAATGAAATTTCTTCAGGGAATACCACACACAATATAAAAACAGATTATAGTGGAGAATATTATATAAATATTTATTCCTATTCCGCAAATGATGGAACAACCGATATAAATGATCCTAAAATTAATAAAAGACAATTGCATAGAATTAAAATTAATTCTATAAATAATTAAATAAAAATAAATAAATGGTTTGAGAAAATATGAAATCTAAAGGGCAAGCAACACTAGAAGCATTAATTATTTTTGGAATATTAGTAATTGGTGCAATTATTTTTGGAACCTACTATTTCCAATCAATCACGCCAAGAAATACAGAAGATTTAGATTTAGGAACAGACAGGATATTTAAAGATAAAATAAATAAAAACCAGGATTTTGTAGACCCAAATACCCCGTTACCTTGTAATAATAACGGAATGTGTGATTCAGGAGAAGATTGTTCTACTTGTGAAGCAGATTGTGGCCCTTGTCCTCCAATAATTGGAACTTTTTCTGTTTTTAATTTAATTTTAGATCCAGTTGGTCCATCAGTAATTAATAGTGATTTTAATATAATTGCAGACCTTAATTCTAATTATCCATATGCAAATATCACTTTGGAAAAGGTAACAAAGTACGATGAGTTATTAGATACTTGGGATCTAACAAATAATTGTGAATTTAATGGTAATTATAATTCAACATTTACAAATATAGGTCAATTATTGCCATCTGGAGCAGACTTATTAAGTAACACTTTTACATTTTCTTGTAATACTCCAGGAAACTATGATTTTGAATTTACAGTATCTTCGCCTGATGATTTAAACACCTTAGATCGTGCAATAACAAATGTATATAGTGATGGAAAAAAAATTGAAGAAAGTACATTATGTTTATCAGCACCAGGAATTTCAGGTTCTGGAACAATTGATGACCCAAAAGTAATTTCTACGCCAAAGCAATTACATGATATAGGATATTATTTAAGTTGTCATTATATTTTAGGAAATGATATAGATTTAAATCATACAATATTATATAACGATCCCACAAACACCTGGTATAATAACTCAACTGCGGGCTGGTCTCCAATAGGTGGTCCTCTCGATCCATTTACTGGTTCTTTTGATGGAAATGGGCACTCAATAAAAAATTTATATTCTAGTATGGGCGGATTGTTTGGGCATTATGGATCTTATGTTTCTGAAGTAATATTTAAGAATTTAGATTTAATTGATATAAACATTATTGTTCCAAGTTACGGGTCGTATAATATTGCGGGATTAGCAGGGCAGTTTAGTCCTGTATATGTAGGGTCTGGTCCATTTATTCTTAGGGCAAAGGTTATTAATTGTCATGTAACAGGAGATATAGACAACAAGGGAACTAGTCCAACTGCGGGTATAATAGATACCGCGGAAATATTAAATAGTTCTTTTACTGGAAACGTATTTTCTAATTCCTCGGCAGCAGGGCTTGTTATATCAGGTGATGAAATAATAGATAGTAATTTTAATGGGCTTGTTTCTGGAACTAACCGTGTTGGCGGTTTAGCTATGGAATCAGGGCATATTTTAAATTGTTCTGTAAAAGGAGAGGTAATTGGGCAAAATTATGTTGGGGGTCTTGCAAGTGAAAATGAATATGATATAAATAATAGTAATTTTGATGGTAATGTAACTGGTAAAGATTATGTTGGTGGTCTTATTGGTTTTGGTTCATCAGTTACTGATAACAAAGTAACAGGAACAATAACAGGAACAATAACAGGAGATAATAATGTTGGAGGATTAATTGGATTTCAGGGGTGTGTAGAGAACAGTAGTTTCGATGGCAATATTAACGCAACTGGCAATTCAGTAGGTGGAATTGTTGGAGAATACGGGTATGTATTTGATAGTAAGGTTAAAGGCACAATACAAGGTAATAACAATGTTGGGGGCATTATAGGTTCGTCAGGTTATTCAAATAAAAATTCATTTACTGGACAGATATTAGGCAACAATAATATTGGGGGAATTATTGGAAAACATGATGACTCTTGGAGAGTGCCGATTTACCCAATTGAATATAATTATACTGATGGAAATATTTACGGAAATAATAATGTTGGCGGAATTGTAGGTTTTATGAATATATTATACCAATATAGTCCTTTTATAGAGTGTAGAATTAATAATAATTATTCTTTTACAAATATAATTAATAATAATTATTCTTTTACAAATATTATTCGTAGAACAGGTTCATCAAATACTAATTTTGGTGGATTAATAGGTGGAGGAGATTTAAATTATGGAAGTATTTATGTAATTAATAATTATTCTATTGGTAAAATTAGTTATCAATCAGGAACAAATCCCGTAAATAAAGGATTTTCGGGTTTAGTCATAACCGGAACACACAATTTCTGGGATACAGAAACATCTGGGCAATCTAGTAGTCCAGGGGGTGCTACAGCAAAAACAACTTTAGAAATGACAACTCCAAGTACATATACTGATTGGAATTCTCAAATTTGGGATTTTACAGAAGGCTGTTATCCAACATTAAAAGAAAATCCACAAACACCAAAGTTATGCCCTGGAACGACAACAGGATGTAATTTACCACTTGGAACCCCACAATTTTCTCCAACAGGCGGAACATTTGTAACAGCTCAATCTGTATCTTTAAGTTATACAGATCCAAATTGTTTAGATTATAATATTTATTATACAACAGACAATTCAGATCCAACACTAAGTTCAACAAAATATACTTCTCCGATAAATATTACAAACACTACAACAATTAAAGCAAAAGTTTTTGCAAAAAATTCATTAGGGCAAATTGTTAGTGGTAGTTCAAAATCAGAAACCTATGCTATTTCGTCTTGTTCATTGGCACCTGGCATTTCCGGATTAGGGACAATAGATAATCCAAAAGTAATATCTACTGCTAAACAGTTAAGTGATATACGAAATTATTTAAGTTGTCATTATATTTTAGGAAACGATATAGATTTAAATCATGCAACATTGTTAGGTCAAAGTTGGTATTCTTCAGCGGGATGGATACCAATTGGCAGCGTTTTTACTGGAGGATTTAAAGGGACACTTGATGGAAATAATCATAAAATAAAAAATATGTACTATTTTGCGCCTGCTGAATCTGCTACGTGGCAAGGTTACGGATTATTTGGTTTTATAGATTCTGGCGCATATATAACTAATTTAATTTTAGAAGACGTAAATATAATTGGCGATATTACTACAGGGAGTTTAGTGGGTTATAATTCAGGAACAATTTCGCACTGTACTAGTACAGGAACAGTTACAGGACTACAGAACACTACTGGTGGATTAGTTGGAATGAATGCATATCCAAGCGGATATATAAGTCATAGTTCTTTTGATGGATCAGTTTCTGGTAGAAATGGAGTAGGCGGTTTAGTTGGGTTAAATACTGGTGGAAATTCACTAAATAAAGCACAAATTGTATATAGTTATTCTTTAGGAACAGTTTTTGGAAAAAATCAAGTTGGGGGATTAGTTGGAGAAAATAGAGTTGCGAGAGTTAAAAAAAGTTTTTCTAATGCAATTGTTTCTGGTCAAAATTCTGTAGGGGGTTTGATTGGGCAAGA